>Ga0190272_10001382_pt1 | contig 11677 bp, 10 predicted proteins | sample Popmic504T_FD_133746 | JGI IMG/M metagenome (GOLD analysis project Ga0190272, IMG submission 133746) | Populus adjacent soil microbial communities from riparian zone of Shoshone River, Wyoming, USA - 504 T | ecosystem: Environmental > Terrestrial > Soil > Riparian zone | place: USA: Wyoming...
GCCCGACGCCCTCTATCCCGAAGACGAGCGCACCGATCCCTACACCGACATCAAGGGCCCGCTGCTGGTCATCGCGCTGGCCTCGCGGCTGGCGGCGGCGGTGGCCAACGACGCCGGCCCTGGCCACATGCTGGCAGCCGGCGGCGCGGCGCTGCTCAGCCTGCAGAAGGACCGGCGCAAGGCGGTGAAGTTCCGGCCAACGGCGCGCAAGCTTGAGCTTCTGATCGCCGAGGACTACGGGGACGCCATGGACGCCCTGCCGATCGAACCCGTCGCCATCACCCTTGAGAAACTGCTGGCATGAGCATCATGGCGCCCATCTCGGCCGGCGAACTGGTCGACAAGATCACCATCCTGCGCGTCAAGGCCGCCCGGATCGGCGACGCCGCCAAGGAAGCCAACGTCCGCAAGGAACTGGCCATGCTGGAAGTCACCGCGGCCGAGGCGCTGCCCGCGACGCCGGAGATCGAGCGGCTGACCGGCGAACTGGCGGAGGTGAACTGCGCGCTGTGGGACATCGAGGACGCCAAGCGCGACTGCGAACGGCGACAGGATTTCGGGCCACGGTTCGTGGAGCTGGCCCGCTCGGTCTACATCGAGAACGACCGTAGAGCCGCCATCAAGCGCGCCATCAACGAGGCCGCCGGCTCCGACATCGTCGAAGAGAAGAGCTACCAGCCCTACGCCGCGTCCTAGGCGCCCTTGAAGGTCGCCTGACGCTTTTGCAGGAAGGCGGAGACGCCTTCGATGAAGTCGTCGGTCTTGCTGGCCGCCTTCTGGCCGTTGCGCTCGGCGGTGAGCTGGGTGGCCCAGTCGTTGTCGAGGGCCTCCCACATTAGCCGGCGGATCATGCCCAGCGCCTTGGGACCTGACGCCAGCTCCCGCGCCAGGGCGACGGCGGTGGGCATCAGCTCGGCGTCGGGAACGCAGCGGTTGATCAGGCCCCACTCCAGCGCCTTGGCGGCGGAGATCTTCTCGCCCAGCAGGGTCATTTCCATGGCCCGGGCCCGTCCGATCATGCGCGGCAGCAGGTAGGTCGAGCCGCCGTCGGGCACCAGGCCAATGCGGCGGAAGGCCTGCAGGAAGTAGGCGCTCTCGCCAGCCACGATGATGTCGCCCATCAGGCCGATGGAGCAGCCGATGCCGGCCGCCGCCCCGTTCACCGCCGTGACCAGCGGCAGCGGGAAGTCGCGCATCAGCATCATCAGCGGGTTGTAGACAGTCTCCAGGCCGCTGCCGGCGTCCGGCTTGCCATCGACGTCCAGCTGGCGTCCAGCAGGCCCGCCGCCCGACAGGTTGGCGCCCGAGCAGAAGCCGCGGCCTTCGCCGGTGACGACCACCGCCCGAGCCGGAACGACGCCGGCGGCCAGGCTCCGGAAGGCGTGGGCCATTTCGCCGGCCAGATCCATCCCGGCGGCGTTCAGGGTCGAAGGATCGCTGAGAGTGAGGGTGGCGACGCCGCCCTCGGTCGAAAGCTTGATCTTCTGATAGTCCACGGCGCGTCTCCGGTAGCTTTGCGAGGAGGGTAAGGACCCCGACGTTGCGGAACGCCAGCGAAATGTGAGCCGCTTGCGGGCCAGCCGCCTCCGAGGCATTGTGAACACTGATAAGATGGGCCGCAAAGGCTCCCGGGAGAAGACCGATGAACGCACCGGCCAAACTTGGCGCTGACGCCCACCGCGCCGCGATGATGGACATTCTGGAGCGCCAGAAGGCCGCTCACCTCCGCGACGGAGCTCCTTCGGCGGAGAAGCGCATCGAGTGGCTGGACCGCTGCATCGGGCTGCTGGTCGACTACCAGGACCGCATCGCCGACGCGCTCAACGACGATTTCGGCTCGCGCTCGAAAGACGCGACCATGCTGACCGACATCGCCGGCTCGATCGGTCCGCTGAAGCACGCCAAGGCGCATGTGCGCAAATGGATGAAGGCCGAGAAGCGCCGCCCGACGCCGGCCATCCTGTCGCTGTTTGGGGCCAGCGCCGTGGTCCACCACCAGCCCAAGGGCGTGGTCGGGGTGATCAGCCCGTGGAACTTCCCGGTCAACCTGACCTTCGCGCCGCTGGCCGGCATCCTGGCCGCCGGCAACCGGGCGATGATCAAGCCGTCCGAGTTCACCCCCGCCACCTCCGCGCTGATGAAGGAGATGTTCGCGTCGGCCTTCACCGAGGAGGAGATCGCGGTGATCACCGGCGGGCCGGAGGTCGGCCAGGCCTTCTCCGAGCTTGCCTTCGACCACATGATCTTCACCGGCGCGACCTCGGTCGCCCGCCACGTCATGCGGGCGGCCGCCGAGAACCTGGTGCCGCTGACCTTGGAACTAGGTGGCAAGAGCCCGGTAGTGGTCTCGCGCAGCGCCGATATGAAGACCACGGCGGCGCGGATCATGAACGGCAAGACGCTGAACGCCGGCCAGATCTGCCTGGCCCCCGACTACGTCTTCGTGCCCGAGGACAAGGCCGACGAGTTCGTGGCCGAAGCCAAGGCCGCCACGGCCCGCATGTACCCGACCATGAAAGACAACCCCGACTACACCTCGGTGGTCGCCCAGCGCCACTATGACCGCATCATCAGCTACATCGACGACGCCCGCGCCAAGGGCGCCGAGATCGTCGAGATGAAGCCCGACGGCGAAGACCTGCGCCAGCAGGAGCACCGCAAGATCGCCCCCACCCTGATCCTCAACCCCACCGACGACATGAAGGTGATGCAGGAGGAGATCTTCGGCCCGGTGATGCCGGTGAAGACCTACAAGGCGGTGGAGGAGGCGGTCGGCTACATCAACAGCCACGACCGACCGCTGGGGCTTTATTACTTCGGCGCCGACGACAAGGAGCGCGACGAGGTCCTGAACCGCACCACCTCGGGCGGCGTCACCGTCAACGACGTGGTCATGCACGTGGCGCAGGAGGAGCTGCCGTTCGGCGGCGTCGGGCCCTCAGGCATGGGCAGCTATCACGGCCACGACGGCTTCAGGGAATTCAGCCACCGCAAGGCGGTCTACACCCAACTGAAGAAGGACATCCCGCAGCTGCTCCAGATGCGTCCGCCCTTCGGCAAGGGCTTCCGCAGCTACGTGGCGAGCCAAATCAAGCGGTAGGGACTGTTCCTTCTCCCCTAGCGGGAGAAGGGTTTCCTACTCGTCCGACGGCGGCAGTTTGGGCGTGGCGCGGGTCAGGAACGAGGGAACGTCGTCGCCAAAACCGACGACGCGGCGGTCGTCGTCGTCGCGGGGCTGGGGCGTGGAGACGCCTCGAACCGGGCGGACGTGTTCTTCACGGCGGGGCCGTTCTTCACGCGACTCACGGGCTTCGCGGGGCTCGCGCTCCTCGCGAGGCTGACGTTCTTCGCGAGGTTGGCGCTCTTCGCGAGGTTGCCGCTCTTCCCGAGGTTGGCGGGCTTCGCGGGGCTCACGGGCCTCCCTGGGCTCGCGCGCTTCGGGCGCAGGGGCGGCTTCGGCGCCTTCAGCGGTGACGTCCGATTTCGGCTCGTCGCGGCGATTGCGGCCACGGCCGCCACGCGAGCGGCGGGGGCGGTCGGTGCGTTCGGCTTGGGGTTCACCGGCGGTGACGGCGGGGGCGTCCGTGACCAGCGCCATCTCCGGCTCGGCCTGGGCGATGACGGGGGCGACTTCGGTCAGTTCGGCCGGAGCCATGGAAGCGCGCTCGCCATGGTCCTTGCGGGGGCGTTCGCGGTCGCGGTCACGATCGCGGCCCGCCGGACGGCCACGGCCGCGCTCACGGTCCTTGACGTCCTTGGGGCGGTCGTCCCTGGCCAACGACCAGTCGAGATCGACGGTGATCTCCACGGGGTTCTGGCCGATCAGCTTGAGCACCTTGTCGAGGTTGCGGCTATCGGCCGGCGTGACGATCATGAAGGTCTGGCCAAGCTTGCCCGCCCGGCCGGTGCGCCCGATGCGGTGGACGTAGTCGTCGGCGTGGTGCGGCACGTCGTAGTTGAAGACGTGGCTGACGTCGGGGATATCCAGCCCACGGGCCGCGACGTCCGACGCCACCAGCAGGCGCAACTCGCCCGAACGGAAGGCGGCCAACGTCTTCATGCGGGTCGACTGGTCGAGGTCGCCGTGGATCGGCGCGGCGTCGAGGCCATGCACCTTGAGCGACTTGGCGACGATGTCGACTTCGCTCTTGCGGTTGCAGAAGACGATGCCGTTCTTGACGTCGGCCCGCTCGATCAGGGCCCGCAGCGCCATGCGCTTGGCCTTGGGCTCGGCGGAGGGGATGCGGACCAGGTTCTGGGTGATGGTCTCGGCGGTCGTGGCCGGGCGGGCCGCCTCGATGCGGACGGCGTCGTTGAGGAACTGCTTGGTCAGCCGGGTGATCTCCGGCGGCATGGTGGCCGAGAAGAAGAACACCTGCTTCTTCGGCGGCGTCAGTTTGAAGATGCGCTCGATGTCGGGGATGAAGCCCATGTCGAGCATGCGGTCGGCTTCGTCGACGACCAGGATCTGCACGCCGGTCAGCAAGAGCTTGCCGCGCTCGAAGTGGTCGAGCAGGCGGCCGGGCGTGGCGATCAGCACGTCGACGCCGCGGTCCAGCTTGGCTTCCTGGTCGTTGAACGAGACGCCGCCGATCAGCAGCGCCCAGGTCAGCTTGCGGCCCTTGGCGTACTTCTCGAAGGAGGCGGCGACCTGGTCGGCCAGCTCGCGGGTCGGGGCAATGACCAGGCTGCGCGGCATGCGCGCCTTGGAGCGACCGGCGGCCAGCCGCTCGATCATCGGCAGGGTGAAGGCGGCGGTCTTGCCGGTGCCCGTCTGCGCGATGCCGAGCACATCGCGGCCGGCAAGGGCCACCGGGATGGCCTGCTCTTGAATGGGGGTTGCGGTCGTGTAGCCGGTGTCAGCCACCGCCTGAAGGGTGAGGGGGCTGAGCCCCAGTTCGGAAAATTCGGTCATGTCACGCTAGGCTAGCTGCGGAACCGCCCGTGCTTGGGCGAGCGGGCGGCGCGAATTCGCCAGACCTGTTCCGAAGTGCCGCGATACATAGATTTTACGGCGGTAAAGTCAATGAAGTTGGCGGGCGGCCGCTTACGCGCCCTCCGGGCGCCGCATCACCGAAATAATGTCGATCATCGTGGCCGCGCGGTCGGCGGGGATGCCGAGCCACTCCGTCAGATCCGCCACCACGGCCTGTTCGATGGCGCCGTAGCGCCCGTCGCTGAAGATCACCTTCACCGCATAGACGAAGGCGGTCTCGCGCAGCGCCGGGGAGAGCAGGGCGGCGGCGCGCTCGCACATCTTCTGCAGCCCGTGGTCTTCGATCAGTCGCGTCGCATGGATGATCAGCAGCTCGTTCTCGTGGCTCGAATTGCGCTCGAAGATGGGACTGAAGGCGCAGATCGCGTCGATCTCGAACAGCTCCTCCTCCTCCACCCGGCCGTCCGCCAGCATCGCCCCGACCAGCGGGATCATGATGGCGGTGCGAGTATCGAAACTGGCCTCGGCCCGGTTGCCCAGCAGGGTGGCGAACAGCCTCGTCGGCTTGGCGCGCGCACGGCGGCTCACGGCCTTGCCGCTGGTGGCGGGCAAGGTGGCCTCGACCAGATCAGAGGGTTTCATCGATGGTAATCTCCCGGGTGCGGTCCTCGCCGAGGAGGAGGTCATGGCCGATCAGTGCATTGGCGTGCATCCGCCGCAGGTGGCTGGTCCAGAAGGCCCTGTGCCGCGCGCCCTGTAGCTGCGCGAGCTTGCGGCGGGGGATGTAGTGGAGGCGGGCCTCGACGTCGTTCATGTCGCGCCACAGCTCGTCACGAACGTCCTCGCCGAGGGTCAGGTTTGGATGAGGGCCGTAGTGCGAGACCAGATCGCTGTGCTGGGCGAAGTCCGACAAGACCACGAGCCGGCGGGTGGGAACACCCATGCCGAAGTCGGGCCGGTCCATCGCCTGCGACAGGAACTCCAGGATAGGCGAGGCGTCCTGTGGCGGCGCGACGGCCAGGTCGGCGTAGAGCTTGTCGAGCTTGGCGCCAGCGGTCTTCTGGAAGTCGCGTTTAACCTTTTTCGGGTTCTTGAAGATGCCGAGCACATCGCCGCCATCGCTCATGCGGCAGACCGAGATCTCCTCGGCGGCGTTGGGGTCGGCGACGATATTGCGCACCGTCAGCCGTCCGCCCATCGGCAGCCACTGATATTCCGTGCGGATCAGCGCACGGGCGTAGCCGAGTTCCTGCCGGGTCAGGCTGTCGGTCTCGTCCACCAGGATCAGAGTGTGGGCCGGCGGCGCGCCCTGGCCCGGCGGACAGCCGGTGGAGGGATCAAGCTTGGGGCCGCTGACCGCCGCGACCGCCGCGCCGAATGCGCCGATGGTCAGGATGCTGACGCCGATCAGCACATAGCCCCAGCGGTCGTGGTGCGCCTTCTGCTGTCCCGTCCGGCGGCGGGAATCGTAGGCCCTGGCGTTCCTATGCCGCGGCATTGTTCACCCGCTCATCGTTCGCTGCGCCGAGGCCTTCGGTCTCGATTTCGAGCTGCTTTTCGGCCAGCAGCGTCACGGCCCGATCCTCCTGCTCCAGACGCTTGTCCAGCTTGCGGATGGCCTGGGTGCTGTGTCGGCGCACGGCGGCCAGGGCCTCGGACGCGGTCTCGGCGGCGGCGGCGGCGCTGTCGCGCAGCCGATGCAGTTCCGCCATCGACTGGTCCAGCAGGCGCATCCGCTGTTCCACCTCGCCCGAGGGCTCCAGTTCGGCCCCGAAGTCGCGGCGGCGGTAGTCGGCGGCCGTCGGGAAGACGGTGAAGTAGGCCGGCGCGGTCTTCTGGTCGCGCACCTGGGTGTTGGCGGCCCGGTATATCTTCAGGAGCTGGGTGCCGCCGGCGACCCATTCATCCTCGCTGTCCTTCACCTCCTGGCGCCGCTGCTGCGCCAGGTCGAGGAGGGCCGACAGGGCCTGCAGGTTGTTCTCGGCCCGCAGCGCCTCGCGCTCGACCTCCGCCTCGACCTGCTCGACCGTATTGCGCGCCGCCGCCCGCACATCGGCCAGGGCGTCGGCGAAGGCCTCGCGCGCGTCGCGGGCGGCCTTGTCCACTTTCTTGTAGTCCCAATAACGGTCGGCGAAGTCGTCCCAGCCTTCCTTGGCGGCCAAAAAGTGGATCAGCAGGCCCAGAATAAGCAGCGCCCAGGCCTGTACGGAGCCCATGCCCGACAGGCCGTTGACGTCCATGTGCTCCAGGGTGGCGGCGCCGATCGCGGCCATGTCGAAGTTGAAGTCCGGTTGCGCCGCCGCGATCTCGGCCACCTCCCGGAAATGGGCGATGAACACGTTCCAGGCGATGGCGGCCGAGTGCAGGATGATGGCGACCAACGCGCCCAGGCCCTTCAGCACTGGCTTGGCGTGGCCAATCAGGCGCCAGCCGACGACACCCGCCAGCGCGCCTGTGATGATGTTGATGAAGCTGATCAGGCCGGCCATCACCGCGCCGCCGGCCAGGCCGTCAGCCATGACCGAGGCGAGGAGGGAGCCGTTCACCATCGACTCCGCCATGAAGACAAAGAGCAGGATGCCGATCACCAGGGCGGGTGATTCCTTGTAGTGGGCGGCCCGGTGAAGGCCGTTGGTCAGCCGAAAGAAACGCAGGCCGCGCTGGCGGCTGAGGTCCTGCAGCCGCAGCCGCACCAGTTCCGCCCGCTGCTCGCCCAAATGCTCCTCGATGGCGCCGGTAATGCGGTCATTGGTCCGCTCCACATCAGGCCGCGCCGAGGTGAGCTGGCGCGCATTCTGTACGGCCAGGCCGATCTGGTCGCTGAGGAACTGGTTGAGGACCAGCACGCCCTTGAAGATGCGGTTGCAGATTTCGAGCTGCGGGGCGTTGAGGGTGGTGTCGGCGCCATCCGGCTGGTTGAGCAGCGCGTCGGCGGCCGCCCGCTTCTCAACCGACAGCGCCCGCTGGAGCCGGCCGACCTGGATGCGATCGGAAGGATCGATCTGCGGAATCCAGGTCGTCTTCTGCCAGTTGCCGTCGGCCTGCATCTCGCCGATCGGCTGCGGCGCACCGCGTTTCTTGCCCATAATCTCGCCCCCACCCAGGAGCGTGACCTTGGCGTCTGCAAGCAATGGTTGTCAATTGGTCGACGGCACGCGCGTTGCGTGCGTCATATTCACACGTCGAGGTCTACGGCGGCAAACTCGGCGTTTTCCTGGATGAAGCGGAAGCGCAGTTCGGGCTTGCGGCCCATCAGGGTCTCGACCAGCGCCTCGACCGCCTCTTCGGAGCGGGGCAGGGTGACGCGGGCCAGGGTGCGGGTGGCAGGGCTCATGGTGGTCTGCTTGAGCTGGGCGGGCATCATCTCGCCAAGGCCCTTGAAGCGGCCGATCTCAGGCTTCTTGCCCTTGAAGTCCGTGGCCAGCAGCTCGTCCTTGTGGGCGTCGTCGCGGGCGTAGACCGTCTTGCCGCCGTGGCTGAGGCGGTAGAGCGGCGGCAGGGCCAGGAACAGGCGCCCGGCGCGGACCATGTCGGGCATGGTGCGGTAGAAGAAGGTGATCAGCAGGGAAGCGATGTGGGCGCCGTCGACGTCGGCGTCGGTCATGATGATGATGCGCTCGTAGCGCAGGTCTTCTTCCTTGAACTTCGAGCCGCCCTGGACGCCCAGCGCCAGCATCAGGTCCGACAGCTCCTTGTTGCCGCTGAGCTTGTCGCTGGTGGCCGAGGCGACGTTGAGGATTTTGCCGCGCAGGGGCAGGATCGCCTGGGTGCGGCGGTCGCGCGCCTGCTTGGCCGAGCCGCCGGCGCTGTCGCCCTCGACGATGAACAGTTCGGTGCCGTCGGTCGCCTGGCCCGAGCAGTCGGCCAGCTTGCCCGGCAGGCGCAGCTTGCGCGTGGCCGAGGCTCTGGCGACATCCTTGTCCTTGCGGCGCTTGAGGCGCTCTTCGGCCCGCTCGACGACGAATTCGAGGAGCTGGGCGGCGGCGCGTGGCGAGCCGGTCAGCCAGTGGTCGAAGGGATCGCGCAGGGCGTTCTCGACCAGCCTCTGGGCCTCGGACGAGGACAGCCGCTCCTTCGTCTGGCCCTGGAACTCAGGGTTGCGGACGAAGACGCTGATCAGCGAGCCGGCGTTGGCGATGACGTCGTCGGCGGTGATGATCGCGCCGCGTTTTTCGTTGGTCAGCTCGGCATAGGCTTTCAGGCCCTTGGTCAGGGCGGCGCGAAAGCCCGCCTCGTGGGTGCCGCCTTCGGGCGTGGGCACGGTGTTGCAATAGGACTGCATGAAGCTGTCGGCTTCGCCAAAGCCCTGCGGCGTCCAGGTGACGGCCCATTCGACCGCGCCGCCCTCGTCCTTGCGCTCGATGCGGCCGCTGAAGGCTTCGGGCGTGACTGTTGCGACGCCCTGCGTGCGCTCGGCCAGGAAGTCGGCCAGGCCGTTGGGGAAGTGGAAGGTGGCCTCGGCGGGCGTCTGGTCGTGGATGCGGCTAGGATCGCAGGACCAACGGATCTGCACGCCCCGGAACAGGTAGGCCTTGGAGCGGGCCATCCGGTAGAGCCGCGCCGGCTTGAAGGCCGCGCCTTCGCCGAAGATCACCGCATCGGGGACGAACTTGACCGCCGTGCCGCGTTTGCGGGAAGGCCCGATCTTCTCCAGCTTGCCCAGCGGCTTGCCGCGCGAGAACACCTGCCGGTGCTCGAAGCCGTCGCGCCAGGAGGTGACCTCGACGCGTTCGGAGAGGGCGTTGACGACGCTGACGCCGACGCCGTGCAGGCCGCCGGAGGTCTCATAGGCCTTGCCGGAGAACTTACCGCCCGAGTGCAGGACGGTCATGATCACCTCCAGCGCCGACATGCCGGGGTGCTTGGGGTGGGGATCGACGGGGATGCCGCGGCCATTGTCGATAACCGTCAGGGCGCCCTCGGCGTCGAAGATCACCTCGATCAGCTTGGCGTGGCCGGCGACAGCCTCGTCCATGGCGTTGTCGAGGACTTCGGCGAACAGGTGGTGCAGCGCCCGCTCGTCGGTGCCGCCGATGTACATGCCGGGCCGCTTGCGCACCGGCTCCAGGCCCTCCAGCACCTCGATGTCCTTGGCCGAATAGCCGGTGGCGGCGATCTTCGGGTCGGCCTTGGGCTCGTGGCTCTCGGCCATGGGCGAGGCGGGCGGGGGCGCCAGCGCCGGGTCGAGCGAGAACAGGTCGGGAGCGGGAGCTGGCTTGGACATCACGCGGCAATTTGGGACGATTCGGAGCCCGCTTCGTAAGCCTCGCGGGGCCGGGGTTCAAATGAGGGTTTCGAGCGTTACCATGTCTGACCCTCAGGAGGCCCGCCATGACAGGTTTCAAGCCGCTCTTCTTCGCCCTGGCCATGCTGGCCGCCGCCTGCACCCCGCAAGACCCGCCGCCCACCGGACCTGCGGCGCCGGGACCGGGCTTCACCGGCGGCATCTGCGGCGGCATCGCCGGCTTCCAGTGCAAGAGCGCGGCCGACTACTGCCAGATGCCCACGGGCCAGTGCCGCATGCCGGACGCGGCGGGGACCTGCACGCCCAAGCCGCAGTTCTGCACCCGCGAATACAACCCGGTCTGCGGCTGCGACGGCAAGACCTACGGCAACCCTTGCGAAGCGAAGGCCGCGGGAACGTCGATCGTCCATGCGGGTCAATGCCAATGAGGCGGTTTGCGGCCCTGGCCTTGGTTCTGCTGTGCGCCGCCGGGTGCTCGGACGAGACGAACGGGCAACCTGAGCAGGCGACCCATGATCCGGCTCCGGCGGGGGCGCCCCCGCCGCCGTCAGCCTCCGCTGAGCCTGTCGCGCCGACCGGCGCCGTCCCGCTCACCGGCGAAGGATGGGGGCCGCTGCGGGTTGGCATGACGGTGGCTGAGATCACCGTCGCGCTGGGACCGGACGCCGATCCAGATGCGGCCGGGGGCGCCGACACCGGCCAGTGCGATCAGTTCCGTCCCGAGCGGGCGCCGGAAGGCATGCTGGTCATGGTCGAAGAAGGGCGCCTCAGCCGCATCAGCCTGATGAGGGACTCTGCCGTGAAGACCGATCGCGGTCTTGGCCTTGGCGCGGCGCCGGCCGCGGTCGTGTCGGCCTACGGCGCACAGGCCAAGGCTGAGGCCCACAAGTATCAGGACCCGCCGGCGCAGTATCTGACCGTCTGGAGCAAGGGGGAGCCAGGAGACGCTGACTCGCGAGGCATCCGCTACGAAGTGGACGGCGGCGGCAAGGTGGCCCTGATCCACGCCGGCGGGCCGAGCATCCAGTACGTCGAGGGCTGCGCCTAGACGCCATGAAAAAGGGCCGGAGGATTTGCTCCGCCGGCCCGATCTCACATCAGCTTTTGCTGACTAGCACTTGTAGTACATGTCGAATTCGACCGGGTGCGGGTGCAGCTGCAGGCGCATGACCTCTTCCATCTTCAGCTCGATGTAGCTGTCGATGAAGTCGTCATCCATGACGCCGCCCTTCTTGAGAAAGGCGCGGTCCTTGTCGAGGTTCTCGAGCGCTTCACGCAGGCTGCCGCAGACTTCCGGGATTTTCTTCTGCTCGCGCGGGGGCAGGTCGTAGAGGTTCTTGTCGGCCGGCTGGCCCGGGTCGATCTTGTTCTCGATGCCGTCCAGGCCGGCCATCAGTAGCGCCACAAAGGTCAGATAGGGGTTGCCCATCGGGTCCGGGAAACGGGCCTCGATGCGCTTGGCCTTGGGCGAGTTGACGAACGGAATGCGGATCGAC
>Ga0190272_10001383_pt1 | contig 11677 bp, 9 predicted proteins | sample Popmic504T_FD_133746 | JGI IMG/M metagenome (GOLD analysis project Ga0190272, IMG submission 133746) | Populus adjacent soil microbial communities from riparian zone of Shoshone River, Wyoming, USA - 504 T | ecosystem: Environmental > Terrestrial > Soil > Riparian zone | place: USA: Wyoming...
GCAGACGAACGCCAGCGCGATCCCGGTGTTGCCCGACGTCGCCTCGACGATCGTCGTCTTGCCCGGCTCGATCTCCCCCGCCGCCTCGGCCGCGTCGATCATCGCCACGCCGATCCGGTCCTTGACGCTCCCCGCCGGGTTCCCGACCTCGAGCTTCGCGATCAGCTCCGCCCGGCAATCCGGCGCGATCCGCCGCAGCCAGACCAGCGGCGTGTTCCCGATCAGGTCGGCCGGGTTGGAGGGAATCTCGTTGGCGGTGGCCATCAGATGTAGTACATCGGCGAGCCGACGTCCGACTCGCGCTCGGCGAGGTCGGCGATCGAGGTCGATCGCAGGACGGTCTTGAGGGCACCGGTGGCCTCGGTCCAGACCTGATCCGTGGCCCCGGGGCCGGAGCCGAGCTCGCCGTCGAGCAGCTCGGTGACCTCGAGGACGGTGACCTCGGCGGGTGGCCTGGCGAACAGGTAGCCGCCCTTGACCCCGCGCTGGCTCTGAAGCACGCCGGCGCGGCGGAGCGTGGCGAAGAGGCCCTCGAGGAACTGGACCGGGATGTCGCGCGCCTTGGCGATCTCGCCGATCGGGACGGGCTCGCCCTCGCCGCGACGGGCGAGCTCGGTGAGCGCGCGGATCGCATACGGCGACTTGGTCGTGATCGTCAGCACCGGAGCGAGTGTAATGGCCGTCACGGCCGCGCCCGAGGGCGCGAGCGCTAGGTTGCGGACGATGCCGAAGGCCCTGCGCGCAGCCGCCCCATTCCTCGCCCCGCTTGCGCTGATGGCGCTGATCTTCGCGTTCTCGGCGCTGCCGAGCGACGGCGACGACCACGGCCCGCTGGTGCTGGTCCTGCGCAAGCTGACCCACTTCGGCGAGTACTTCGCCCTGACAGCGCTGTGGTGGTGGGCGCTGAGGACGCGGATTGGCGGTCGCCGAGCGCTGGCCCCCGCCCTCGCGATCGCGATCGGCTACGCGGTCACCGACGAGATTCACCAGACCTTCGTCGACGGCCGCGTCGGAACCTGGCGCGACGTCCTGATCGACTCGGCCGGAGCATTCGCCGCGGCCTGGCTGATCAGGCGGTCGCTAGATCCAGCCGCGGTTCGTAGCGGTTAGGACCGCCTGGGCGCGATCCGCCGCGCCGAGCTTCGAGTAGGTGTTGTGGAGATGTGTTCGCACCGTGCTCGTCGAGAGCTCGAGCTCGCCGGCGATCTGCTTGTAGACCTTGCCCTCGGCGAGCTTGCGCAGCACGTCGAGCTCGCGCTTGCTCAGCGGACACGGATCGACGTGGCGGCGGCCGCCGCCGTTGCCGTCGGCGCAGTAGGGGAACTCGTACATCAGGCTGCGCAGCGCGTCTGGCGCGAGGTCGAGCGCCATGCCGGCGCCCAGGAGCTCGTTGCGGTCGATCGGCTCGCCCTGGCCGTAGTGGGCGAGCATGTCGGCGAGGCGGACCATCGCCGCCTGCCCGTCGGCGTCTTCGGAGTGGTGGCGCTCGATCGAGGTCGCGAGGCTGTCGGGCAGGCCCCAGCGGCGTGCCAGCACGCCGCCGACGACCGCGTGGTCGACGCCGAGCTCCAGCCGCTCGCGGTGAACGCGCTCGCCCGGGGTGCGGGCGTCGCCATGGATCTGCTCGGGGTAGGCCGGATAGGACTGGACGAGGACGAGCTTGCCGATGTCGTGGACGAGCGCCGCGGTGAGCAGCGCGTCGCGGCCCTCGTAGCCGATCTCGCGGGCGATCTTGTCGGCGGCGGCCTGGGTGGCGACGGCGTGCAGCCGGAAGCGCTCCGGCATGACGTCCCAACCTGGGCTGCGCTCGAAGAAGTCGAAGGTCTGTGCGCGCTGGGCAAGCTGCTCGACGCGCTCGTAGCCGAGGATCTCGACCGCCTCGCGGATGTCGGAGATCTTGCCGCGGCGCGGGGTCGAGATGCCGTTGGCGATCCGCAGCACGGTCGAGACGAGCGCGACGTCGGACTCGATCGCCTCGACGATCTTGCCGGTCTCGGCTGGAACCTCGCTGACGACCCGCAGCACCCGGGTGCGTGACTCTTCCAGCGCGGGGAAGGCCTCGAGCGCCTCGAAGGCGGCCGTCAGGCGACGGCCGTGGCCCTCGCTGGGGCGGCCAAGGCCCTTTGCGGCCGAGGCGGGGGTGTTGGAGATGAGCGTCTGCACTTCAGGGCACCTATCGGCACCCCATTGCTGGGCTTGAGCGCCGGTTAGGAACGCGCGAGCGCGTCGTCGACGCGGAGCAGCGTCTCGTCGCGGCCGAGGGCCACCACGGACTCGAAGATCCCAGGTGAGATCGTGCTGCCGCTGATCGCGAGGCGAACCGGCTGGAAGACCTCGCGCGGCTTGACCTCGAGCTGCTCGACGACAGCGCGCAGCGCCGCCTCGACACCCGCGTCGTCGAACGGCTCGACCTGGGCGAGCGCCTCACGCGCGGCGGCCAGGCGCTGGTGGGCGCCGTCGCTCATCACCTTGGCCCACGCCTTCTCGTCGTAGGGCTGGCGTTCGACGAGGAAGCCGGCGAGCGGCCAGAACTCGTCGAGCGTCTGCATCTTGTCCTGGGCGAGCGCCGCCGCCTGCTCGAGGCCCCCGCGGCCGAGCCGCTGCTCGAGCCGCCGCGCCAGCTCGGCCGGCTCGAGCTCGCGCAGATAGCGGCCGTTCATCCAGCGCAGCTTCTGCTCGTCGAAGACCGCGGGCGACTTCGACACCCGGGCGAGGTCGAAGCTCTCGACCATCTGCTGGGTCGTCATCAGCGTCGTCGAGTCGTCGAGCGACCAGCCGAGCAGGGCGATGTAGTTGCGCACCGCCTCCGGCAGGTAGCCGGCGTCGCGCAGCTCCTGGACCGACGCGGCGCCGTGGCGCTTCGAGAGCTTCTTGCCGTCGGGGCCGTGGAGCAGCGGCAGGTGGGCGTAGGTCGGCGCCTCGGCGCCGAGCGCCTCGAGCACCAGCAGCTGCTTCGGCGTGTTCGACAGGTGGTCCTCGCCACGCACGACGTGGGTGATGCCGGCGTCGAGGTCGTCGATCGCGACGGCGAAGTTGTAGAGGACCGAGCCGTCGGCGCGGGCGATCACGAGATCGTCGATGTGGACGTGATCGAAGCGGGTGTCGCCGCGGATCACGTCGTGGACGATCGTGGTCCCCTCATCCGGAACGCGCAGGCGGATCGCCCCGTCGCTCTCGGCCTCGCCGCGGAAGCCGCGACCCGGATGCTGCTGCTTCCACGCCTTGACCTCGTCGGAGGCCGCGTTGGAGCGGTAGGCATGGCCGCTGTCGAGCAGCTGCTGGAGCGCGTCGCGGTGCCGCTCCGCGCGTTCGCTCTGGAAGATCGGGCCCTCGTCGAAGTCCAGCTCGAGCCAGCGCAGGGCATCGAGAATCTGCTCGACGTTGGCCTCGGTGGAGCGTTCCTTGTCGGTATCCTCGATCCGCAGCACGAGGTCGCCCCCGGACCCGCGGGCGAGGAGCCAGTTGAACAGCGCCGTGCGCGCGCCCCCGATGTGGAGGGCGCCGGTGGGCGAAGGAGCGAATCTGACTCGGATGGACACGGGGGCGGCATGCTAATCGGCGCGCACGTCTCGACTGCCGGCGGCCTCGTGAAAGCGCACGGTCGCGGCATCGAGATCGGCGCAGACTCGATCCAGGTCTTCAACCAGTCGCCGCGGATGTGGAAGCCGACGCGCTGGCGCGACGACGACATCACGGCCTTCGGCGAGCTGATGGCCGACGGGCCGATCAAGTCGATCGTCATCCACGCCGTCTACCTCGTCAACTGCGCGTCGAAGGAGACCGAGATCCGGGCGAAGTCGCTGGCGTCCTTGAAGCACTCGCTGCGGATGGGCGACGCGATCGGCGCCGACGGCGTCGTGCTGCACCCTGGCTCGACCGTCGGCGAGCCGCACGAGGAGGCGTTGAAGCGGGTCGGCGACGCCCTCGGCGAAGCGCTCGAGGAGTCCGACGCCTGCCCGCTGCTGCTCGAGGACACCGCCGGGGCCGGCAACACGCTCGGCCGCTCGTTCGACGAGCTGGCGCGGCTGGTCGAGCTGGCCGGCGGCCACGAGCGGCTCGGGCTCTGCCTCGACTCCTGCCATCTGCTCGCCAGCGGCTACGACGTGCGCACGGCGGACGCGGTCGCGAAGGTCATGGACGAGTGCGAGGCGACGGTCGGCAAGGGCCGGCTGCGCTGCCTGCACGTCAACGACTCGCTGACGCCGCTCGGATCGAATCGCGACCGCCACGCGGCGCTCGGCGAGGGCGAGATCGGCGCACGTGGCTGCGGGGCGTTCCTGTCCGAGCCGCGCTTCGAGGGCCTTCCGGCGATCTTCGAGGGTCCGGGGCTGGAGGGCAAGGCCCCCACCACCGCCGACATCGACCGGGCGCGCGAGCTGCGGCGCAACGGGCTGCGCGCCCGTGCCCGGCGCAAGCAGCCGACACGAGCCCGGTCGAACGCTGTGTAACAACCGCTTGCCCTGGCGCGCGACACGGTCTAGCCTGCATATCTGCATGGGACTGGCCGCCAACCCCGACTTCCAGAACTGGCTTACGCGCTACGCCGCTCGCCACGAGTTGCTGCATGGCGACGGGCCGGCCTCGCCCGCCGGGATCTGCGACGGCTGCGGCGATCCGCTCGAGCAGCCCCCCTCCATTGCCCCCTTCTGCATCGTCTGCCTCGCCGAGCAGTACGGCCGCGACCGCGCCCAATCCGCGGCTCGAATCGCCACCGCGCTACGCGTCGCGATCGCCGATGAGCCCGGCACGCCGCTCAGCGACGTCCGCGAAGCGGTCGAGGATGTTCTCGAAGACCTAGAGCCGGTCGCGTAGGTCGAAGTCGGCGGCGCCCGGCTTCTCGAAGAAGCCGGGGTTGACGCACTCGAAGGCGTCGCCGTGACCGTCGTAGGCCCGCTCGACGGTCGAGCGGCAGCGCTCGAGCGGCACGCCGGTCATCTTGACGCCGCCGTAGCCGTGGCGCGTGCGCTGCGCGGCCTCGTAGACGGCGACGTCGATCTCGGCGCGGAAGACCTTGTTCATGCAGCCCATGTAGCGGACGCCGGTCTCCTCGTCGTCATAGAGGTAGAGGAACTCGCAGCCGCTTTCGATGCAGCCGGCGGGATGGACGAGGCGATCGCAGAAGGCGCAGCACTGACGGCACTCGTGCTGCTCGTTCAGGTTCGGCAATGCGGTCGGCTCCACCCCGGTGAGGGTAGCTGCCCCGGCGTGCTCCGACCGCGTCCCGGGCCAGCTGGCGAGTCAGGGTCGCGGGACCGCTGCGGGGCGGCTGCGAGCCTTGCGGTAGCGGCGATCGACCAGCCGGGCGCGCAGGCGATAGTCGCCGTTGCCGAGGCGCAGGCGCAGCTGTATGCGCCCGCGTCCGACTCGACGGGCACCGACCCGCACGCGAGCCGACTGCCAGCGACAATTGCCGGCACAGACGCGCCGCTGCACGGCGAGCTCGACGTCGCGAGCGCCGAGCAGATCAGGCCGCAGCGTCGCGAGCACGCGCACGCGCCGTCCGCTGCGCTGGGCACGGCCGAGCTTGACCCGCGCGCTGCGATCGCAGGCGTCGCCGCGGCCGTCGCCGTCCCAGTCGCGCTGACCGCGGTTGGCGACCGTCGGGCAGTTGTCGTCGGCCGCCGAGAGCCCGTCGCGGTCGCGGTCGTTGCCTGGGTCGTCGGGGAAGCGGTCACAGGCATCGCCGATGCCGTCGCGATCGCCGTCCGCTCGATCGCTGTTGGCTACCGCCGGGCAGTTGTCCTGGCCGTCGTCCACCAGGTCTCCGTCGCCGTCGAGGCGGGCCGCGAGCGCATAGGGACCCGAGCCCGCGACGGCCACGACATCGACGTAGTGCACGCCGGACTGCTGTGGCACCAAGCTCAGAGTCTCGTTCGGGCCGGTCGTCTCGGACGCGGCGACCGGCGCGGTGGGGTCGTCGACGCTCGTCGTACCCGGGCGCAGCAGCCGCAGGTCGTACTCTCCGCCCGGTCCGCTCAGCCGCAGCAGAGCCGGGCGACCGGCGGTCAGGTTCAGCGCATAGACGTCGTGGTCGTCATCGCCGGCGGCGAGAGTGCCCGTGACATCGGCCGGCAGGCCGAGCGGCTGCGCCCCGGCGGGGGCGTCGTCGAACCGCTCGACGTCGAGCAGCCCGCGCGCGACGAGCAGGTCGCGCAGGAAGGCGACGTGAATGCCGCCGTAGAGCGTCTCGTCGGCCGCGAGCAGCGCGAGCGCACCATCGTGGAAGCCGGCGGACGGGGTCAAGCTGAAGTGCGACTGGATCACGAGCCGGTCGGCGACCGCCGCCCCGATCGCGGCGCGGATCGACCAGAGGGCGCCCGACCACGCCTCGCCGGCGCAGTGGACCTCGCCGTCGCAGTCCGTCCCCGGCCCGACGGCGGCGGCCGTCAGGCTGCCGTCGACGCGGCGCAGGCACGGCACCGCGTCCGGATTGCCGAAGCCGATCTCGTCCCACTCGGCGATGCACGGGTCGAACGTGACGCTCGGCGCGAAGCTCGCGGCGAGCGTCGCGGCGAGGTAGTCGCCGAAGCCCTCCCCCATCGCGCCGCCCTCGTCGCTCGCCCCCCAGCCAGGCACCTGGTCGTCCTGGACGGCGTGACCGTACTCGTGGGCGATCACCTCGCCGTCCTCGCCGTCGTCGGTGCCGCCGGTGCCTAGCGAGATCTCGCCGTTCGCCGAGTCGTAGAAGGAGTTGTCCTGGTCGCCGGGCGGAAGCGGGTCGTCGTCCTCGTCGAGGAAGACCTCGTTCGCGTGCACGCGCTGCTGGTCGGCGCGCACGTTCGTGAAGCCGAGCGAGCGGATGTGCTCCTGGGCGCGGTCGATGTGGAAGTAGGCCATCACCGCCTCGAACTCGTCGTCGGCGCGGGTGAGGCCGCTGAAATCGCGGTCGGGGTTGTCGCAGACCTCCCCCGCGGGAATGGTGGCGTGCGCCCACTGACCCTCGAGGCAGCCCGGCACGGCGGTCTCGAGACGGGCGAGCGTCACCTCCTCACGCAGTGCTGTGAGCGCCGCGCTGTCGGCGTCGCCGGCGTCCGACAGTCCGCTGCGCGACCCCTGGGCGACGATCGGATTCGTGTCGAACACCGAGCCCTGGCCATTCGCCGTGAACGCCCGGCGCAGCAGATCGCGGACACGCAGGACGCGCCCGTCACGGGCGTCCACGAGCACCTCGAAGCTGCCCAGAGACTGGCTGGACGGGACGACGACACGCCAGACGGTTCGGGGCCCCGCAGCCGTGACCAGGATCGCCTGGCGCGCTGTCGCCGGCCTACGCAGGGCCGTGGCCTCGACGGCGCGCCGCGCCTTCTCGATCGCGGCCGCCCGCGTGAGCGTGGCCGGCGCCGGCGCGCGTCGAGCGTGCCGGACACCGTCGATGACCAGGTCCCCTTCCACTCCATGCCCATCGGTCACCACGGCGTCGGAGCCGAGCACCGGCAGCCCGCCGATCACCTGGCGATAGCGAACGAAGCGCGTGCCGAAGCTCTGCCGCTCGCCGATCCGGTGCAGCTGCCCCCGACCGAGTGGTGACATCTCCTCGCCACCGGAAGCCGCGGGCTGCGCTCCCGCCGCCGCCGGCACCAAGGCGACCGCAACGGCAAGGAATGCGGTTATGCGCAGCACTGGGGCTACCTGAGCGAGTCGTAGCCCTCGCGGAGCGCCTTCGACTTCGCCACGGCGACCGGAGCCGGCGCGGGGCTGGCATTGGCGCAGATGACGTCGACGAAGACCTCCACGGGCCCCGTCGTGTTGTTGTCGTCGATGATCGCCGTCCACGAGCTCGGCCGGCCGTCGACGCCGGTGTCGAAGAACTGCGCGAGGACCATCGCTGGGCGCAGGTCGTCGTTCTCGTCCACAACCGCCGCATCCCCTCCGGTCGGATAGGTCCCCGAGGGACAGTCCGCGGTGAGGAACCCACCGGTGTCGACGCCCGTGTCGGTGATCGCTCCAGACGCTGCCCGGTAGGCCAGCGTCCCAAATCCGTCGCGACCGGCGCGGCCGGCTGGGCCCGCGATGCCCTGCGGTCCCTGCGACCCGCGCTTGCCGGCTGGGATCTGGCCGCGCTTGAAGTCCTTCCTGAGCAGCGAGCCGTTCTTGACGTCCTTGGCGGTGATCGAGTTGTTCTTGATGTCGCCGCCGTCGAGCAGGCCGGTGGCGGCGGTGGCGCCACCCGCGCCGGCGACGAACAGCGCGACGAAGGCAACCGCCATCGCCGGAGTTGGAAGCTTGTTGAACCTGCGCACGTGTCCCTCTCTGTCGGTTGCCCCTTCAGCGTCGCACGGACGGCTGCCCGCTGCGTAGGTCAGGCGGCCATCGATACGCCGGGCAGGGCGCCCAGCTCGGCGAGGCAGGCGCTGTCCTCGGCCTTGATGCGGAACTCGTCGCCGAGCTTGAGGCTGCGCTGACCGACGCGCAGCATCAGCTGGTGCTCACCGGGGAAGACCTCGACTACCTGCTTGAGCTCGTCGAGCAGGCTCTCCGGAACGTCGCCGGGGACGTCGAGCGTGACGAGCTTGGCGATCCGCTTGATCTCCGGCTCGGCCGCGGCCTCGGCCGCCGCGAGCTCGACCTCCTCGGGAGTCGGTTCGAAGGCTGTGACCTCCTGGGCGACGAGCTTGACCTCACCCGCCTCCTTCTTGTCGACGCGGCCGCGGACGGTGATCACCGAGTCGACCTCGACCTTGTCGGCGTTGTCCGCGTAGACCTTGGCGAAGACGAGCATCTCGACCTGGCCCTCGAGATCGTCGAGCGTCGCGAACAGCATCGGATCGCCCTTGCGGGTGCGGATCTTCTTGCACTCCGTGATGATCCCGCCGACGGTCACCCACTCCTGGTCCTTGCGGTCGGGCAGGTCGGCGATCGAGCAGTCGACCTTGCGCCGCAGCGCATGGCGGACCTCCTTGAGCGGATGGCTCGACAGGAACAGGCCGAGCGTCTCCTTCTCCCAGGCGTTCAGCTCCGGCCGCTCGTCGGGCAGCGCCGGCACCGGCAGGTCGGGCTGGCCGCCCCGAGCGCCTCCGGGCGCCGGCTCCTCGAGCTCGAAAATCGAGCCCTGGCCGAGCGCCGCGTCCTGCTGCTGCTTCTGGCCAGCGCCCTGGGCCTGCTCGAGCACGGCGAGCATCCCCGAGCGGGTCGCCCCGGTCGAGTCGAAGGCGCCGCACTTGACCAGCGCCTCGATCGCCTTCTTGTTGACGGCGCGGACGTCGACGCGGCGGCAGAAATCCCACAGCGAGGCGAACGGGCCGCCGTCCTCGCGCGCCGCGACGATCGCATCCACAGCCGCCGAGCCGACGTTCTTGACGGCGTCGAGACCGAAGCGGATGTTGCGGTCGTGGACCTCGAAGTTGTGGCTCGACTCGTTGACGTCGGGCGGCAGCACCTCGATGCCCATGTCCTCGCAGCACGACACGAAGAACGGCACCTTGTCCTTGGTCGACATCACCGAGGAGATCAGCGCCGCCATGTACTCCGCCGGGTAGTTGGCGCGCAGCCAGGCGGTGCGATAGGAGATCAGCGCGTAGCAGGCCGCGTGGCTGCGGTTGAACGAGTAGTCGGCGGCGGCCTCGTTGGTCTCCCAGAGCGAGCGGATGACGTTGTCCTGAGTGCCGCTGGCGCGCGCGCCCTCGAAGAAGCGCTCCTTCAGCGCGGCCATCGCGTCACGGTTCTTCTTGCCGATCGCCTTGCGCAGGTCGTCAGCCTCGGCGCCGGAGAAGCCGGCGACCGACTTGGCGATCTGCATCGACTGCTCCTGGTAGAGGATCACCGAGTAGGTCGCCTCGGTGATCGGGCGCAGGCGGTCGTCGAGGTAGGCGACGGCGTCCGGCGTGCGCTTGTTGCGCGCGTAGGTGTCGATGTGGCGCATCGCGCCGGGGCGGTAGAGCGCGACCAGCGCGACGAGGTCCTCGAACTCGGTCGGGCGGACCTTGCGCAGCGCGTCGCGCATCCCGTCGGACTCGAACTGGAACACGCCGACCGAGTCGCCGCGGGCCATCATCTCGTAGGTCTTGGGATCGTCGAGCGGCAGCGACGCCATGTCGGGCTTGTCGCGCCCGGACTCCTCGATGATCTTCAGGCAGTCCTCGATCACGTCGAGGTTGCGCAGGCCGAGGAAGTCCATCTTCAGCAGGCCGATCTCCTCGATCGGCTTCATCGAGTACTGGGTGACGGTGCGGTAGGCGCGCTCGCCGTCGACGGAGGCGCCGCGATCCTCCATCAGCTGCAGCGGGACGATGTCGGTCAGCGGCCGGTCGGCGATCACGACCGCCGCGGCGTGGATGCCCGCGTTGCGGACGATCCCCTCGAGGCCCTTGGCCGTGTCGATCACCCGCCGCGCGTCGGGCTCCTGGTCGTAGGCTCGCTTGAGCTCGGGCTCGTCCTTGAGGTACTCGTCGAAGCTCTTCGAGCGGCCCATCACCGGCTCCGGGATCAGCTTCGCCAGCCGGTCGCCGGTGCCGTAGTCGAGGCCGAGCACGCGCGCGGCGTCGCGCGTCGCGTTGCGCGGCAGCATCTTGCCGAAGGTGACGATCTGGGCGACCGACTCGCGGCCGTACTTGTCGGCGACGTAGCGCATCACCTGCTCGCGGCCCTTGACCGAGAAGTCGATGTCGATGTCGGGCATCGACACGCGCTCGGGGTTGAGGAAGCGCTCGAACAGCAGCCCGTAGGCGAGCGGGTCGACCTCGGTGATGTTCAACGCGTAGGAGACGATCGAGCCGGCCGCCGAGCCACGGCCCGGGCCGACCGCGATGTCCGAGTCCTTGGCGTACTTGACGAAATCCCAGACGATCAGGAAGTAGGCGTCGAAGCCCATTCGGCCGATCACCTCGAGCTCCATGTTCAACCGCTCCATCGCCTCGGCCGGAATCGGGTCGCCGTAGCGCTCGCGCAGCCCTCGCTCGGCGAGCTGGCGCAGGAAGGCGCCCTCGGCCTCGCCATTCGGCGTCGGGTAGCTCGGGATCAGCATCTTGCCGAGCTCGATGTCGATCGCGCAGCGCTCGGCGATCTCCAAGGTGGTCGGCACGGCGTCGGGCCAGACCGAGAACTGATCGACCATCTCGGCCGAGTCCTTCAAGTAGAACTCGTTGGTGTCGAAGGTCAGCTTCGGCTCGGCGAGCGTGCTCTTGGTCTGGACGCAGAGCAGCGCCGAGTGGTTCTCGTAGTCCTCGCGGCCGAGGTAGTGGACGTCGCCGGTGGCGACCAGCGGGCGGCCGACCTCGCGGGCGATCTTGACGATCCCCTCGTTGGCCTTGTCCTGCTCGGCGATCCCGTTCTTCTGGACCTCGAAGTAGACGTTGTCGGCGCCGAAGACCTGCATCAGCTGATCGGCGTGCGCGCGCGCCTCGGCTGGGTTGTCGGCGATCAGCCGCTGGCAGAAGCGCGACGCCAGGCAGCCGGTGAGCGCGACGACGCCCTTCGAGTAGCGGTCGAGCAGCTCCATGTCGACGTTCGCCTTGCCGCGCTTGTAGCCCTCGAGGAAGCCGGCCGAGGTCAGCTTGACGAGGTTGCGGAAGCCCTCGTCATCGGCGGCGAGCAGCGTCAGGTGATTGCGCTCATAGCGAACCGCCTCGGACTTCAGATCGTCGACGTAGTAGGCCTCGAGGCCGACGATCGGCTTGATCCCGTGCTTCTTGCAGGCCTTGTAGTGCTCGACCGCGCCGTTCATCACGCCGTGGTCGGTCAA
>Ga0190272_10001384_pt1 | contig 11676 bp, 10 predicted proteins | sample Popmic504T_FD_133746 | JGI IMG/M metagenome (GOLD analysis project Ga0190272, IMG submission 133746) | Populus adjacent soil microbial communities from riparian zone of Shoshone River, Wyoming, USA - 504 T | ecosystem: Environmental > Terrestrial > Soil > Riparian zone | place: USA: Wyoming...
TCCCACGCCCACGCCCACGCCCACCGCGACGCCAACGCCAACGCCGACGCCAACGCCAACGCCGACGCCCACGCCCACGCCCACCGCGACGCCGACGCCAACGCCAACGCCGACACCCACGCCGACCCCGGCGCCGACCCCGACGCTGACGCCGACGCGGACCCCCACGCCGACCCCCACGCCCGACCCGACCCCGGCGCCCCAGCAGATCTCATCCCCGGATCCGACCCCAGATCCGGCAACGGTTGTCACACCGACGCCTGAGGAGGAGCCGAGCCAGGAGGTCGCGCCGAGGCTCGTGTCGGCACCGGAACCGGAAGCGGAGCCGGCGCCGAGTCCCGAGGCCTCGCCGACGGTCACCGCGCTCGCGCCCCCCGAGCCGGCACCGTTGGTCCGCCCCGATCGTCGGCCGCTCCCAACCGTCTCGGTGTCCGAGGCCGCACCGGCCGCGCCGGCCGCACCCGCTCAACCGATTGGGCCGATCGGGGCTGCTGCCGTGGTTGGCCAGGTCTTCGGGCAGGTCTTCACCGCGGCCGCCGAACAGGCTGCCCGAGTAGTCCGTCCGGAGGCCGCCGTCGCAGTCGCTGCGGAGTTCACCTTCCCCCTGGTCCTTGCGCTCGCCGTCCTCGCATTCCTCGTGATCCAGCAGCGGGTCGATCGGCGGGATCCGAAGCTGCGAATGGCCCCGCAGCACGTCGCCGAGACCTTCATGCAATTCCAGTCGGAGGATCAGCTGTGATCGCCCAGCACGCGCGCTCTGACGAGTACACCGCCCTGAGCGACCGCATGGGGTACCTGATGGTCCTCCGCGTCGCCATGGCCGCGGTGGCGGTTGCGTGGAGCGCGATGCGGCCGGAGTCGCTCAGCGCACCCTTTGCGGCATTCCTCGCAATCACGGCAGCCTACGTCGTGCTCGCGGGGGTGGCGGAGTTCGTTCGCCGGCGCGCGGGACGCCACGGTTTCAGCGTGATGAGCGTGCTGCTCATCATCGACGGGCTCTACCTCGCCTACGCGATGTACATCACCGGCGCCACGCAGAGCCCCATTCGCTTCCTCATCTACCTGCACCTCGTCGCAGTCTCACTGCTGGCTTCGTACCGGACCGGCCTGAAGGTCGCCTTGTGGCACTCGCTGCTGCTGTTCGTCGTGCTCTACGCGCAGGCAGCGACGCTCCTGCCGCCCGTTGACGTCATCCCCGGCCGCGGGATCGACTTCGACCGAATGCCGGTGCTCAACGTGACCTCGTTCTGGCTCTTCGCCCTCGCGACCTCCATCTTCTCGGCCATGAACGAGCGGGAGCTGCGCCAGCGCCGCACGGACCTGGAGGCGCTCGTCGAGGTTGGAGCTCGCCTCGACGACGTCGCCGATCCGGTGCTCCAGGCGCGCGTGGTCCTCGACGGGCTCTCCGCCCGATTCGGCTTCGAGCGAGGCCTGGTGATCGGCGCCGCCGAGGGCAACCTGATCGTTCTCGCCTCGCGCGGCGCAGAGGAGTGGTCCGGGACCGTCCCGGCCGACGCGGTCGTCCGCAAGGCATGGGAGCGCCGGGACGTGCTGCCGGTGCGGAGGATCAACCCGGAGGGCAATCCCCTGCTGAGCAAGACGCTGCCGGATGCGCGCAACCTCCTCGTCTCCCCGATGTTCGCCGACGGCCGTCCGGTCGGCGCGATCGTCGTCGAGCATCGCTCCCGGACCGTGTTCGGGATCGAGCGACGCATCGCCTCGGTGCTTGGCCAGTTCTCCGCGGTGGCGGCGCTGAACCTTCGGAATGCGGTCCTTCTCCGCAACGTGCAGGACCTTGCGGAGCGCGACTCACTCACCGGAGCTGCCAATCGGCGCATGTTCCAGCTGACGCTGGAACAGACCCTCGGGGCCCGGGACGCCGTCGGGTCCGAGAACAAGATGACCGCGGTCCTGTTCATCGACCTGGACGACTTCAAGGTGATCAACGACACGCTCGGCCACGCGGCGGGTGACTCGCTCCTCATCGCAGTGACGGACCGCATCAGCGGCCTCGTACGCCAGGGCGATCTCGTCGCGCGACTCGGTGGCGACGAATTCGCGATCCTGACCGATGACGAGGAGGACCTGCGTCGATCACGGTCCATGGCCGAGCGGCTGGTGCGCGACCTTCGCGTGCCGTATGTCATCGGCGACCACACCATCACGGTGAGCGCCAGCATCGGCATTGCCAGCGCGCGCGACGCCGGCGCTGATGCCCAGGAGATCGTGCGCAACGCCGACGTGGCGATGTACATGGCCAAGGCCAACGGCAAGTCGGGCTTCGCCGTCTTCGATCCGGGGATGCACGCATCCATTCGCGCCCGCCACGAGCTCGGCGCGGAGCTCCAGCACGCCGTCGATCTCGGCCAGCTGCGACTGGTCTACCAGCCGATCGTCTCGCTCGAGTCGGGCCGCATCGCCGGGCTCGAGGCCCTCGTGCGCTGGCAGCATCCGGACCGAGGCATCGTGGCGCCGGGCGAGTTCATCGAGATCGCGGAGGAGAACGGCTCGATCCTCCCGATCGGCCGTTGGGTCCTGCGCGAAGCCTGCGAGCGCGCCGTGGCGTGGCAGCAGGCCGGCGTCACGCCTCCCGGGCTGTTCATGTGCGTCAACGTCTCGGCGCGCGAGATCCAGCAGCCCGGCTTCGTCGGTGCCGTGGAGGAGGCACTGGCGTGGGCCGGGCTGCAGCCGACAAGACTGATCCTCGAGATCACCGAGACTGCCCTGATCAAGGCCACGTCCGCGACCGTGGCGACGCTCGAAGCGCTCCGCAAGCTCGGCGTGCGCGTCGTCATCGACGACTTTGGAACCGGCTACTTCTCGCTCAGCCACCTGCGGCAGTTCCCGGTCGACGCGCTGAAGGTCGCAAGCGAGTTCGTGCAGGTGGCGGTCGACGACTCCCGGTCGGCGGCGCTCGCGGGTGCCATCGTCGCGCTCGGCGAGTCACTCGACATCGCCACCGTGGCGGAGGGGATCGAGACGCAGGAACAGGCCGAGCGGATGCGAACCCTCGGATGCACGTACGGCCAGGGCTACTACTTCGCCAAGCCGATCAGCGCCACCGAGATCGACGCCGGGGTCGAGGGCCTGGCGTCCAACCATCGGTGGAACGGAGCCGGCAAGCACGGCGCGACCCGACGGCGACGTTCCGTCGGCGCGGTCAACAAGGGGCTGCCCGCCACGGCCTGAGAACGCCATCGCGCGAGCATCGGCTAGCATCCGGTGTGCATGAGTACGAACAAGCTGCCCTCGCAGAGCGAGGACTTTCCCGCCTGGTATGTCGAGGTCGTGAAGCGCGCCGAGCTGGCCGAACACGGTCCGGCGAAGGGCTCAATGATCATTCGCCCGCACGGCTATGCCATCTGGGAGCTCCTGCAGCGCGCGCTCGATGACCGCTTCAAGGCAACCGGCCACGAGAACCTGTACTTCCCGCTGCTGATCCCGATGAGCCTGCTGCAGCAGGAGGCGGATCACGTGGAGGGCTTCGCGCCGCAGGTCGCGGTCGTCACCCACGGCGGCGGTGAGAAGCTCGAGGAGCCACTCGCCGTCCGCCCGACCTCGGAGGCGATCATCTGGAGCACCTACAAGCGCTGGATCCAGAGCTACCGCGACCTGCCGCTGCTCTACAACCAGTGGAGCAACATCGTGCGCTGGGAAATGCGGACGCGCCTCTTCCTCCGCACCTCCGAGTTCCTGTGGCAGGAGGGCCACACCGCTCATGCCACCAGCGGCGAGGCGCAGGAAGAGGCGCTGCGCATGCTCGAGGTCTACCGCGAGGTGGCCGAAGACGTTCTGGCGATACCCGTTCACAAGGGCCGCAAGTCCGCCGGAGAGCGCTTTCCGGGAGCGGTCGAAACCTACCCGATCGAGGGCCTCATGCTTGACGGCAAGGCGCTCCAGTGCGGGACCAGCCATTTCCTGGGCCAGAATTTCGGGAAGGCGTACGACGTGACCTTCATCAACGCCGATGGCGTGCAGGAGCACGCCTGGGGCACTTCCTGGGGCTTCACGACGCGCATGATCGGCGCCACCATCATGGCCCATGGCGACGACGCGGGGTTGCGCCTGCCGCCGGCGATTGCGCCCATCCAGGTGGCCATCGTCCCCATCTACCGATCCGACGACGAGCGCGCGTCGGTGATTGACGTCGCCGAGAAGCTGCGCGCCGACATGGCTGTCCTGGGCATCCGCGTGCGCCTCGATGATCGCGACCAGCACCGGCCCGGGTACAAGTTCGCCGAATGGGAGCTCAAGGGAGTGCCGATGCGGATCGAGCTCGGGCCGCGCGACGTCGCGGCGGGTCAGGTCGTCATCGCGCGGCGCCTCGAGGGCGACAAGGTGGAGGTGCCCCTGGCGGAGGTCGCCGCCGGCATGGTCGAGCGGCTGGCTTCGGCGCAACGCGGCCTGTACGCCGATGCCCTCGCCTACCGTGACACGAACACACACGAAATCACCTCGTTCGACGCGTTCGCGTCCGGGGTCGAAGAGCAGGGCGGGTTCTGGCGCGGCGCCTGGTGCGGCGAGGGCTCCTGCGAGGCGGAGGTTGCCACCAGGACGAAGGCGACCATTCGTTTCCTGCCGATCGAGCCCACCGATCCGGGTGGCGCGTGCGTCCACTGCGGGCGTCCGGGCGTTGATATCGCCACCTGGGCCCGTGCCTACTGACGCGGCGCGCGTCGGATCCATAGAAACGAAGATCATCGAAGCACGGAAGCATGCGAGGAGCAATGCCCGGATGGACAACGTGACCACGGCGCCGGCGATCACGAAGATGAACTGGTGGGAGATCCCGGTTCCGGATCTGGACGACGCCAAGCGCTTCTACGGCAAGGTCTTCGGTTGGACCTTCCAGCCGTTCGGTGAGGACTACTTCGCCGCACTTGCGCCCGATGGCGAAATGATCGGGGGCATCTTCAAGGCACCGGAGGACGAGCTGGGCAACGGCGTCCGCATCACGTTCACCACCGAAGACCTCGAGGAGGCGCTCGACAGGGTCACCGAGGCTGGAGGCACGATCGTGATGGCACGCTCCGAGATCGGTGGCGACATGGGCTGGTGGGCCGCCTTTACCGACCCGGCCGGTCGGTGGATCGGCTTCTCGACCAGCAACCCGCCCAGCCGATGAGCCGTTCCTGACCTTGGGTGGCTCCTCGACGCGACGCGGCGGCGGCCTGGCACTCGCGGGGCTCCTGCTTGCCGCCTGCGGCATGATCCCCAGCGCACAGCCGCAGTGGGTGGCCAACCGCAAGCCGCTGCCGGCCTGCGGCGAGGAGACAGTCGTGCGCGGCGACACCAACGTCGAAGCCCGCGAGTGCCTCTACCAGGCGTTCCTGGACGGCGAGGACGCGGAGCTGATCAGCACCGAGGCCATCACCGAGGGCCGGCGCATCACGCGGTACATGCGCGTCCACGAGAACGGCACCATCGAGATCTTCACCGATGCCACCGGCGACCCGCTCGGATCCGGCGATTGGGAGCGCGAGACCTGCGGCCAGCTGCTCGGCGCCGAGGAGGTGCGGGACGTCTGGATCGAGGAGGTCTTCATCATCCTGGACTGCGAGGACCAGCCCATCCCCTGAGGGGGTCGGCTAGCATCGGTCGATGAGCGCCACGGTCGAGCCGCACATCGTGTCCCTCGCCGAGATCCGCGAGGCGGCGGATCGAATCCGCGGCGTGGCGACGCGCACACCGCTCCTGCGGTGGGACGACACGACCTGGCTCAAGCCCGAATCGCTCCAACCGATCGGCGCATTCAAGATGCGCGGCGCGTATAACAAGGTGGCGTCGCTGACCGATGCCGATCGCGCGCGTGGGGTGGTGACCTACTCGTCGGGCAACCACGCACAGGCCGTTGCCCGATCGGCTCGGCTGCTCGGCGTGACGGCGGTCATCTGCATGCCGCGTGACGCACCCCGCGTGAAGGTGGAGGGCGTGCAGCGCGACGGAGCCGAGATCGTGTTCACCGGCCCCGACTCGGAGGAGCGGCACCGGGTCGCACTGGACCTGGTCCGTGACCGCGGGCTGGTGATGATCGAGCCCTACGACGATCCCGCGATCATCGCCGGGCAGGGAACCATCGGCCTCGAGATCTTCGAGGACCTGCCGGCCGTGACCAGCGTGCTGGTCCCGGTGTCGGGCGGCGGCCTGTCCTCCGGCGTGGCGACCGCGGTCAAGGCGCTCGCGCCGACGGCCCGAATGATCGGCGTCGAACCGGCGCTTGCCGCAGACGCCAAGGCCTCGCTCGCGTCCGGCTCGCTCGTGACGTGGACCGCGGAGCAGACCGGCCGAACCATGGCCGATGGCCTCCGGACGAACAGCCTCGGCCCGCTGCCGTTCGAGCACCTCCGGCGCTTCCTCGACGAGATCGTGACGGTCACGGAGGAGGAGATGGCCGAGGCCATGCGGCAGCTCGCCCTCCGTGCGCGCCTCGTCGTCGAGCCGTCGGGCGCGGCCAGCATGGCTGCGCACCTGGCGGGGTCGATGCCCCGGCCCGATGGAGACGACGCGCGAGTCATCGTCGTGTCCGGCGGAAACGTCGACCCGGAGCTCTACCTTCGGATCCTGGGCGGTGCGTCGGCCTGAGCCGGGCCACGATCGAAGCGCTCAGCCGCCCCGCAGGATCTCCACGGCGCGGTCCAGCTGCGGGTCGGCGTCTGTCGTCGGGTCGGCCGGCGCCGCGACGACGACGTCGGGCGCGATGCCGTCCGGCGCCGCGGAGTTGTGCTGCGGTGTGAACCATCGGTCGGTCGTGATCCGCAGGCCCCCGCCGTTGGGCAGGTCGTTCCAGATCTGGACCGTGTTCTTGCCGAACGTCGGCTGCCCGAGGAGGGTCGCGCGCCCGGTGTCCTTGAGCGCCCCGGCCACGATCTCGGAGGCGGACGCCGATCCCTCGTCGATCAGGAGGACGAGCTCGAGCGCATCGGTCTGGAGCAGGCCGCCGGGCTCCGACGTCCAGCGCTGAACATCCTCGCCGGACTCGACCGTGAAGAGCAGCTCACCCGCCGGTATGAACTCGCTGCCGATCGCCTGTGCCGTCGTGATGAAGCCGCCTGGATTGCCCCGCAGGTCGAACGCGATCTTCGTCGCGCCCTCGTCGAGGAGCCCCTGCAGCGCGTCACGGAACAGTCCGGGCGCGCGATCGGTGAACGAGCTGAGCCGGATGTAGCCGATGCCGTCCTCGAGTATCTCGGCACTGACCTCCTGGAGGTCGATCACGGCCCGGGTGATCGTGATGTCCAGCTCCTCGTCCCCACGCCGCACGGTCAGTGTCACGTCGGTGCCGGCCTCGCCCCGCACCCGGTACACGAGCGAGGAAACGGACTCGCCGACGGTCGAGGTCCCGTCGATTGCGAGCACCTGGTCGCCCGCTCGCAGGCCGGCCGCCTCGGCCGGCGATCCGTCGAGCGGCGAGACGATGACCATGGCGCAGGTGTCGGTGACGACCGTGCAGCCGGCCAGATCGTCGGGGTCGGCCAGGTTCTCGATCCCGACCTCCGCGCCGATTCCGCTGAACTCGCCCGAGAGGTCGTCGAGCGCCGAGCCGTACTGGTCGGGCGGCAGGTACCCCGAGTAGGGATCCTCCAGCCCGTACTCGATCATGCCCCGCACCGCGCCGTCGACGAGGTCCTCGTCGCTGATCTCGTCGACGTACTGGCCCTTGATCTGGGCGTACGTCTCGCACAGCACGGCGAAGGCCTCGGACGGCTCGGCGCATGAGACCGTCTCGAGCACAGGTGTCGGTTGCGGCTGCGGCGTCGCCGCCTCGGACGGAACGACCGCCGATGGCTCGGGCGTCTCGGTTGGATCGGCCCCTCCGATACCGTCGCCGCCGCCCACCACGATGCCGGCCACGAAGGTGAGGGCGCCGAACAGGAGCAGCACCGCGATCAGTGCGGCAGCGCTGGCGGCGGGCGATCGGCGCGTCGGGGAGGTGGCGGTCATCGGTCCGTCCTAGGTACGGGGAGGGGCACGCGGAGGGAGCGCATTCTCCCGCGAAACGGCGAAATGCGCCGAGCGCATCATCGGCGAACGGCGCGCAGCCCCAGGAAGATCGGGATCTCGGCGTTGGCCCGGGCGTCCGCCCGGGCTGCCTTGCCCGGGCGTCTGTCGGGGGGCAGGTCGGGAATCTCGACCATGGCGTCGATGGCGAAGCCGGCGTCCGCCAGGGCGTTGACATAGGCACTGATGGGCCGATGGAAGGATCGCGTCGGCAGCCCGCCGCCCAGCGACTTCATCGGCACCGCCATCTCCGCCAGGTATCCGTCGATGCGCCGGTAGGTGAGCTTCCGGCCCTCGTCGAAGCCCCAACCCGAGTGCCGCGGCTGCCGGAAGGCTGGATGGGTCATGAGGACGACCACGCGGCCGCTGTCGTTCAGGGCCCAGTCGACACCGCGAACGACGTCCTCCAGCGGGTCCATGTCCTGGATCGAGAGGAGGAACACGGCGGCGTCAAAGCCGGCCGGCTCCAGACCGGCCACGGCCGGCAGGCGACGCGCATCAGCCACCAGGAAGCGCACGTGGCGCATGCGGCCGTGCCTGTCCTTCGCGGCAGCGATCAACCTGGGTGAGGCGTCCACCACCGTGACCCGTGCGCCGTACTCGGCGAGATATGGCACGAGAACGCCCTGGCCGCCACCGATGTCCAGGATCGCTTCATCCACGCGGGGCTGCAGCAGGTCGAGGACGGCGGGGATGGCGAGCTGCTGGTGGTAGGCCGACCCGTGGTCGCCGACCCACCCGTCATACCACGTCGCGACTCGCTCCCAGCTCGTCTCCGGCGGTGCGCCCGCGCTCGACCCGCCACGCGGCGAGGGCCGTCGGGGAGGTCGTCCGCTCACGAGCACAGGGTCGACATCGGCAGATGCTAGCGCGCGTTCGTGTCGGGAGGCACGACGATCGCCGGCTGCCGCCGCGTGCGGGCAAGGACGGCGCCTGACACGAGCGCGACTGCGACGCCGCTGAGCCCGATGAGGCCGAAGCCCCAGCCGAATCCGCCGGCGTCGGCGACCCCTCCCGCCACGAAGGGGCCGATGCCGAGCCCGGCCGACAGTGCGGTCCCGTACCCCCCGAGCGCGGTCGCGCGCAGCTCGGGTCGCGCCACCTCGCTGATCACGACCTGCACCATCATCAGGGTGAAGGCCAGCAGGACCACGCTGGTCACCAGCACGAGCAGCACGCCGGGGATCGCGCTTTGGAAGCCCAGGATGGCGATGACCACGCCGTAGCCCGCCGCCGTCAGCGCAGCGGCCACGGGCGGGATCCGGACCCGATCGATGAGCGTGCCGAGCGGCACGCGCGAAGCGCCGTTCGCGAGCGACTGAGCGGCGAGCATCAGGCCGACCGTCCCGGCTGCCAGCCCGATTCCCGTGCCGAACAGCGGGAAGAGCCCCGCCACGGCGCCCCAGGGCAGCCCGATCGCCAGGGCCGCCAGCCACGTGCCAAGGATCGCCCGCTGCCTCGCAACCTCGCCGACCATGCCGGGCAGCCGCGCGAGCTGGATCGTGCTGCGCATGCTTCCCGCAACGAACACCGCACCGATGATGGCGGTCATCCCGAAGGCGGCCGACGCCAGGTACGTCGGCACCGGTCCCCCGAGATCCCAGATCACCCCGCCGATGGCCGGACCGGACGCCACCCCGGTGTGCGTGAAGAGCGTCAGCCAACCGAACGCGCTGCCGCGCGAGGCGTCGGGTGCCGCGGCCGCGACGTACGCGCTGATGGCGGGAAGGAAGAGCGAGGCCGTCACCCCCGACAGGATCGCCCACCCGAAGAGCGGCACCGTGCTGCCGAGCGCCGCCGCGGCCAGCGGGACCAGGTTGACGAGCGCGTTGCCCACGATCGCCAGCAACAGCACTCGCCGCGTGCCCCACGCATCGGCAACGGCCCCGAACGGCAGCTGGAGGAAGGCCTGGAGGCCGAACCGGACCGATGCCAGCAGTCCCGCGTCCGCCAGCGACCCGCCCAGCAGCTCCACGTGCAGCGGAACCGCGACGCCCGATGCCCATTGCCCGAGCATGAACGTGTAGGTGGCGACGTAGGCAGGCCACAGGGGTGGGTGCGGTCCGGTCCTCACCGAGGCCCCCTCAGCCGCCCGAGCGGAGGCCGCCCATGAACGCGACGGCGTTGGCACCCAGCGCCTCGACGGCGTAGCCGCCCTCCTGGAGCGCGACGGCCGACAGGCCGAGGCCGGCAATCGCCGAGCCGATGCGCGCGTAGTCATGGGTCTGGAGCGCGAGGTTGCAGATCGGGTCGGCGTGGTAGGTGTCGAAGCCAAGCGAGATCACGAGGGGCGCATCCGGATCGAACGTCCGGATGGCGGCGAGCCCTTCGTCAAGGGCGGCCAGGTAGCCGTCGCCATCGGTGCCCGGCGACAGCGGCAGGTTCAGCGTGGCGCCCTCGCCGGCGTCCGCGCCGCGCTCGGTGGCGAAGCCGGAGTAGTAGGGATAGATGCCGCCCGGATCGCCGTGGAGGCTGACGTAGAGAACGTCGCCGCGCTCCCAGAAGATCTGCTGCGTGCCGTTGCCGTGATGGAAGTCGACGTCCAGGATCGCGACGCGCTGCGCGCCGCGGTCGACCAGCGACTGGGCGACGATGGCCGCATTGTTGAAGAAGCAGTAGCCGCCGATGAGGTTGCGGCCGGCGTGATGGCCCGGTGGCCGGCACAGGCCGTAGGCGAGCGGCGCACCCGCCAGGACGCGGTCGGCCGCCGTCAGGGCGATGTCGACCGCCGCGCGAGCGGCAACGGCCGTGCCTTCCACGATGGGCGTGGCCGTGTCGAAGCAGTACGCGCCGAGCCGGTCGTGGCGGCCCGCCGGCAGCTGCTTGAGCGCCATGCCACCCACGTACCCGGCCAGGAGGAACGTGTCGGGCAGCAGCGCCCGGCCCTGATCGTGGCCATCGGCCACCGCATCGGCCCAGACGTGCTCGACGAGGTCGAGCAGCTCGAGGTCATGGACGGCCGTGATCGGGTCCGGCCCGTGATCCCGCGGCGCCTCGAGCGCATAGGTGCCGGTGGCGAGCAGCGCGGCACGGATTGCGGTGGCGCGCTCGGGCGACTCGTAGCAGGGGACCTCGCGGCCCCCGAGGAGCTCGATCAGCCCGTCGTGGGCGAGGTGGTCGTCTGACGCGATCAGCGGCGTCGGTTCGGTCGGCATGGGCTGAACGAGAATAGCGACCAGCCCCTATCCTCCGCAGACGCAGTTCGGAGAAGCGGTGAGCGATCCCCACGCCGGGGCACGTCTGTGGCGCAGCCTGCGGGACGAGGTGGCCGGTGCCGTCATTGGCGCCGAAGGGCCGCTGCGGCTGATGACGATCGCCCTCCTGGCGGAGGGGCATGCACTGCTCGAGGACGTCCCCGGCGTCGGCAAGACCCTGGCGGCACGGGCCTTCGCCCGCGCCCTCGGGTTGGGCTTCGGGCGCGTGCAGGGCACGCCGGACCTGCTTCCGTCGGACGTCACCGGCTCGAGCGTCCTCGCCGACGGCGGATTCCGGTTCATCCCGGGACCGATCTTCACGAACGTCCTGCTCGTCGACGAGATCAACCGCGCCACGCCCCGCACGCAGTCCGCGCTGCTGGAAGCGATGCAGGAGCGACAGGTCAGCGTGGACGGCGAGACCCGGCCGATTCCCGCGCCGTTCCTCGTGCTGGCGACTCAGAATCCGATCGAGCTGGAGGGA
>Ga0190272_10001385_pt1 | contig 11672 bp, 8 predicted proteins | sample Popmic504T_FD_133746 | JGI IMG/M metagenome (GOLD analysis project Ga0190272, IMG submission 133746) | Populus adjacent soil microbial communities from riparian zone of Shoshone River, Wyoming, USA - 504 T | ecosystem: Environmental > Terrestrial > Soil > Riparian zone | place: USA: Wyoming...
CCGCGAGGTGCATTCCGGTGAACAGTTCGACGCACCGGTGATGGTCGGGATCTCTGGACAGGGCAGCGGCGACCAGTGGCCCGGTGTCGCAGACGATCACGATTGGCGGCCGAAGCCTTCCCGAAGCAGATCCTCGCTGCGGGCGCCGACGTCGGTGCCGTGCCCGATCGCTATCTCGGTAGCTTCGACGGCTCCTGCAAGGCGTTGCACAACTATCGCAACATGCGGAAGAACCACGTTGAGGACACGCTCGGCAAGCTGCTGGACGCGGACTCACTGGGGAAGCTGTAGGCGGAATTGCGCGGCAGCCGACCTCGGCCAAGCAGGCCGCGCGCATCGTGCAGGCCGCGGCCGAGGACGACCTGGACTGGGCGAGCCTGATCTGGCCGGCCATGACGACGGGAGCACGCCGGCACGAGCGCGCTGGACCGAGGTGCTCATGGATGACGGCGACCGAGTCGTGCTGTGGATTCGGCGGGGCATCAGCCACAACGACGACGGGTCCTGGCAGGGATGGACACCAGGACCCACCAGCACCGGCGGGTCACGCTCGAAGACCGTGGCGGCCCTCATGGAAAACCGGGGAGCGGACTGCTGCGGAACTGCGGCGAGCGGGTGTCGAACCGAGCTCACACGCGACTCACGCCGTGGCCCTGGCCGGCCGAGCAGCGACGTCGGGGCTGGATGGGCCCATGAGATTGCACCGATCACTATAGGCTGGTGGCTCAGCGTGGTCGACGACGGAGCGTCGGTGACTGTCGGCGAGAAACTACGAGATCATGGCGCCGAGCACACGCTTTTGGAGCAATTCTAATGACGTGGAGTCCATCTAGTCTCGGTCAGTGATCGAAGAGTGAACACGGAGGCGGGCGTGATCGAGTTGCCGACCGCTCGTGCCGTCGCTGTGCGCACGGCGTTCTTCAAGATCCTCGGAACGCTCGAGGTGAGCAATGGTGATCATGTCTCTCGAATAGCGCCCGGCCGGCAGCAGATCATTCTGGGGACGCTGCTGCTCAATGCGAATCGGGTCGTCAGTGTCGACCAGTTGATCGACACGGTGTGGGGCGAGCGGTCGCCGTCGACCGCGCGGAGCCAGATCCAGATCTGCGTGTCGGCGTTGCGAGCGACGTTGAACGGAATGGGTCTCGTTCAACCGATCATGACCCGCCCACCGGGTTACGTGGTGGAGGTCGCTGAGGACTCGCTCGACCTGGCTGTGTTCCGCAGGCTGACGGGTGAGGCCGAGGTGCTGGCTCGCGACGGCGCGAGCGCGGAGGCCGTCACCGTTCTGTGGAGGGCGCTCCGGTTGTGGCGTGGGCAGGCGCTGGGCGGGGAGTCGAGCCCGGCGCTGCACGGAGCGGCGGTGCGGCTCGAGGAGGAGCGTCTGGCCGCGTGGGAGACCTGCCTGGCCCTGGAACTGCAGCGGGGGCGGCACCGCGACGTGATCGGCTCGATCGGGGAGCTTGTCCAGGAGCAACCACTACGTGAGCGCCCACGAGGTCTGCTGATGCTCGCCCTGCACAGGTCTGGGCGCACGGCGGAGGCATTGGCGACGTTCCGCGACACTCGACGGCTCCTGGTCGACGAGTTGGGCATCGAGCCCGGGGAGGAGTTGCGGCATCTGGAGTCGGCGATCCTGGCCGACGACACATCGCTGCACCTGCCGGTGGCGGACCGGAACGCGTCCGGGCAGTGGAGGCCCGCAGCCGATCCCGGCCACGCCGCCGGTCGACACGACGATGGTCGAGGGGCTTCACGGGAGCCCGCAGGACCACCGGTCCCGGCGGCGCGTCGCCAGGAGCGCATGGTGGCGCCGACGCCGGCACGACTGCCCCAGGTCGTCACGACGACCGCGACAGGTGAGGCGCCGCGGCAACTGCCCGCCGAGGTCGCGGATTTCGCCGGTCGCAAGCCCGACATCGCCCGCCTGGCGTCGTTGCTGCTGGGCGGTGAGGCGCAGCCGACGGCCGCCGGCCTGGACGACGGTCCCCGCGGCGGCGACGCCTGGGCACCGGTGGTCGTGTTGACCGGTAAGGCGGGTGTGGGCAAGACCGTCCTGGCCGTGCGCGTCGGGCACCAGGTGTCGGCCGCGTTCCCGGACGGCCAGCTGTATTGCTCGCTCGGCGGCACGCGAGCCGAGCCGGTCGCCGCGGCCGACGTGCTCGACCAGTTCCTGCGCGCGCTCGGGGTGCCGGGCGGCTCCGTGCCGGACGGCGTGGAGGCGAGGGCAGAGCTGTACCGGAGCGTGGTGGCGCGGCGTCGGCTCTTGCTGATGCTCGACGACGCCGCGAGCGAAGCGCAGATCATGCCGCTCCTCCCGGGCGCAGGCGGATCCGCGGTCCTCATCACGACCAGGACGCGACTGTCGGAGCTGCCGGCCGGCCATGCGGTCGACGTGCAGATCATGGAGCCGGATGAGGCTCTTGAGATGCTGGCGCAGGCGCTCGGTGAGGAGAGGGTGGTCGCCGAGCAGGCAGCCGCGCGGGCGCTGGTCACCTTGGTGGGCGGTCTGCCGTTGGCGCTGCGCATTGTCGCTGCCCGTCTTGCGGCTCGTCCTCAGTGGTCGCTCGCGTCGATGCTCGGACGCCTCGCCGACGAGCGGCGTCGCCTCGACGAGCTCACCCATGGCGACATGATGGTTCGTGCCAGTCTGAGCCTCACGTACGACGGGCTGCCGCGGCAGCCCGCGCGGCTGCTGCGGCTGCTCGGCACGACCGCGACGGAGTCGACCCCGTCGTGGATCGCCGGCGCCCTGTTGAGTATTGACCCGGCCGACTCGGCCGGCCCACTCGAAGCGCTCGTCGACAGCCAGATGGTGGACGTCGTCGGCATGGGCCAGGATCGTCGGCCTCGCTACAGCCTGCACAACATCATCCGGCTGTTCGCGACGGAACGGCTCACGTTGTCGCCCGACACCGGCGAACGGGCCGCGGCCGTGGCGCGTGTGGTCGGCGGCTGGCTCGACCTCGCCGCCACGGCACACCGCGAGGTCTACGGTGGCGAGTTCGCGGTGGTGCAAGGGTCGGCGTCGCGATGGTCGCCAGGGGACGAGGCGCGCGGCGTGATCGCCGCAGGCCCGTTGGAGTGGCTGGACGCCGAACGCTCGAATCTGTGTCATGCCGTCGGCCTCGCGGCGGACGCCGGGCTCGACGAGCACTGCTGGCAGCTCGCGGTCTACCTGGTGACGCTGTTCGAGGCGTTCAGCTATGTCGACGACTGGCAGCAGACCCACGAGCGGGCGTTGCAGTGCGTCCGTGCTGCGGGCAATCGACGGGGTGAGGCGGCGCTGTTGTGCTCGCTGGGCTCGTTGCACGTGAGCCGCCGGATGCCGATGGCGAGGTCGACGCTGGAGCCGGCGTTGCGATTGTTCCGTGACGTCGGTGACGCCCATGGGGTGGCGATGGTTCAGCGCAACATCGCGCTGCTGCACGACGGGAACGGCGAGTCGACGGAGGCTGCGGCCGCGTACGAGGAGTCGCTGGCCGGCTTTCGCGGCGCGGGCGACGTGGTGGGGCAGACGTATGTGTTGACCCAGCTGGCTCAGATCGATCTGAGCGCTGGTCGCACGGACAGTGCGGTGGATCGGCTGAACGAGGCGCTCGACACCTGCCGGGACGTGCACAGCCCGAGGATCGAGGCGCAGGTGCTGTTCCGTCTGGGCCAGGCGCGTAGTCAACAGCGCCGGCACGACGAGGCGGAGGTACTCATGACGACGGTGCTGGACATGGTGCGCCGGAACCGGGACTCGCAGGGGGAGAGCTACGCGTTGCACGCGCTCGGCGTGATCTACGGCGCGATGGGCCGTGGGGCGGAGAGCGAGGACCGGCTGCGCGGCGCGATCGACGTTCGCGAGCGGCTGCTCGACGCTGCGGGCGCGGGCCGGGCGCGCCTCGATCTGGCTCGCCTGATGGCCGACCGTGGTGATGTCGTCGGCGCGTCCGAGTCCGCCGGGCGCGCGTTGCGCGCGTTCACGGACCTGCATCTCGAGGGCTGGCGGGACAAGGCCCAGGCTGTGCTCGCGTCGCTGGTGCGCTGAGGTCGCGCTCCCGTCAGTTCCACGGGGTGTCGTTCGTGGACACGGGGACCTCGGCGGCCGTGGCATCCGCGGCAACGGTCATCGTGGACTCGGCGGGGGAGGCGGCCGCGCAGGCGGCGGCGGGGATGGCGAGCGACGCGACGGCGGCGATGGCGACGATCGCGGTGCGGATGATGTTCATCGGGAGGTCCTTTCGCGATGTCCCGAACCCGGATGAGGTGTTCTCCCGGGCCTCGGAACGTTCCTGCTGACAAGGACGACGTTAGGAACCGTCACCATCGCGGATCTATCCCAGCGCAATTACGGCTCGCGCGCGCGAACGACGCCCCGCGATAAGGCGGCGATAGCGGCGTTCCGATACTGCGACCCGCCGTTGCGCTCATCCAACAGGGCGATACGGAGCCTTGCTGCGTAGCAGCCCCGTCGCCGACGCGATGAACACGTCGGCGAACTCGACCGGGCTCCGTTGGGCTCCGGCGTCGACGTGCCCGACCGCCACGATCCGGTCGCCGTCTGCCATCAGCTCCTCGACCAGGTGCCGACCCCGCGTCACCACGAAGGTCGGCGGTTCCTCCAGCTCAGAGCCGTGCTCGAAGAGTGAGGCGTACCCGTCGGCGTCGCCGGCGTCGAGATAGATGTAGCTGAGGCGGACATGGTCGATCGCGGCGTGGACCGCGACGTCGCTGAGCTGCGTGCCCGGTCGGGCGTTCGGCTCATGGCCTGGCGCGGCGTTCGGCTGCGGGTCTCGGCCATCCCCAGAAGGGGAGCGGTGATCGGACATGAGGTTCACCTCCCGCTGGGCACGTTCCCGCAGCCCGGTTTCGTGACGCTATCGGCGATAGGACCGGCTATCGGCGACCGAGGATAGAGCTATCGATAGGGCGGCGATAGGCGGCCGTGGAGTCTGGAGTCGTCATGTTTCGCTGATTCTCGACTGCAGGGGTGGCCGAAAGATGGAAGCTGTTCATCGCGGCGGCGAGGGGCGCGGCCCCACGGTGCTCGTCAGCAGCGTCGAGTCGGACTCGCACACATGGAACCTGGTCTACCTGCAGTTGGTGCTCGAGGAGCACGGCTGCCGTGTGATCAACCTCGGCGCCTGCGTCCCGGACGACATGCTGCTGCGCGAAGCCGTGCGACACGCACCCGACCTCGTCGTGATCAGCAGCGTCAACGGGCACGGAGCCACCGACGGATGCCGTGTGGTGGGGCGGCTGCGTGCCTGCGTCGAGCTCGACGGCGTGCCCGTCGTCATCGGCGGGAAGCTCGGCACCGACGGCGCAAGCCACGAGGGGCGGCTGCGCGACGCGGGGTTCGACGCCGTGTTCGAGGGCGATGACGCGATCGAACGCTTCGTCGACCTGCTTGCCGAGCGCTGGCCGGGGACAGCCCAGGTCCTGGCAGGTGCCGCGTGGTGACCCCGGCATCCGGGGCGCCGCCCCGCCTGCGCCCTGACCAGCCGCGGGGCTCGTCGTTCGGGTCCTTCGTCGCATCGGCCCGCGCTGCCGGTCGACTGGTCGTGCAGCCTCGCCTTGGCTTCGGAAGCCCAGCGCGCATGCGGTCGGGGCTGCTCGCGGTGCGTGCCGCCGACGCGACGACGGTCGGCACGATCACGCTCGACAGCTACACCCGGATAGGGGCCCACGAGCACGCCGAGCGGGCTCTCATCGACGGGACCGACCTCAACGGCTATCCGATCGTCGCGCACGGCCCGGCCGTCACCCGCGCGGTGCTCGACGGTGTGCTCTCCGCCGACTTCCCGGTGCAGGTCCGGCATGGCTCGCCCGATCCGCGCCGGATCGTGACCGCGCTCCTCGACTCGGGCCTGAGCGCCACCGAGGGCGGTCCGGTGTCGTACTGCCTGCCCTACAGCCGCACCCCGCTGCGCGACTCGGTTGCGCACTGGGCGCAGGCGTGCCGGTCGCTCGCCGCGCAGCGTGGCCACGGAGTGGAGCCGCACCTGGAGACCTTCGGCGGATGCATGATGGGCCAGCTGTGCCCGCCGAGCCTGCTGGTGGCGCTGTCGGTGCTCGAGGGGATGTTCTTCCACCAGCACGGTATGCGCAGCGTGTCGCTCAGCTACGCGCAGCAGACGTCGTTCGCCCAGGACGTCGAGGCGATCGGCGCGCTGCACACCTTGACCCGGCGGTGGCTGTCCGACATCGACACCCACGTCGTGCTCTACGCGTACATGGGCGTCTACCCGGACTCGCCCGGTGGGGCGCGCACGCTGTTGGCCCACGCCGCCCGACTCGCCGAGACCACCGGATGCGCGCGGCTGATCGTCAAGACGGCCGCGGAGGCGCGGCGCATCCCGACGATCGAGGAGAACGTCGCGGCGCTGGAGCACGCCGCGGCCGCGAGCATGCGCGCGGCCTGGCCGGCGACCGGGCCGCTGACCGCCGCAGGCGGGATGGACGCGGCCGACACGGAGGTGCTCACGGAGGCCGCTGCACTCGTCGACACCGTCCTCGATCTGCGATCGGCTCACCGCGGCGACCTCGGCGCCGCGCTGTGCGACGCGTTCGAGCGCGGGCTTCTCGACGTGCCGTACTGCCTGCATCCCGACAACCGCGGCGACGCCCGCGGCCACGTCGCGTCGGACGGCCGTCTGGTGTGGAGCTCGACCGGGCGCATGCCGCTGCCCGGCGCGGCGTCCGCCACCCGCGCGACACGCACGACGTCCGCGGCGCTGCATGCCTCGCTGACCTACGTGCGCCGCCGCTACGACGCCCCGGCCGAGACGTCGACGGCCCCGGCGGTCCGCGACACCGCGGCCGTCGCTGCCCCCGCGGCGACACCCACGACGGACACGACCGTCGATCCGACCCGTTCCGTGCCCCCTGCGCTCGCCCCGACAGACAGGAGACCCCCGATGCCCGAGCAGCCGTTCACGCCGCCGTCGCCTCGCGACCACCTCACCTCGCCCGACACGCGCGCCGTGCTGACAGTCGCGAGCACGGCGCTCGCCGCAGCGAGGGAGCACCTCGCGGACAACGGGTTCGTCGAGCTGCTCCCGCCGATCATCGGGCCGGTCACCGATCCCGGCGCGCGTGGCTCCAAGCAGGTGGACATCGACTACTACGGCCACCGCTACAAGCTCATGACCAGCGCGATCCTCTACAAGCAGGCGGCGCTGCTCGGTTTCGACAAGATCTACCTCATCGCTCCGAACGTGCGGCTCGAGCCGCTGGAGACGTGTTCCACGAACCGCCATCTCGCCGAGTTCCACCAGCTCGACGTCGAGCTGCGCGGAAGCCGTGAGGACGCCATGCGAGTCCTCGAAGAGTTGGTCCGGCACGTGGTCCGCCGCGTCATCGCCGAGCGGGCGCAGGAGCTGGAGGACCTGGGCCGCGACGTCGACGCGTTCCGGGAGCTGCTCGACTCGCCGTTTCACCGTGTCACCCACGACACCGCGACGGCCGACCTGCACCGCGTCGGTCACCCGCAGAACCCGGACGGCGAGATCGACTGGGCCGGCGAGGCGATTCTGTCGACGAAATCGACCAGGCCGTTCTTCATCACCGACTATCCGAAGGGCTCGCGCGGCTTCTACGACCGGGAGAGCACCACCTGCCCCGGCGTGCTGCGCAACTTCGACCTGATCGCGCCCGAGGGCTACGGCGAGCTGGTCAGCGGCAGCGAGCGCGAGCACGAGTACGCGCGGGTCATCGCCCGCATTCGTGAGACAGGGGAGAACCCGGCCAAGTACGGCTGGTACCTGGCGATGCTGCGTGACGGGGTGCCGGCCAGCGCCGGTTTCGGAGTCGGCATCCAGCGACTGGTGCGCTACCTGACCGGCCTGGACTCGGTGTGGCAGGCCACCGCTTTCCCGAAGATCCCAGGAGTGGTGTCGGCATGAGCACCGTCAACGCCGCCGGCTTCCCCGCGGACCTGGTCCGGGACCGGGCTCGCCGCGGCACCGCCGCCGCGTTCCCGGACGTGAGCTCCTACGGCCACCAGCTGTTCGGCTCCACGCCGGGGCGGCCGGCCGCTGATCCGATCGACGAGCTCCGGCTGGTCCCGCCGGTGTTCGTGCCCCGCCGTCTGGAGAAGCTCATCGACCTGGCCAGAGAGCCGCTGCACACCGACGTGGACCTCGATGCCCGGATCGGCGGTTTCACCGCGAAACTTCCGCTGTACGTGTCGGCTTTCGGGTCGACCCAGGTCGCCAGCGCGGACCTCGGCGTGGCGGCCGGCGTTCAGGCGGGGCGGCTCGGCGTCCCCATGGTGGTCGGCGAGAACGTGGTGCCGGTCAACGGGTACGGCCGGCTGGTCGACCGCTCTGATGACGATCTCGCTGGCTCCGGCGGCCGAGGCAGGGCGGACACGTCGCTGCTGGCGCGCCTGCGGGCCTACGCCGACCACGTGCCCGACGGCGTCGGCGGGGTCGTGGTGCAGCAGAGCACCGAGGACGCGGACGCGGAGGTGTGGAACCTCGTCTACAGCGACCCGTCGGCGTCGCCGCTGCTGGAGTCGGGGCGGCTCGCCTTCGAGCTGAAGGTCGGTCAGGGCGCGAAGCCCGGGCTCGGGGGGATGACCGTCCTCGACGAGGCCGCGGCGGCCCGTGTCGCCGAGCAGTTCGCCGTGGACCGGGTCTTCGGCGACGACAGTGGCCGAGTGCTGAGGTGCGCGAGCCCCGGCACCTTCACCGACGAGATCCTGCGCCAGCAGATCCGGCTCATGCGCAACAACTTCCCGCGAGCGTCGGTGTGGGTGAAGTTGCCGCCGGCGCGTGACGTCGCGGACGCCGCCCGCGTCGCGTGGCTCGCCGGCGCCGACGCGGTGACCGTCGACGGCGCCGAGGGAGGAACGGGCTGGGCTCCGTCCAGCTTCCTGGACCACGTGGGCCTGCCCCTCGGCGAGTGCATGCGCCGCATCGGCTCTCCGCGCGGCTGCCTGTTGGTGTCCGGGCGGATGTGGGAGGGCGCGCGCGCGGCGAAGTGCCTCGCCCTCGGTGCCCGGGCGGTCGGCCTGGGGCGGGCCGCGTTGCTCGCCGTGGACGCCGATCCGGAGCGGGGTCTGGAACGGCTCGTCGAGTGCCTCGCCCTCGAGTTGAGGATGCTCATCAGCGCGCTCGGTAAGTACGCCGCGTCGGACCTGGACGCAGCCGACGTGTGGTCGTTCCGGTCGTCGCCCGCGCCGCAGCGGGAACCGGTGACCGTCGGGACGCAGTCGTGACCGCGACGATCGGCGCGCAGGCCGCGGGCCGGCCCCGCACCGCCGACCAGGACCCGCCCGACCACCGCGGCCCGCAGGTCGCCGGCGGGCCGCCCGTGCCGGACGATGCGCGACGAACGCGCGACTTCGGCCTGTTGTGGGCCGGCCAGACGCTGAGCAAGGTCGGCGGCGCGGTCACCAGCGTCGCCGTGGCCCTTGTCGCGGTCGACGCCCTGCAGGCGAGCAGCGCCGAGATGGGCGTGCTGCGCGCCGCCTCGTGGTTGCCGTGGCTCGCGATCGGTCTCGTCGCCGGAGCGTGGACCGACCGGATGCGGCGCATGCCGGTGATGCTGTGGTCACAGCTGATCTCGTTCGTGTTGTTCCTCAGCCTTCCCCTCGCGGCATGGGCGGGAACGTTGACGATGGGCCAACTCCTCGTGGTGACCCTCGTGGTCGGCGTCGCCCAGGTGTTCTTCAGCGCCGCGTACTCGCCGTACCTGCCGACGCTGCTGCCGGCACGAGACCTGCCGAAGGCCAACGGCCGGCTCGCGACGACCGAGCAGATCGCGATGGTGTCCGGGCCCGGGCTCGGCGGGCTGATCGTGCAGGGTCTCGGCGCGGTCACCGGGCTGATGGCCCAGTCCCTCGGGTTCCTGGCGTCGGTGCTGTGCCTACGCGCGATCCGCACGGTCGAGCCGCCGGTCACCCGGCCCGAGCGTCGGACCAGACTCCGCGACGACGTCAGGGACGGCCTGACCTACGTCGTGCGAGACCCGTACCTGCGGGTGCTCGCGGCCTGCAGCGCCGTCGACAACCTCGTGCTCAGCGGAGCTCAGGCGCTGCTGGTGATCTTCCTCGTGCGCGAGGTCGGCGTCGGCGCGGTGGAGGTCGGCCTGTTGATCGGCGCGGACGCGCTGGGCGGAGTTCTCGGCGCCGTGGTCGCAGCGCGGATCATCCGCCGGTACGGCACCGCCCGCGCCCTGCTCGGCTCGGCGTTCGTCACCGCGCCGTTCGGGCTGCTCATCCCGCTCACCACGCCGGGGTGGGGTGTCGCGTTGTTCGTGGTGGGCCTGCTCGTCCCGTCGATCGGCATCGTCGTCGGCAACGTCGTGGTCAGCACGTTCCGCCAGTCGTACCCGCCGACGCACCTGCGGGGCCGGGTGTTCACCAGCTCCCGCTTCGTCGCCTACGGCGTCATCCCGATCGGCGCGTTGCTCGGCGGCTGGCTCGGCGAGGTCGTCGGCCTGCGCGCCGCGATGTGGGCGCTGTTCGCCGCGGTCGCGCTGAGCAAGCTGCTGCGCCTCATCGGCCCCATCAAGAACGCGCGTGACCTGCCAGCGGCGTCCGCGGATCCCGACGGTCCCGCTGGTGGTGGCCAGGAGCGCCACACCGACGGGGGCGCCGCCCCGACATCGACGGCGGCGGGCGCCACCGACCGCCCATCCCGACCCAACCCCCGACCCGGCAGCACCGCCGGAACGACGAGAGCGTGAGGCGAGCAGACATGGTCATCAACCCGTTCGAGGACGACGCCCGCGAGCACCTGGTGTTGGTCAACGGCGAGAACCAGCACTCCCTGTGGCCGGCGGACATCCCGGTCCCCGCCGGCTGGTCCGTCGCGCACGGCCCCGACACCCGCCCCGCCTGCCTCGCCTACGTCGAGGAGAGCTGGACCGACCTGCGACCGGCGAGTCTCATCGCCGCGACGCGCCGCTGAGCCCCCGCCCGGCCAACCCGGTCACCCTAGGAGACCCCGTGATTCCCCTGTCGTTCGCTCAGCGCCGCCTGTGGTACCTCGCCCAGCTCGGCACCAGCATCGCCTACCACGTCCCGTTCGCCATGCGGTTGCGCGGCGAGCTCGACCCGGCCGCGCTGGAGCAGGCGGTCAACGATGTGCAGGACCGCCACGAGGCGCTGCGGACCGTGTTCCCCTCGGTCGACGACGAGCCGTGCCAGCGCATCCTCGCGCCGGGCACCACGCGCACGCAGCTCATCGTCGCCTCGTGCGACGAAGCGGGTCTGACCGACGCGCTCACCGCCGCGAACCGCACCACGATCGATATCGCGGCCGGCCCGCCGCTGCGCACCTGGCTGTTCGCGCTGGCGCCCGAGGAGCACGTGCTGCTCGTCGTCGTCCACCACATCGCGAGCGACGGCTGGTCGATGGGGCCGTTCCTGCGCGACCTCGGCATCGCCTACCAGGCGCGCCGCGACGGGGCGGCCCCGCAGTGGGAGCCGCTCCCGGTCGAGTACGTCGACTACACCCTGTGGCAGCGTGACCTGCTCGGCGACCCCGCGGACGAGGACAGCCTCATCGCGACTCAGGCGCGCTACTGGACCGCGGCCCTCGCCGGCGCCCCGGAGGAGACGAACCTGCCGTTCGACCGGCCGCGCCAGGCCCGGCCGAGCCACCGTGGCGACGTCGTTCCGTTCGAGATCGACCCTGCGACCCATGGCAAGCTCGCCGAGCTCGCCCGCG
>Ga0190272_10001386_pt1 | contig 11669 bp, 10 predicted proteins | sample Popmic504T_FD_133746 | JGI IMG/M metagenome (GOLD analysis project Ga0190272, IMG submission 133746) | Populus adjacent soil microbial communities from riparian zone of Shoshone River, Wyoming, USA - 504 T | ecosystem: Environmental > Terrestrial > Soil > Riparian zone | place: USA: Wyoming...
TCCTACCGCATGCGCGAAGCCCGAACCCGACAAAAAGGAGGCTCCACCAACAGCTGACCAACCCCCAAAGGGGTGGGGACTTCCACTTGGCCACCAGCGGGGACAACAACTTGGCCGTTGACAACCGCCCTGGCCGTTGGTGGAACCGCGCTGGACTTGAGGGTGAGGTCAAGCTTCTTGCGCTGGGTGGAGTGAGGATCACCCGGTCAGCTGACGACTCCACGCGCAAAGCAGATCTCGATCAGGCGATCGCGGCACTGGAGCGATCAGACCGCGCCGCGCGGTGGTACACCGAAGACGCCATCCAGCCAGGCCAATGGGTCCACTTCGAGGCCCGGCTCAACTACCGGGTGATGGACGAGGACAACTTCTTGTCCACCGTGATCTTCATTGACCACCCCCGAGGCAATGAAGTCAACACTGAGGTGCGGCTGCTGTTGCACGGCTCGCCAGAGCACCTGCTCGGGCGGCATCCACGCACGCTCGACCTGCCGTTGGAGGTGCGTGACCATGAACGGCAGCAGCGCAGGGTGTCTGTCGGGGACGCCTCCAGCGGCCTAGGCTGGGTTGAGCAGAGATGGGTGACCAAGTGGGTCGAGGTTGAGGTGGTCGACTTGCTAAGCACTGCGGCCTTGAAGCGAGCTGTCCGCAAGCTGAGCGAGAAGCTAGGTCGACATCACAGCATCGTGCAGGTCGGCGACGATGCCACGAGTGATCGGTTCGACCGCACTGTCAAGGACGTTGTGCGCCGGCTTGACGGGGAGCTCAGCCCAATCACGTCTGCCTGGATGGCCGGCTACGCTCGCGTCACGGCCATTGTCCCTTGCGCGGACTACCCGGCCGATCCCCTGCTTGCCAAGCGGATTCTGGTCGCGACACCGCTGTATGTGCAGTATGTCAGCGCTCCTGGCCCCGAATACCACGGATTGCCGTAGCCACTGCTGGTGGCCACCGCTTGTCGGGCGCAGCCGGGCTGGGTCGTTGGTGTGCCAAGTCGCCAGGGAAGTGGAGATGCCGCTGGGCGCAAAGGCGGTGAACGTGATACGACATCGGGACGAGAAATTGTCAATACCTGTGGATTGATTTGTTTGATCTGTGTGACCTATTGGGTTTTGGTCCCGGAGTTGTTGTGCAGGCGCTTGATCTCGGCGAGGAGGCGCGGGATGTCTTGCCGGGCGTGGGCGATGAAGTCGAGATCGCGGTCGGCTGCGGGTACCAGTCCTCGGTCGGTTGCTCGTGATATATACATGTCCGGCTCGTCGTCGTCGAGCCCACCGACCCGGATGAAGTTGTCTCCGCCGTGGTGGTCTCGCCCTTCGATGAAGGACTGCCACGGTGGTGTGCTCGCCGCATGGCAGCGAGCCTCGATGACGTCGAGTTCGTTGGCGTCGATTGGGTTGGTATTAGTCATGCCGCCTCCTCGGGTCGTTCGATGAGTGTGCCGTTGCTGAAGCGGACGCCGACGCGGACGCGGACGACGAGGTGGGGTGCGTTGATCACCATCAGGACAACCGGACGGCAGGCCCGGCGTACCAGTGCTAGCTCAAGGATGTTGTGCAGCGCCAGGTTGCGCCGGAACGGCGGTGCGGCCGGTTGCACGCTGGCGATCGCAAGTAACGGCCCCGGCCTCGAGGGCGACCTCTCACTGGAGGCGGGAACGAGTGTCGTTCGCGCTCAGGGGAGGTTCTGCGTGAACCGAACAGTGGTGATCGTGGCGGGAGTCACCGCAACCTGTCTCATCGCGGGCGCTGTGGTGGTGCTGATCGACCGATCCGAGTCCGAGCCACCACATTCGGCTCCGGCCGTCACCACTTCGATCCCTGCCAGTGCCAATGATCCCACCGCTCCGGCACATGATGTGGCCACAGCGTTGAATCGGCTTGTCGCCGATCCAGACTCGCTGGTGGCTTCCGCCAGCCGTGATGAGGTGGGCTCGCGTGCCGGGGTTGCGGTGCCAGCCGGGTCGACGGTCGAGGTCGACGAGTCCTCATGGGCACCGGACGGAGCCGGGGGTGGCGTAATGATGGTGACCGTCAGCTCTCCGGGGCAGCCGCCGGTGGTTTTCGCCACCGTCATGGTCCTTGAGGCTGGCGGCTGGAAGGTGTTGGCGACGGTTCCGACCGACGGGACGGGCTGATGAGTCCTCGGTCCGTGTTTGCCCGTCTGATCGCTGTCGCGGCTGGGTTGTTGCTGCTCGTCCCGATGTCGTCCTGGGTGCCTGCTGCTGCAACGCGCGTTCAGGATCCGACTGCCATCCGCTGTGCGGGCGTCGAGTTGGCCTCGCAGTTGAACCGCGATCCAGACCTCAACCCGGACGGCTCCCCCGTCCGCATTACGGCAGATCGACGGGGAAAGTTCGTGCCAGTGGTTATCGTGCACGGCTGGACCGGCCGCTCCACACACACGGACCCACGAACCGGCGCGTTCTCGCACAAGATCGATCTGTCGACAAACCAGGTGGCTACCGTGGCGGCCGTCAGATCTCTTGTCGGTCAGCTGCAGCGCAACCCTGGCACTGCGGTGTTCACCTTCGACTACCACGACTACTCCGCCCGATGGGTCGACGATCCGCACATCGGTCCGGCACTGGGTGACGCGATCGACTGCCTCTTCGCCGCAACCGGCGAGAAGGTGATCATTGTCGCGCACTCGATGGGCGGACTGGCAGCTCGTTACGCACTCTCACACCGGGGCAGCAGCGGGGTCGACCGCGCCACCGAGGTGAGCACCGTGGTCACCTTCGGAACGCCAAATGCCGGATCGCTGATGGCGCTACTCGGCGACACCGCACTGAAGGTCGGCGCGAGCACCAACTCCGCACTGGCCGTGATCCGGCTGATCCTGGCCGCGTGCGGACGGGCCACCAGCGGCCACCAGCAGACCGGCACACTGTGCGACATGCTGCCGGCGCTGGTGCGCACATACGACTCCGACGCCTTTCGGGCGTTACGCCACGGTTCGGCACAACTGGCGGCACTCGCTCCGTTCCCGAAGAGCATCACCGTGGACGCTCTTGCTGGCGACACGATCTTCACCGTGCCGAAGGCAGGATGGTTTCACCTCCCGTGGGAGGTCGACACGGTCCCGATCGGCGATATAGCCGTCACGACCGAATCAGCCGTGCAGGGCTCCTCGTTGTCGGCCACCGCGTCCTGCAGCTATCAAGTCAGCGTCGCACGGGGCCTGATCGATGCTGCCGGTCTCACCCTGAGGCTGACTGCCCGCAACGACGTGGCGCAGCCCATCACCAAGGTCGTCGGCGCCTGCTACCACGGCAACCTGATGCGCACGATCCAGTTGACCAACGAGGCCACGGGGGTGATCAACGAGGACATCGAGGCCCGATCTCCTGGCACCAAGGTCATCACCGTCGTACCGGTTGACAAGGACGGCAACCCTGCATCGGGGTTCGTCGTCGCTGACGACGGCACCGAAGTGGACTGCGGCTCTCCGACCAGCTACCCGTCACCGGCGTCCATTGGCCACGACATCGTCACGTGCAGCCCTACGGCTGCCGCTGCCGACGTCTGTTGGGTCGAGCCGAGCCGTGTCACCGTTCTCTGCGGCTGGGACCCCTGGGATGCCACTTTGCATCGCAGTAGAACCGCCGACCCTGTCTCCACGCCGGTCCCCCCAGATGGGGATCCCCTGCCTTGGGCGTTGGAGCTCGAGGACGGAACCCAGTGCCGTCTGCGGAACGGCGGATCATGGTCGGGTCGATCCGACGATCTAGTCGGCGCGTACTACTGCGACCAGATCGACGACGTCGTCCTGGTGAAACAGGAGGCCGGCTTCACAGCGGTCGACCGCAGCTCACCAGTCTGGACCGTGCAACTCGGGGTTCTCGACGAGAAACTGACTGGATCACCACCGCCCAGGACCGTCGGCGTCCGCACTGCGTACTTCGCTGGGTCCCCCTGACCACGACGCGTGTCCTGGACCGTGCCACGACAGTCCAGGTCGATTCGTACAGCCAGACGGGGTGACGCATACAAGAGCTTGGGCACTTGGCGTCAGCGACCGCAGTCGGTTGTGGTCAACATGAGTGTGCGTTCCCGGACGACCGGAAGCTCCATATCGGAGCCCGTGGCCAAGATCTCCTGGTTCTTATGCCGTAACCTCGGCTCCACCGTCTCCCACCAGCGCAGACAGATCTGTTCACGCTGACGTAGTTGATCTCTGGGCACGGCGTGGGCATGAGTTACCCCTGGGATTCAGCTACTGAGCTGCTTTCGGCCGGAATAGACCTCAGAACCGTAGCTGGCCGACTCGGGCACGGCGGCGGAGCAACCACACTTCGTGTCTACGCAGCCCGGGTCGCAGCATCCGACCGAAAGGCGGCCGAGATTCTTGGTGCACGGATGCAAAGAGTGCCCAATCGCGCCCCCGAAGTACTTTAGCTCAAGGCAAGATGAAAACCCTGATTAGGAGCAATTCTGCCATCGATCTGCGCCTCCATGATCGCGAAGCGCACGTAAAGTCCAATAAACCTCTTCCGGTAATCAACTAAATCAACACGCTGCGCCTTCTGTGCATGTCTTTCACACCACTCCGCTAACATTAGGCAGGCGACGCGAGCCACTCCACGCAAGCGGGCCCTGTCAGTCTCGTCATCCACAACTCCACCCTTATGGAATCCTATATCGGCAGCTCCAGAAAAAATTCCCGACCACGCTGCCATATAACCAACAACATCGTAGTGCAATCGCGTTGTACGCATCCTACCGATTCGCATTAAGTCAACGGTGACTGCGTTAACGTCGGCGCAAATAGAAAAGGCGTCGATGCGGCCTACTGAATCTATCTGCTCCGCGAAAGCCGCCCACCCCGACTCGATCAAGTTATCCAGCCATGAATCGAACCCGCCTATCACCTTTAGACGCGCCGCCTCCAAGTCTTCGCTCCCTTGCGCATTGCCATTCTTCTTAATTCGACCCACAAGAATCTGCGGGAGTAGCTTACCTACCTCTGCGTCCATACTGTCGACTAAGATTCGATCCGCCCGAAGTTGGCCCAACACGGCCTCTGCGCATTCACGAGGATCTGAAACGCCAATTTTACTTTCGCTCGACAGCCCTGCTTCATCGACCGTCAAGGTTACAACAACCTGATTGTGCGCTGAGTCAATCAAACCACGTCCGCTAATAGAATCCACCTCTCGCCGAAGTGGAAGCCGACAGGTGCGCCCTTCTAGCTCGATGTTCTCCTGGAACCATCGCGTAAATCCGAACGCGCCCTCGAGGGAAACCCCCAATGCGGGTTTATCGGCCAAGGTGGCTTCAAATCGATCCGGCCGCCAATGCTCGGGCCGGAATTGGCGATTACTTCTCGCCGCATCAAGAAATGCCTGGTATTCGAGACTCGTGACAGGCTCCGGAGACAGGCGCGAATCTTCACCAAGTCGAACAAAGCCGCGACGGCGAAGTAGCAAACGAACAGTTGCGGCCAGTCTACGCTGCTCGATGTCGAACTCCATGTTAACCGGAGAGACCAACTGCTCGAGGCGCAGCCGAAGATCAGGACTAATCTCCCGCGCCTCCTTGAGACAATCTACGGCCAACGCTAGGATTTGCGCGTCACCTTCAGCCTTATCCAAACACCTTGCCATCAATATCGACGCGTCTACCTGCGCGGCGTAGAGCCGGAGCGTCTCATGCCACCACGAGTCCGCCACATCAATCTGATCAATTACCGAATCGCCACACTCCCGCATGTGGACAGCCGCTAGGTACTCCTGGAACGTGAGGTGCGCAAAAGAATACACCCCGGCTTCATGCTCGATCAGAAGACCACTAGAGTTCTCAACCCCTACCAAGAAATCAGCAACATCTACGGCAGGGGCAACTCGCTGAAGAGTACTCTCAATATACTCTTTAGCATCGGAGATAGATACGTCGCGAACGCGCTTCTCCATCAGCGCAAAGGCTAGAACCTGAAGGACAGCTTGCTTCTTAGAACCCTGCATGTCCAGTTCAATCTCTCGGGCTTGATGTCGCTTCCCGAGTAAAACCTCACAGACCTCCCTATACAGATCAGACCTCGTGCCAGGCAGCGCCCCTTGATAGTGATGGACACTAGCGATCATCGTTAGAAGCAAAGGATTGGCCGCCAAGTCATCCAGCGCTGGATTATTCTTGAGCTTAGTTAAGAGATTCGCGGATTCCTGTAACGCTTTTAGTCTTGCAGTATCTCGCTTTCGCCCATAGCTGCGAAGCATGATGGCGCTATACCACGCTGATACAAATTGCTCGATCTGCATAGGAGTGAACCGGTTAACCTGCAAGACAGTAGCGGTTCCGAGTGGATTACTCCGATACCCGAAGGGCCGACTAGTCACTACGAACTGAATTTGAGGATATTGTCGTCTTTGCTTATCGACCCAGGTTGAAATTTTTCTTCTGATTACGTCGCTGGCGACCTCATCTAGTCCATCAAGCAGCAAGAGTATCTTTCCACGCTCAAGCTGGCGCTCGACCCATCTTGGCGGCTCGCTTCCCTGAACCTCCGCAAGACTGTGACGGATGACCTCAGGCAGCGCAGGGTTACCCACGTCAAAACCGTCCTTATGGTCCCGAAGAGGCACCAGGATTGGAACCACCGACCGCTTGTGCTTTACCTTAATTGATAGCCTTCTTTGATTCATCAAGACGTACACCACATGGTGCAGAAGGGTCGTCTTTCCGCTACCAGGAGGACCAATAATAGCTAGAGCCGTCTTAGCTTCTCCGACCTGACCAAGCCAGTGCCAAATGTCCTGAGGCACCCTGGCGCCCTTCCCATGGCCATATCGAATTGGATCCGATTGGAGCATATTCGTTGCCGCCGGATCCAACACCAAACTTACGAAGACCTCTTTAAGGCTTAGCGTGTGATCGCCAACCGTTGAGAGGCCCTTAGAATCCAAGTGGCTGTACGCCGCACGAATATACTTGCTCACCTTGCGGCGGTAGGAAGAGAACATCCTTAGCATAACTTCATCCAGAACGTCAGCCAGTCGAGTCGCCCAACGGCCCTTTAAGTCGTCGATCACAGTCATGAATAGTCCGAAAACTAACGTCAGAGCCGTGGATGCCGCGAGACATGCCCAAATAAAACCCGGCCAGGTGCCGACCTCCTTAAACCAGGCCACAACAGCAGGCGGCCCAATGACGGCAGCCGCCACCAAGGCATACCCAGGCACCCGGCTGCCGGCCTCTTGTTCCAACGAGTCCTCCTCAGCAACAGATCGCAACGTCTTGCTCGTTCGAGGGATGCACTGTAGCCCTATCAGAGTGACGGGCTCGGAGCCGTAGGCGGTTATGTGAACCGAGAGCTACCCAGACGCGTAGCTATGCCTCGATCGAGGCTCAAGCGGGTTAAGATCATCTAGCTATATATTTGGTGTTCTAGGCCGCCCACGTGGAGCGACAAGGTGCCTGGCGAATGTTCGACGAACAGGCCATCTACGACAATCGGTGGGTCCGGCTCACGCTGGTTGACGTCGAGGCACCGAACGGCGAGCGGTGAGAACACCGCGTAGTGCACCTCGGCCGTGTGGCCGTGGCGCTGGTGGTGAACGACGCCGACGAGGTGCTCATGCTCTGGCGGTACCGGTCCGCCACAGAGCAGTGGGGTATGAACTGGTCGGCGGGCTGGTGGATGGTGACGAGGATGCGGCGGCCACCGCCGGGCGGAAGACAGTTGAGAGGACTGAGTGGCGACCCCTCGGCAAACCGGAGCACTTGCTGAGCTTCGAACCGCTACCAGGCATAGTCACGTCCCGGATCGACGCCTTTCCTGTGGCACGGCGCCGAGCTGGTGGGCGAGCCGACCGACGCGGAAGAGGCTGGCCGGGGCGAGTGGGTACCGCTGGCCCGGATTCCCGAGCTGGCACGGCGAGGTGAGCTGCTTGGCGCGGGACGTTGGTGTCGTTGTTCTTCTACCTCAGCTCACGGGCGGCCGGGCGGACCAGCGCTCCCCACTCGTCCGTTGCCTTCGCTTACGCCGTGGACGAGTGGCTGCGTACCAGCGAGGTCGAGGAGTCCACCCGCGCCGGCTACGTCAACTACATCGAGCGGTACATCCGGCCGGTGCTCGGCGCCATCGCGGTCGCAAGCTCGACGCGCACACTCTGGAGCGCTTCTACACCGAGCTGCGCCGCTGCCGGGTGCACTGCGATCAACAAGGCCGCAGCACTCCTGAGCCGGGGAGATGCGTGCGAGGCACACCGATACATCGAACGTGGCTGGAGAATAGCGAAACGGTCGCCTAGTCACAACTGCGATGGCGTCGTACTACGATATGAACGTGAATGAACGACGCGAATTATCGACCTTCTACGTGCTGGGGGCCGGCTTCTCTCGTGCCATCTCGCCGCAGATGCCGCTACTTCCCGACTTGGCCACTGGAGTTCTCGGCCAGCTGGGCTTGCCACGCGAGACGCTCAGGCCGTTCGATGACAATCTCGAACAGTGGCTGTCCCACATTTCGGTTGACCAGCCCTGGCTAGACGATGGCGGCAATCTGACAAACCGAGCGGCCTTCTTGCGCGCCAGCCTTGCAGTACGAAAATGTATCGAAAGTGCAGAAGCTACTGCCGTGGAGAGTCCGCCAAAGCTATGGCTGCTCAGACTGGCTTGGGACATGTGCGAACGTCAGGCGAAGGTTGCCACGTTCAATTATGACTTGCTACTCGAACGGGCCGCGAGCCACGCCCGACGAGTTCATACGTGGACAGATTTGTACGGCATATCCCTGCACGGCAGATATCCAGTTGGCACTGGCCCCTTCTTTTCACCGCAGCCCCCGCCCGGTAACGTATTCACATTGTTCAAGTTGCATGGTTCCACGAATTGGGGCCATGGCGGTATGAGCGGGGCGACCCACGAGGCCATCGTACTCATGCGGGGAGACCCAGCGTGGCGAGCCCCGGACGCCGAGGGCGCTCATGCCGCCCGACAGCGGGACACTTTCCTATATGACGATCTCGTTCCCATGATCGTACCGCCAACGACCACGAAGAATCCATACTACGGCAACACAGCACTCCGCGCGCAATGGCGACGCGCACATGATGCAATGTGCGCTGCCCGCAAAGTTGTAATCATCGGATTCTCCTTCCCGTCAAGTGACCTCCAAGTGAGGCACTTTATGGCCACGGCCGTAGCTCCATCTACGAACGTCATAGTAGTCGACCGACGTCCAGAGTCCGTCAGCACTGTTCGCGGGCTACTTCCACAGGCAGGTGAGATCACAAGCTTCATCGGTGATAGTGCGGTGAGCGACTATGTTAATGCTAGCTGTGGCGACTTGATTCGCTGGGGCATGATTTACGAGCCGGACGGTTGGGACGTCGCGCTCACTGTGAACGGCTCCAATGTGCTCGATGAGGCTGTGACACTCACTAAGCCGTGGCGAAGTCAGGACGGGTCGTCGATAGGCTCATGGCTTAAGGCTGAAGTTGCGCGTCGATGGCCGTCGATCGACGTGGAGGAAGCCACAAGCGACCCCGACCAACCTGCGAACGCGAGCGGGCACCTTTCGCGAATTGCGTACATCCCCAAGACGCCTTGAAGCAACTTTCGATTAACCCCCGGTATGCCTGATTGTCCCCGCTCTGTTGGTAGCTGACCGACTCGGGCATAGGCGGTATCTCGCACCCAGTCGCCAACGATCCGCCCGGGCGGACCCGGGCCACACGTCGTGCCGCCCCTTGCCGTCACCAGCATGCTGCTCACCTTGTACAGGCTGAGCGCCCTTAGCCCAGTTCGGTTTCGGGCTCCTGCTGACCCGAGGCATGATCGTCGGCATTCGACTGACCTGAGCTGGCCCTGATGGCCACGTCGCCCGCACAACGATGACGACGTGTGAAGGAGCGGACCAATCGCCCCGAGGTCTGCTCGCCATGGCCAGGTCGGGCGTGTGATGTGGAACGGTCGGACCTTCTCCCGGACAGGGATCGCGTCACGTGCCGGGTAGCTACGACGGTTCGAGCTTGCCGAACACCCAGGTGCCTGGCTCGTCGGGGTCGTCGCCGACCCAGAACTGCGTCCAGAGCTCGATGAACTCGCGGTTGGAGAGCTGGCCGTCGCCGTCCAGATCGAGCCGCGCGAACATTTCGTCGGTGTCGGTCGCCCGTCCGGTCCAGGTCTGGATGAGCCGGCGGTACTCGTCAGCCGAGATCCATCCGTCGGTGTTCTCGTCGATCGCCTCGAACATCGCCGCGGCGGTCCTGCCGACCGCGTCGAGCATGGTGCCCAGCCGGTCAACGACGGCCAGCACCTCGTCCAGGGTGACCCTGTCGTCGCGGTCCTGGTCCGACGTCGCGAGCATGGTCTCCCACCAGCCCATCATGATCCTGGTGAGCCGGTCGTGGCCATCGGAACCGGGCTGGTAGCCCCGGTCCTGGGTCCACCGGGCGGTCAGTGCCTCGAAGTCGGACCGCTGCAGGAAGCCGTCGCTGTCGACGTCCATCGCGCCAAACACCGGGGCCACCTTGCGACGCTGGAACTCGCTCGCCATGAACGTCATCATGGCAGCCCCCTGGCCGATCCTCCACGCGACTGGCTGCGCCTACCACGTGCCGGCCCAACGCCGTGTAGGCACCAAGGAACTCGCGGGCTGTCATCGTCCGCCAACACCCGAGCCGGTCCCGCACACACGGTCATACCGCTTGTCGTTCATTGCGGTTGGTCAGGTGGTGGCCCAAGTGCCTGAAGCTCCTGGTAGACGAGCCGATCTAGTCAATCGCCCGTCTACCAGGAGCTCCACCCATCCACAGCTCTCCCACGCCGCACACCAGCCAACGCCGTCAACCAGGCTGGCAAGGCTCAGTGCACGCCCATGCCGAGAGGCGGACACCGTGCGGTCGCTCAGGTCCTTCGACCAGGACAGTGGGGTTCGTATCCGAGGGACGTTCACCCGCGAATCGGACGACAATGCGGCGGTCCGAGAGCGAACCCCGCGGTCGGTGGCGGCGAGGTGTCAGGCCGGATCTTCGGCCGAGTACGTCTTGCCCGGCCAGTACGCCCATTCCTCGAAATCCTCGACACGGCCGTCCTCGGCGAACCGCAGAACCCACAGGTCGCGATACTCCTGGTGCACCGGATCGCCGTAGCGCACCTCCAGCCGCACCACGGCCACGTGCCCCTCGACAGTCACCGGCTCGGCCCGCACCGTGAAGACCTGACCGTCATCGTCGAGCCAGAACGCGCGGATCGCGGCGTGCCCGACCTCCGACGGTTCGTACGGTGACGGCCGATACTTGGCGTCCTCGGTGAACAGCTCGCCGACCGCGCCGAGGTCACCGTCCCGCCAGGCGCGCTCGTACCCGGCCACCCAGCGCATCACGTCGTCCCGATCCATGGCCACACCTTGCCACCCGGCGGTTCACTCTTCTGCCTGCTCAGCGAGGGAGTACGGCCGGACCAGGCCAGGGCCGCGCTCACGGAAGCCGCCGAGACAGTCCGGGAAATCGGCGACGACCTCGGACGGCCAGCGGCGACCTATCAAAGCGATACTTCACGAACTTCAGCTCGACGAAAGATAGCTACGCCGCCATTGACGCGGCCCGAGGAAGGTCCCGGTCCGCCGCCGTCGACGGATGACTGGTCGCAGCCCGACCGGGGCCGCCGCCAAATGGGAAGTGCGGCGACCCCAGCGCCTGACCGTCTGCTTCGATGCGCGGTGAA
>Ga0190272_10001387_pt1 | contig 11668 bp, 9 predicted proteins | sample Popmic504T_FD_133746 | JGI IMG/M metagenome (GOLD analysis project Ga0190272, IMG submission 133746) | Populus adjacent soil microbial communities from riparian zone of Shoshone River, Wyoming, USA - 504 T | ecosystem: Environmental > Terrestrial > Soil > Riparian zone | place: USA: Wyoming...
CGGCAACACTCGAACCAGCGTCATCATCCCCATCATCGAAGCTGTCCATCCCGGAGGAAGGCCGTAGGTTTCAGGCTTTGCGACTTCCTTGTCCATGATCATGACCATGTCCTGCGGATAGCCTGGCACCCGTTTCTTATCGGTCTCCTTCAGATTGTTCTGTTGTAGGTGCGGGCTTGGCCCAACGAGGTTCGACGTATTTCTGTCTTTCTCGGTGGTGTCGCCCATGCCGCGTCCAAACCCCGGAGCGAGGTCTTCAGACAGCGCGTGCCCTTGGCGGATGACACCCATGCCTTCTTCCATGCCCTTCTGCTGGGAGCCCATTCCGGCATGGCCCATCGGGCCGACCATCGAGACCATCTGGTTCATCATGTGGTGCGGAAGATGGCAGTGAAACATCCAATCGCCCGGATATACGGCATCAAATTCAAGATCACGAGCTTGCGCGACACCTACTAAGGCGGTGTTGTGCGGAAACCAGGTGGACTCGGGAGCACGCCCGCCCTCTGTGCCGGTAACAACGAACTGATTTCCATGGATGTGCATGGGATGATGGTCCATTCCCAGGTTGACGACCCTAAGACGAACTCGCTCCCCTTGCTTCACGATCATGGGCGTAGTCGCCGGACCAGCCTTGCCGTTGATCGTGAGCCAGTTGAACTCCATTGCCAGCGAATTCGGGATGGGGTTATTTGGCAGTAGCGCCCACTCCTGAAGTACAAGTCCGAAGTCCTTGTCGACATGCGGCGAGTGCGGCTGCTTCGGATGAACGATGAACAGACCTATCATCCCCATCATTTCCTGCATCGCCATGTGCGAGTGGTAGAAGAACGTGCCGTTCTGATGGACTGTGTACTCGTAAACAAAGGTCTGGCCCGGTTCTATCAGGGGCTGGCTGATAAAAGGTGCGCCATCCATATTGAGAGGCACCTCCAGACCGTGCCAGTGCATGGTCGTAGCCTCAGGCAGTTTGTTTGTAACAATGAACCGTACGCGATCGCCCTCGTTCACCTCGACGGTGGGACCAGGCACACTGCCGCTGTAACCCCACGCAAACATTTCTTTGCCTGGCAGTAGCTGTACATTGACCACTTCTGGATCAAGCCGAAACACCTTCACGCCGTTATCCATGGTCCATGGAAGCTTTGGCACATCCGGACTATGCACGAGAACCTGGCCGCCCTGAGCTGCGGGCCTCTTGCCCGTGTTCGGCTTGGCCTCAGTCTTAGGCATCACATGTCCTTCATGTTGTGCGTTCGCTACCTTCGAGCCAGCCAGCAAACCTGCCGCCCCAAAAACTGATGACCGTCTTATGAAACTTCGTCTGCTCTTATCCATTTCTCACTCCTGTATTTTTCGAAAACCTTTTGATCACTCTCTTCGCCAAATCTCTTTGGTGTCATGGCCGCCTTTTCACGGTTCTGAACCGCCCGTGGCCTCGCTCGCTGACCGCAGCTTGAAGCCTTCGGTTCGCTCGCCAGATTCGCCCGGCTTTCCAATTGGATCTAATCCGCCTTCCATCAAAAAACCTCGTAGACCAACGGCGCTCTGCCGCAGTTGGATCAAAGCTCTGGCATATTCGACTTCAACCTGGAATAACGTGCGCTGTGCAATTAAAACCTGCGGATAGGCAGCGGCCATCTGGCGGAAGCTGGACAGATACATCTGGTAACCCTGACGGGCTCGCGGTACCACTTGCGTACGATATCGTTCGACCATTTGCTGGGCATTGCGGTACTCGCGGAAACCCGACGCGAACCGCGAGCGCAACACCAGCTGCAGCCGCTCTAAATCACGCTCGGCAATGGCCAGTTCCGCTTCAGCAGTCGCAATCCCTCCTTGGTTGCGATTGAAGATCGGCACGTTAACGCCAACTTCCAGACGCCCCTCTGCACCCTTGCGTTGGCCAGCGTTTGAAGGCGGCAGCGGGTCAAACCGTTCGTAGTTGTATCCCAGACCACCGCGTAGAAAGAGATCTGGAATGCGTTCAGCACGCGCGCTCGACAGCACGGCCCGCGCGCTCTCCACACCCGCCTGCGCCACCCTGACTTCAGGACTTCCGGTGAGCAATGTGTCCAACAACTGCACTTCATTCAAAGTTGCAAGCTCGTCTTCTGGGATTTCGGCAAGCCGCGCCGGAACGAGTTCTGCATTGCCTACCATCGCGGCGAGCGACCGCCATGAGCGGAACCAGTCGTTCTGTGCTCGGAGAAAATCTATCTCGGAGCGCTCTGCTTCAATCTCGATCTCGAGCTGATCGGGTCGGTCAGCTTGGCCCACGTTGTAGAGTTCCTTGGTGATGTCCACCGCTTCTCGCGCCAGTTGGGAAAGATCATCACGCAACTCAACCAGTCTTTGTGCTCCGAGCGTTTCGTAATAAAGAACGCGGATCGAGTTCGTAACGCGCAGACGTTGCGCCTCAGCCAGAATCACCGCTTGATCCTTTTCACGAGCAAAGACTCGCTTCGCCTTGCTCAGCTTTCCGCCCAGCGGAATGGTCTGCTCAATAAAGACACCGTGCTCCGCCGTCTCGCCCGGTGAACGGAAAGCAAATTCTTCCAGGAAGTAACCCGCTACAGGGTTGGGAAACATCCCCGCTTGGCGTCTCCGCCCTTCGGCTGCGCGAATCGAGGCTTCGGCCTGCGCGAGCGTGGGGTTGCGTTGAACCGCCATAGCTTCCAAGTCCTCCAGCCTCATGATTGGACCGGCTGGAATGACTTCACGACGAGGTCTCTTGATGTCTTGCGCCTCTGGCATCTGCATACCAGGCGTCATTACATGTCCCGGACTTTGTGTTGGCGACGCTTCAGGCATCGCCATCCCGGGCGTGTGAATATGCGGCGAAGCTGCCGGTGTTGGCGACGCTGTCGGCATTACCATTCCGGGAGTCATGACGTGCGGACTGGGTGCTTGTGAAGGTCTCGGTCTGGTTACTCTTTTCGTCGGAGTCCGGCGGGCGCGCGGGGCTGGCCGCTTTCTGGGAGCCGCGCGCCTTGGCTTGGGCTTTGGTTTTGCCGCGGGCTTAGGCATGACGTGCCCCTCGTGTTGCGGCAACACGCTGATGGCGAGTGCAAACATCAAGAAAAATGCGCTCAGCGTTCGCAGCGCAATACACAAATTACTGGACCGGTTCATTATTCCCCCTTACCCGGGTTCGCCAAAAGCGAACGCTCACAGGCTGTCGACTTACGATAGAAATGAATAGGAAACAACACAGGCTGACGCCCGCGTCGCGATCACGAATGTGATTGTCGGAAGGAACTAAATGCGGAAGATGTTAATGAGGATATGCCTGGGCCTTGCTTGCCCCGGCGGTCCGTGCGCCCTTGAAGTTAAGACGGCAACAGGAGAAACGATAGCTGGGGCAACTCCGGAAACGTTCAGCGGAATATTGAAATCAATTGAACGCTTGGCAGCTTCTGTTGCTCTAAACGAAACTGCGTTGGGAGTAGTGCGCGAGTGCACGGCGCAGTGCGAACAGGCATCAATCGGCTGACCCAGAGAGGAGGCGTTTGAATCTGGCTGAGTGGCCGGTTCTGACTCCATCTCCATGTGCCCCCCATGCCCCATGTCTTCATGGGACATTGACGCTTTTGCCGATGGCGTCTCACACGTAGCCATTCCCGTCTGAAGATGCGGGCAGAGTGCGGCGACCAGCAAGGGGCCTCCCTGGCTGAACAGAAAAGCAGCTGTCAGGACAGTGATTGTTAGGAACCGCTTATGCATAGTCGTCGCGGTCTGGGTTACTCATGCATCGTTAGGGGAAGTCGGAATATACCATACGTCAACTAGGCTTCCCAAGCAGTTAGGTACTATCCTTCAGCGTTTTCATAGCTAGGTAGTCTTCGGATGAAGGAGTGTACGGCTTTATGAAACAGCCTTTGACGTTACGCGCGTTCCTGTTCTTGATGTTGGCGGTTCTCGCTTTCGGTTGTAACCGGAGCGCCACCGATTCGTCTTCCGAAAAGGCTGGCAGTCCTTCTTCAACCACACAGTCTGCACTAACGATTCAGCCCGGCAATTCTCCCGCGGGCGTCGACAGTCGCGAGCCGGAAATGACTTCGACTGCGGACGGCCGAATCATACTAAGCTGGGTGGAGAAGATTGGTGATAAGCGTTACGCGTTGCGCTTCGCCACACGAGACGCTAGTAGCTGGTCTACGGCCCAAACAGTCGCGGAAGGCGAAAACTGGTTCGTGAACTGGGCCGACTTCCCTTCGGTGATCGCTCTTGCCGATGGCTCCCTTGCGGCGCACTGGCTGGTGAAGAGTGGCTCAGGCACTTACGCCTACGACGTTAATATCGCGCGATCTAAAGACAGCGGTAAGACCTGGGGAAAACCAATCGTGCCGCACACGGACAGAACGCAGACTGAGCATGGGTTCGTCTCGTTGTTACCACTCCCTGATGGGCGCGTTGGGGCCGTCTGGGTGGACGGGCGTAATCTCAAAGATCACAAAGATGAAGGCGATGAACACAAACCGTTGCCTGTAAGTATGACTTTGCGCTACGCGGCGATTGATGCAGAAGGCAAGCTCTCGGATGAAGTTCAACTCGACGACCGCGTGTGCGAGTGTTGCCAAACCTCGGCTGCACTCACCTCGGAGGGCGCAATTGCAGCTTATCGCGATCGCTCCGACAAGGAGATACGCGACATACACTTTGTGAGCAAGCAACAAGACAACTGGAGTGGTCCACGCCCCGTGTATTCCGACAACTGGGAGATCAGCGGATGTCCTGTTAACGGTCCGTCTGTTGCCGCCGACGGTCGTCGTGTGGCAGTAGCTTGGTATACCGGAGCCAATGACACACCGCGAGTCAAAGCGGCGTTTTCAAACGACGCGGGCGCATCATTCGGCAAAGCTATTGAAGTGGACGACGGTGAAACACTGGGCCGTGTTGACGCCTTATTACTTCCCGATGGTTCAGCCCTCGTTTGCTGGTTGTCGGGAAATGCGGAGGGTGGGGCGATAAAGGTAAGGCGGGTCACCGCAGAGGGTGCGCTCGGGCCAGCCGCCGTTATCGCTAAGACAGATATCTCGCGGTCAAGTGGTTTCCCGCGGATGGCACGTCTCGGTGACGAGGTGCATTTCGCCTGGACCGAATTCGGCAAGCCTTCGTACGTGCGGACCGCAACCGCAAATATCAGCGCGTACAAATGAGAAGAAAACCAGACGAATCGCTTTACCAGCTATCGAGCTGACAGGCCTCGTCTATATGTTCGAGCACTTTCTCCAACGCATAATCGCTGGTCACGTCATCAAACCTCTCCATACGGACAAACCTCGGTTCCGTAGCGATCGTGATCGCCACCGCGTTTCGGATTAGATCATGAAAAACCCTTGCATCAACTGGTGAAAGCCCGGCCTTCGTTCTGAAGTAGTCCAAGTCAATATCCAAAACATAAGGGACTTTTACCACATCTTCGATGTCCGCAGCTGCCGCCATACGATTGGCCTTTGTTATCATCTGCTCCAGCATCACAGACTCAATTGCCTGTTTCGCCATTGGCTTTGAGCAGTCATCAGTGTGCGGCATTCTTTCACACCCCACCGCACATATCTCACCAATCTCAAAAATTCTGCGCTTCGGAACTTCGTAAGAAAATGGCGGCTCCAGAGGCGCCGCTCCTGGTACCCATCCGCTGAAGAATTTCGCTTGTTCGATTGACCAGGTGTTGCGATCCTGATTATTGAAACAAAACGCCAGGCGGAACAGCCCCAGCCTCAACGCCGCATCAATTTGCTCATCGTTCCTTAAGTCATTAACAGCTTCACGAACTGACCCTTCATCCTGCACGTTAACCCGCGCCAACCGTTCCTCAATTAGTGGACTAACACCATCCAAATCAGGATCGATTTCCTTGTATGCCCAGCCAATAAATGCCTCGTGTACGTCCGTGTGGTGATCAAAGGTCAACAGAATTAACTCTCCCTCGTGAGCTGCCTTTATCTCAGACCACGCCGCAAAGGCGACGTTATGATCTTCAAATATGTAGACAGCCTTCCCGTGAAGCTCGCGTTTCTCCATCATCGTCTTTGAAACTGAAACCGCCATCCTGCACTCCACTCTCGAAGCCTGTTAGTTCAGAACCCAACCACGTCTTAGGTTCGGCCATGCTTTGGCTCAGGGTAAATCAATCCGACCATCCCCCCTCATACCTTCTTGCGCTTTGTCCTCTTGGAAGAGTGGACTACTTCCCTGCTGCTCCTTTTCCGATCAGTGAATGCCGCAGGCAGCTCCAGCCCATCATCAATTAGCACTTCCACATTCACCCCTGCCGCCCTGGCGTATTTCAGCAACACCGCCAGCGCGGGCTCGCGCACACCCCGCTCGTATTTTGAAATCTCGTTTCGGGTCAGCCTATCCGACAAACCAAACTGCCTCACCAGCCCATCCTGTGAGACGCCCAGATATTTTCGAACCCTCGCGAGCTTCTCTCCCAGCTTGCCAGGTATCTCGCGTGAACCTCTGCCCATCAGGAGTCCCCTCCTGACGCAGCTTTGGTTTTCCTAATCCAGTTGCAGTGTGGGCTATTTGTCCCTACTATACTGCCGAACAATTCGCTCGCGGGGAGGAGAGTCAGTCTTAGCTCCCCGGAGGCTCTCATAACCAGTGTTGAGAAGCCTCTTGGCTCATAGCTTTCGGAAGATTTCAAGGAACGAGCGACAGAAACATATCAGAGAATTTTTGCCCTCGCTACCCAGATCCAGCGACCGCCAGTCAAGGGCCACCCCATCGAGTTGTTCCACCATGACACCCCTGATTGTCGAAGTAACGAGCAAGAACTGCTTGTATTACTTCCCGCTCACTTGAGGGAGGCACCAGATGCTCAATCGTTCCTACCGCTTAACATTCGCACTTGTGATCGCTTGCGTCCTATTCGCGGCTGACGCATCGCCAATTACCGGACAATCGATCAGCAAATTAGGGCACGCTAACTCGTCGGCAAAGAAGGCTGTCACTTCACACAGTAGCTCCGGAGCCGAGGCGGCGCTGGAAGTACTCGCACGATTGCGTACTTTCCGCGACTGTTGGAGTGATCCTTACATGGTCATTAGTGGTGATGATCCACGGTTTGAAAACGATTCCCTCTACCTTCGTTGTGGGGACCAATACGCATTGAGGTGGGCCGAACTCCAGGACGCGGCCGCGCACGCCATGCGTTCAGTCAACGATCCCATCCTCAACCGCCGAATCAACAAGGCAATGCAAACATTTAACGATCTCGATCGCCTCCAACGCATTTTCAATAGCCGCCCCTACTTCATCACACGTGATGTCCGAGTCGTTGATATCTTTCCAATTGTCAGGAAGTACGATATCCCCTACAAGGAATCTCGTATCTCAAAGGTAGCTGTCTACCAGGTCATGATGCCCTTGCGGCGTACTCATATCGACGAGTTAGCAAGACTGATCGGTAACGCACCGCCAGATACGAATCCGACCCTGACGCGGGAACAGGCCGCAAACGCGGCGGATGATCTGGATTGGTCCATCGTAACCAGGCATCACCAAGGATATGAGTGGTACCTTCGCCGACACCCGCAGGGACTACACGTAGCTGAAGCGCGTGACTTAATTAGCCGCCAGGGCGAAATCCGACAACAGCAAGAAGCACAGCTCACTAAAACCCGGGATGAGCTGGCAAGCGTCACACAGGACGTTATCGAAGCTTATGTCAGGGGTGATAAAGCTATGCTTGAACGACTGCTCGCAGTCAACTTCCCCTCGCGCGCTCTTTACCTTGCTCGGCTGAAGGCGCAGCCCAACGTCCTCTCTTTTGAAATTAAAAACTTCGACATCCGCCCCTCGCCTACTAACCCCGAGGGCTATCGAGCAAAGATGGACGTCCAATATCGAAGCTTCTTGAATCAGCCGTCACGTGAATTTCATAACACGATTACCTATCAGAAAAGCAACGGGAGCTGGCAGATTATCGACTGGCACTCCCCGTGAGTATGGAGCTATCCAAAATCACGCGGCTTCCGAGCTGAAGGCAGTCTCGATCCCCAGTTCGTGGACTGACTGGATCACGACACAGAGGTTATGACACAACACCTTGCAAAGCGCCTCGTTGATCTGCGCAGTCAAGGTCTTGGACCGCAGTCGCTGGCCGAACTTTGCCTTGATCATGCTAAACGTGGTTTCCACATTTGACCGCTGATGGTAATGCTGCAGGAATTCCTCACGATGCAAGTTGTAGAAGTGGAACATGCGATCCCAGAGCTCGGACTTGACTCCATAGGTTGACTGTCCGGCAATGGAATTCGATTTGAACGGAATATATGGAATCGCACCATGCCTCAAAGTCGCCAGAAGATTCTCGCCGCCCAGGTAGGCTTTATCAGCGGATACCTCTGCCATCTTGAAGCCACTGCCAGCCGTCTTGTTCAGCAGTGATTTGTAGTAGTGGTAATCATTCGCGTAACCGTCGCTGATATCGACAGCTGTGACTACATTCGTTTTGACACCGCACATCAGATGGATCTTCATCCACATGCGGCGATCTTCCTCCTTACCGTACTTAACGTCCAGCCAACGCATGAATTGACCAGTGCTGAAACCAGAGGAGTCGACAGCAAAGGCTGATTCCACCGACTTGAGCGGTAAACTGCTCATCGTGATCAGTTCATACAGATATGGTGTCAAGGCTTCGGATTCAAAGTAACGAAATACAGAATTGAAGGCCGGCAGCTTCGCTATGTAGCCTCTCGCCTTTGCATCCCGCAAATCCGTCATGAACCGGCGCCCCGACACCGTGGAATAAACCTTGAATGTCGTAGAAAAGATAATGTCAGAGAGCGATAGGCGCGGCCGGCCCCGCTGCTGCTCGGGCTCCGGCAAACTTCTGCAAAGCTCGTAGAGCAGCGCTTGCAGTTCTGACTTTTCATGAATCTGGGCTGCGTTGTATGCCTGCCAATCCTGCGAGTACGTCTTGCGGGTGACCTTCACCGATTCCGTGACTATCTCGCCTTCGGCTGTCTGCTCACGCTCGATGGTGTATTCGACAGCAAAGATATGCTTGCAGCGCAGCTTCCGGCATTCAAAGTCCGGACAACTACACTGAGGGTCGTTGGGATCAGCCTCCACGGTGTATCTGGCACCGCGTACGGATTGAGAAGGAACCAGCCAGGTCTTGCCTTTCCGCGTTAGTTTCGACTTTGCTGCAATCTCAAGTGCTTTCAGTTCTCGCTCTTCCATTGTTTGCCCTTGCCTTTCGTTTGGCGAATAGCTCACAATGGATTTTGCTGAAGGCCGGATGCGAGCAATCGCGTTAGGTTTTCAAAAAGAGGCTTTAGCGGTTCGCGCCGTTAGGGCCTCATTTTATTGCACCACTATATTACTACAAGGTATATAGAGTTATCAAGCTAAATATCGCTTGACGGTAATATACCTACAGTAATATAGTCGCCCCCATGCCGAAGTTCAAAAAGACCGTCTGGGCCTACCGTTGCGAGCGATGTGAGCACGAGTGGATACCTCGAGATGAAAAGCAGGAACCAAATGTCTGCCCTAAGTGTAAGAGTCCTTACTGGAACAAACCACGGCAATTGAGAAAGAAAGCCGCTGCAAAAGCGTCACGCTAGAGACCGTGACCGCACAATCTGCCTGGCGGAATCTTCACAAGGCTTGCGAAAACAGACCGAGTGAAGTGGGTGCCGGGCGAGCTAAGTTTCGAATCAACTCCTATCGCTCTGCAGAAACGTTCGTAGTTACTGGAGGTGAATTAACCGAAATGGTAACGCGCGACTTTAGTTTGCTAATCTCAAATTCTCTAGCCGATCCGCTTCCTTGCTACAAGATCACAACGCCGAACAGGCTATTAAACACCGCACCCATCCATGTTGAAGTTCGGCGGCTCGCTCTAAGATCATATAATCCTCCAAGATGACCAGATCGACCTTTAGCGTACCAACTGAAGAGTACGAGCAACGGCGACATGTGTTCGACGCGCATCGTTGGATCAATTCTGTGCTTGCAAGAATGGATAATGACCCAGAGTTCGATGCGATCTATTTCGAACGAACGGGGAACGTCAAGAAGCTTATTGAGGAAGCGATCCCTCTAACTTACTTAGGATTACACCTCGTCCGTATTATGGAAGATGTTTTCCTACAATTCTTTACCAATCAGCCCTCCTATGACGGACAATTGGAAGTTTCCGGGCATAATAATTATGGTTTCAAGGTGGAGGTTACTACCACCGAGAACGAAGAATCCGCGCTACAGCGTCAGGCGCTATCGCGCAACGGGATGGTTTGGCTGCACGGGCCGATAAAGCGCGACGGAGATGACGGCAGGAAAATAATCTCCGAGCCACAAATGATTGATCTCTCCATGAGAGAAGACAGATGCCTGGAGTTAGCGTTTCATCGGTTTTTGGCGAAAGCCAACTCCGGCCGATACGATCTGAACACCGCGATTCTCGTTGCGATAACTATGGATCATGTTATTTCCATACGACGCCGAGGCGAACTTCTAAAACGATCCCGGAACTTCTTACATGCAAATCCAACCGTGTATGGTGTCTATTACCTCTATCAACGGGACGGGATAATCGATTCGACGCGAGCATCGGACCGCGAAATTTAGTAATGACAACCGTCGTGGTTAGTCGCGCGAATCGATGTCCAGTTGAACAACTCGTTTACCGGCTTATTGGTTCCATTTTCGGAAAAGTACAAGTATCTTGAATTCTAATTAGTTAGTTCGAGGCATGCCGACAGCCTGGGAGGCGCAGTGGGGGACGATGCCGAGTACATGATAGAGATTCAAGCGGAGGCGGAGTCAGCCGAGCGTCTCGTTCTCCAATCCCAGATCGCTGCTCAATGCAAACCGCTTCTCACTTGGATAGACGGCGAACTCGAAGATGTGTGGGACTGGTATCCAGCGACTCGTGTGTTGGACGTGTTCGGTCGGCTCCACCGCGAATCGGGACTCGGTACCGCCGCATTCGCCAGCAGCGGCGTCCCGACGGTCGATGATATCGGTCGACGTGCAGTTGGCAACTTCCAGGTCAATGCTTCCGAAGCGAACTATGAGGTCATCATCTTGTCGCACGCCGACGCAGGCGTCCTTGATGCGGTATCCACAGAGCTTCAGAGGCGGGAGAACCCCCTGTCGGAACGGATTCTGGGCGAGATGCTGGGTACGATTCTCGAATTTATCGAGTCACACCCCGAACAGCGGGCGTTCGTCTTCGCCAGGGCGCTGTAGTCCCGCAGCACGTTTTCTTGCCTGCAATCCTGACAACCGCGAACCTCTTTCTCTGTGAGTTTGAGGATAAATATGTAGACGGCATAAGCGGCGAAATTCCTTATGACAAAGCGAGCCTGACACCGATTCCTTTCCTGGTCTACAGAATATCATTACCCTCTCATCTGCACCGAAAACCTGAACCCTCAGTTAAAGAATGGGCTGCGGCGATGAGTGTCCATTCGTCCGGGCCAAGCGGCGCGAGGACTGGCAGATTACCGATCCTAAGAATCTATCGCCGGAGGAATTTCGTCAGATCCGAGACCGGATCGAGCGGGAGGTTAAAGTGTAACCCTCCCCAAAAACCGGGCCATTGAAAAGTAGAGGTTTCCGGGCGAGTATGACGCCAGGAGGCCTTAATGCGAAAGAGTAAATTCAGCGAGCATCAAATCATTGCCATCTTGAAAGC
>Ga0190272_10001388_pt1 | contig 11666 bp, 3 predicted proteins | sample Popmic504T_FD_133746 | JGI IMG/M metagenome (GOLD analysis project Ga0190272, IMG submission 133746) | Populus adjacent soil microbial communities from riparian zone of Shoshone River, Wyoming, USA - 504 T | ecosystem: Environmental > Terrestrial > Soil > Riparian zone | place: USA: Wyoming...
AGCGGATGTTCTTCGGTAGCGGGATCGTGCCGCCTTCAATTTCGAAACGTCCATCACTCCAGATAAGTAACTTCTCGACTTCGACCGGCTCGATGGACAACGCCTGGTGTGTGAAGGTGATGGTCCCCGACACGCCGAGATAGAAATCATCGTCTTCCTTGCCGAAGAACACAGACTTCAACGTGAGGTCAAAAACCTCTCCACACTTGATTGTCTTGAAGCCGTCATCTTCGGTGGCCGTAATGTCAAAATCGCCGTCCTGGCGAATAGCAACTTTGATTCGAATCTCCGCGGGTTTATTGTTTGCGTCCTTGAACCCTGGAATAACCAGCGTCCCCTCAATTGTTGAATTCGTGATCGCGTTCTGTTTGAGAGTGATGCTGAACTTGTCAAGGCTGATGCTGAAGTCTTCGCCAAACTTTACTTTTACCAAAGGTGACGAGTGGTTGGCGCTAATAGCTTCGAGCCCGAACGTGCCGGAGGTCCCACCAGTTCCGAGCAGCAGACTGCTTCCTCTGATAATGCCGGTGGAGTTTTGCTGATCGTGATTCCAGAAGGCGGGAAATGAAAGCGTCGCCTCCTTGATATAAACCCCGACGAAATCAACCGGGCGGCCATCGGCAGTAGCCTCGGCAATGTTGGTGGTGCGGCTGATGTCCAGCTTTGCCCCATCCAAACTGACGCCGAAGCTCGTGCCGGCAATCCGGGAGGGATGGTTGAGTTTGGCTGTCAACTCCTGATCAAAGCCGATGCCGCGATTTGTGCTGTAGAAGAACGACCCGGCTTCGAAGGTCAGCGATGTTTTGATCGACTCGTCGGTAAGCGGCTCTCCCCCGATTTCCTTTAACGGTACCAGCACATTGCGCGGGAACTCGATTGCCAGACTTAGCTTGAGCGTGGCATCAATTTTCGGCGTGAGCAGTTGCTTGATGTAATCCTCGATGCGGCCGCCGTCGAAGAATTCTTCGAAGAAAGTCGAAATGCGATCTCTGGTACTTTCCTCGCTCAGAGCGTCAAGCAGGTAGAGCGCAAACACAGCGCCACCGGCGCCGTTTATGCCGGCGGTGTTATCTATTTCTTCCAGCACATCGCCCAACGGGTCGGTGGATGTAGCAGCGGGATGTGCAATGCTGGTTCCGAACAGTGCGTTTACATCATCGACGAACGTGTCTATGGGCGAAGCCGACGGGACGAACAAGTTCAACGCACGTTCCACCGCTTGCCGCGGAGTCACTCCGACAACGCGGAGAGCAAGATCGAATATGTCGCCCGGCTGAAAAGAAAACGTCTCGAGGTCGAATTGCCGCAGATAGCCCAGAATCGGCCATTTGTAGGAAACGGTAATCGGGAACTCGGTAAAGTCTGTCACCAACGGATCGTGCGAGGGATTGAGGATGAGAAACATTCCCGTACCGGGAATTTCGATATCCAGCCGCCTAAGGCTGACGATGCTCAAACTGTAGAACGCCGAGTCGCCCCGATCATTGTGCGAACATTGCAGGTCGCGGAAATAGATCTGTGAGAGGAGGCTCGTCAAACCTGTCTTGACGAAACCGAGCTCGTTAGGCAGAGCGTCGACGGGCAGGATTGCCGTGATTGGGGGGAAGAATTTCGTCGTTGACATTTAGCCCGTTCCGTTCGAGGAAAAATTCCCTTCATCTCACGAGAATACCCGCAAGAGCGCCTCGCGGATATTGTCAATCAATTGCCTCAGACGCTCAGGGTCGAAATTCTCGCTGGTTTCAATAGCGGAGTTCGCCCGCGAAACAAACGGCAAGCTACCGGTGTCGTGTTGGATCTGCGGCACATGGAAGTGCCCGGTCTTCATCAGCGGGTTGTACGAGGCACGCAGGCGAGACACACGATAAAAAATCTCGTTCGAAAGGTAATGGCCACCGGAGCCTTGTACGGCCGTAATCTCGGCCTTTTTGGGTATGGTAGTATTCGTCAATGCTGTCGGTACTGGCCCGCTAAATATTGCGTTATCCGGATGCGCAGGATCTTCGATCTTCTCTATGGTGTCGTTAGCTTGATCCGGCGGGTCATACATGACCTCCTGCTCTACCCCGTGGTTATTCCACGTATAGATGAAGACATTGTTGTAGTACATCTTGAACACACCGGCCGTGTTGCCTGGCTTCACAATTTTTTTCTCGGGCAACGTCGTTTCGTAAAACTGATCGCCGGGCAGCATATCCGGAAAAGGTATCAGTCCGACGCCCATGTTGTCGGGGACGCCGCCGCGTGTGCGGCTGGCAAAACGATCGACCCAAAACTCGAACGGGCCGCCCTGGCTGATCGTTATGATCATGTCCGGCTGATTGGCAACGGTGTAACCCGGATGGCCAGGATTGATGAAACGTTCAAAGAAGCTTTCAGCCACGCCGGTGCCGAGGTCAGGCGCCGGGTTTTGATCGAAGTCCTCATAACGCACCGGGAAGATGGCGGTCTGAACCAGAATGTCGATTCCGGCCGCAGACAGGTCACCATGGAGTGCCAGTACGGCGGCGCCTGAAGGGTTACTTCTTTGTACGTTGTCGTCTATCCCGAAGGGATCGAATCCGGTGATAAGCAGCTTCTTGCGGCCGGCGGCGGCGCTGAACGTGGCCGCGTCGTATCCACGTGATTTGCTCTCGAGGAGTTCCACCAGGCGATTGCGCCTCGCAAGCGCACGCGGGAAGTAAGGGTGGTCCTTCAACTTCGACATCATCTTGATCCGCGCCCAATAGAGAATGCGATCGTCGGCGTGCGAGAAACCGTTACTTTTACAAATCAGCCTGGCACGCTCCAGGATCTTCGGTCCATAGTTGTTTATGAGCGTTTCGATGGCTGCGGGCGCGGTAGTGTCGTTGGGAACAGCATCTACACCAGTGACGAAATCATCCACCAGCGCTTCCATCCGGTCGATGCCGGAAAGCGGTCCGAGTCGATCTCTGGCGATGTAATAATCTTCGAGGTTTTTGGTCGGTCCTAGCACGCTATCGGTCCCTGGCGTCGCGGCCGGGTTTGAAGTCAAAAGAATTACCGAATCTCCGCCGCCGAAAGTGACATCGGAGACCGCATAATCGTTCGCTCTTATGCTCACGCGATCGCCCGGCACAATTTCTCGGGTCAGGTCAGTGTTCGCTACCGTTATCGTGTTTGTCCCGACCGCGGAAATCGGATAGCTCTTACCTGTCCGCTTCATCAAACCGAACTTTTCTTCACGGCCGCGCTGGAACGTTGGCAGAGGTTGCGCCTGCGTGAAAGCGTTAGAGAAGAAGAATTTCCGGTCCGACGTGTAGACAATTACGTCAGTCGCAGGGAATGCCTCAAACGCCTTGCCGGTGTCATTCATTCCGCGCAGCCCTACTCTGAACTTTCGGTAATGCTCACCGTTAACGTCGGTGAAGGGACTGCCCGCAACTTCCTTCATCAGAAGAGTTCGCGGATAACGGGAATCGAAGCCCGCCAACGGCTTAAGGTGTGTGTCCAGCTGATTGCGCGTAAGTCCCAAAAGCAGCATGGCTTCCGCGGGCCGTGGGTCGGGCGGTGTCTCCTGCAGATTCATCGTCAGGACTTCAACACCGCCATCCACGATCACGTCGAAACCGACCGAATAGCCATCAAACAACATCGCCTCTTCAAAAAATGAACCACGTTTGCTCACGCCCCCGGTGAGTCCGTTATGCGGCACGAATTTCTCGTTGCTGTTGGCAAAACTATCTTTCGCCGCTGCATAGAACAAAACAGTTCCCACCGTCGACGCAGCACCCGTCCATTGTGAAAAAGCCACGCCGCGATCGGCGATATACTCGAACCCGAGCGCGGCGATGCCATGCCCGTCGACATATTTTCGGTCTTGTGCCGCCAGCCACGCGATGACCGGCTCGCCAACTGACCACAACGGATCGATATCGATGGGGCCGAAGAGATTGTCGAGGTAAGTGGCAGTAGGGACCACTCCAGCTGGGAACGGCGAGTTGGTGGCATCCTGCCGCATCGTGTAATGCATTTTGAGCATCCAGGCCACGCCCACTCGGTTGCCTGAGCCGAGATCCTTGTTCGGGAAACGGAAGCCGATGGGGTTGGTCGTGGGAGATCCAGCAGGGATCAAATCCTGGCCTGCGATGAAGCGGCCTTTGGTGGTTGCGCCGTCAGGCTGCCCGTGTTCAAGATAAAGGATTGGTTTCTTGTTGTAATCACGTCGGAAACGGAGAACGACGAGGTTGTGCCCCTCCGCGTTAGCCACTGAAGATGCTGGACGGATGATCAGCGGCCATTTGTCGCTGCCATACTTTTGAGCGGTCAGCGTCGCCGATGTGTCTCCGACCGCAAGCGCATTGTCCGAACCGTCGTTGTACGCACCGTAGAAATTCAGCGAGAGCCCATTTTCATTGCGGACATCCAGATACAAGGTGTTCCTCGTGTAGAACTTCGTAACCACATGGTCGTAAACGTCAATGCCCGAATGCTTTGTCTTATTGCCTGCGCCATCGTCCACCTGCAGCCAGCCGTCCTTCGCCATGTGCATGCTGAAGAAAGCCGCGGGGTCGATATAGCTGAGGATTTTTTCGCGTTCCAAACGTACCGTGAACTTCTCCTTGTCGGTGGTAGCAGGCGTCGAGACGTCAATAACCACTTCTTTGTATTTGCGCACGTAGTCGTAATCAGGTTGGAATTCGCCTTCTTCAAGAACAATCTCGATTCCGAATTCGGTGTTGCCGCCATCGGCGAAAAACTTGCCGATGTTTACGCCGCGGGCCACGAAAGGCAATTGCTTAGTCGGGTCCTGCCGATGAAACAGCTTGTCGATTTTGCCGCTGCCAGGTTGGTTGGCAGGGTCGTAGCCGAGCACAAGACTCTCGAAGGGAGCCGATCCGTTCTGCGCCTTATGCAGCGTCCACAAATCCTGAATGAACGGCGAAGCTGCGGCCTCATCGCGTACCAGCTTTTCCTCGGCAGGCAATCCGCCTTTCAGAAAATCGTCAAGGCGTAGATTGCGATAGATGAAGTGTTTTACGGGAGTGAATCCAAGCATCGCCTGCTTGTAGGGCTTAATAACGAGGTTCACCACCTCGGGAAGAAAACTGCCCGCAGTCGCCGGGTCGGCAACGCGTTGCAGCATGACAATGCCATCGACTATGGCGTAAGCCCTCACGTCATTCGCTGCCTTGAACAGACTGGTCACGCGAAACTTGTTTTCCTTGTCCGCGGCCGTTCCGCTAATTACGGGACCATAGGCGATGGTGTCTGTTTGCGGCATCAGCGCCGTTGGCTCCGCAAAGAAATGAGACCGCGGAGCGAGATCGGCCGGCGAAATTCCGGAATATCGGCCGCTGGCTAGTTGTGCTTGTTCGTATACCGCCACCGTGCGCGTTTCTTGGGCGAGTACCACGCCGGCGTTTACGTCTGAATATATCTTCGGAGTGATCTTGACACTCTTGTACTGGCGGCTGACATTGAGTGTGCCGCTGAACGTCATGTAGTACTGTTCCTTCGTCGCGTTGGTGATGCCATCAGCCTTTTTCGGCGACGCGCCCATAGAGCACCAGTTGGGTGCCGCTCCCGCAAATCCCCATGCGCCACCGTTGAACTCAAACACTTTTGGCTCAGTCGTGCCATTGTCGAGCTCTATGACGAATTCGAGCTTCACTAAAGCTGCGTCAAAGGTACTCACATCCGCGATGATCTGCACGGTGAAGTCTTCATTGGAAACAGTGCCGAAGCTGTCTACCTCGACATAACTTGCTATCTGTTCCGTGATGTTCTTTTTCTTGAAGCCGAAGCGCGCAAGGATGATCTCGCGATAGGAGAAGTTGTTGTCCTGCTCGGCGGTGTCTCCCATCAACAGGCCGTCGTGGGGAACAACCTCACCCATAATGAACATACGCAACGGCCGGGTGGGCATAGCAACGCCGAAGCCGTTGCGAGGCGGACGGTTATTCTCAGGCCAGGCGACCGAATGAAACCGGGCCTGCCCGGGGGCCAGCACCGGAAACTCCTGCTCGTCCATCATCCAGGTGCCCGGTCGGTTGGCGGTAAGGGTGAAGGGCGCCGCACCACCCGGAGGGTTCGATAGGATGTAGTGATCGATATTGATGAACTTCTGCGCGTCCGGGTAACACTTAAGGACCCATCTGTCATTCATCGCATGGCCCGTTACCGCTCCGAACCGGATGGTCACGCCGTCGTGGATGGGCTGGTCCCCACCGGTGATCACAACGGGAGCTGAAAGAGCTCCGTGCCCTTTCGACCAGACAAACTTATCGACCGCACCCGTCGTAACGATCGTGATCGTAATAATGTCTTGGGTAATACCCTGGTAGTGGGACACCACAAACAGGTCATTCAATCCTCCAGCGGTCTGCTGGTGATACTGAACCACAGGTGTGCCATCGCTCAAACAAATGAAGATACGATACTGGTTAACCGGAGTACGCGTGGCCGCGAACGCCGAGGCCGCGAAAGTGGGGAGCACGCCGCGGTTGCGAAAGCGCAAGTGCACATACCGATCAGTGATGTTCTCACAACGGAGATACCATTTGTCGCCCACTGTGTGGCCGGTAACAGCCCCGAATTTTATTGAGAGTCCGTTAACGTCGATATCCTGGCCGGTCGAAGTGATGTCGATGGCGGCGGAGGGCGCACTTCCTTCCTTGCGCCAGGCAAATTTGTCGGTCGCGCCCGCGGTGGTGATTTCAACGATGTAGTTGGTAACTGCGGCGCCGGTAAATGCGCCGCTTACAGACAAATCGTTCAGGCCGGAACCGACAAAGATCGGAGCGGAAATATCCGAGCGCGGCTGTTGATGTGGCCCCTCCAGTGCATAGGATAAAGGTGAGGGTGTGGGAGTGCCGTTAGTCAACCAAATATCAGGACTATGCACGGGTTCAGCGGCGCGATTCATCACGCCGTCGTCGTCCATGAAGTTGCGTATGATCACGTCGCGATCATTGTGCGTAAAGTTGCGCGCGGCCTTCACCGCTTCAAGCGCGTCGACACGGCCATAACCGAAGCCGTGGCTGTAATAGGCAATTCGTCCCCCCGTCAGGTGTAGTCTCCTGGGAGTGTTGTCCAAAAGGTGATCATTGATCAGCGGATAAACTTCGATTACAACGGTGGAAGCCGCCCGCTTCACAACTGCGACCTCGGTATGTTCCTTTTGAACGATTCTGCCGACCGGATGGACCTGGGTGACGTTGGCGTCTATAGTAAGCTGGTTTCCGTTTTTGGCGGTTATCCTGAACGGACCCTCGCGTTGGGTGTTGCTTATCTTGACCACGGTCGTGGCCGGCACCGCAGCAAACGCCGCGTTTCCCACCGTCTCAACCCGAAACGCGGTCCGCGGATTGTCCGTGGGTTCAGGAAAATTGAGGCCGGTGATCGACTTGAGGATGACCTGCTGCCCACCCACGTCCAACTCATCCCCGACAACGAACCCGTCGGGATTGATGACCTTGAATCTCACAATGTCACCCGGGGCCGGAACCGCATTTACGTCCTCCTCCATCACTGTCTCGATCAATTTTCCGATATAGATTGGATCTCCTCGCTCAAAGTCATCTCCCCTGACAACCGTCAACTGGTTGCGGGGTGCGTCGGTACCGGTTGGATCTGTCGGGGCGGCAAGGGTGGTCTCCGCGCCTATCGTGATCGCTTGTCGAGGCTTGAACGCCTGAGCATTAGGCACGGTGATTTCGGTGGTCCCTCTTAACAACTCGGTCGTGAGAGTCACTCTTGGCGCGCCTGCGGGTATAACCATCACGCCATTGGCATCGACTACCTCCGCTTCTGTCTCGTCCACCCAGCGCTTTTCGCGAGCTGTTCCAGGACCACTAAAACGGATGGCAATGGGCACGGCAGTTTCGCGAAGTATTTGTCGCACTTCGGTCCAGGTAAGTCTGGGATTTGCGCTTAACATCAAAGCGACAACACCGGAAATCATTGGCGCCGCCGCGCTCGTCCCACCAAAACTGTCGACAAAACCTAACGACCCGCCCAGCATAGGTCCTTTGATCAAAGATGAGTGTTCAGGAAATTCAGTATCGAGCGGTGTTGCCAGCCCTACTGAATCTGGCGGCGCTGCAGCGGGTGCCGCCTTTATCGTGTTGTGTTCAATAATCTCCGTGTTGACAGGATTTCTGATGAGAACCTCGGTATCAATTGGGAACTTTGGCAGATCGGCGGGAAGCAATGTGAGAAAATTTGAATTGACGGGAACTGCGTTCTGAATCACGGCCAGGGCAGCAATACTGCCGGGGAGCGTGTTTATCAGATGCTGTAGTATCGACACTTCATCGTGCGTAATGACGCCGTAATACTTCGGAGGGTTGTGCTTGGCAATGGAGCGGTTACTTGACGGAGCACATACGTCGATCGCGGGATCGATTTTCAATGAAAAGGCCGAATAGTGGGCCAGTATTTCGTATCCGTTATGATCGAGAGAAGAAGCGCCAACCTTGAGCATATTCAGGTGGGGCCCCCAGTTAGAGAACTCCAGAGTATCTGAATCTGAATTTCCGGCACTGGTCACCAGAACTACCCCACGACGATCCCGGCCGAGTAGCGTCACTCGGATCAAAGCTTTCTGAAACGTCTGGTTGGGGTGCGTCACTTGTGCGTGACTGAAATTGATGACGGAGGCCCCAGGTCCCGCATTACGTCCAGTGTTGAATCCCTCCGGGAAGACCTGTCCTGCCGCATACAAATGAAGCGTCGCCGGCCATTGCGGATCGAGACCCGACATGAACTGGATGTGGTTGGCCAGATAGGGAATCGCATTAGCGTCTTCCAATTGGGTGAGCCGCTTTCTTTTGAAGGAGGCTAAACGCACATTGGGAGCTATCCCGACGATGCCCGAAGTATCGTCAGACATAGCTGCAGCCACGCCGGTGACCCAAATACCGTGGAGGGCTGTAGTTGGATCTGTCGAGGCGATAAGATCTGGGCCAAGACTGTCGTTGTTCTTGACCATTAGGGCCGCGGGGGCCAGGGAAAAGTCATACTGGTAATAGACTTTGTGATTAGTTCCCAGGTAACCGCTTAGAATTCCCCCTGTCACGCTTCCCTGCAAATCCGGGTGCTGGACGATACCACCGCCCGACGTCTCAATGCCTGCGTCATGGATCGCCAAGACCACATCGGCAGAACCAAACTTTAGGGCGGCATTGACATCCTTCAATACTCCCCACGCTTCCGGAAGGCGAAGTGTGTTTAAGTGCCATTGCCCCGGCCGCAACAAATCGCCGGGAAGTACCTTCGCGAAATCCTCGTCAATCACAATGAGTTGCGGCGCACAGTTTTTCACCAGCGGGGATTGCAGCAGAGTCTGAACGACATCGAGCACGGCATAAGGCTCTTCTGATTCGACGACGAGGACGTGGTATGAAGAAACATACGGATCGCGGTAAAGGAGCCTGATGTTGTTAAGACCCAACTGCAGTTGCACACCCGCCCAGTCCGTTCCCTCCGCCAACTCAACACCAATCTGGCGACTTAAGAACTCGATGCGTCCTCCGACGATTTCAAGCGCCTGAGCGCTAATGGCGTCGGGAAACTCCTCGCGAATGAGTTCATCCACATCTTTCCCCACACTGCCAGGCTCTGCGGTCGGCGTTGACCTCTCGAAGAGCAGACGCCTTTTCGTGGCGCTCACGAGATGCGGTTTGAGCGGCGCACTCGCGCTTAGGCGGCTCTTCATGTCTTCTGGTTCATGACCGGTGAGGAGCACGCCTACGATTTCCGGTCTACGACGGAAATAAACCCGGCGGCCGCCCATCTTCACGCACTCCGTTTCTTCTTCAACAAGGAAGATTTCGCCGCTGTATCCGGCATCGCGGAACTCGGCCTTTTTCTCGATTACGGGATAACCAGACGCTTCGACGCGGAGCATATAATGACCGGGCAGATAGTCGTCCAAGACAAAAGTGTAGACGCCGGAGCCGGGCTCATAAGCGCCGTGCAATGGCTGGTATTCGGTTGCGGCAGCCGGACGGAAACTAAACTGAACGCCCGGTAAAGGAGTACCATCAAACTGCACTACTCTCACTTGAATGAGGGGTCTCATATCAAATAGTGGTTAGCTCTGCTTTGGTCCGCTTCGTCCTAAGGCGTGAGAATGAGCTTCGTATTCGACCGCGTCTTTAGTTGTGATGACGCCGCTAGGCTCAAGAAATCCAGCCGCGTTTGTTTGAATCTTGAGGCTGCCCGAGTCGTGAGCTTCACTTGTAGCCCCCCGGCCGTCATCATGAGCGATTCATAAGAGCGACTCTTTCCGTCTGCGGTTCCGCGGAAAACAACCGTACGATGAACACTGGATTAAAAGTGGCAATGCATCCAAGGCTGGATTTTGTGAGTATGCAAGCAGAGGCTCGTGAGAATTCAGCCTTTAGGTTTTGAGATCGGGCGGACAATAGTCCAAGTTCGGACTAATGTCAATGACTCGAATTGCCTCATCAAAAACCCACTCCAAATGGGTATCGTTGCCTCATTTAAAAACCCACTCCAAATAAGAGGCAGTTTACCTTTGATGTTTGCGGGAAACATTGGAGGTGGAGATGAGGCTAAAGATGAAGGCGAGGCAGGAAGTTACCGCAGTCACTTGGTTTCAGGCAGCGGAGATACTGGGGATCAGTTGCCGGCAGATGCAGCGCTGGCACACCCGGTTTGAGCATGAAGGATATGAGGGACTGTTCGATCGGCGGCGGGGAGTGCCGTCGCCGAAGCGGGTACCGTTGGCCACGGTAGAGGAAGTGCTGCGGTTGTACCAGGAGCAGTACTTTGCCTTCAACGTGCGACACTTTCACGAGAAGCTGGTGGAGGAGCACAAGATCAGGTTGAGCTACAGCTGGGTCAAGCAGGCCTTACAGGGAGCAGGGTTGGTAAGGCGCTGGCATGCGCGACCTAACTTTAGGCACAAACTTACCCGCCCGTTATTTGAGACAGGTGGGTGGCATTACGAGATGCTCGGCATCTCCGAGTCCTATGTTTTGATGCGACACTAAGCCGCCATGAGAGAATTTCTAGAGGCGCCTTAAGCCGAGTTGGTGACCCTACTCAATCCATGGGGGGCCGTTTTCACAGATCTCACGTTCCTCGCTGCACGAAGAAGCACAAATCGCATCTATAGGCTGACCACACCCGTTCATACACGATCCATACCGCACGTCGCAATGATACCAGGCATAGGCAGTGCGGCTGGGAGCCAATAGTGCTAAACACCCCATAAGCATGCCGAGCAACAGGAGGCGCCGTGAGATTCTTTTTAGTTCTGACCTCATAATCTTTCTCCTTCGCTAGCGTTTGTGAAATTGAGGCTGACGAAATCGCGGATTCGTAGCTAAGTTATTAGCAGCCAAATCGCGGACAGGCTAGTTCTGCTAAGGATAAATGTCAATCCAATTTCAGAGCTGCGCTACCAGTGGGGAGAGTGAAGACAAGGAAGTTGAACCTTAAGTCCACTCTCTCGCCGAGAAACTTGCCCAAACATTTCGTAGTTCGAGTTCTAGTTTTACATCTGCTGCCATATCGTTTTTCTACTCTTAAAACAAATCATTCTTCAATTGGTCTCGGATCGGTCGGCCGCCAGGGGACGGGTGGCGGGTGGTTCAGAATTTCCGGATGGTCCACGCTTACACCCGTGTAACCCAAATCCGGCCAAGTCAGATCGCTCGCGTAAAACGTCG
>Ga0190272_10001389_pt1 | contig 11663 bp, 6 predicted proteins | sample Popmic504T_FD_133746 | JGI IMG/M metagenome (GOLD analysis project Ga0190272, IMG submission 133746) | Populus adjacent soil microbial communities from riparian zone of Shoshone River, Wyoming, USA - 504 T | ecosystem: Environmental > Terrestrial > Soil > Riparian zone | place: USA: Wyoming...
ATTCGGTGTAGGCGGTGAGGGCGTCGTCGAGTTGGCCGCGGAGTTGGTGGATGGAGGCGACGTTGTCGAGGGAGACGGAGAGGTCGCGCAGCGATTGCGGGGTGTCGCCGTAGCGGGTGTGGATGCGGCGGGCGAGGTCGAGGGATTCGGTGTAGGCGGTGAGGGCGTCGTCGAGTTGGCCGCGGAGTTGGTGGATGCGGGCGACGTTGTCGAGGGAGACGGAGAGGTCGCGCAGCGACTGCGGGGTGTCGCCGACCTGAGCCATGGTGCGGCGCGTTACGTCTACGTCGAGCAGGGACGCCCTCAACGCGAGGGCGCGGTCCGGTGCACCGGACAGCACTTCGAGCAGCTCACGGGTGAGAGACAGCCCCACCGGCTGCCCGAACGACAGCGCCCGTGCCGCATGATCGACTGCGGCGACCTGGTCCCCCCTGGCTTGTAGAGCACGGGCAAGCCAGGCGTGCACCAGCGCCAGGTCCGCTGTCGACCCGCCGGCCTGGGCATTGGCCAGCGCGGCCCAGCCGGCCTCGACGGCGGCGGCGGCTCCGCCGCCCTGCAGTGCCGTGGCGAGCGTTCGCAGAAAGTCCCGCACCTCGGCCGACGGCTCGGCCGCGGCCAGCATGGATCGCGCCGCGATCATTGTCAGAGGCAACTCGTCGGTAATCCCAGCTTCTGGTGACGCGCGGCCGACCTGCGCGTCGGGATACGCCGATCCCGCGATGACCTGGCCTACGTCGGGCAGTGGCTGCGGTGTCGATACCGGCAGGTCGATGACGGCCGACCGATAGGACCACAGGTCGGGGGCCGCGTCGCGCACGGTCGCCAGCAGCCCCTCCGGACACGCCAGGATCAGACCTGCCGGCAACGCCCTGCGCAGCCCGTCCCGTTGCTCGTTCAGCCGCCGGGCGAACTGGGCCCACGCTGGCCGCCACGGCCGAGGGTCGCCGACGACGCCCACTACCCACGCCAGGGCCAGGTCGGAAGGGTGGTCGTCCAGCAGCCACCCCATCGTCGGCATCAGGTCGGCCGGGTCGACGAGGCTGCGGTGTTCCGTTCCCAGGACCCGGGACCTGGCGTAGCTGTCCGTACGGCCGACGAGTTCGTTGATCGCCAGCAGGTCCGAACCGAACACGAACGCCAGCCAGAACCCGGCCCGCAGCTCCAGCTGGGGCCATAGCTGTTCCCATGCCTGCTCGACCGGCGAGCCGCCGGCGCGGAAGCCGCGTGGAACCCGATCGGTCACGGCATGCCGAGGGCTCGCCTCGCCAACGGATGCACCTCGTACCAGTCCTGGCCGTTGATATGCGCCAACAGCATGTGGGTGTCCATCAGACGCGCCATCAGGTGCACCTCGGACTCGGCAGGCTCCAGCACCCCGTCGGTGGCGGCGAACCGCCGGAGGAAGTCGGCCTTTTCCTTGGTCAGACTGGCGAAGCTCCGGGCAATGGCGTCGAGCGCCTCGTCGATCTGAGCGATGTTCACCGGCAGCGCGATGCCCCTGCCGTACACCTGGGTGATGATCTGCTGCAGGATCAGGAACAGGTCTCTCAGGTGGCCGCCGGACGCGGTGACGACCACGTCCAGCCGCTCTCGATCGCCCAACAGCTGTTCCCAGTCGATGCGGCGGCTCACCACATCGACGAGTTCCGCGACGGACTCCAGCGCGTTGTCGTCGAGCGCACCGAACCGGTTGCGCACCTGCGGAATCGGCACCGGCTGCACCCGGCCGTCATAGGGGAGTGCGCCTGGCGAGGTAAACAGTAGGTAGGTCGGCACGGTGTAGACCATGTGCTGCGAGCCGAACCGCAGCTTGTCGGAGTGATGGACGAACAGCGCCTCGACGGAGGACTGGACCTCGTCGTCGTTCTCCTGGGTGCCGCGCAGCTTCTCCAGGCTGTCGACGATGACCACGAGCCCACGCGTATCGGAGTGCGCGACGATGTTGGCCGCGCCGAGCTGCTGGAAGTACTCGGCCACCTCGTCGTAGAGGCCGCCGACTTGGAAGGCCAGCTTGGACCGCAACTCCCTGACGAACAGCTCGCTGTTGCGCAGCTCCCTCTTGAGATCGACCTCCACCCCGACCCCGACCGCGGACACGGTGATGGCCTCGGTCGACATGGCCGCCGACACCGGGCCGGCGTCGAGGGTGACGTTGACCCGGCGCAGGAAACGGAGGAACCGCTGGCCGAAGCCGCCGCCGTCGCTCGTTGGCAGCTCCGGCAACTGCTCGCCGACGCCGAGCGCGATCGCCACCAGGAAGTCGGCCACGTCGATCGGGGCTGACCGGTTGACGAACTGCAGGATGTCGACGATGGCGACCGTGAAGCCATCGTTCTCCAGGTTTCCCTTGAGGCGTAGCAGCTCGGTCGTCTTGCCGGACCCGTTCGGCCCCGACAGCAGCTGGGTGGTGGTGTCCAGCCTGAGGTCGATGGTGGCGCGGATCTCATCGACGGCACCGCGCCCGGACTCCTCGAGCCGGACGTACCGGGTTTCCTTGGGGTCGCACGGGTCGATGGGGTCGATCGTCAACGCCGCCAGCCAGGTTCGCAGCGTCCCGCGTAGATCTTCGGTCACGAGCATGATCCTAAGGCTGATAGGGCCGGCTGTGACCCACATCATCCCACGTCACGGGTAGTCCAGCATGTGGAACCGCCATCCCGCAGAGTTGACGTTGCGCCGTTCGGGCGACTACCGTCCGGCAGCGTGCAACCAGCCACGATCCTCGTACTTCGCAGGCGCGCCGAAGCCTGAGGAGCACAGGAATCTCGGCGCGCAGCCCTCGTACGACCGCCGGTCGTCGGGGGTTTTTTCTTGTCTGGAACAACCCTGGAACAACCCCAGCCCGAACCGTGAGGTAGTCGAATGACCACCACGCCGCACCGGCCGAACCCGGTCCCAGCGCCCCCGCCGGGAGCACCCCGCCCCAAGCCCGGCCCGCCCGGCGCACCCGGCGTCCCGGCCAGGGTCGCCGTACCCGGCCCGCCGGCGGGCGCCCCGGTCCGGGTGACCGGCGCCCAGTCGCTCGTGCGGTCGTTGGAGGAGGCCGGCTGCGAGGTGGTGTTCGGCATCCCCGGCGGCGCGATCCTGCCGGCGTACGACCCGCTGCTCGACTCGAAGAAGGTGCGCCACGTGCTGGTGCGCCACGAGCAGGGCGCCGGCCACGCGGCCACCGGCTACGCGCAGGCCACCGGCCGGGTCGGGGTGTGCATGGCGACGTCCGGCCCCGGCGCGACGAACCTGGTGACGCCGCTGGCCGACGCCTACATGGACTCGGTGCCGATCGTGGCCATCACCGGCCAGGTGCCGCGCGGCGCGATCGGCACGGATGCCTTCCAGGAGGCGGACATCAGCGGCATCACGCTGCCGATCACGAAGCACAACTTCCTGGTGACCGACCCGGCCGACATCCCGCGGGCGATCGCCGAGGCGTTCCACCTGGCGTCGACCGGACGGCCGGGGCCGGTGCTCGTCGACATCCCGAAGGACGTGCTCCAGGCGTCGACCACGTTCTCCTGGCCGCCGGAGCTGCGCCTGCCCGGCTACCGGCCGACCACCAAGCCGCACGGCAAGCAGATCCGGGAGGCGGCCAAGCTCATCGCGGGCGCGTCGCGGCCGGTGCTGTACGTCGGCGGCGGGGTGATGCGGGCCGGGGCGTGTCCGGACCTGCTGGAGCTGGCCGAGCTGACCGGCATCCCGGTGGTCACCACGCTGATGGCCCGCGGTGCGTTCCCCGACTCGCACCGCCAGCACCTCGGCATGCCGGGGATGCACGGCACCGTCGCCGCGGTGGCCGCCATGCAGCGCTCCGACCTGCTGATCGCCCTCGGGGCCCGCTTCGACGACCGGGTCACCGGTCAGCTCGCCACCTTCGCCCCGGACGCCCTGGTGGTCCACGCGGACATCGACCCGGCCGAGATCTCCAAGAACCGCAAGGCGGACGTGCCGATCGTCGGCGACTGCAAGGAGGTCATCACCGAGCTGCTGGAGGCCATCCGGGCCGAGTTGGCGACCACCACGCCCCCCGACCTCACGGCGTGGTGGGCCCAGCTCGACCACCTGCGCAACACGTTCCCGCTCGGCTACGACTGGCCGTCCGACGGCACCCTCTCGCCGCAGTACGCGATCGAGCGGATCGGCGCGCTCGTCGGGCCGGACGCCATCTACACGGCCGGCGTCGGGCAGCACCAGATGTGGGCCGCGCAGTTCGTCCGGTACGAGAAGCCCAGCACCTGGATCAACTCCGGCGGCCTCGGCACCATGGGCTTCGCGGTGCCGGCCGCGATGGGGGCCAAGTACGGCAAGCCGGACAGGCAGGTGTGGGCCATCGACGGCGACGGCTGCTTCCAGATGACCAACCAGGAGCTGGCCACCTGCGCCATCGAGAACATCCCGATCAAGGTCGCCGTGATCAACAACGGCAACCTCGGCATGGTCCGTCAGTGGCAGAACCTGTTCTACGCCGAGCGCTACTCCGGCACCGACCTCGGCACTCACAAGCACCGCATCCCCGACTTCGTGCTGCTCGCCGAGGCGTTGGGCTGCGTCGGGCTGCGCTGCGAGTCCAAGGAGGACGTCGACCGGGTGATCACCGAGGCGATGGCGATCGACGACCGCCCGGTCGTGATCGACTTCGTCGTCGGCAAGGACGCCCAGGTGTGGCCGATGGTCGCCGCCGGCACCGGCAACGACCACATCATGGCGGCCAGGGGCATCCGGCCGCTGTTCGACGACGACGAGGGCTGAGGGTCACGCCATGACGAAGCACACGCTGTCGGTGCTGGTCGAGAACAAACCCGGTGTCCTGGCGAGGGTGTCCGGGCTGTTCTCCCGCCGCGGCTTCAACATCGAGTCGCTCGCGGTCGGCCCGACCGAGCAGCCCGACGTGTCCCGCATGACCATCGTGGTCGCGGTCGACGAGCTGCCGCTGGAGCAGGTCACCAAGCAGCTCAACAAGCTGGTCAACGTCATCAAGATCGTCGAGCTGGAGCCGCCGACCGCGGTGCAGCGGGAACTGCTCCTGGTGAAGGTGCGCGCCGACGCCACCGTCCGCTCGCAGGTGCTGGAGACCGTGCAGCTCTTCCGCGCCAAGGTGGTCGACGTGTCGCCCGAGGCGCTGACCGTCGAGGCCACCGGCACCGCCGACAAGATCGACGCCCTGCTGCGGATGCTGGAGCCGTTCGGCATCCGGGAGATGGCGCAGTCCGGCATGGTCGCGATCGGCCGTGGCCCCCGCTCCATCACCGCAACCCGTTCGTAAGAGAGACCGAAGGGACACCCGAAACATGACAGCCGAGATCTTCTACGACGACGACGCCGACCTGTCGCTGGTGCAGGGCCGCACCGTCGCCGTGATCGGCTACGGCAGCCAGGGGCACGCCCACGCGCTGAGCCTGCGGGACTCGGGCGTCGACGTCCGGGTCGGGCTGCCGGAGGGCTCGAGGTCGCGGGCCAAGGCGGCCGACGAGGGCCTGCCGGTGGGGACACCGGCCGAGGTGTCCGCGGACGCCGACCTGATCATGGTGCTGGCCCCGGACACCGCGCAGCGTCACATCTACGCCGACGACATCGCGCCGAACCTGAAGTCGGGCGACGCGCTGTTCTTCGGCCACGGCTTCAACATCCGGTACGGCCTGATCACGCCGCCGTCCGACGTGGACGTCGCCATGGTCGCGCCCAAGGGCCCCGGCCACCTGGTGCGCCGGCAGTTCGTCGACGGCAAGGGCGTGCCGTGCCTGATCGCCGTGCACCAGGACGCCAGTGGGTCGGCGCAGCAGCTCGCCCTGTCCTACGCCAAGGGGATCGGCGGGGCCAGGGCCGGCGTCATCCGCACGACGTTCACTGAGGAGACCGAGACCGACCTCTTCGGCGAGCAGGCTGTCCTGTGCGGCGGCGCGACCTCGTTGGTGCAGGCCGGTTTCGAGGTGCTCACCGAGGCCGGGTACACCCCGGAGGTCGCGTACTTCGAGTGCCTGCACGAGCTGAAGCTGATCGTGGACCTCATGTACGAGGGCGGCATCGCCAGGATGCGGTACTCGATCTCCGACACCGCGGAGTACGGCGACGTCACCCGCGGACCGCGCGTGATCAGCCCGGCGGTCAAGGACGAGATGCGCAAGATCCTCGGCGAGATCCGCGACGGCACGTTCGCCAGGGAGTGGATCGCCGAGGACGACGCCGGCCGCCCCAACTTCACCAAGCTCGTCGCCGAGGGCGAGCAGCACCCCATCGAGGCCGTCGGCACCCGGCTCCGCGGCCTGATGTCCTGGGTCGACCGCCCCATCACCGAAACCGCCTGATACCCGCGTCTCGCATCCGAGTGGCCACTTTCGGGCACCGAATCCGGCCACTCGGATGCGAGACGCGGTGGGACGCAACGGCGTTACTAGACTTTCGGCGTGACCACAGCAGCCCGCCCCGTCGTCCTGATCGCCGAGAAGCTCGCGGCCTCCGTGCTGGACGCGCTCGGGGGTGACGTGGACATCCGCCACGTCGACGGCACCGATCGGCCGGCGCTGTTCGACGCGCTGGCGGACGCGGACGCGCTGCTGGTGCGCTCGGCAACGAAGGTCGACGCCGAGGCGCTCGGCAAGGCTCCCCGGCTGAAGGTCGTCGCGCGGGCCGGCGTCGGGCTGGACAACGTCGAGGTGCCGGCCGCCACCGCCAACGGCGTGATGGTGGTGAACGCGCCGACGTCCAACATCGTCTCGGCGGCCGAGCACGCGATGGCCCTGCTGTTGGCGGTGGCCCGTCGGGTGCCCGCGGCCGACGCGAGCCTGCGGGCGGGGGAGTGGAAGCGCAGCTCCTTCAACGGCGTCGAGCTGGCCGGCAAGACCGTCGGGGTGCTCGGCCTCGGCCGCATCGGGCAGCTGTTCGCCCAGCGGGTCGCCGCGTTCGGCGTCGAGCTGATCGCCTACGACCCGTATGTCGCGCCGGCGAGGGCGGCGCAGCTCGGCATCGAGCTGGTGGACCTCGACGAGCTGCTGCGTCGCAGCGACGCCATGTCCATCCACCTGCCGAAGACAGCGGAGACCCTCGGCCTCATCGGCGCGGCCGAGCTGTCGCGCACCAAGAAGGGCGTGCTGATCGTCAACGCCGCCCGCGGCGGGCTCATCGACGAGGACGCGCTGGCCGCGGCCATCCGCAGCGGCCAGGTGGGCGGCGCCGGCATCGACGTGTTCGTGTCCGAGCCGTGCACGTCCAGCCCGCTGTTCGAGCTGCCCGGCGTCGTGGTGACGCCGCACCTCGGGGCGTCGACCTCGGAGGCCCAGGACCGCGCGGGCACCGACGTCGCGCACAGCGTCCTGCTGGCGTTGCGGGGTGACTTCGTGCCGGACGCGGTCAACGTGCAGTCCGGCGGCCTGGTGAACGAGGAGGTCCGGCCGTACCTGCCGCTGACCCAGAAGCTCGGCAGGGTGGTGGCCGCCCTCGGGGTGACGCCGCCGGTGTCGGTCACCGTCGAGGTGCGCGGCGAACTGGCCGGCGAGGACGTCAGGGTGCTGCAGCTCGCGGCGCTGCGCGGCGTGTTCTCCGGCATCGTCGACACCCAGGTGACGTTCGTCAACGCGCCGACGCTGGCCACCGAGCTCGGGGTGAGCGTGGACATCGAGGTGAGCCCGGAGAGCCCCAACCACCGCAGCCTGGTGACGGTGCGGGCGGGCCACGCCGACGGGGTGTCCCTGTCCGTCTCGGGCACCCTGACCGGGCTGGACCAGGTGCAGAAGCTGGTCGGGGTGAACGGCCGGCACTTCGACCTGCGGGCCGAGGGCTCGCTGGTCATCATCGAGTACGCCGACCGGCCCGGCGTGATGGGCGCCGTGGGGACGCTGCTGGGCCAGGCGGGGGTCAACATCGCCGCCGCGCAGATCAGCCAGACCGGCGACGGGTCCGACGCGATCATGCTCCTGCGCGTCGACCAGCGGGTTTCGGACAGCCTCGTGGAACCCATCGGGAATGCGGTGGGTGCTCGGGTCGTCCGAACCGTGACACTCGACTGAGTCGAGATACGGCCGATCGGGTGATCACCTGTCGTGCTGGTCTCAAAGCAGAAAAAACATCCCAACGTTGGTCGCGCGGGTGGGTGACGTGGGCTACTTTCGCCCCGACGAGGCCAGACCAGGCGCTGTAAGAGGGCACAGTGCCGCGCCGATGTCCCACGAGGACGGGTCCTGCGCAGGCGGTGGCGACACCGCGTTCGGGGTGCGTACGGGCTGCCGGCATGGTCTTCAGACAGCCTCGGAGTGAGGGAAACAGTGAGTCGTACCCGTCTACCGGGGTCGGCGCGCCGCGTCGTCGCGCGTTCGGCTGTCGCGGTGCTGGCGGTCGCGCTGACCGCCGGCTTCACCGGCGTCGGCACAGCAGCCGGTCAGCCAAGCAACCTGGCGCCGTCCGCGCCACTACCCAGCAAGCAGCTCCCCGACAGCGCGGCGAGCGGCGGCAAGCTCGCGCCGCGGCTGGCGACCGCCAATGGCCCGGTCACCGCGTTCATCGAGCTCGTCGAGACGCCGGCCGTCGACGCGTACAACACCGACCTGCGGCGGGGGAAGGCCGCGGCCAAGGCATCCGCGAAGGCCGCCAGGTCGAAGGTCGACGCCAAGGCGACCAAGGTGCTGGCGACGCTGCGCGGCACTGACCGGACGGCCAGGGAGGTCGTCCGCACCAGCAACGCGGTCCCCGGCCTGACCGTGGTGGCCGACGCGGCCAAGCTGCGCCAGCTGGCGAACAACCCCGACGTGCGCTCGATCCGCCTCACGGTCCCCAAGACCGTCGACAACGCGGGCGCCGCGCAGCTGACCAGGGTGCTCACCGAGTGGCAGACCAGCGGCAAGTTCGGTGACAACGTCCGGGTCGGCATCATCGACACCGGTATCGACTACACCCACTCCGGCTTCGGCGGCCCGGGCACCGTCGCGGCGTTCGAGGCCGTGAACCCCGACGTGGCCGACCCGAACTTCCCGACGGCCAAGGTCGTCGGCGGGTACGACTTCGTCGGTGACGCCTACGACGCCAGCAGCGACGACCCGGACGTGGCCACCCCGGTTCCCGACCCGAACCCGCTCGACTGCAACGGCCACGGCTCCCACGTCGCCGGCACGTCGGCCGGCTTCGGCGTCAAGGCCGACGGCTCCACCTTCGACGGCAACTACGCCACCCTCGACGGTGACGACCTGCAGTCGATGCTCATCGGCCCCGGCATGGCCCCCAAGGCCCTGCTGTACGCCCTGAAGGTGTTCGGCTGCGAGGGTTCGACCGACGTGACGGCCCAGGCGCTCGACTGGGCGCTGGACCCCGACCAGGACGGTGACTTCACCGACCACCTGGACATCGTCAACCTGTCGCTCGGCTCGGACTACGGCGCGCCGGACGACCCGGACAGCGCGTTCGTCCGCAAGCTCAACCAGAACGGCGTGCTGACCGTCTTCTCGGCCGGCAACGGCAACGACCTGTACGACATCGGCGGCGCCCCTGGCAGCACCCCCGAGGCGGTCACCGTGGCCAGCACGCGTGACTCGTACGTGCTGCGCGACGCCATGGAGGTCGTCGCCCCTGCCGACGTGGTGGGCATCAGGCCCGGCCAGTACAGCGTGAGCTTCGACTACGCGGACTTCGAGCTGACCGACGACGTGGCGAAGCTGACCACCGCCAACAACCTCGACGGTTGCGCGGCCTTCAGCCCGGCCGACGCCGCGCTGGTCGCCGGCAAGATCGCGTGGCTGGAGTGGGACGACAACGACGCGACCCGTCGTTGCGGCTCGGCCGGCCGGACGAACAACGCCACCACCGCCGGCGCGGTCGGCGCGATCTTCACGTCGACGCTGGAGAACTTCCCGGCCGGCATCGCGGGCAACGCGGCGATCCCGGTGTTCCAGCTGACCGGCTCGGGCACCACCGCGCTGCGCCCGGCCCTGAACGCCGGCACGTTGCGGGTCCGGATGTCCGGTGAGCTGCTCACCGCGCTGAAGACCTTCCAGCCGCAGATCGAGGACACCCCGTCCTCGTTCACCTCGCGCGGTACCCGCACCAACGTCAAGCCCGACCTCGCGGCCCCCGGTGACACCATCGCCTCCGTCGGCGTCGGCACCGGCTTCAAGCCGTCGGTCATCAGCGGCACGTCGATGGCCGCCCCGCACGTCGCGGGCATCGCCGCGCTGGTGCGCCAGGCGCACCCGGACTGGTCCACCTCGGAGGTGAAGGCCGCGCTCATCAACACCGCGTCGGCCGACGTCTACTCGCAGGAGAACCACGGCGGTCCGATCCACGCCCCGAACCGCGTCGGTACGGGTCGCACGGACGCCAAGAACGCGGTCGACAACCAGGTCCTCGCCTACGTCGAGGACCAGCCGGCCATCGTCAGCGCCGGCTTCGGCGTCGTCGAGGCCGCCGGCCCGGTCACGCTGCAGAAGACGATCCGGATCGTGAACAAGGGCGTCAACACGGTCAAGTACAACGTCGCCTACACCCCCATCACCCAGATGCCGGGCGTGAGCTACACGCTGGACAAGACCAACGTCACCCTCAGCCCGCGCGGCATCGCCCGGGTCAAGGTCACGCTGCGGATCGACAACGCGGCGGCGCTGCGCAAGGTCGCCGACCCGACGATCGAGAAGGACCAGCTCGGCGTGGCCCGCCAGTTCGTCGCCGACGCCTCCGGCCGGGTGGACCTCACCCCGACCCAGGGCGCGACGATCCCGCTGCGGGTGGCGGTGTACTCGGCTCCCAAGCCGGTCGCCGACATCAACACCGCGAACCGGATCAGGGTGCCGGGCAGCGGCCAGGGCGTGCTGAACCTGACCGGCCGCGGGGTCGCGCAGGGTTCCGGCGACGCGCGCTACGAGTCGCTGATCTCGCTGCTGGAGCTGCAGGCGGAGAGCCCGCGGCTGCCGAACTGCGGCAACGGGGTCACCACCGACTGCGCCATGAACGAGACGGCCAAGGGCGGTGACCTGCGGTACGTCGGCGTCACGTCGACCGCGCCGCTGGCGAACCTGCAGGGGCAGCCGGAGAACTCGCTGCTCGCCTTCGGCATCTCGACGTGGGGCGACTGGTACAACATGGGCAGCAACACCCAGCCGTTCGTCGACATCGACGTCGACGGCGACGGGTCGTTCGACTTCGAGATCTTCGTGACGAAGCCGACCGACACCGACGTGTTGATCGCCGCGACGGTGAACCTCAACACCGGCGAGATCGTCGACCAGGTCCCGGTCAACGGTCAGTTCGGTGACGTGGACACCAACGTGTTCGACACCAACGTCCTGGTGCTCCCGGTGTTCCTCGAGTCGCTCGGTATCGACCCGACGGCCGACACCTCGCGAATCACCTACACCGTGGGTGTCGGCGGTTTCTACGCCACGTCCGACGGCCTCGTCGACCACCTCCCTGGCACCCTGTCCTTCGACCCGCTCAACCCGGGTCTGTGGGTGCAGGGCGGCGGGGACGCGGCCATCGCCTACCGCTCGGCCCCCGGCACCGCCCTCGTGGTGAACCGGGACCCGGTCGCGCTGGCGCTGGACGACGCGGACAGCCTGCTGGTACTGAACCACCACAACGCCAAGGGTGACCGGGCGTCGGTGGTCAAGGTCAACGGTCCGGCCGCGAACCGGGCGGGTGGCAAGAAGAACACCTGACAGCCGATTTGACGGGCGGTGCCCGGGTTCGCGAACCTG
>Ga0190272_10001390_pt1 | contig 11662 bp, 11 predicted proteins | sample Popmic504T_FD_133746 | JGI IMG/M metagenome (GOLD analysis project Ga0190272, IMG submission 133746) | Populus adjacent soil microbial communities from riparian zone of Shoshone River, Wyoming, USA - 504 T | ecosystem: Environmental > Terrestrial > Soil > Riparian zone | place: USA: Wyoming...
CCATGCCGGCGGAGCAGTTCGTATCGGAGCTCAACGACCAGATCGGGCGCGAGTACGGCGCGCACCAGCAGTACGTCGCCGTCGCCGTCTACTACGACGAGTTGACGCTGCCCCAGCTCGCGGCGTTCTTCTACCGCCAGGCGATCGAGGAGCGCGGCCACGCGATGATGATGGTCCAGTACCTGCTCGACGCCGGCGAGACGCCCACGATCCCGGGGGTCAATGCTCCGAAGAACGGCTTCGCCAACGTCGTCGAGCCGATCCGGATCGCGCTCGAGCAGGAGAAGCGCGTCACCGACCAGATCTCCGGCCTCGCCGCGATCGCCCGCGAGGCGAACGACTTCGTCAGCGAGCAGTTCACCCAGTGGTTCCTCAAGGAGCAGGTCGAGGAGGTCGCCACGATGTCCGACCTGCTCGCCGTCGCCGAGCGCGCCGGTGACCGCTGGTCCGACATCGAGGACTTCATCGCCCGCGAGCATCCCGGCGACGAGGGCGGCGACCCGACCTCGCCGACGCCTGCCGGGGGCTAGAGCGCGAGCGACAGCGGCTGCTCGAGCAGCTCGCGGACCTGGGCGAGGAACTGGGCGCCGTCGGCCCCGTAGAGGATCCGGTGGTCGCAGATCAGGGTGAGCGTCATCAGGTCGCGGGCGACGACGCGGCCGCGGTCGTCGACGGCGGGCTTCTTCATCAGCGCGCCGACGGCGAGGATCGCTGCCTGGGGCGGGTTGACGATCGCGGTGAAGCGCTCGATGCCGAACATGCCGAGATTCGAGACGCTGAACGTGCCGCCCGACAGCTCGGGTGGCGTTATCGAGCCGTCGCGGACGCGCTCGATCAGGCGCAGCGCCTGGCGTGAGATCTCGCCGAGCGACTTCTGGTCGGCGTCGGGGACGACCGGGACGACGAGCGCATCGTCGGCGGCGACCGCGAAGCCGACGTTGACGCGCGAGTAGGCCTCGAACTTGCCGTCGCGGTAGGCGCCGTTGACGCGCGGGTGGTCGCGCAGGGCCAGCGCCGCGGCCTTGACGACCATGTCGTTGAACGACGGCGCGCGGTCGGTCTGGGTCTTCAGCCGCTCGCGCAGCTCGATGCAGAGCGTCATGTCGACGTCGAGCTCCAGCGAGAAGTCGGGCACCGTCGCCTTCGCCTCGGCCATCCGCCGCGACACGGTCCGTTGCAGCCGCGTCGGCTCGTGGATCGAGACCTCGCCCTTGGCGCTCGAGGTTGGGGCGGGAGACGAGTCCCCACTCCGCTTGGGAATCGCTGCTCGGGGACTCGTCTCCCGCCCTTCGGACGTCGGCTGCGGGCTCGCCTCGGCGGCTGGCTCGGCGGACTGGTCGCCGGCGTCAGCTGCCGCCTCGACATCCGCCTTGACGACGCGGCCGCCCGGGCCGCTGCCCTCGATGCGCGCGAGCTCGACGCCGAGCTCGCCGGCCATCCGGCGTGCCAGCGGCGAGGCCTTGACGCGGCCGCCGCCGTTGGCCTTGGCGATGGGGGCTGGCGCTTGATCGGCGCCGTCGGCGCTCGCGGGCTCCCGCTCCTCTTTCGCCGCGGCGGCCGGCACCTCCGCAGCTGGCGCCGCGGCAGTCTCGCCCTCTGCCCCGATCCGCGCGATCGGCTGGCCGACCTCGAGCGTGTCGCCCTCCTGGGCCAGCAGCTCGATCAGGAAGCCGTCGGTGTCGGCCTCGTAGGTCATGTTGGCCTTGTCGGTCTCGATCTCGACGAGCGGCTCGCCGCGCTTGACCGCGCCGCCCTGTTCGACGAGCCACTTCAGCACCGTGCCCTCCTCCATGGAGTCGGACAGGCGCGGCATCAGTACGTCGGTCGCCATCAGATCTCGCCCAGGGTCGCACGTGCGGCCTGGACGACGTGCTCCTCGTGCGGGAACGAGGCCTGCTCGAGCGGCTTCGAGTACGGCATCGGGATGTCGGCGCCGGTGACCCGCGCGACCGGTGCGTCGAGGTCGTCGAAGGCCTGCTCCTGGATCAGCGCCGACATGTTGGCGCCGACGCCACCGTGCGGCCAGCCCTCCTCGACGATCACGGCGCGGTTGGTCTTGCGCACCGAGGTCAGGATCGTGTCGAGGTCGAGCGGGCGCAGCGTGCGCGGGTCGATCACCTCGGCCTCGATCCCGTGCTCGGAGGAGAGCGTGTCGGCGGCCTTCAGCGCCGTCTCGGCCATCCGCGAGATGCCGACGATCGTCACGTCGCCGCCCTCTCGCCGTACCGCCGCCTCGCCGAAGCGCAGCGGCTCCTGGTCGTCGGGCACCTCGCCGCGGCGGCCGTAGAGCGTCTCGTGCTCGATGAAGATCACCGGGTTGTCGTCGCGGATCGCCGCCTTCAGCAGGCCATGCGCGTCGGCCGCCGTCGTCGGGACCGCGACCAGTAGGCCGGGGATGTGCGTGTAGAGCGCCTCGAACGAATGCGAGTGGGTCGGGCCGAGCTGGTGGCCGGCGCCCTGAGGCATCCGGATCACCAGTGGCACCTTGACCTGGGCGCCGAACATGTAGCGGATCGAAGCCGCGCTGTTGACGATCTGGTCGAGCGCGAGCAGCGAGAAGTTGATCGTCATCAGCTCGACGACCGGTCGCAGCCCGGCCATCGCCGCGCCGACGCCCATCCCGACGATCGTGTTCTCGGAGATCGGCGTGTCGCGCACGCGCCGCTCGCCGAACTCCTCGAGCAGGCCGGCGGTCACCTTGAACGCGCCCTGGAAGACGCCGACGTCCTCGCCTATCAGGAAGACGCGCTCGTCGGCCTGCATCTCCTCGCGCAGAGCGAGGTTGAGCGCCTCGCGGTAGCGCATCTCACTCACCCGGGATCTCCTCGCGGGACTCGCGTGATTCCATCATCCGCCCTCGCCCTGCGCACGCGCCGCGCGCGTCTCGGGGTCGGTCTCGTCGGCGTGGGCGGCGCCGGCCTCGGCCAGCTCCTGGGCGACCTCGCCGGCCTCGCGCTCCTGCTCGCCGCGGTGGACGTCGGGCGAGCGGGAGTCGGTCGACCACCACGGGTCGCGCACCTGCTCGCCGATCACGTAGATGTCGTCGTAGAGCGAGGCGAGGTCGGGGAACGGCGAGCGGTCGGCGAACTCGACGGCCTCGTCGACGGTCTTCATCGCCTGCTCGTCCAACTGCTCGACCTCCTCGGCGCTGAGCACGCCTTCGTCGACAAGCCGCGCCGGGAAGGTGGTCAGCGGGTCGCGCGGCCGCCAGTCCTCGACCTCGTCCTTGGTGCGGTACTCCTCGGGGTCGGCCATCGAGTGGCCGCGATAGCGGTAGGTCACGGCTTCGACTAGCTGCGGCTCGCGGTCGACGCGCGCCTTCTCGAGCGCCGCGCCGACACACCGCTCGACGTCGAGCACGTCCATGCCGTCGCAGCGGCGGCCGGGCACGCCGTAGCCCGCGGCCTTGCGCGACAGGTCGGTGACGGCCGAGTGGCGCTCGAGCGCCGTACCCATCCCGAACTGGTTGTTGACGACCATGAAGACGATCGGCAGCTTCCAGAGCGCGGCGAGGTTCATCGACTCGCCGAATGTGCCCTGGTTGGTGGCGCCGTCGCCGAACATGCAGAGCGTCACGTCGTCGGTTCCCTCATAGTCGGATGCGAGCGCGACGCCGGATGCCAGCGGCAGGTTGCCGCCGACGATCCCGTATCCGCCGAGCAGCCGCCGCTCGACGTCGAAGAGGTGCATCGATCCGCCGCGTCCGCCGGAGCAGCCGTCGACCTTGCCGAACAGCTCCGCCATCACCGCGCCGGGCGGCGTGCCGCGCGCCAGCGCGTGGCCGTGCTCACGGTAGGTCGAGAGCAGGTAGTCGCTGTCGCGCATCGCCTGCTCCGAGCCGACGATCGTCGCCTCCTCGCCGATGCAGAGGTGCAGGAAGCCGCCGATCTTCGCCTTCGCGTACATCTCGCCGGCGCGCTCCTCAAAGCGGCGGATCAGCTGCATCCGAGCGAGGATCTGCTCGCAGACCGCTCGCTCGGGAAGGGGGTGCGTCGCGGTCTCCAGCCCCGTCGAATCGGGGCCGCGTCCGCCGGTAGCGTCCTCGGTCGCCATCGACCCCGACTCTAGCGCCGGGGTTTGTGTGGCTAGTTGACGGCTAGTAGATCGACTACGAAGACGAGCGTCTCGTTCGGCTTGATGCTCGGCGGGGAGCCCTGGGCGCCGTAGGCCTTGTCCGGCGGGATGATCAGCTCGCGCCGGCCACCGACCTTCATGCCCTCGATGCCCTCGTCCCAGCCGGCGATCACGCCGCCCTGGCCGAGCGTGAACTCGAACGGCTGGCCGGCCGAGAAGGAGCTGTCGAACTCCTTGCCGGTCGAGTAGGAGACGCCGACGTAGTCCATCGTCAGGTCGTCGCCGGCCTTCGCGGTCTTGCCGGTGCCCTTCCTGAGGTCCTTGATCTCGAGCTTCTTCGGCGGCGCGCCCTCGGGCACGGTCACCTTCGGCTTCTTGCCGGAGCTGGCCGGCTCCTCATCCGCGGCCGGGGCGCTGCCGCTGCCGGCAGCAGGCGCCTCGACGCTGAAGGTGGCGGTCTCGGTCTCGTCACCACATCCGGTGACGACGGTCAGGGACAGGGCGGCGAGGCCGCAGGCGATCAGGTATCGAGTACGCATAGGCGCGGATCCTAAGCGCCAATGCGCGTCTGGTGCAACGGGCAGGCGCTAGGAGGCCGCGCCGTAGCGTGCCGCGGCTGCCGCGGCCGCATCATCGAGCCGGTCGTCGCCCCAGAACAGCTCTTCGCCGACGGCGACCGTCGGGACACCGACGACGCCACGTGCCGCTGCCTCGTCGGTCGCGGCGCGCAGCCGATCCTTGACCGACTTGCTCTCGACGCCCTTGGTCACCGCCTTCGGATGCAGCTCGCAGGCCGCCGCGGCGATCAGCACGTTGTCGAGCTCGGAGAGGTCGCGCCCGGCGCAGAACGCCTGCCGGAACGCCGCCAGCGAGAAGGCGACCGCGCGTCCCGCCTGCTGGGCGAAGGTCGCCGCCCGCATCGCCAGCAGCGAGTTGGCCGGCCACTGCTCGGGCCAGCGAACCTCCATCAGTCCGTACTCCCGCGCGCGCCGTTCGATCTCCGCAACCCCCTCGTCGCGGGCATCGGTCAGCGACCAGGACCCGCCGCCCGTCTGCTGCCAGATCCCGCCGAGCAGGATCGGCTGCCAGACCGGCGTGACGGGCATCACCTCGTGGATCCGCTCGGCGGCGAGCCAGGCGTACGGCGAGGCGAGGTCGTAGTAGAAGACGGGGCGGTCGTCGGTCATCCGGGCAGCACCGTAACGCGCACCGGGCGCGAGACGCCCGGCGCGAACGGATAGCCGGTCTCGACGGGGACGCGCGCCCGCATCCGGTACGCGGTCCGTCGGCCCGTCGTGCGGAAGACGTAGCGGAACCGCCAGCGACCGTCGCGCCGCGCACGGACGGCGGAGATCGTCCGCCAGCGGCCGCGGAAGTGGGCCTGGACCTCGACCAGCTTGCCGTGGCGCGGAACCGGTCGCCCGACGCGGCCCTGGAAGAGCACCGGCCGGCCGCCGGTGACGGTGCGCTGCCGTAGGCCCCGGCTCCAGCGACGGGTCGGCCTCCGACCCATTCTCCGCGTGTGCTTCGTGGCTACATGCACCGTCATCGTCGTTCTCGCGCGGGGCCGTGGCTTCGGCTGCGCAGGGGCCGTGGACGGCTGCTCGGGCAGGGTGCGCCCACCGCCGTAGACGACGGCTTCGTTGCCGGCCGCGTCGACTGCCCGTGCGCGCAGATCGAATATCCCGCCGGCCGTTCGGCGGCGCTCGTCGAGCACGGCTACGAGCCGGTTGCCGTGACGCTCGGTCGCTAGCGGGAACCAGTTGCTCGAGTCGAAGCGACGCAGCTCGATCGTCCCGCTCGTGAGACCCGACAGGTCGAAGGCTTCGACGTCGAAGCGCTCTGGTGTCGCCGGGTGGGCGGGTAGGAAGCGCAGCGCCGGCGGGTCGGGGTCGTAGCGCAGGCGTCGTGGCGACGAGGCCGTGTCGGGGTCGCCGTTGCCGGCAGCGTCCACGAGCCAGAGCTGGACGTCCCATTCACCCGCTGCCGGTAGCGCGATCGGTCCCGAGGCCGTGACGTCCGCCGCTCGGTGGTCGCCCTCGATGCAGCCTGAGGCGGCTCCCGGCCCGACCGCGCATGCCCGCCAGCGCGCTTGGCCGATCGGGGAGTGCTGGCTGCCGGGATTCGCCCAGCGCAGATCGAAGCCGTTGGCCCGCCGCCAGCCCTCGCCGCCCTCGACGGCGACATCGCGCGGCGCGGCTGGCGCGTGGTTGTCGACGCTGACGGTGTAGGCCTTCCGGGCGGTCGAGCCGCCGACATCGGTGGCGCGCAGCTCCAGCCGGCGTAGGCCGTCGGGCAAACGAGACGTATCGACCGTCCACTCGCCGGTCCGGCCTGCCGGACACGGCTGCAAGCGGGCGTACCGGCCGGCGACGACCGTGCAGCTCGATGGCGATTGCAGCAGCGTGCCGTCGTCGAACGCGGCCTCGACGCTGCTCAGGCCGCCGCCGGTGTCGTACGCAGGGAGCGACAGGGTGCGCGCACCGTGCTGCCAGCCGCCCGCGAGCAGCGAGCCAACCGGCTCGCCGACGCTCGGCGCCGCGTCGTCACGCAGTGTGAAGTCGAACGACCGGCCGCGCAGGCGCAGGTCACCCTGAGCCCCTTGAGAGCACGAGAAGCCGGGGCCGCAGCGCAGGTGGAAGCCGACGCGCCGCGCCTCGAAGCCAGTCGTGGACGAGCTCCAGCTGCGTCCAACCGGGCCCGCCAATCCCGATGGCGCTCCCCACGTCCCGTTGCCCAGATGCCCCTGGAACAGGTAGGCGCGACCGCCCTGTCCGTCGGGCTGCTGCGTCGCCTCGGCGTAGCTCGTCATGCCGCTGACGCAGCAGCTCTCGAGCGCGCCGAACGAGCCCGAGAAGCTTGTGAAGACGGTGCCGTTCGGTGCGTAGGCAAACCAGCCGCCGTAGCCCCCGGAGGGGTAGGTGCGCTGCGTTCCGCCTCCACCGTTGCGCGCCGCGAGGCCGAACTCGCCGCAGCCGCTGCCGGCGTACTGGTCGACCGTCGGTACGCCCGCGGCCTGCCAGACGAAGTCGTGGTGGCCGTTGCCGGCTGCCCAGTCGCACTGGCGGACGGTGTAGGTCCCGGCAGCGGCCGGCGACGCCAGGACGAGACAGGTCAGTACTAGCGCTCCGGCGAACGCGACAGCAAAGCGAGCAAGGCGAGGCACGGCGACTCCTTTGGTGGGATGCACTTCCCACCAAGGGACGCCTGGGGCCTAAGCAGCCCCCCCGAATCGTTAGCCGTGGATCAACCAGCCATCGGTCGCGCGCGCCGCCTCGAGGATCGTCTCGGCGAACGCGGGGTGCGGGTGGATCGAGCGGGCGAGCTCCGGGTAGCCGCCCTCGAGGTCGCGGGCGACGACCAGCTCCTGGATCAGCTCGGCGGCCTTCGGGCTGACGATGTGGGCGCCGAGGATCTCGCCGTAGCGCTTGTCGCCGACGATCTTGACGAGGCCGGTGCGGTCCCCGTAGACGGTCGGCGCGCCGACGGCGCCCATCGGGATCTTGCCGACGACTACGTCGTAGCCGGCCTCCTTCGCCTGGGCCTCGGTCAGGCCGAAGCTCGCCACCTGCGGCGAGCAGAAGGTCACGCGCGGGACGTAGTCGTAGTCGATCGGGTGGGTCGGCAGGCCGGCCGCGTCCTCGACGGCGATGATGCCCTCGTCGGATGCCTTGTGGGCGAGCGCCGGACCGGGCACCAGGTCGCCGATCGCGTAGACGTTCTCCTTCGAGGTGCGCAGCGCGCCGTCGACGACGATCAGCCCGCGCTCGTCGGTCTTGACGCCGGCTTCGTCGAGCCCTAGGCCCTCGATGTCGGTTCCGCGCCCGGCGGCGATGCAGAGCAGGTCGAACTCGTGCTGCTCGCCGTTGATCGTCATCTTCACCGCGTCGCCGGTGTCCTCGGCGGACTCGACGTTGGCGCCGGTCACGATCTTGACGTTCTGCTTGGCGATCTCGCGCGCGCAGGCCCGCGCAGCGTCCTTGTCCTCGAGCGGCAGGATCTGGTCGAGCGCCTCGATCAGCGTCACCTCGGTGCCGAGCCGACCGAACGCGGACGCGACCTCGGTGCCCGACGCGCCCGCGCCGATCACCGCGAGCCGCTTCGGCTGGGAGTCGGTCAGCCACATGCCGGCGGTGTCGACGATCCGGCCGCCGAACTGCAGGCCGAGCAGCGGCTTGGCGACGGTGCCTGTCGCGAGCACGACCTTGCCGGCCTCGATCTCCTGACCGTCGAACGAGCCGCCGACCTTGACGTTGCCGTCCTCGGTCAGCGAGCCGTGGCCCTTGATGACCTCGATCTTGTTCTTGTCGAACAGCATCCCGACGCCGCCGACCATCGTCTTGATCACCTTGTCGCGGTGGCCCACCGCGCCCGCGAAGTCGAAGCTGACGTCGCCGGTTGTGATGCCGAAGTTGCCGGCGCCGGCGACCTCCTTGTAGGCGTCGGCGACACGCAGGACGGCCTTTGCCGGGATGCACGCCTCGTTGAGGCAGCGGCCGCCGACGGTGTCGGCGCGCTCGATCACGGCGGTCTTCATGCCGAGCTGCGCGGCGCGGATCGCGGCTACGTAGCCGCCCGGGCCAGAGCCGATGACGATGCAGTCGTAGGAGGAATCAGGCATGCGGGCCAGACTATCCAAGCGGCTCAGCGAGCTGAGCCTGGGCGCTCCGGCATCTGGATCCGCGCCATCACCTTGACGAGCTTCCAGAACAGCGTTCCCGCGCCCGCGATCACCGCCAGGGCGATCAGCAACGCCACGACGCCCTCGGCCTTGGTCAGCAGCACGCCGAAGATCACCAGCGCGAGCGCGAGCACCGCCTCCATGCCGAGCACGCCCCAGTAGCGCATGCGGAAGCAGCCGTAGGCGACTGTGAACATCAGGCCGGAGTAGATGGCGATCCCCAGCAGCGCCGGCTGCTCGCCCTGGACCTCGACGCCCACGAGGTAGGAGACGAAGTTCGCCGCGCCGAGCGCGAAGGCGAGCACCGCGGCGATCGTCACAGGGAGCGGCCGCTCGTCCTGCCCCAGCGGCTTCAGCGCCGCGCGCGCGGCCTCGTCCTTGGCGCGCCCGCGGGCGTAGCCGCGCGCCATCTGGTCTTGGCCGCTCTCCGCGGGCTCCGACGCAGCGGCGCCGTTGGTGGGCGCCTGCTCATCAACCGTCGCGGCGCGCTTGCGCTGCTTGCGCCGCTTGCGGCTACTGCGCTGCGCCAAGGCTTGCCTCCTCTAGTCCGGCGCGCAAGAAGGCCGCCGCCGCGCCCGGATCGGCGGCTTCGCGAATCGCGCGCACCACGACGACTCGCTCGGCGCCGGCCGCCGCGACCTCGTCGACGTTGCCGCCGTCGATGCCGCCGATCGCGAACCACGGCTGTGGCGGTCGCAGCGCGGCGGCCGCGCGGACGTACTCGAGTCCCGTCGCGGGGCGCCCGGGCTTGGTCGGGGTCTCCCAGACGGGACCGACGCTGAGCTGGTCCGCGCCGGACTCGATGCCCGCCTCGAGCTGCTCCGGGCTATGCGTGGACAGCCCGATCAGCAGCTCCGGCCCGCCGGCCGCGCGCGCCTCGGCCACCGACATGTCGTCCTGCCCGACATGGACGCCGTCGGCACCGGCGCGTAGCGCGAGGTCCGGGCGGTCGTTGATCCACAGCAGCGCGCCGTGGACGTCGCAGAGCGTGCGCCAGACCGCGGCGCTCGCGAGCAGAGCCTCGTCGTCGAGCTCGAGGTCGCGCAGCTGGACCATGTCGACGCCGCCGGAGAGCGCCGAGTCGAGCGCGCCGTCGTCCATGCCGCCGTCGGCGACGAGATAGAGCCGCGCTGCGGCAAGCCGCTCACGCCGTTGCGCTGCCGTCCTCATTCTCGCCATCCTCGCAGAGGAGCGAAGCCATACAGGGGTACCTTGTAGGCGATGGAACGCGCTTACGACCTCGTCGTGGTCGGCGCCGGGGCGATCGGCCTCAGCTGCGCCTGGCGCTGCGCGCAGTCGGGCATGTCGGTGCTGGTGGTCGAGCGCGAAGCGCCGGGCGCCGGCGCGTCGGGCGTCGCCGCGGGGATGCTTGCGCCGGTCACCGAGGCGACCTTCGGCGAGCAGCCGCTGCTCGCGCTCAACCTCGAGGCGCGTGCGCTGTGGCCGGCGTTCGCCGCCGAGCTCGAGGAGCTGACGGCGCTGCCGACCGGCTACGCCGACTGCGGTGCGCTGGTCGTCGCCGCCGACCGCGACGACGCCGAGGAGCTACGCCGGCTGCATGCGTTCCAGGTCGAGCTGGGGCTCGACGCCGAGTGGCTGGCGCCGCGCGCCGCCCGCAAGCGCGAGCCGGCGCTGTCGCCGCGGATCGGGGGGGCGATCTACGCGCCGCAGGACGGCCGGGTCGATCCCGCCGCGGTCGTCCGGGCGCTCTCCCTCGCGTTCACCGCGGCCGGTGGGGAGCTGCGCACCGGCCTCGAGGTCACCGGCATCGACACGGCCGGTGGCCGTGTCGACGGGGTCGAGGTGGTGCCCGTCGACGGCGAATCCGACCCCGACCCCGACCAGCTGCGCGTCGCCGGCCTGGACGAGCGCGAGACGATCCCCGCGGCGGCGGTGCTCGTCGCCGCCGGCGCCTGGAGCGCGGAGGGCGCGCTCGCAACCGAGGCCTCGGCGCCGCCGATCCGTCCCGTGAAGGGACAGCTGCTCGAGCTGCGCGTACGTCGCGGCTACCGGCTGCCGGCGCGGCACATCATCCGCACGCCGCGCTGCTATCTCGTCACCCGTCCCGACGGCCGGGTCGTTCTCGGCGCAACCCAGGAGGAGCAGGGCTTCGACACCGCGATCACCGCCGACGGTGTCCACCGCCTGCTCGAGGCTGCCTGGGAGGTGCTGCCCGACGCCGGCGAGCTCGAGCTGGTGGCGGCCCGTGCCGGTCTGCGACCGGGTACCCCCGACAACGCCCCGGCGATCGGGCCGGGCGAGATCGAGGGCCTGCTGTGGGCGACCGGCCACCACCGCAACGGTGTGATGCTCGCTCCGTCGACCGGCCGCGCGATCGCCACGCTGCTTGCGGACGGCGAGCTGCCAGCCGCCTTCCGACCGTTCGCCGCCGACCGCTTCCAGGGCCGGGTGCGGGCATGACGGTGACCGTGACACTCAACGGTGAGCCGCGCGAGCTGCCGACGGGCGCCACCGTCGCCGACGCCGTCGAAGCGGTCGGAGCGCCCGCCGACGGCCGGGGAGTCGCGGCGGCCGTCGACGGCGAGGTCGTCCCGCGCAGCACCTGGGCCTCGCACGCGCTGACCCCCGAGGACCGCGTCGAGGTCTTGCAGGCGGTTCAGGGAGGATGAGCCGGTGAGCGCTCTCGAGATCGCCGGCCGCAAGTTCGACTCGCGCCTGATCATCGGCACGGGCGGCTTCCGCAGCCTCGAATTGATGCGCGAGGCCGTGCGCGCCTCCGGCGCCGAGGTGGCGACAGTCGCGCTGCGGCGGGTCGATCCGGCGTCGCGCGGCTCGATCCTCGAGGTGCTCGACGACTGCGGCTGCTTCGTGCTGCCGAACACCGCCGGCTGCTTCACCGCGCGCGACGCCGTCACCACGGCCAAGCTCGCCCGCGAGGCGCTCGAG
>Ga0190272_10001391_pt1 | contig 11662 bp, 10 predicted proteins | sample Popmic504T_FD_133746 | JGI IMG/M metagenome (GOLD analysis project Ga0190272, IMG submission 133746) | Populus adjacent soil microbial communities from riparian zone of Shoshone River, Wyoming, USA - 504 T | ecosystem: Environmental > Terrestrial > Soil > Riparian zone | place: USA: Wyoming...
GCTCCGCGGCGGCGAGAAGGCAAACGAGCCCATCATTCTGCATCGCGGCGGCCGGCCCTATAACGCTTTTCTCGAAGGCCGGGTCAAGGACGATTCCTACTGCCTGATCGTGCATTTCTCCAACCTGGAGCTGAAAAAGCCGAAACCGCTTGAAGAAGACGAGGAGACGGGGGATAAAGCAGAAGAGGAGAAGGGGAGAAAAGGAGAGGAGGAGACGAAGTCAGGATCATCTGCGGAAGCTGGGCATTCGGTGCAGAAGCCCGCGCGTAAGCAAGGGCGCAAAAAAGTCGAAGGCGATGAGGCGGACACAAAGAAAAAGAAGCCCGCCGCAAAGAAGACAAAAAAGGAGAAGTAGGTCGGCAGGCAAGAATTCAAACAGGATGGACAGGATTAACAGGATTAAAATATGCACCTAACTCAGGGTCTTTTGAATTTGATAAACTGTTTTCAAATCCTCGAACCGAAATCCTCGTTATTGGCTATTCTTATTCGTGTTGATTCGTGTTGATTTGTGGTTCCTATTTTTCGCGGGTAAAAAGCAACCACGAATTAACACGAATCAACACGAATATTACGAAATCTGAACTTGAATCATGAATCTCGAATTCGATAAAAAGAAATTCACAAAAAAGAAGGGCGATTATCATGTCGGCCCGGTCGCCGCGCTCGACGATGCCATGCTCTACGCGCGTACCCAGGAGTACAAGCGCCGCCTGAGCGGGCAGATGCGCCCCATTTCCGGGAAGGACCTCTTCAAGATACCGAAGGCCAAGGGCTTCTACGGTATGAAAAAATACGACGGCGAGTTTGCCCTGCTCGCCTTCGACGGCGAAAAGCTGATAAGCGTCAACCCCGGCGGCACCGTCCGCTACGGCCTGCCCGCTTACGAGGAAGCCGAAAAGCTGCTCAAAAAGGCCAAAGTAAAATCCTGCCTGCTCGGCGCCGAGATCTACGCGCCGACCGATAAGGACAAGCGCAACCGCATCTTTCACGTCGTCACCATCCTCCGCAACCCCGACACCGAGCCCGAGCTGAAAAAGCTCTCCGTCGCCGTTTTCGACATCCTCGAGCTCGACGGCAAACCCGTGACCTCGGCTGCTGACGTCTACAAAAACCTCGACGATTGGTTCGGCGAGGGCAAGCTCATCCACCCGCCGGAATACCGCGTTCTGGACGATCTCGGCGCCATCGAGGACACTTTTACCGAGTGGGTGATCGGCGAGGGCGGCGAGGGCCTCGTCATCCGTCACGACCGCGCCGGCTGGTACAAGATCAAGCTTCGCCACAATCTCGACGTCGCGGTTATAGGCTTTTCCGTCGGCAGCGAGGACCGCAAGGAGATGCTCCACGACCTGCTCGTGGCCGTGATGCGCGACGACGGCACGTTTCATGAATTCGCCCGTGTCGGCGGCGGTTTTAAGGATGAAGAGCGACGAACACTGGTAAAAGATTTGAAAAAAAGGATCGCCCCGTCGGATTACGTCGCCGTCAACAGCGATTATGTGGCCTATGAGATGGTCGAGCCGGGCCTGGTCGTCGAGATATCCTGCCTGGACCTGATCACCGAGAGCTCCAAGGGCGATCCCATCAACCGGATGGTGCTCGAATGGGACGGGAAGCGCTATGTCGCGCTCTCGCGCCTGCCGCTGGCCAGCGCCATTTCGCCGCAGTTCGTCCGCTTGCGCGATGATAAGAATGCCGTCCCCGAGGATGTGAATATCAGCCAGCTTGCGGCAATGGCCGAGGTGCATGACCTTAAAAAATCGGCCTCGAAGGAAGACGCCGGCAAGCCGAGCAAGATCCTTGAGCGCGAGGTCTATACCAAGACGATGAAGGAAAAGTTGATGGTCAGAAAACTGCTCCTGTGGGAGACCAACAAGGGCTCGAACCCCGAATACCCGGGTTACGTGGTTTATCTGACCGATTTCAGCCCGAACCGGCAAAACCCGCTCGAGCGCGACATCCGGGTCACCAACAAAAAGGCGACTGCCAAAAAGATGTTCGACGATATCGCCGCGAAGAAGTTTATCGGAGGATGGGAGAAGAAGTCGTAGAGTTTATTGAGTTCGTTGAGTTTATTGAGATTCTGGCTCCTCTTTCTCAACGAACTCAACGAACTCAATAAACTCAACAAACTCAACGAACTGATCTATGGCTTACACTTTCCCCGAATTTGCCAATAACAAGCGCCTGCAGTGGATCGCGCGCGAGTGGGACCGCTATTCCATGGACCTCGCCGACTGGGCGATGGAACGCCTCGTCAACCGCCGCGATGTCTGGGGCCAGTACACCCTGCGCGATGGCGAGGTCGGCTTTATCACCCTCCCCGGGCGCAAGCAGCGCGCTCTCGGCTCGCACATGGTCACGCTCAACAAGCTCACCCATCACTTCCAGGCGCATTCTACGGCCGATGTGATCAGCCTCCATTCCATCAGCGACCACCGCACCGCCAAGTGGTTCGCCATCGATATCGACCTTCACGACGAATCCATCGCCAATGCCGACGATCAGGCCGCGGCCAATCTCGAAGCCGGGCTCGAATGGGCGCGGCGTCTTCGCGAGGCGCTTTTCGACCCGCTTTTTCTCGATACCAACGGCGTCGGCGGCTATCACCTATGGTGTCTGCTCGACGACGAGTATCCGCTGGCCGATGTTTACGATTACGTCGCCGACCTGCGCTCCGATTTTGCCTCGTTCGGCCTGGCCCGCAAACCCGAGGCCTTCCCTCCGAAAAGGGAGGTCGAGGACGACAGCTTGCCCTATCCCCTGCGCGTGCCCGGCCGCCACCCGCGGCGTCCTTTCTACTCGCGCGTCCGCGATTTTTACGGGGTCAGTGAGAACGACTGGCTCGAAGGGGGAGAAGCGATCGAGGCCATGCTGAACATACGCCCGGCCTCGTTGCCCAAATCCGATAAACCGAAAAAGGAGCTCAAGAAATCGGCGCTCTCTGTGAATAAGGGCATGCCCCGCCAGCGTCCGCGCGTCTGTGTCGATCTCGACGGCGTTCTCGCCAGCTATGATAAATGGCGCGGCCTGGACCATATCGGCGACCCGGTCGAGGGCGCGCTCGAGTTCGCCAAGGCACTGGATAAAAAGGCCGATATTGTGATCTTTACCAGCCGCTGTTCACCGGAGCGTATCGAGGAAGAAGGCTCGACGCTCTCATATGGCCAATACCGCATCCGGATTGTCGAGTGGCTTGAAAAACACGGCTTCCCGTACGCTGACGTCTACGTCGGCCAGGGCAAGCCCCGCGCCGTCGCTTTTATCGACGACCGTTCTATCGCCTGCAGCCCCCAGCGCGACCCAAAGGCTTTCGACGACGCCCTCAGTTCCCTCAAGGGACTGCTTAGACGTTCTAGTCTTTGACTTGGAGCGCGGGCGGCTCGCCCGCACTGAACGCGCAGCGTTCAAAAAAGGTCAGGGAATCGCGAGTGAAGGTGGTTGCTTTCGCAACCATGCACGCAGGGTGCGTGCGATCCAGTCAAAGAGCGTCCTCTCAGAACCGGGTGCGGTATGAGGACACTAAAGATTCTCGTTCAGGAAATTTCTTAGCCGTGTTTCGATCGAGGAAAAAGGATCCGAACTTCTCAAGTGCAAATAGATCGCCCCACCCAGGTCGGCGGGCATCTTGGCGTCCCCCTGCCGGACTATCAAACACCGATCGTGACCTTTTGTACTCATAAAGTAGCCCGCTTCAAAAACGACATTGTCCCGGGGCGCCGCACCTCCGCTCACCCCTTCCAACGGGTCATTTTCGGCAAACAGGAAGATACCGGCGGAACAACGGGCCGATGCTCTTGCGATCTCGTCCAGAATCGTTGCTCCTCCCGCTCGAAAATCCATCTGATAATTGAGAACGGTAGCGCCTTCCCTCATCAGAAAAGTCTCTATCTGTGCCGCCATCCCTACATTCTGGCCGCAATATCCGAGGAAGATGTCTTTTCGAGCGTTGAGCTCACCCATCCATGCTCCGAAGCCGCTTTGGAACTCAGCGCTTTCCGTCCAGTCGGCCTGGGCATCCGCCGGAATGTATGTGATAGACCTGCCGCCGCCCGTCCATACGATGCCCCGGTCCACAACACCCTCCTCGGCAAGTATGAACACGGAAAGACCATGGCTTAAGGCTGCCGCTCCTTCATAATTGTTGTATTCACCCACCAGACGGATCTCCTGTTCAGGATCGGAAAAGGTCCATCTCGGAAAGCCGATCACCAAAGCTCCAACGCACTTTCTCATAACGCGATCGACGTTTTCGAAGCTCCACGACAACCCCGAGGTTTTGGGCAGTCCCGATGCCCAGAATTCCTGCGGCTCGTAACCTTCTTTTAGAAGCTTTTCCAGTATGGCCGCTTTTACCGCCTTCCTTCGATCGTCAAGAGCCTTATTACTTGTAACGCTTACAAAAACTCTTTTCTTTTGCATCATCAGTCTCCTTAGTCATATCGATCCGGTTTGCGGTTATTTTTGATATTTCCCTGATTTCAACCAGGGCCTGTTCCTTTTTTAGGCCCTGGAAGGTCCGCCAACCAATCACGTACGGCGGATGGTGACCTGAGCCTGACCACCTTTAAATGCGCGTACCTTGGATGGACAAGCAGCTCCTCGTATTGCCGGCGGCGGCGGCGGTGAGAGCGGATCGCCCAGATCAGGATCGATTGCTTGCCAAACACGCGTCCCATCTGCTCCCGGTTGCCCCCGGCAAACTCTTCATTCCCAAAAAGCCGGCTGAACGTGCGTCGCAGGAGTCGCCCCAGGGTGACGTAGAGCGGAAAATCGATCCAGACAAGTAGCTGTGTCCGAAGCCAGATGAGATCCCGCACATCCTCGTAGTTTCCATCGATCACCCACTGATCTTCTCCGACACATTCAGTAACCGCGCCCCGGAATACTTCCTCCGAGGTTTCAACCCAGCCCTGCCGGTATCTCAGCGCATCAAGTTCGACATGCGGCACACCGAACCGGTGGGCGATTTCCCGGGCAAGCGTTGTTTTTCCGCTGCTCGTCGCGCCAACCACGGCAATTCGCCTAGAATTGGTCGGTGTCACCGTCACTCCCCTACGTATTCCCAAATAATTTTTTCAATTTCGATAAAGGGCAAATTGATAAACATCGACCGCACCCGCTCGTAGTAGTCCTGCTCTGAGAGAGGGGCGTGAGGATCTTTGCAGGCTGCCACAATTTCCTCGTACTGCCGGTCGAGCGAGAAGAAAGAATCGAACTGGGCTAATAATGATTGCGCCCAGTGTTCGTCAAGCGCTGAAAAGACCCCGCGCACATCCGCCGCGCGGTCTGGACCGGGATAACGGCCCAACTCGCCAAGAATGCGTCTCATTAGATTTACCGGGTAGTTTTCGGACTTACTGATAAGGTCCAGATGCTTTGCCGTAAGATTCAGGGAAGGGTCCAGGTTAAGCTCATGCAGCGGCTGCTGCCTCCACTCCGTTGTGATGCCCCCTACATAATCCTTTATCGACTCGCGGCGGTCCACTTGATTTCCGGTGACAGGCGATAAATATTTCTCTAAAAAGGCCTTCCATGGATTCCCTTTGAGCTTGGCGATCGAGCCGATATGGTCGGCGAATAGAATCGCGGTTTCAACAAAAAGGTCCATAACCGGGCCCTTCTTCCTCACCGTTTTTCGGGAAACAGATGTGGAGATGGTGTTATTCTTGCCGACTAGAGTTATGGATTCGGCGCCGATAGTGATTACATCGATCCTCGGTCCGATGAACGCGTTAGCGGTACGATTGTGATACTGCTGGACCACCCATTCGAGCTCTTGCTCGATGTGCGGATAGTCGACCGTGCTGAAATGTGCTACATCGATGTCGCTTCGCCAGGAGGGTTCCCCCCACGAAACAGAGCCGCACAAAACCGCACTGCCATTAACAAAGGCGGGCAAATTGGCGATCTGACCCGCCAGCCAATGAATATCTTCGACCGGCATTTTAGCCCGTTCGACGATTTCCTGATAGGGAAGGAAACGTGCCATAAAAAATCGGTTGAATCGACGCGCAGCTTTGATCGGCGGGGAACGTCGCGTTTTTTAATTCTTGCGGGTGAAAGCAAACGTTTTCTTTCGCCGGGTTCCCGGATAGTGCTCAAATTGCGCAGCGTGCAAATTGTACAACAAATCTCCCTAATATTAGTAGTTCATAATTCGGGGCCTTTACACAAAAATTACTTCTTTGTGTCAAATCCGCAATCCGAAATCCCAAATCCCAAATTGAAAAAGGCCCTCTCATCTCTGAGAAGGCCCCGTATAAAACATATTAATTCGTATGATTTTTACCAAACCCCGACCAGACGCGGATTGGCTTTCTTCTTCAAAAGTTTACGCAGTTTTAGCCGCGCCTTATGAAGCTGTGATTTCGATGTACCAACCGAGCACCCGAGAATTCTGGCTACCTCTTCATGCTCGAAACCTTCCACATCATGCAGGACAAAAACGTTCTTGTACCCTGCCGGAAGCTGTGCTATAGCGTTATCCAGCGCGATCTTGTCGACGATCGGCATCTTGTACGGGTTCGCCGTACCTGCCACGATCTGGACCGGTGTTTCGCCTTCCTCGGTCGTTTTCTCAAACTTGACCGTTCTTTTACGAAAGTGCATCAACACCTGGTTTACCGTCATCCTGTGCAGCCACGTCGTAAAGGCCGAATCGCCCCTGAAGCTGCCTACCTTGCGATAGAGCTGGATGAACACGTCCTGCGTCAGATCCTCCGCTTCCGAAGGGCTCTGCAGCATACGTAAACAGATCGAATAGACCCTGCGGTGGTGGCGTTGGTATATCTGCTCGAAAGCAGCCATATCGCCCTTGCCCGCGGCCTGCGTCAATTCGAAATCGCTGGCCTTCCCTACATCCTTGACCCGTTCGCCGTTATCGGCCGAAACGGCCGGTTGGGCTTCGCCCTCATCATGAAAGGCTGGGTAATTTAATGTATCTGTTGTCATTTCCTTATCCCCCTGACTATTCAATTATCAATTACCGTGCCAAATCTTAAATAAATCATTCCTTATACTATTTAGACGCCACGTAAGCTGTTTTGTTCCATTTTCTTAGGCATACTTATTAATTCGTCAAACATCCAAGCTAGGATTCAGACGAAAGCGTGTAGACAGTGCCCGAATTGCTACATTGCTTCGTATGTGTATGGCTGCGATGCATATTTCTCGTAAATTCAAGAAAAATGCTACTATCTTTATTCCGCATAATAGTTGGGGGAATCCCCGTATTTTTAAGAACGTTTGAGATGAAAAAGATTGCGCTGGGCATGATTTTAACGCTGATCGCCGCATTGGCCGCGGCGGGCGGGAATTACCGTGCGCAAACGCCGGATAAAAAGGTCCAGGAAGTTTCCGAGGCCGACGGCATCCCGGTTTTGATCAAGCATCTGCCGGACTGGGAAAATGTTCTAAATAGTGCGAAGTTAGCATATTCGGTCGCAGATCTGCGCGCCGCATTAGGCGAGCGACCCATCTTTAACCTCATCGATTTTACCGGCGGCACCGAGGCCGTAACCGCCCCCTACCCCCAGGGCAAGCTGCTTATCGTTGAATTTGTCTCTCCCGCGAGCTCTGCCGAACTGGATACGAAATTGAAGGACGCGTTAGCGGGCCAGCCCATCTATTACCGCCGCATCGGTAACTACAACGCTTTTGTTTTCGACGCGCCTGACGAAACGGGCGCAAACGGCTTGCTCGACCAGGTAAAGTACGAGAAATACATCCAGTGGCTCGGCGACAACCCGTTTATGCCGCTCCGCGCCAAGCAGGCCGAACGAAACTTTGTGATAACCACGGCCGATATCTTTTTATCGACCCTTTTGGCCATAGTCACGGGCCTGGGCGTATCGATCGTGATAGGAATTATTGCGGGTTTTGTCTTTTTCTACATGCGCGACGCCCGGCGGGCGGCAATGCCCACCTTTACCGATGCCGGCGGCATGACGCGCCTCAACCTCGACGGCTTCACCCCCGAGGTCAGCCCGGACAGGTTATTGAAGGATTAAAGCGTTTAGCGCGTTATCGCGTCCATTGCGTTCATGGCGTTACGAACGCCACAAATGCTACGAACTCTACAACGCTACGAACGCGAAAAACGCTACAAACTCCCAAGCAATCGATCTATATCCGCCTCGTTGTTATAAAAATGCGGCGCGATCCTTACCCTGTCCCCCCGCGGCGAGATAATGATATTTTCCGCCTGCAGCCGGCTGGCTATCTCGTTCGGCGTTTCGCCTTTCGTACTCCTTATACAGACGATCTGGGATTTCTCGCCGGGCGCGCGCGAGCTTACTATCTCGTAATCCATTCCACCCAGCCCGTCGCAAAGCTGGTCGGTCAAGCCCTCTAAATAACTCGCTATATTCTCCGCGCCTGCCGCGTTGAGCAACTTCAGGCTCTGCTCCAAGCCATAAAACAGCGACGACGTGCCCGTTCCCGATTCCCACGCCAGCGTGTTCGATTTGAACGGCTGCTCGAGGTCGGCAAAGTCCCACGGCGTCTCGACGCTTATCCACCCCACCAGCGTCGGCTCGACCCGCGCCCGAGCGCGGTCCGATAGATACAGTATCCCGCAGCCCTCCGGCGAGCACAGCCATTTGTGGCTCGCGCCCGAGGCGACATCCACCATCTGCGCCGGCAGGTCGAACGGCATCGCGCCGAACCCCTGGATAATGTCCACCGCGAACAGTGCATCGACACGCCGCGCCGCCTCTCCTATCCGCGCAAGGTCCGCCTTAAATCCCGAGCCGTACTGCACCGCGCTGATCGTAACCACGCGCGTATTCGCGTCGATCAACCCGATAAACTCGTCCAGATCGATCCGCCCTTCGCGCTCGGGCGCCAGCCGCAGCTCCACCCCAAACCTGTCCCTGATCCTCCGCCACGGGTAAAAATTAGCAGGGAACTCCCGCTCAAAGCTGACGATATTGTCCTCCGCCTGCCATGGCAGCCCGGCCGCGACCGTCGCAAATCCATCGGAGGTGTTTCGCATAAACGCAACCTGCTCGGGGCGCACCTTCAGCATCCCGGCTATCAACCCCCGGGCGCGGTTCTTTGTGTCGAGCCAGTCAATGTAATTCGACGAGCCGTTTTCCGATACATCGCGCAGCTGCGAAAAAACGGCCTCGGCCGCCGTGGTGGGCATCGGGGAAACGGCCGCGCTGTTCAGATATGTATATTTGTTCGCGGCCGGAAAAAGCGCGCGGATCTCACTATTCATAAACTCAAATTTTCAAAGCGGGGAGCAAGTGGTGAGTTCGTTGAGTTCATTGAGTTCGTTGAGAGTTAGGAGCCGGAATCTCAACGAACTCAAAGAACTCAATAAACTCAACAAACTCAAAGAACTTTCCCGTTGACAAACTCGCCGCTAAAGCCTGATTATTAAACTGGCTCGAAGGCGTCCAACCGCGCCCGTGCAGCGAGCATCGAACCGGTTTAATTATGTTTGATTTGAAGGGAAAAAACCAATCCAAGCTCCACGGCATTTCCATGCACGACGACCCGGATATCGAGATCGTCCGCCTGCGCCGCGAATCGCGCCAGGGCCTGCTTACCGAGAGCCTCAGGCTGATCCGCGACATCATCCTGATCATCGCGGCATTTATCCTGGTCGGGGTATTTTTTGTGCAGCCGGTGGTAGTGGAGGGTACGTCGATGCTGCCCCAGCTTCACGACGGCGAGCGCCTTCTTGTCAACAAGCTGATCTATTACAAATTCAAAAGCATCAGCTGGGGCCATCTCAGCCGCGGCGATATCGTTGTCTTTTGGTATCCGGCTGACCCGGATAAAAGTTACGTAAAACGCATCATCGGGATGCCGGGCGAGACGGTCGAGATACGCTATGGCCGGATCTATATCGACGGCCAGGAGCTGCACGAGAATTATCTCGGCGCCGAGTATAATCACAACCTGCCGACCTATGGGCCGAAAAAGGTCGACCCGCATTACTATTTCGTAATGGGCGATAATCGCGACAATTCGTCGGATTCGCGCAACTGGGGCTATGTCCCCGAAAAATATATCTACGGCAAAGCGTTCTTTCGTTACTGGCGACCTTCGGATGCCGGTTTTCTCGACCACGGCGCGTACGATCTGCCCGAAAAGAAGCAGGTAGAAGACCCGAACGATCGGGCGGACGAGGTGGAATAGATGGTAGTTCGTGGTCCGTAGTTTGGTGGTTAAGAACGCCATTTTAACCACGATCAACGAACCACGAACGACGAACACCGACAACGAACGACAGACAATGAACTTATCAACACCAGCCATTCTCGTTCTCGAAGATGGACGCGCCTTCCGGGGGGCGTCTTTTGGCGCTGAAGGCGAAACTTTCGGCGAGATGGTTTTTAACACTTCGATGACCGGCTACCAGGAGATCCTTACCGACCCCTCTTACGCCGGCCAGATCGTCTGCATGACCTACCCGCTGATCGGCAACTACGGTGTCAACGAGGACGATGTCGAATCCCGCCGCCCGTGGGCCGAAGGCCTGGTCGTTCGCGAAGCCAGCCGCATCGCCTCAAATTGGCGCTCGACCGAAACGCTGGATTCCTATCTGAAACGCAATAACATCGTCGGCCTTGAGCAGATAGATACCCGCGCTCTCGTCCGTTACATTCGCGACCGGGGAGCAATGCGCGCCGCTATTTCCACGCTCGATCTGGATGAAAAGAGCCTTCTCGATAAGGTGCTTGCTTCGCCCGAAATGGCGAACCGCGAGCTCGCCAGCGCGGTAACCGTCGATGCAGCGTTCGAGTACCCTTCGTTGGATGACCACAAGTATCACGTCGTTTGTTACGACTTCGGCGTCAAGACCAATAGTTTAAGGGAATTTTCCAGGTTCGGCTGCCGGCTGACGGTCGTCCCGGCGGAAACACCGGCCGACGAGGTTATGGCCCTGAAACCCGATGGCATCTTCCTCTCGAACGGCCCCGGCGACCCGGCTTCGATGCGGGGCGTGATCGAAGAGATCAAAAAGCTTGCGGAGAGCCGTACGCCCATTTTCGGCATTTGCCTCGGCCACCAGCTGATCGGCCAGGCCTTCGGCGGCGGGACCTATAAACTGAAATTCGGCCACCGCGGCGGCAACCAGCCCATTAAGGACCTGACCACCGGCCGCGTCGAGATCACCTCGCACAACCACGGCTTCGCGGTCGATGCCGGCTCGCTCCCCGCGGATGTCGAGGTCACGCACGTGAACTTAAACGACAACACCGTCGCCGGGTTGCGGCATAAAACCCTGCCCGTCTTCAGCGTGCAATACCACCCCGAATCCGCCCCCGGCCCCCACGATTCCGAGTATTTGTTTAAGAGATTTATTGAATTAATGGAGAGCCGGGCATAAAAGCTCCCCTCCTTACGAAGGGCAATAATATACTTGACTCACCAAGTATAAGGAGGGGATAATGTTAAGCGAATATAACGGCTTTGAGCATTTAAGGCAAAGCCTATTCTGGAAGAATGATGAAATAATTCTTATGCTGACTGCTTACTTTGATGAAAGCGGTAATCATAAAGGCGCGAAAGTTTTAGCCTTTGGTGGGTATATCTCTACCACTAAGAAATGGCGAACCTTTGATAAACACTGGCGAGCGATGCTTGGTGCTGAAGGTATTAATAAGGGTATGCACTGGGCAGACTTGGAAAGCCTTCA
>Ga0190272_10001392_pt1 | contig 11661 bp, 15 predicted proteins | sample Popmic504T_FD_133746 | JGI IMG/M metagenome (GOLD analysis project Ga0190272, IMG submission 133746) | Populus adjacent soil microbial communities from riparian zone of Shoshone River, Wyoming, USA - 504 T | ecosystem: Environmental > Terrestrial > Soil > Riparian zone | place: USA: Wyoming...
CCTGCTCCTCGCCTCGCTGATCCCCGCCTCCACCAAGGAGAAGGAGATCGCCGCCGACGTCAAGGATCAGGCCCAGCCGCTCGTGGACACCGTCACGGATGCCGCCAAGGACGTGGGCGAGCACCTCAAGCAGCCGGCTCAGGAGGCCGCGGCCGCCGTGAAGGACACCGCCGCCGACGCCGTCGCATCCGTCAAGGGCGAGGCGAGGGTCGCGACCGACCAGGTCAAGGATCAGGCTCAGACCGCCCGCGATCACGTCGCAGGCTCCTGACCCAGAACCCGCTGCGGCGGAGGCGCCTCACGGCGCCTCCGCCGCTTGCGTCGTGCTCAGCCGATGCGGGTGTCACCGGCCGGTGAGACGCGCAGCCAGCGGAACCCGTACGGCACCAGTTCGAGGTCGACCCGGCCGCGGGCGTCCATCGAGAGGCGGTCGGGGCCGTGCAGGTCGAGCAGCGCCGTCCCCTCCTCGACGGCGCCGACCTCCAGCTTCAGGCGGACCGGCACCTCGGTGAAGTTGTGCACGGCGATCATCCGACCCACGTCGGAGCTGACCTCGTGGGCCAGGACACCGGCGCCGTCGTGCTCGAGGATGCGCAGCGAGCCCCAGCCGATCTCGGGTGATGTCCGGTAGCGGCTCACCAGCCCGCGGATGAACTGCAGGAGAGAGTCACCGTCATTGCGCTGCTGCTGCACGTTCACGTGCTCGGGGGCGTAGCCGTCGCCGGGGATCGGCGCGACCAGCCGCGACGGCGCGGCGCGCGAGAAGCCGCCGTTCTTGCCGTCCGTCCACTGCATCGGCGTGCGCACCGCATGGCGGCCGGGGATCTCGGAGTTCTCGCCCATGCCGATCTCTTCGCCGTAGAACAGCACCGGCGTGCCCGGGAGGGCGAACAGGAGGCTGTAGACCATCCGGATGCGGCGGGGATCGCCCGCAAGCATGGGCGGCAGCCGCCGGGTGATGCCGCGGCCGTAGATCCGCTGGGCCTCGTCGGGTGCGAAGGCCTCGAAGACCTCCTCGCGCTCCGCGTCGCTCAGCTTGTCGAGGGTGAGCTCGTCGTGGTTGCGGACGAAGTTCGCCCACGCCGCCTCCGGTGGCACGGTCGGCCGCGCGGTGAGCGCCGCGATCAGGGGCGCGGGGTCGCTGCGTGCGAGGGAGAGGTAGAGCGCCTGCATCGACATGAAGTCGAATTGCAGGTCGAGCTCTCCGCCGCGCTCGCCTCCGAAGAACTGCACCTGCTCACGGAAGGGCAGGTTGACCTCTCCGAGCAGAGCGGCGTCACCGACGCGGCGCTGCAGGAAGCGCTTCAGATCCCGGAGGAGCTCGTGGGGGTCGCCGATGTCGACGCCCTTGGGCGGTTCGATGAAGAACGGGACGGCATCGAGCCGGAAGCCGGAGACGCCCAGCGCCAGCCAGAAGCCGATCGTCTTGGCGATCTCGTCGCGCACCTGCGGATTGGCGACGTTCAGATCGGGTTGGTGCCTGTAGAAGACGTGCTGGAAATACTGCTCGGTCCGCTCGTCGTACTCCCAGACGCTGGACTCTTCGCCGGGGAACACCGTGGGCTGCTCGCCCTTGGGCGGCTCGTCGCGCCACACGTAGAAGTCGCGGTACGGCGAGGTGCGACTGCGTCGCGCCGAGACGAACCACGGATGCTTGTCCGAGGTGTGATTGACGACGAGGTCGACGATCACCCGCATCCCGCGGTCCTCCGCGGTGCGGATCACCTCCACGAAGTCGCCGTGGTTGCCGAGCCGGGAGTCGATCCCGTAGAAATCGCTGATGTCGTAGCCGTCGTCACGATCGGGCGACGGGTAGAACGGCATCAGCCAGAGGCAGGTGATGCCGAGGTCGGCGAGATAGTCGATGCGGCGGGCGAGTCCGGCGAAGTCGCCGATGCCGTCGTCGTTGCCGTCCATGTAGGTCTCGACGTCGAGGCAGTAGATGACCGCGGACTTCCACCACAGGTCGCTCGTGTCGGTGATCTTCACAGCGCCCTCCTCAGCGCCGGAAGCAGATCTCGCTCCGCACGCGTCAGGAAGGCCGACTGGTCGGTTCCCACGCCGTGCAGGTAGACGCGATCGAACCCGAGAGCGACCAGTTCTGCGATCCGGTCCGCCAACTCGCCGGCGTCGTCTGCGACGAGAGCGCCGGCGCGGAGCTCCTCATCGGTCGGGTCGCCGGCGAGGGCGTCGAAGGCTTCCGGCTGCTCGATGTCCCAGAGCGAGACTCCGGTGATCGCGGCATGTCGCCATTGCTCCCGAAGAACTCGCAGCGCCTCCTCCTCCGAGTCTTCGAGGGCGACATGCACCTGCAGCACGCGCGGACCGCGACCCCCGGCATCCGCGTACGCTGCGACGACCCGCGCGAGCACGTCGCGCGGCTGGGCGACGGTCGCCAGTCCGTCGGCCCACGTCGCGGCCCACCCGGCGGTCTCCGCCGTGACCGCAGCGGCCAGCAGCGGCGGCGGGGTGACCGGCCGGCTCCAGACGCGGGCCCGATGCACCTCGATCTCGCCGCTGTGCGTGACCTCCTCACCCGCGAGCAGCCGGCGGATGACCCGCGCCGACTCCTCGAGGCGGTCGTTGCGGCGCGGCTTCGGCGGCCACGCGTCACCGGTCACGTGCTCGTTGACCGCCTCACCGCTGCCGAGGGCCGCCCAGAACCGACCGGGGAACATCTCCTCCAGGGTCGCGACCGCCTGCGCGGTGATGACCGGGTGATAGCGCTGACCCGGCGCGGTGACCACGCCCATCGAGAAGGAAGTCGATGCCAGAGCGGCGCCGAGCCAGCTCCATGCGTAGCCGGACTCGCCCTGGCGGATTCCCCACGGCGCGAGGTGATCCGAGCACATCGCGCCGTCGAAGCCGGCGTCCTCCGCTCGGGTGACGGCGGCGAGCAGACGACTCGGGGGAAGCTGCTCATGGGAGGCGTGGTAGCCGAGGAAAACCATCCTGCGAGTCTCACGGGATCACCCCTACCCGGCAAGGCCTTGCATCGACCGCGGGATCCGCCTATGTCAAGCCCTTGGGGATCGGGCTCCGCTGCTGCTGAATGGAGAGGTCGGCGGCCGGAGCGAGGAGGATCCATGCTGATGAGCATCACGACCACCTTCGGCGAAGGAGCCTGACGGATGGCGTTGACCGAGCTCTGGCTCTCGCGCCACGGCGAGAGCGTCGCCAATGTCGCAGCGACGAGCGCGGAGCTCGCCGGGCTCGACCTCATCCCGATCGACGTGCGGGATGCCGATGTGCCGCTTTCCGCCACGGGCCGGGAGCAGGCTGCGGCGCTCGCCGGCTGGATCGGAGAGCATCGCTCGGCGCTGGACGTGTTCTGGGTCTCGCCCTACCTCCGTGCGCGCGAGACGCTCGCCATCGCACTCGGTGACGGCCCGCCGGCAGCGGTGATCGTGGACGAACGCCTCCGCGATCGCGAGCTCGGGATCCTCGACCTCCACACCCGTCACGGGGTGGCACGGCTTCACCCGGAGGAGGCCGACCGTCGGCGCCATCTGGGCAAGTACTATCACCGTCCGCCGGGGGGCGAATCGTGGGCGGACGTCTCGCTCAGGCTGAGGTCCTTCCTCCGCGACGCGGCGGAGAACCGGGGAGAGACCGCGCTGGTGGTCGCGCACGACGCGGTCGTGATGCTGATCCTGTCCCTGCTCCTGCCGCTCGAGGAGTCCGAACTGCTCGAGTTCGCGGCATCCCACACCGTCCTCAACGCCTCGGTCACCCGTCTCGTCCGCCGCGACGGCCGATGGGAACTGGTCGAGTTCTCCACTGTGGATCACCTGCAGACCGAGGGCGCACCCGTGACCGTCCACCCCGGAAGCCCCGATGTCGAACCGGAGTGAGCGCGATATGAGGGCGAGTTCGCAGGTCACTCCGCAGCTGTTGCACGAGTGGGGGCTGCCCGACCCGGGAGACTCGAAGAAGTCGCGCGGCCGTGTCATCGTCGTCGGCGGCTCGCGGCGCTCGCCGGGGGCCGTCATGCTCGCGGGCGAGGCCGCGCTGCGCGTCGGCGCGGGCAGACTGGGTCTGGTCGTTCCTGCCTCGATCGACGCCCAGCTGGGAGTCGTGATCCCCGAAGCGGGGGTCTTCGCGCTGCCGCAGCGCGCCGGAGATCCCCTCGACGGCGCCGTCCGCGATGAGCTGGAGTCCGCCGATGCCGTTCTGGTCGGTCCCGGCTTCGACGACGCCGACGAGACGCGCGCAACTCTTCTCCAGATCACCGACGTCGAGCTCCGCTGCCTGGTGCTCGACGCGTTCGCCCTCGGAATCCTCGCCGACGTCCCGCGCTCCGCGCTGCCGCGTGATCTGATCCTCAACCCGAACGAGGAGGAGGCGGCACTGCTGCTCGACCGTGACCTCGGGACCGACCGGAACGCCGATGTCGCGGAGATCGCCGATCGCTTCGGCGCCGTCGTCAACTGCTACGGCACGGTCGCGACGCCCGACGGTGACATCTGGCAGATCGACGGAGGCGGACCGGGTCTGGGCACGTCCGGCAGCGGAGATGTGCTGGCAGGCGCGATCACCGGCTTCAGCGCCCGCGGGCTCGTGCCCTCGAGAGCGGCAGTCTGGGGGAGTTGGACGCACGCACGCGCCGGCCAGCGGCTCACCGCGCGCACCGGCATCGGCTTCCTCGCCCGGGAACTCGCGACCGAGCTCACGCCGGCGCGGGCGGAAGTGAGCGGTTGAGTCGCTCGTGCGGCTCGGGCTCAATGAGCCTGCGGCGGATAGTGCGGGATGGGGATCGGCTTGGTGGCACCGCGCGGGCGATGCGCCCATTCTTCGAGGCTCTCGAGCACGTCATCGAGCGTCGCGTACAGCACGGGAAGCGGCACATGCGCATCCCATGACACTTCGACCTGATCGTCCTCGGTCAGCGTGACGCGCCCCAAGGGCTGGGCCGCGCGCAGCGGATGCTGGACGTCCTCGACCAGCCACATGCGCCGCCCGATCCTCTGCAGCGCGTATTGCCGGGTGGAAATGGTGTCGGTCATCGCCACTCCTGGATCACGTCGATGGCGCCGCGGAGCCGCATCTCGGCGAACAGCGCGTCCTCGAAATCATCCGCATCGTCACGCAATTCGCTCAGCGCATCGAGGTCGGCCCACGGGACGACGCTGTCGCCGTCGGCTTCTCGCTTCCTCATCTCGTTCTCCTCTGTGTGGTCAGCGGCGAGGGACGTGATGAGGACGATTTTCCCCCCGGCCGTCGCCGCGCGCTGGGGCATTGACAAGACGACGCGGACGTGCCCGTGTCAACCCCCTCGAAGCATCGGAGCCCCGCTCCTAACGTGAGCAGATCACTCACGAGACGCGAGAGGTTCGGAAATGAAAGCTCTGACCTGGCAAGGCACGCGAAAGGTCACCGTCGAGGAGGTGCCCGACCCCCGGTTGGAGCTGCCGACCGACGTGATCGTGCAGATCACGTCGACCGCCATCTGCGGCTCCGACCTGCACCTGTACGAGCTCTTCGGGCCGTTCCTCGATCGGGGAGACATCCTCGGGCACGAGCCGATGGGCGTCGTCGTCGAGGTCGGCGCCGAGGTGAGATCCCTTTCGGTCGGCGACCGTGTCGTCATCCCGTTCAACATCGCGTGCGGTTCATGCTTCATGTGCCTGCGCGGACTGCAGTCGCAGTGCGAGACCACGCAGGTGAGGGAGTACGGCAGCGGGGCCGCCCTGTTCGGCTACACGAAGCTGTACGGCCAGGTGCCCGGCGGGCAGGCGGAGTACCTGCGCGTACCGCTGGCCGATCACAACCACATCCGGGTCGGAGACGATCTGCCCGACGATCGGTATCTCTTCCTCAGCGACATCCTGCCGACCGCATGGCAGGGCATGGAGTACGCACAGGTGCCCGATGGCGGAACGGTCGCCGTCATGGGCTTGGGTCCGGTCGGCCAATTCGTGTCGCGGGTAGCGGTGCACCGCGGCTTCCGCGTGCTCGCGGTGGATCCGGAGCCGGAACGCCGGGCGATGGCCGAGCGGCACGGCGTCGAGACATTCGACCTGGCCGATTCGATCGTCGATGAGCTCCGTGATCTGACGGAGGGGCGGGGAACGGATGCCGTGATCGACGCGGTGGGCCTCGAGGCGCACGGCAACGCGGGTGTGAAGTTCGTCCAGAAGGCGGTCGGGCTCCTGCCGGATGCGGTGTCGAGGCCACTGATGGACAACGCCGGCATGGATCGGCTGGCGGCGGTCTACGCGTCGATCGACGTCGTGCGACGCGGCGGAACCGTGTCGCTGAGCGGCGTGTACGCAGGCGAGGCCGACATCCTCCCGATGAAGACGATGTTCGACAAGCAGATCACCCTGCGAATGGGGCAGTGCAACGTCAAGCGGTGGATCGACGACCTGCTGCCGCTGGTCGAGGATCCGAGCGACCCGCTCGGCGTCATGGACCTGGTCACGCACCATGCGCCGCTGTCCGACGCACCGGAGCTCTACGAGACGTTCCAGAAGAAGACGGACGGATGCATCAAGGTGGTGCTCCAGCCCGGCCTCGGGTGAGGCCGCGTCCCGCAGCGGGCGCCGGAGGCAGGTCGTCGGCCGGGCAGCCGCGTAGGCTCGGACGCTATGGCCTCCGGAGCAGTGATCCACACCTTCGCGGTGCAGCTGGCTGATATCGACCGGGGCGTTTATGAAGACGTCGCCATTCGTGTCGCCCGCCACCCGTCCGAGACCGAGGCGTTCATGATGACGCGCGTGCTGGCGTACTGCCTCGAGTTCGAGGAGGGGATCGCCTTCAGCGAAGGCATCTCCTCGACCGACGAGCCCGCCGTGCTCGTGCGCGACCTCACCGGGCGACTCATCGCGTGGATCGAAGTGGGAGCACCGGATGCCGCTCGCCTGCATCACGGAAGCAAGCTGGCCGACCGCACGGCGGTCTACACGCATCGCGATCCCGCCAAGGTGCTGGCGGGGTGGTCGGGCAAGCGCATCCACCACGCCGAGGCGATCACCCTGCACAGCTTCGACCCGGGATTCGTCGATGCCGCCGTCGCCGCCCTCGAACGCCGCAACACGATGACGCTGTCGATCACCGAGCGGCGGCTCTACCTGGAGCTCAATGGGACCACGCTCAGCTCGGCGGTGCACGACCACCCGCTCGGGTGAGCCTCGTGGACGAGCTCGAAACCGAGCGGTGGGCCGCGAGAGCGAGCGCAGAGGGCTCAGATCGCCCACGGTCGCGGATGATCGAAGCGCTCCGCGATCAGCCCCTGCAGTCGCGCGGTCTCCGCGGCGGCCATGCCGTATCCGTGCTCGGGCTGCGGATACCGGTGGGCTCTCACGTCCTCCGCGTACGCGGTCACCGCGGCGATCATGGGTGCGCGCAGTTCGGCGTAGCGCTTCACGAAGCGCGCCGCATGCCCGTCGTAGATGCCGAGCAGGTCGTGGAACACGAGCACCTGGCCGTCGGTGCCGGGGCCCGCCCCGATCCCGATGACGGGGACGCTCAGGCGCGGCATCATGGAGTCGGTGGCCGCGGTCGGGATCGCCTCGAAGACGATCGCGAAGCATCCGGCGTTCTGCAGTGCCAGCGCGTCGTCGTACACGGCGAGGGCCTCTTCGGCGGTGCGACCCTGGGAGCGGTATCCGCCGATCGACGCGGCGGTCTGCGGAGTGAGGCCGACGTGACCCATCACCGGGATGCCGGCCGCGATGATCGCGCGGGCGCGGGTGACCGACGAGCCGCCGCGCTCGATCTTGACGGCGTCGGCGTCGGCGGTCTTCACGAACCGCTGTGCGGTGGCGACGGCCTGCTCGTCGGAGACCTCGTACGAACCGAACGGAAGGTCGGCGACCAGCATCGGAGTGGACAGCCCGCGGCGGACGGCGGAGGCGAGCATGAGCATCTCGTCGACGGTGACCGGAACGGTGGTGTCGTGGCCGAGCACGGTCATGGCCGCGGAATCGCCGACGAGCACGATGTCGACTCCGGCCGCCTCGGCGATCTGCGCACTCGGGTAGTCGTACGCGGTGACCATGGCGATCGGTTCGCCCTTCGCCTTCTGCGCCGCCAGGCTCGCGAACGTCGTGCGCGGGCGCGAGGGGGGCGTCCCGGCGGGGAGCGGCCGGCTGCTCACGGCGTGCGCTCGTTCTTCGCGGGTCGCATCAGTGCGCCTCCAGAATCCGGTTGTCGATCAATCGTGCCTGTCCGACCTGAGCGGCCACCGCGAGCAGCGCCGCATCCCCGACGCGGTCGAGTTCCCGCAGATCGTCCGGAGAGCGCAGCTCGAGGTATTCGGGCTCGATCCCCGCGGCGGCCAATTCGGCCCGAGCGGCGGCGAGCACCGCATCGGCGCTCGTCGCACCGCCCGCGACAGCCGCTTCGGCGGCATCCAGCGCGCGGCTCAACCCCGTCGCCCGTTCGCGCGAGGCCGGATCGAGGTACGCGTTGCGTGAACTCATCGCCAGACCGTCCGGTTCGCGCACGATCGGGCATGCGACGACACGCACCGGAATGTCCAGATCTCGCACCAGTCGCCGAATGACGAGCACCTGCTGCGCATCCTTCTGTCCGAAGTACGCGGCATCGGGCGCGACGATCTGGAACAGCTTCGTCACCACGGTGGCGACCCCGTCGAAGTGGGCAGGACCGCGGTGCGCCCCGCACAGCACTTCCGTGATGCCGGCCACGTGGATGCTGGTGGAGAAGCCGTCGGGATAAATCTGGTCGACCGACGGAGCGAACAGGATGTCGGCCCCCGCCTCCGCGGCGAACTGTGCATCACGCTCCTCCGTGCGCGGGTAGGCGCCCAGGTCCTCGTTCGCGCCGAACTGCGTCGGATTGACGAACAGCGAGACGACGACGAGGTCTTCGCCCGTCCGTGCGGCCCGCACGAGTGAGAGATGTCCGTCGTGGAGTGCGCCCATCGTCGGAACGAGCCCGACCGTCAGGCCGCCCCTGCGCGCCTCGCGGACTGCGGCGCGAACCTCGGCGATACTGCGGACGATCCTCATCCCGAGCCCCCGCCTCTTCGTGCGAGATCCCGGGTGCTCGCCGACAGGGCGTCGAAGAGGGCGATCAGCTCGGGCGCATGCGACGCGACCGCCTCCCGCTGGCGGGCGACCGTCTCCGCGTCCCCTCGCGCGACCGGCCCTGTGAGCGCGGACTCCGGACCGTGGGCCGCCCAGTTCTCCACGGTGCTGCGCACGAGCGGCGTCAGCACGCTGCGCGCTTCGGACGGTTCAATTCCCGCACTCGCGGCGACCTGCTCGGCCGCGGCGAGCAGGGTGACGGTGAAGTTCGATGCGATGGACGCCGCCGCGTGGTATGCGGCCCGCTGGTCGTCATCGAGCGGGAACGGATGCGCCCCGAGCCGGGTCGCGAGTGCCCGCGCGACCTCGAGCGCGGCGGGTGATCGCCCCGCGACCGCGCATCCGATGCCGTGAAAGGCCTCCGGGCCCTCGGTGCCCAGGAAAGTCTGCAGCGGATGCAGCCCGAAGTCGACGCCGGCGTCGGCCAGGCGCGTGGCACCGGACATGTGGCCCACCCACCCGTCCGTGCCCCGCAGCGTCGCGGCCACGCCGGCGATCTCGGCATCCGGCACGCACAGCAGCACGACATCCGCGCGCTCGATCGACGATCCTCTGGCTCCGTCGCCGATGACGCGCACTCCCGCGGCCCCGAGCGCGCGCGTCGTCACGCGTCCGAGTCGGCCGCGGCCGACGACGGCGGCGGTCGCAACGGCGCGACGCGGGGACTCCAGTGTGTGGCTCATAGGTTCGCGCCCCGGCATCGGGAGATGCGGGGGTGCGAGTTGAGTATCGCGTATGGGTGTACGGGGGACAAAAAGGGGTCGTCACACGGTGGACGACCTTCGGCGTCGGAGTCTGTCGCGCAGGCCCTCGTCCGAGCGAAATCCTCGCGCTATCCTGACCGCGGAGGTGTTCGACGATGCAAGCCAAGGTAGGCGATCGCGTCCGCATCCACGGACGAACCGTCGGCGCGACCGAGCGCCAGGGTCAGGTGATCGACGTGCGCGGCAGCGAGGAGAGTCCGCTCCTTGTGGTCCGCTACGACGACGGTCACGAAACCATCCTCGCTCCGGGCGGAGACTGCGAGATCATTCATCCGGGGTGAGAGCCCGGTTTCGGAACGCGGCCGTTAGGCGGCGAGGATCACCGCGGCGTCAGCGCGCGCGGATTCGTCGAGCATGTCGAATTCGACGAAGAGGCCGTTGGAGGAGTTGGAAGCCGCAGCCAGACGCGTCAGCAGGTCGCGATCGAGTGCTTCGTCCGCCGCCGACTGGAACACGAAGCGCAGGGGGATCGACGGCTGCATCCAGATGGTCGAGCGGCCGCCGGGGATGTCTTCGGGGTGGCGCCACGACAGAGTGAAGCTCTCGCTGCGTCGGAGCTTCGTCGCGACGACGACTTTGAGGTGTGCGAGCAGACGATCGGGAATCTCGATCGGCTCGACGGTATTGCCGTAGTACAGGTGGCCCATCGGCAGTTCTCTCTCTCGTACTGTCTCGGACATCGACCCCAATCGACGTGCCGACTCTAGCATTTAGTTCGCAAAACTAGATAACTAATCTAACATTAAGAATGTCTAATGGAAATCTGGTACCGTGTCCTTCGGTGCACGGGACAGGAGGATGGGCTCGATGACTCTTTCCTCGCCGCTCACCGCGGCACTTCACCGTTACGTGGAGGCACGCAACGCGGCTCTTGTCCTGGCGCGGCTCGAACTGGGCGTGAACGAGCTGGACGCGCGAGCGCTGCTGCACATCGCCGCTCATGCCGGCACCCGCCCGGGTGACCTGCGCGACTACTTGGGAATCACCGCCGCCGGCGTGACCACGCTGATCGACCGCCTCGTCGAGCGCGAAGCGGTGCGTCGTGATGTCGACCCCGATGATCGGCGGGTCAGCCGTCTCTCCGTGATCGCCGATCTTCGGGCGCTGCCGTGGTCGGTGCTGACCCGGTTCGACGACGCCTTCACGTCGGCAGTGGAAGACGCCGACCTGGAGGATGCGGAGAGGTTCGCGAACGCGCTGGACGCCTTCACGTCGTCGGCCACCCGCGTGACGCCGTAGCGCTCACTCGATATGTTCGGGCTCGAGGTCAGGGCGCGCTCTGCTGCATGAAGTCTCGCGACTTCGTCTGGAGGAAGGCGCCCAGGGCCGACAGCACCGACAGCTCGAAGGCGAGGTTCATCACGGTCGCCGGATTCATCGTCGACGGCCTCTCCCGCGCCTCCATGGTCACGAGCCATTCCAACGCCGACATGTCGGGCTGGAGGTACGCGAGCGTAGGTGCATTGACCAGTTGGAAGACGATCAGACCGGTGTCGGCACCGCCATCACCGTCCTGAGGGATGACCTTCGCCGACTCCGCGATCGGATAGCCGAGTTCCTGGAACTCTTCGAGCCAGGACTGCAGCGTGCTCAAGCTCCGGAACGGCATTGTGACCCCCGCGATCGCAACGAACACCTTTGGACATAGTAATTATGCGGTGATCGCGCACGGACGGCACGAGTTCATCCTCTCTTCGTCGTGGGGCGGATCTGTCAACCCCCCTCCGCTCCGACGGCCGGTGGGGCTGAATGAGGGGAGTACATCCCCGAATCAACAGCGAGGAGCATCCCATGGTGCAGATCATCGAGACAATCGACGTCGACGTCCCCGTCGGAACCGC
>Ga0190272_10001393_pt1 | contig 11651 bp, 8 predicted proteins | sample Popmic504T_FD_133746 | JGI IMG/M metagenome (GOLD analysis project Ga0190272, IMG submission 133746) | Populus adjacent soil microbial communities from riparian zone of Shoshone River, Wyoming, USA - 504 T | ecosystem: Environmental > Terrestrial > Soil > Riparian zone | place: USA: Wyoming...
CCTACGCGGTGGACACGCTGGTGCCGCCGTACTCCGACACCACCGGCCCCGGCGCGCCCGGCAGTCCGCGCGCCACCGCGGTCGAGCACGCCGTGGCCCTCTCCTGGACGCCGGCCACGGACGACTCGGGGGTGGTCGCGTACCGGGTCCACGCGGCCCGCACCCCGTCGGTCCCGATCTCCGGCGCCACCCTGGTCGGCACGACGCCGAGCACGACGTGGCGCCACGGTCCCCTTCCGGCGCGCCAGACCTGGTACTACCGCGTCGTCGCGGTGGACGGTGCCGGCAACGTGGGCGCGCCGTCGGCCACGGTGTCCGCGACCACCCCGGTGCCGACGCTCAGCGACCTCACCGGCGACGGCCGCGACGACGCCGTGTCGTTCACCCGGGGCACCGCGGCCGACGTGCTCGTCGCGCCGTCGTCCGGGTCGGCGTTCGGCGTACCGGTGCGCTGGCACGACTTCTTCGCCACCGGGGGCGAAGTGCCGCTCACCGGCGACGTGAACGGCGACGGCCGCGACGACGCCGTCACCTTCACCCGCGGCTCGTCCGCCGACGTGTACGTCGCGCTGTCCACCGGAACCGGCCTCGGACCGTCAGCGAAGTGGCACGACTTCTTCGCCATCGACGCCGAACTCCCCGCGGTCGCCGACGTGAACGGCGACGGCCGCGACGACCTCGTCACCTTCACCCGCGGCTCGCTGGCCGACGCGTACGTGGCGCTGTCCACCGGCAGCGGGTTCGGACCGGGCCTGAAGTGGCACGACCACTTCGCGCCGGGCACCGAGGTCCCGGCCGTCGGCGACGTCAACGGCGACGGCCTCGCCGACATCGTGACCTTCACCCGCGGGTCGTCCGCCGACGTGTACGTCGCCCTGTCGGACGGCTCACGGTTCGTGCAGGACGGCTGGCTGTGGCACGACTCCTTCGCCACCGGTGACCAGCTGCCCGGTCTGTCCGATGTGGACGGTGACGGCCGCGACGACCTCGTCGCCTTCACCCGCGGCACGGCGGCCGACATCCTGGTGGCCCGCTCGACCGGCTCCGCGTTCGGCGCGGCGTCGCAGTGGCACGACTTCTTCGCCACCGGCACCGAACTGCCCGGCCTCGGCGACTTCGACGGCGACGGCCGCGGCGACGCCGTCACCTTCACCGGCGGCACCACCGCGGACGCGTACGTGTCCCTCTCGGACGGCTCCCGCTTCGTGCAGAACGGGTGGAAGTGGCACGACACCCTCGCCCCCGCCCCCGAACTCCCCCGCCCCACCCTCCCCAGCACCTAGCCCCCACCTAGCCCCGGCCTGGGCGCGGCGACCCGCGGCCGGGCGGCCGGCGACGGGGTCTCCTCCGGCCGACGGAAGCGCATGAACGTGACACCAGTCTGGTCAACGGGCCTCACAACCAGACTGGCGTCACGTTCATGCGGCTCAGGCCCAGCCCACCTCAACCCACGGCGACGACCGACGCGGCCTCAGGCGCCCCCGCGTCCGTGAACTCGACACCACGGTCGCCGAAGCGCGATCGAACGACCCTGGTGTCGAGTTCACGGCAGGCAGCATCCGGATCGAGGGCCGCGACGGTCTGGCGTGCCGAGCTGACGTACTTTCGCCCAAACGACGGACACGGTGTGTCCAAACGACGGACACGGTGTGTCGAAACGCCGGACACGCGCTACTCGAACGCCGGACACGCGCTACTCGAACGCCGGACACGCGGGTCAGAGGCTGGTTTCGCCGGGGAGGCCGAAGAAGTCGTGCCACTTGAGGCCGGGGCCGAAGCTTGTGCCGGTGGACAGCGCGGTGAACACGTCGGCCGAGGCGGCGTGGGTGAACACCACGAGGTCGTCGCGGCCGTCGGCGTTGAAGTCGCCGGTGTACGGGAACTCCCCCGCCAGTGCGAAGAAGTCGTGCCACTTCACCGTGGTGCCGACGAACGCGCCGACCCGGTCGGACAGTGCCACGTACACGTCACCCGCGGCGTTGTTGGTGAACGTCGCGATGTCGGCGGCGCCGTCGCCGTTGAAGTCGCCGACGCGCGGCACCTCACCGCCCACGGCGAAGAAGTCGTGCCACTTGACGCCGGGGCCGAAGCCGGACCCGGTCGACAGCGCCACGTACACGTCCGCGAGCGTGCCGCGGGTGAACACCACCAGGTCCGCCCGACCGTCGCCGTTGACGTCGGCCACGCCGGGGTGCTCGCCGGCGAGGGCGAAGAAGTCCTGCCACTTCGACGACGGCCCGAACCCGGTACCGGTCGACAGCGCGACGAACACGTCCGCGGCGGCGTTGCGGCTGAACGTGATGATGTCGTCGCGGCCGTCACCGTTGACATCGCCGACGGCGGGGACCTCACCGGACAGGGAGAAGAAGTCGTGCCACTTCGCCGACGTGCCGAACCCGGTGCCCGACGAGAGGGCCACGTGGACGTCGGCCAGTGAGCCGTGGGTGAACACCACGATGTCGTCGCGGCCGTCACCGTTGAAGTCGCCGGTCAGTGGCGTCTCCCCGCTCAGCGCGAAGAAGTCGTGCCACTTCTGTTCCGTACCAATGAATCCGGAGCCGTTGGACAGCGCGACGTACACGTCGGCCAGCGCGCCGTGGGTGAAGGTGACGACGTCGTCGCGGCCGTCACCGTTGAAGTCGGCGGGGCCGCCGGTGAAGACGCCGGCCGAGCCACCGCCGCCGCTGGTGACGAGCTGCATGTAGTAGGCCCAGTTCCAGTGCGGACCAGGATCGGTGTGGTCGTTGCCGGGCGCCTCGTTGTGCCCGATGATGTTGGCCCGCGTCTTGGGAATGCCGTGCCGGTCGCACAACCAACGTGTGAGGGCGGCCGACGAGCGGTACATGGCGTCGGTGAACCAGGACGGGTTGTCGACGAACCCCTCGTGCTCGATGCCCAGCGAACGCGGGTTGTAGGACCGCACGTGGTAGCCGGTGTCGGCGTCGCGGACCATCTGCGTGACCTCGCCGTCGGACGACCGGACCACGTAGTGGGCGCTCACCCCGGACGCCGGGTTCTGGAACCAGCTGATGGTGCCGGCGTACGAGCCCTGGGTGACGTGGATGACGACGCGGTCGATGCGCGCGCTGCGACCGGCGGAGTAGTTGCTGGGGTGGGCGGGAATCCAGCGGGACGCGGGATAGTCCGGCCCCTGCACCGAGGCGTCGCCGGAAGGAGCCGAAGGGGCCGACGAACCCGACGGGGCCGAGGCGTACCGCCCGCGGTCGGGCTTCACGGCGCGGCCGGCCACGGCGACCGGCTCACCAGAAGCGGTCCTGGCCTGCAGGCCGGCGCCGAGCAGCTCGTACACGGTGTCGGCGTACAGGCGGGCCACCCTCGGGTCGGCCGCGCCGCCGTACGCGGCCACCGCCGGGTACCAGGCGTCGACGCCGTCGCGGTCGGCGTCGAGCCTGAGGTCGTCGGCCATGGCCCGCAGCAGGGCCGCCCCACCGCGGATGTTCGCCGCGTCGTCGGTGCGCAGGGCGTCGGGCGACTCGCCGGTGAGGGCGGCGGCCCGTTCCATGGTGTGCCTGGTGGGGTTGCTCACCAGGTGCATGACGCCGAAACCGTTGTCCTGGCTGGGTTTCCCGGCGTGACCGTCGAGGTGGGTCTCGCCGTACCCGACGGCGACCACCAGGTCCCTGGGCACGTCGAACTCGACGGACGCCGCGGCGAACGCGGTGTTCATCGGGCCGGTGTGGCCCGGCGGTGCCGCCGACGCCGGTCCGGCGCTCACGCCGAGCGCGGTGACGGCGGCCGCGACGAGCACCGCCAGCACGGCGGGTCGTCTCGATGCGACTCGTGTCATGTCGTCCCCTCCTGGTTCGGTGTTCCTCGTCAGAGGCTGGTTTCGCCGTGCAGGCCGAAGAAGTCGTGCCACTTGAGGCCCGGCCCGAAGCCCGTGCCGGTGGACAGCGCCGTGTACACGTCGGCCGACGTGGTGTGGGTGAACGTGACGATGTCGTCGCGGCCGTCGGCGTTGAAGTCCCCGGTGTAGGGGAACTCCCCGGTCAGCCCGAAGAAGTCGTGCCAGCGCTGGTCGGTGCCGCTGAAGGCGGACCCGGTGGACAGCGCGACGAACACGTCGGCCGCGGTGTTGTTGGTGAAGGTGACGATGTCCGCGCGGCCGTCACCGTTGAAGTCGCCGATGCGCGGGTTCTCGTTGCCGACCGCGAACCAGTCGTGCCACTTGACGCCGGGGCCGAACCCGGAGCCGGTGGACAGCGCCACGTACACGTCGGCGAGCGCGCCGCGGGTGAAGACCACCAGGTCCGCGCGGCCGTCACCGTTGACGTCGGCCACCCCGGGGTACTCACCGGCCAGGCCGAAGAAGTCCTGCCACTTGGCGGACGGCCCGAACCCGGTCCCGGTCGACAGGGACACGAACACGTCGGCGGCGGCGTTGCGGGTGAACGTGATGATGTCGTCGCGGCCGTCACCGTTGACATCGCCCACGGCGGGCGCCTCGCCGGACAGGGAGAAGAAGTCGTGCCACCGCGCCGACGGCCCGAAGCCGGAGCCGGTGGACAGCGACACGTGGACGTCGGCCAGGGAGCCGTGCGTGAACACCACGATGTCGTCGCGGCCGTCGCCGTTGAAGTCACCAGTGAGTGGGGTCTCGCCGCCGAGCGCGAAGAAGTCGTGCCACTTCTGTTCCGTACCAACGAATCCCGAACCGTTGGACAGCGCGACGTACACGTCGGCCAGCCCGTTCTGGGTGAACGTGACGACGTCGTCGCGGCCGTCACCGTTGAAGTCGGCCGGGGTGCCGGTGAAGACGCCGCCGCTCTGCAGCCGGCGGGCCTCGTCCATCATCAACCTGGCCCGAGCCTCGGCCTGGTCGTAGCGCTCCGGGCAGCAGGACCGCTGCACGCTCTGCGCGAGCAGGCCGGCGGTGTAGTGCGGGTAGAGCGGCTCGTTCGCCTGGGCGCGGATGAAGAACTGGGTCGACGCGTAGGACACGTCCATGATCTGGGCGGGGGTGCCCCACCCGAAGCTGGGGCGCTGCTGGAACACGCCGAGCGAGTCCTTGTCGCCGCACGGCAGGTTGTTCATCCGGGACTCGACCCACCCGGCCTCGAAGGCGGCCAGCATGACCTTCGGCGACACGTTCCGGTCGGTGCCGACCTTGTGGACGATGCGGATGACGTTGGGGTCGTGGCTGGGCGGGATGCTGGAGCATGCGTCGGGCCCGGCATCGGCCGGCAGGTTCGTCGGGTCGACGGTGTCCGCGATCCCGGGCGGCAGCGACGGCGTGGCCGGACCGGCGGGGCCGGCGAACGCGGGGCTCGCGGCCAGGACGGTGGTGGCGAACGCGGCCACCGCGACAGTGGCGACCATCGCGAGCAGGCCCGGCCGCGGCCGGGACATCCGCTGGAGGTTCATCGCTTTCCTTTCCTACGCAGGGAGATGCGGTTCAGAACGCGCGTTCGCCGGGCAGGCCGAAGAAGTCGTGCCACCTGAGGCCCGGCCCGAACCCGCCGCCCGTGGACAGGGCGACGAACACGTCGGCCGACGCGGTGTGGGTGAAGGCGACGATGTCGTCGAGACCGTCGCCGTTGAAGTCGCCGACGTAGGGGAACTCACCCGCCGGCGCAAAGAAGTCGTGCCACCTCTGCTCGGTGCCGACGAACGCGGAACCGTTGGACAGGGCCACGTACACGTCGGCAGCGGCGTTGGTGGTGAAGGTGATGATGTCGTCGCGGCCGTCACCGTTGACGTCGCCGATCCGGGGTTGCTCGGCCCCGACGGCGAAGAGGTCGTGCCACTTGACGCCCGGCCCGAACCCGGATCCGGTGGACAGCGCGACGAACACGTCGGCGGCCGCACCGCGGGTGAACGTGATGATGTCGTCGCGGCCGTCACCGTTGACATCGCCGACGGCGGGGAACTCGTCGCCCAGCGCGAAGAAGTCGTGCCACTTCTGCTCGGTGCCGACGAACGCGGAACCGTTGGACAGGGCCACGTAGACGTCGCCGGCGGCGCCGCGGGTGAAGGTGGCGATGTCGTCGCGCCCGTCACCGTTGAAGTCGCCGACCGCGGGGATCTCGCCGGACACGGCGAACCAGTCGTGCCACTTGGTGGACGGGCCGAACACGGAGCCGTTGGACGGGGCGACGTGCACGTCGGCGAGCGGGCCGTGGGTGAACACCACGATGTCGTCGCGCCCGTCGCCGGTGAAGTCACCGGTCAGCGGGGTCTCGCCGGGCAGGCCGAGGAAGTCGTTGGCCTTGACGGCCGCGCCGAAGGCGGACCCGGTGGAGGGCGCGGTGTGCACGTCGGCCAGCGAGTTCATGGTGAACGTCACGATGTCGTCGCGACCGTCGCCGGTGACGTCCGTCGGCGACCCACCGAACAGGGTGCTGCCACCGCCGCCGCAGTTCCCGCTGGTGTGGTAGCTGATCGCGCCGCTGTAGCGCAGGGCGACGCCGTCGACGACGATCGGCTGGTTGACCCCGTCGGCCTCCTGCTCGTAGTGCAGGTGCGGCCCGGTGGACTGGCCGGTGGAGCCGACCTTGCCGAGCTCGGCGCCGTACGGGACGACCTGGCCGCGGCCGACGCTGAACGCGCTCAGGTGCGCGACCATGCTGGTCCAGCCACCGCCGTGGTCGACCCGGACGTAGTTGCCGTAGCCGGCGTGGTTGGGCACGACGTCGATCACGGTGCCGGGCGCCGACGCCCACACCGGGGTGCCGAAGTCCTCGGCCCCGGCCAGGTTGAAGTCGATGGCGTTCACCACCTCGGTGGAGTGGTGGTGGTACTGGCGTTGCTGTCCACACGGCCACGGCGCCCGGAAGGCCGGCCGCGGCCCGGCGAGGACGGTGGCGCGCGGGGTGTCGTCCTCGGCGATCAGGCCGTGCTCCGGGCCGTCGACACCGGCCGGCGTGGCACCGCCGTCGGGGCCGAGGGGCGCGGCGCCCGCCGGGACCGTGGTGGCCAGGAGCGCGGCGGTCGCGACGGCCGCCAGGAGCGCGGCAGCGCGGAGCGGACGGGCGCGTGCGGACATGCTGCCTACCTCTCGTCGGGGTCGGGGTGCGGCAGAGCGGCAGGGCTGTGTCGGCGCAGGAGGCGGGGCGGGGCAGCCGAGTCACCCGCGGGACGCGCCGGTCGGGGTACCGGCACCTGCGGGTAATCGTTTACTACCAACTGAGTGTGGAAGTGGTTGATTCCCCACGTCAATACGCCGGATGGTCGCACGCCTACGGTGCGTGAGTTGCCGAAGAACCGCTGAAGCGCCGACGAACCCCTGCCACGACGGCCACCGCGCTGGTGCGCAGTGCGCATGTCAGCACGCAGAGTCTCCGTGAGAACCATGGTGTTCGCGTCCGTCGTCGGACTGATGCCGTTCGGGGCGACGGCCGCCGAGGCCACGCCGCCCGACCAGGGCGCACGAGCGCCGGTTCGGCCGGCCCTTACCACGTCGCACTGGGACTGCAGCGGCAGGGTCTGCCGCCCACCGCGCTCGTCGCCGACTCCGGGCTGATCAACCTGGAGTGGCAGGAGGCCCAGCAGGACAACCCGGACTGCGGGGTGGACGAGGAGGCCGCGGCGATCCTGCCGCTGCGGATGCACCCGGCGATCACCGCCGACGGCAACAGCCCGCACCGGCTCGTCGCCTCCGGCACCTTCACCGTGCCGCTGCTGGACGTGTGGACGATCAACGACGGCCGGTGCGGCACCGACCCGATGGTCTGCCCGCTGCCCGACGGCTCGTCGCCCGTCATGGGCTCGCTCGACTGCGCTCACGAGCCGTTGCGGCTGGCGATCGAGGCCCAGGGACCGCAGACCCGGTCGACGTCCATGCGGCTGTGCGTGAGCATCCCCGGCGCGGACGAGGAATGCACCAACCACGTGCCCACCCAGGATCCCGACGCGGTCAACACGCTGCCCGGTCAGCCGGCCGACTTCAACAGGGCCATCCTGCGGTGGCTCGTCCAGCGCGCGCTGGACGACTGAACCCACCCGGAGCCCTGCGTTAACACCCCGCAGTCGGTCGTACTCGGTCCGTTAACCCGTTTCGGGCAATGCCATTGCACTGAAAGGCGCAGCCAATACGAGCAATCGGCCAATTTCCTTTGCCGAAGCCGGGCCGAACGCCTACCAAAGTAGGGCTTGCCGGTCAATGCATTGTTTTCCGCGGAGATCGCAAATAGTATCCGGATCGCGTTCGCGCGAACGTACCAAACCTCGATGATCAATCGGTCGGCATGCCCGGCTGATCGGTCAACCCCTGCACGAGGAGAAACCCCCCTATGGGAGACGCTCGCATGCCCTGGTCCCGGCGCCTGTCCGGGCTCGGAATCGTTGCCGTCGCCGGCCTCGCAATGGCCGGCGCAACCGCTCTACCCGCCGCGGCCGAGGGTCAGATCCTCGGCGCCGGCCAGGCGAATTCCATCACGGACAGCTACATCGTGGTGTTCAAGGACGCCGCCATGTCGACCCAGGGCGTGGACTCCCTGACCGACAGCATGGCGAGCAAGCACGACGCCAAGGTCGAGTACCGGTACACCGCCGCCCTACGCGGCTTCGCCGGGACGATGAGCGAATCGGCCGCCAAGAAGCTGGCCGCCGACCCCGCCGTGGACTTCGTCCAGCAGAACGGCACGGTGTCGATCGCGGCCACCCAGGCGCCCACTCCGTCGTGGGGTCTCGACCGCATCGACCAGACCGACCTGCCGCTGAACAACAGCTACACGTACCCGGACTCCGCCGGCACCGGCGTCACCGCGTACATCATCGACACCGGCATCCGCACCACGCACACCGACTTCGGCGGCCAGGCCGTGTGGGGCACCAACACCACCGGTGACGGCAACAACACCGACTGCAACGGCCACGGCACCCACGTCGCCGGCACCGTCGGTGGCAACGCCTACGGCGTGGCCAAGAACGTCCGCCTGGTCGCGGTCAAGGTCCTCAACTGCGCCGGCTCCGGCTCCTTCGCCGGTGTCGCCCAGGGCATCGACTACGTCACCGCCCAGCACGCCGCCGGCACCCCCGCCGTCGCCAACATGAGCCTCGGCGCCCAGGGCTCCGACGCCGCCACCGAGACCGCGGTCCGCAACTCCATCGCCGACGGCGTGACCTACGCCCTGGCGTCCGGCAACTCGAACAGCGACGCGTGCAACTTCACCCCGGCCCGGGTGGCCGAGGCAATCACGGTCAATGCGTCGACCAACACCGACGCCCGCGCGTCGTTCTCCAACTGGGGCACCTGCACCGACATCTTCGCCCCGGGCCAGAACATCGTGTCGGCGTGGAACACCAGTGACAGCGCCACCAACAACATCAGCGGCACCTCGATGGCGGCACCGCACGTCGCCGGCGGCGCCGCGCTGATCCTGGGCGCGACCCCGAGCGCCACCCCGGCGCAGGTCGCCGCGACCATGTTCGCCAACGCCAGCCTGAACAAGATCACCAGCCCTGGCACCGGCTCCCCGAACCGTCTGCTGAAGGTCGGCACCGGCGGCCCGCCGCCGCCCGGATGCGCGCCGGTGAGCAACGGCACCGACGTGCCGATCCCCGACCTGTCGACCGTTCAGTCCACGATCACGATCTCGGGCTGCAACGGCAACGCGTCGGCCGCCTCCACCGTGACGGTGAACATCATCCACACCTGGATCGGCGACCTGGTCGTCGACCTGATCGCCCCCAACGGCACCGTCTACAACCTGCACAACCGCAGCGGTGGCAGCACCGACAACATCAACACGACCTACAGCCGCAACCTGTCGGGCCACGCGGCCAACGGCGTGTGGCGACTGCGGGTCCGTGACGCCGCAGCGGCCGACGTCGGCCGGATCGACAACTGGACGCTCGACCTCTGATCCAGCTCGATCACCGACAAGCACACCGGTGCCGGGTGTGGCCCTTCACGGGTCACGCCCGGCACCTCCTGTTTCAGGCCTTGGCGTCGGCGGGGTCGGCCTTGGCGGCGTCCGCGACTTTGGCCCGCAGGCGGGTCCTGACCTCATCGGGCGTGTAAGCGCGACGTCGCCGCTCGGCCCGGGTGATCACCACTCCGGTCGCCGCGACACCGGCGAGACCGGCCACGCCCAACACCTTCCACCAGCGCATCCGCGTAGCCTACGGCCCGTGATCGGCCTCGACGCAGCGGTGGACCTGACCCGCACCGGCGACCTCTGGCTGTTCCGCGGCCGGTCGGCCGCCGACCGTGCCATCCGGGTCACCACCAACAGCCCGGTGAACCACGTCGGCATGTCCGTCGTCATCGAGGACCTGCCGCCGCTGATGTGGCACGCCGAGCTGGGGAAGTCACTGGTCGACGTGTGGTCGGGGACCCATCAGCGCGGCGTCCAGCTACACGACCTGCGCGACGCCGTCACGGTGTGGGCGACCAGGTACGGCCAGCGCGGATGGCTGCGCCAGCTGGACAACCCGGTCACCGCCGAGATGGAGGACGCCGCGCTGCGCACCATCGCGCGGCTGGACGGCACCCCGTTCCCGTCGACCGCCCGGCTGGCGTCGCGCTGGCTGCGCGGGCGCCTGCCGCGCGTGCGCCTGCCACATGTGCCAGGGCGGGTCCGCGAGGAGAGCCTGGAGAGCGCGTACTGCGCCGAGGTCGTCGCCGTCACCTATGAGGAGATGGGCCTGCTGCCCAGCGGCCGGCGACCGAACTGGTACGACCCCGGCCGCTTCTGGAGCGGCGACGAGCTCGACCTGTGCCCCGGCCACCGCCTCGGCGGCGAGATCCCGGTGTCCGTCCCCGGAGCCGACGCGTAGCTCCGGTCTGAAAATTTCCAACGTAGAGCCTGGGCTATTTCGGTAGTCGCAGCTACGCTCCGCACTGGAGCGATTCCGTACCGGTAGGACGGGGCCCCTGCTCATCACCCGTCCGGCGCGGAATCCGCGCACCCGGACGGCCTGTCACCCCGGGCCGCCGCCGTCCCCTGGAAGGAGCACCGCATGCGAACCACCCTGCTTCGCACCCTGCTCATCGGATCGGTCGCCGTGGCCACCCTGCTGCTGCCCGCCGTCAGCGCCCAGGCCTCCGCCCCCGAGAAGGAGAACGACACGGTGCAGACCACCGCACCGGCCGGCGATGTCGGCATCCAGGTCACCAAGCTGTCGCACGCCGACGCGACGGCACGGCTGCGGTCGTCCGGCATCACCTGGTCGTCCAGCGGCGGCTGCAGCGACCGCAACAACCCGACCTGCACGTCGTTCTCGCAGGTCAACCTGGCCACCATCCAGGGCGCCCAGACGCTGCGCAGCTCCAGCGGCTGCGCACTGAACGTCACCGGTGGCACCGAGACCGGGCACGCCAGCGGCACCTACAGCCACTGGAACGGCTACAAGCTCGACTTCAGCCTCTCCACGTGCATCCAGAACTACGTCAGCCGCAACTTCACCTTCATCGGCGGCACCTCGTGGCGTTCCGGCTCCGGGAACGTCTACTACCGCGAGGGCAACCACTGGGACGTGACCTACTACAACTGCGGCGGCTGCTGACGGCTTCGCCTGTGAGCAGAAACTGGTGCTGGAGCACCAGTTTCTGCTCACAAGCGAAGCCGTCAACAGCCGCCGCAGTTGTAGTAGGTCACGTCCCAGTGGTTGCCCTCGCGGTAGTAGACGTTCCCGGAGCCGGAACGCCACGAGGTGCCGCCGATGAAGGTGAAGTTGCGGCTGAC
>Ga0190272_10001394_pt1 | contig 11650 bp, 11 predicted proteins | sample Popmic504T_FD_133746 | JGI IMG/M metagenome (GOLD analysis project Ga0190272, IMG submission 133746) | Populus adjacent soil microbial communities from riparian zone of Shoshone River, Wyoming, USA - 504 T | ecosystem: Environmental > Terrestrial > Soil > Riparian zone | place: USA: Wyoming...
AACTATGGGGGGCGCGCGGAGATAGCCGATGCGGCAGCCACCATTGGGTGGGCCGTGGCCGAGGGTCGCCTTGACCCAGACCGCATCGATGAGCGCACCGTTGCCCGCTACCTCGATGAGCCTGAGTTGCCGGACGTCGATTTGTTCATCAGGACATCGGGGGAGCAGCGCATCTCAAACTTCTTGCTGTGGCAGTCGGCGTATGCGGAATTGGTGTTTCTCGACACCCTCTGGCCAGACGTAGACCGGCGTCATTTGTGGTGGGCGGCTCAGCAGTATGCGTCGCGCGATCGACGGTACGGGGGAGCATTGCCGAATCTAGTTGAGCCGTCTCCCGCTCACCCGGCACAATCGAAAACAGGGGCGCGAAGCAAGTAGTTCGCGAAGCAAATAGTTACTTGGGGCTGGGTGCTCAGCGCTCGTTGGCTGCGCAATTGCTACAAGTACCGAAGATTTCGAGAGTGTGACTCACGTCCACGAAGCCATGGTTGTCGGCCTCCTGGTCGGCCCACGACTCAACAGCCGGTCCCGCGACCTCGACGGTCTTGCCGCAGTGGCGACACACAAGGTGATGGTGGTGGGCGTTGCTGGCGCAACGACGGTAGAGCGTCTCACCGTCGGCGGTGCGCAGGGCGTCGACCTCGCCAGCCTCTGCGAGCGCTTGCAGTGTCCGATAGACAGTGGTCAACCCCACGGGGGAGTCGCTTTCACGGAGCCGGGAGTGGATGTCTTGGGCACTACGAAAATCGTCGATAGTGGCAAGGGCTTCGGTGACGGCTGCCCTCTGACGGGTAGCGCGTTGCCCAGGGACGACGCTATTCATGGATGTGCATCTCTTCAGCATGTTTGACGGCGTCCTGCACGATGTGGGCCACGTGTTCGTCAGTGAGTTGGTAGGCCACTTCGCGTCCGCGCCGAACACCTTCGACCAAATCAGCACCGCGAAGGACGCGCAGGTGTTGGCTAACAAGGGGTTGAGGGAGGTCGAGGCTTTCGACCAGCTCGTGCACGCAGCGTTCCTCCGCCGCGAGTTCGACGACGAGCGCGATCCTCACCGGGGATGCGAGTGCCCGAAAGAGTTCGGCCGCTTCGGCGAAACCCTCGGATACTTGACTAGTCATATTCATATATAAGCATATCTATATCTATGCACGAACACTGGCGGGTCGACGTCTGTGGAGGAGACGTAGAACTGCCGCGCCTCCCGCTACCGCGATGAAAACGGCAATGGTCATAAGCACGATCGTGCCGCCCGAAGGGGTGTCTAGGTAGTAGGAAGCGAGGACGCCCAGGGCGGCGCAGCTCACTCCGATTGCGAGGGAGACGAAGAACGTCGCTCGAAAGCTATGAGCCAGCAGCTGTGCGGTAGCTACTGGCACAACCATCAGTGCACTGATGAGCAACAAGCCAACGACCCGCATGGCGACGACAACGGTAGTGGCGGTCATCACCGCCAGCAGGACGTTCAGCGCGAGCACCGGCAGCCCCGTGGCAGTCGCGTACTCGCTGTCGTAGCTGATGGCGAAGAGCGGCCTCAAGAGTCCGATGGAGAGGAGGAGGACAACGATGCTTAGTGCCCCAAACACCAGAAGGTCTTGCGGCGACGTGGCGGTGATGGCGCCGAAGAGGTACTGGTTGAGGCTGGCCGCCGAGCCTCCCGGGGCCTTCGAGATGAGCACGACGCCGGCCGCAATGCCGCCGTAGAACATGATGGCGAGCGCGAGATCCCCAGAAGTCTTTCCCGAAAGCCGGACCACCTCGATGGCCACTGCTCCTGCTATAGCCGTGACCAGCGCCACCAGTATGGGTGCGTTGCCCAGGAGCAGTCCGAGAGCAACGCCGGTGAGTGCAACGTGTCCGATGCCGTCGCCGATGAGGGCGAGTCGTCGCTGAACGAGGTAGGTGCCAACTGCTGGTGCCGCAAGGCCAACGAGCACCGCGGCTAACAGCGCGCGTTGCATGAAGTCGTAGCTGAGGGCCGACATATCGACTACGGCACCGTTCCGCGATGCGGAGGGAACGCGGAACGTTCGGTGATGTCGTTGTGGTGGTGCGCGAATGGCTCACTCGCGGCGGTGAGCACACTCTGCGTGGGCGGACCGTCGTACTCAATGCGTCCATGGGTCACCCAGACCACCCGCGTGAGGTGTGACTCGAACGGTGCGAGGTCGTGGGTAACCACGACGATGGTCGTGCCAGCGGTCGCCAGCTGGGCCAAGGTCAGCGAGAGCGAGGCCTGAGCTTCAACGTCGATGCCGGCTGTGGGCTCGTCGAGCAGTAGTAAGTCGGTTTCGCTCACGAGTGCTCGCGCAATCAAGGTGCGGCGCTGCTGGCCGCCGGAGAGGTGATGGACGACTTTCTTGCCAAGTCCGTCGAGACCGAGCCGGGCGATCGCCTCGTTGACGGCGACGCGATCGGCCCGAGACGGTGGTCGATACCAGCGAGATTTGGCGAGCCGTCCGCTAGCCACCACCTCTTCGACCGTGGCGGGCAGCACGCCGGTCGGCGTCAAATGTTGCGGCACATAGCCAATGCGCCAACGCTGCTTGAAGTTCCCCGCATCAACCCCGAAGGCCGTGAACTCACCGTGGAGGCGGTCTGCCAACCCGACGAAAGACTTGATGAGCGTGGACTTGCCGGAACCGTTGGGTCCGACGACGCCAACAAATTCCCCGGCGCTAATGCTCAGGTTGACGTCAGTCAACACCGCCGAGTTGTCGTAGCCGAGGGTCGCATCGACGAGGTCGAGGTATGAACCGTCTATGTGCATGACAAACCTGAGGTGAGTGCCTTGAGATTTGCCCGCATCACCGAGAAGTAGTCATCGCCAGCAGCGTCATCGGATAGTCCCTCAAGGGGGTCCAGGACGGCCGTGCTTGCACCAGTTGAGTTGGCCAGCGTGTCGGCGACGTCAGGGCTCACCAGAGTCTCGTAGTAGATGGTCGACACATCGTTTTCGCGGACGAAGTCAGCAACCGCCGCAAGCTGTTGTGGGCTTGGTTCGGTCTCTGGTGTGAGCCCAGTAATGCCCACTTGTTGCAAGTCAAAAGCCTGAGCGAGATATCCGAATGCATTGTGGCTAGTGACAAGCTCTCGTTGCTCGCACTCGCGAAGTGCGCTCGAGTACTCCTCATGCAGCGCTTCGAGTTGCCGGCGTAGCAGCTTTGCGTTGGTTTGGAATGTCGTTGCCTCTGCGGGAGCAAGTTCGCCAAGCCTGGCGGCTACGGTGTCCCCGACGTCAGCCAGGCGCAGTGGGTCGAGCCAAAAGTGTGGGTCTGTGCCTGTCTCATCGGACTCTTCTTCGCCGTCCGCGATGGGCGTGTACTGCAAGTTGAGGTCGGCCGAACTGGCTACGTCGAGCGCCGCAGCGTCCAGGCTTGTCACGGCGTCATCGATGGCCGGTTGAAAACCGGAAAGGAACACGCTGAGGTCGGCGTCGACGATCTCAGCGGTGTCTTGCGCGCTGAGCTCCAGATCGTGTGGTTCGACGCCCGCTTTGGTGGCATTGCTGACCGCGACGGCATCCCCGCCGATTTGCTCGGTGATGAATTGCAGGGGGTAGAACGAGGTCACGACCTGCAACTGATCGCCGTTCGGATTCGCAGACTCTTCGGTGCAAGCCGTCAGAGCACAAGCGATCCCGATGGCTAGCGCGACCACTGCTAGCGCTGGCCGCCCCTGTGTGGGCGACCGTCGTGGGGTGTTGGGCCTGGCCATGGCGCCATGGTGGTCTTATTGATAACGATTGTCAATACGGATTAGCGCATGGATTAGCGCGTGAGGACGGCGTAGGCGCCGTACAAGAGCAGACTGATCACGACAATGCGCAAGAACTTGCTGCTGCCGGACTGGATCCGCCAGCCGAAGGCGGCCAGCCAGCCGAGGAAGGCCGCGAGTAGCACGAGCAGGGTGGCGCCGACCGGCCCGCCGATGAACAGACCGCTCAACAGCACCACGATCAAGATCAAGGCCAGCAGCCATCGGGGGAGACGGTGCAGCCAAAGGAGATAGGGCGTACTCGCGCGTTCGAACGCGTTGGGGGCAACCGGTTCGGTCATGAAGCGATTCTCCCAGTCGTGGGTCGTGGGGCGCAGGTCTGGTCGGGCTGCCGGGCATAGTAGACGGATGCCCACTCCGCCCCCTCTCAGTGATGGCGCATGGGACGCTGCCCCCATCGAAGTTCTCCTGCGGTTCTCCATCTCTGCATCTGACGACGACGGTCAGTTGTCCGATGCGCTGGATTCACTCACTCAGCTGTTGGCGGAACAGCCCGGCTGCCAGCGGTGTTGGACGGGTCGCTCGACCGACGAGCCAACGTCTTGGGTGGTGGGCAGCCGCTGGGACAGCGTCGGCGCTTACCGTCGTGCGCTCTCAAACTACGACGTCAAAGTGCAGGCAAGCAGCCTGCTCGGTGCTGCGAGCGACGAGCCGTCAGCTTTTGAAGTGTTGCTCGAGGTCGCCGGTACCGACGAGGTGCGACGTCGCTCGGATCGCTCTGAGCCACAGGACGATTCACGAATTCGCTAGCCCGTTGTCAGGCGCGGGGAGGCTCACTGAGTAGCCTGCAGACGACCGCCGACCGCCAGCCGGATGGAAGTACTAGTGGCTACCGACCAGATCGACAAGATTGTCCAGCTGAGTAAACGCCGAGGCTTGGTGTTTCCGAGTTCGGAAATCTATGGCGGCCAACGGGCGGCCTGGGACTACGGCCCCCTCGGTGTTGAACTCAAAGAGAACGTCAAACGCCAGTGGTGGCAGTCGATGGTCCGCGAGCGCGACGATGTTGTCGGGGTCGACACGTCGGTAATCCTGGCCCGTGAGGTTTGGGAAACATCAGGGCACGTCAACGCCTTCGTCGACCCGCTCACCGAATGCCTGTCGTGTCACAAGCGCTTTCGCGCGGACCATCTTGAAGAGGCATTCCAAGCCAAGCATGGCCGCGCTCCCGAGTCCCTGAGCGAAGTGAACTGCCCGCACTGTGGGAACAAGGGCCAATTCACCGAGCCGCGCATGTTCAATGGTTTGTTAAAGACACACTTGGGCGCGGTTGAGGACGGCTCGGGGTTAGCGTACCTGCGTCCCGAAACCGCCCAGGGAATGTTCATCTCGTTTGCTCAGGTGCTGCAAACCTCACGTCGCAAGCCACCCTTCGGAATCGCCAACATTGGCAAGTCATTCCGAAATGAGATAACCCCTGGCAACTTCATCTTCCGCACGCGTGAGTTTGAGCAGATGGAGCTGGAGTTCTTCGTCAAGCCTGGGACCGACGAAGAGTGGCACCAGAGCTGGATCGACCTGCGGATGGCTTGGTTCACTGACCTCGGTATCGACCCAACACATTTGCGTTTGTACGAGCACCCCAAGGAGAAGTTGAGCCACTACTCGAAGCGCACCGTCGACATTGAGTACCGCTTTAATTTCGGAGGTGAGGAGTTCAGCGAACTTGAGGGCATCGCGAATCGCACCGACTACGACTTGCGTACCCACAGCGAGGCGTCCGGGCACGACCTGTCATTCCTGGAGCAAGACTCCAAAGAGCGCTGGTTTCCCTACGTCATCGAGCCTGCCGTGGGCGTCAACCGTTCGATGTTGGCCTTCCTCATGGACGCCTACGACGAGGACGAAGCCCCGAACGCTAAAGGTGGGGTGGATAAGCGGACGGTTCTGCGTTTGGACGCGCGCCTTGCTCCCGTCAAGGTGGCCGTGCTGCCGCTCTCACGTAATGCCGACCTGTCACCCAAGGCCAAAGACTTGGCAGACTCGTTGCGTAAGCGCTGGAATGTCGACTTCGACGACGCTGGCGCTATCGGCAGGCGCTACCGACGTCAGGATGAGATCGGTACACCTTTCTGTGTGACTATCGATTTCGACACTCTCGAGGATCACGCGGTGACCATCAGAGAACGCGACTCGATGAAGCAAGAACGCGTCTCCCTCGACTCCGTGCTCAGCCACCTCACCCCCCACCTCCCCGCCTCCTAAACCCCGCTCTAATTCCCCCACTTTCTCCCGCGAGAAGGACGCCTTCATCACTCTCCGCGTACCAAAATCCACCTTCTCAGCGTGAAACTTGCGGGTCATCCCGCCATTTCTTGGGGACAACGCGCAGCGGAGGGAGTTCGCGACGAAGCCCCTGTTCGTGAACCTGCCTGATGCGCCGCAGGCAGACGTTTGGTTGCTGGTAGATCAGCGCAGGCACGACATGGACGACAAGTAATCCGGCGCCTGTCATTTCGGCGTCGCGGTTGAGGGTGGTCACCCAGCCGTCACCGCTCGAATGATGCTCACGCGAGTCGACCTCCACGGCGGTCATGGACTCTTCGATCAGAGCGTCGGTCTCGGCAAGGAACTCCCCATCTGGGTGGAGGATCACGGGATTCCACAACGGCTCCGGGAGATTTGAACCCAAGAAGAGCTCCCGCAACTTCGCCTCGGGGGCGGATCTGACTCCCTGGGCAGCCTCAAGGAGGGTCTCAGTGGCGAGCGCCGTCCCTCGCCGTTGGCCAGACTTCCTTTCGGCATCGAGTTCCTCCACGGTCACAATTCCTTGTTGCACGACGTCCAGGAGCAGGGCTTGAGTTTCTCCGCGGCTAGTCAGGCGTCGTGCCGCGTCGATTGCCGCACGAGCAGGAGGAGCGCAGGGAAGCCCGTTCTTCATTCGTACCTCAGGGGGCTTCTGCGTACGCTCAACCACCACGAATCCCGCCGACTTACGATGCTGAGAGTGGGGGGTGAGGATGTAAACCGCTCGATCCGCAGGACTGCCTGGCAGGTATTGGGCGCCGTCGTGGCGGAGCGCGCTGCACCCGGTGAGTACGGCATCCGGACCCCCGAAGAGCAAGGCCGCCAATTCGCGTTGGTCGATCGACAGCGCACCATTGCACAAGAAGTAGATACCGGGCAGCACTCGTCGCCATGGACCGCCAGTTCGGATACGCCGATTCACCGATTGGTGGTTGAATCCGATTTCCCGCAGCTGCCCGGCGGTTATCAGGCCAGACTGTGTGTCGGCGATCCAGCGAGCCGCGTCGAGGACTTTGTTGATATGACTCATGGGACGAAGATGGACGTCGTGCGGACGTGATGCACGAGCACACCGATCGGCTGGGGATAATCCCGTTTTACACAGCCTGACAGGGCGGTTTTTGGTACGCAGAGAGTGATGAAGGCGTCCTTCTCGCGGATGAGAGAGTGACGAGAGAGGGGCGAAGGGAGGGACGAGGGAGTGGAGGTGAGGGAGGTGTTGACGTCGAAAGGGGTGAAGGGAGGGATGGGGTTGCGGTTGGGGAGGCTGGACGTTGAGCTGCCTGTCGTGCTCGCTCCTATGGCGGGGATCACCAACGCGGCATTTCGTCGGCTAGCCCACGAACAGGGCGCCGGCCTCTACGTCTGCGAAATGATTACCAGCCGCGGCATCGTTGAGCGGCAAACCAAAACGCTGTCCATGCTGCACTTCGATCCCATCGAGAAGATCCGATCCGTTCAGCTTTATGGCGTCGACCCGCACTACGTCGGTGAGGCAGTGCGCATTCTTCTCGCCGAGTACGGCGTCCACCATGTCGACTTGAACTTTGGTTGCCCCGTCCCGAAGGTGACCCGGAAGGGCGGTGGCGCAGCGCTGCCATGGAAATCAGCGCTGCTCGAGAAGATTCTGCTCGCGGCCACGAAAGCGGCCGAGCCCTCTGCAGTGCCTGTCACGATGAAAACACGGATGGGGATTGACGCCGACCACCTGACCTACCGCGACGCGGGCCGCATCGCGCAAGGTGCCGGCTGTGCCGCCATCGCACTACACGGTCGTACCGCCGACCAGCACTATTCCGGGGAAGCCAACTGGGACGCGATCAGAACACTGAAGGAAACCGTCGACATCCCCGTGCTCGGCAACGGCGACATCTGGGAAGCATCGGACGCGCAGCGCATGATGACCGAGACCGGATGCGACGGAGTAGTTATCGGCCGCGGTTGTCTCGGGCGCCCTTGGCTGTTCCGCGATCTCGCGGCGGTCTTTTCTGGCAAGACGCCTTCGCCGCCGCCAGACCTAGGTGAGGTGATGGCCATGCTGCGGCGCCACGGTGAGCTCCTGGCCGAACTCATGGGTGAGCAGCGCGGACTGGCCGACTTGCGCAAGCACATGGCGTGGTACTTCAAGGGCTTCATTGTTGGTAGTGAGATCCGTGCTGCTCTGGGCAAGGTGAGCACCCTCGACGAACTCGATGTCCTTCTGCAGCTCATCGATCCAAATCAGAACTTCCCTCTCAGTGAAATCGGGCTGCCGCGTGGTCGGCAAGGCAGCCCACGAAAGGTCGCACTACCCGAGGGGTGGCTCAACAACCGCGACTACGCCGCCCTCGGCGCTGCCGCGGAGTCGGACATCGGCGGCGGGTGACCTCCAACACTCGCGCGTTTGCGGCTCGCTAGTTGGTGCGCTAGCTGACGGGACGGGCATCGATGATGGCGGTCAATTCCTGCGTCTTCGCGTCGGTCCACCCCGGAGGCGCAGCGATGGCTGCCCACGCGCCCGCTTGGTAGATGCCGTATTTGTGTCCATGGCCGTCGGGGACGCCATTCGCAGCAGCGAGATCTGCAGACACCTGGAAGAAAGTGACGAGGGGGATCCAGGTTGTGTCAGGTAAGACGTCGGCGCCCCGCTCCTCTTGCAGCCAGTCGGGTTCTGTGAGTAGCAAACTTGGCGTCCACCACACGATGGGATCCGACGCGTGCTGCAGGTACGCCATACGTGGTTTTTCCCAATCGGTGCCGGGTTCCTGCAGTTGCTCGGGAGTAGCACCGAAACGAACGGCATCTCCCCCCTCGAATACGGGGGCCGCGATGGTGCTGCCGGGATCACGCGCCTCCACAAACTCCGACCAGAGCGTGTTGCTGTTCGGTGGGCCAGCGAAGAAGACTCCGTCGACGCGGTTCTGGATGTCATCGATCCCGCTGAAAGCCGCTTCGCCGCCGAAGGAACCCAAACTTTCTCCGAACACATACAACTTGGGTCGCTCGTCGAAGGGAAGGTTCACCCAATGGCCATAAATGGCGTCGAACAAAGCCCGGCCGGCTTCCTGCGCGCGAGGCCTGTCGACGAGGAACGACAGCCAACTCGGCAAGTAGGAGTACTGCATAGAGGCAGTGGCGGTATCGCCGTTGTACATGTACTCGACCGGCCAGATCGCTTGGTCGTCAACCCATCCAGTCCCTGTTGTTGTGGCGACGACGAGTACGTCGCGGTCAAAGCCGCCTGTGCGTTTGAGTTCCTCGAGAACCAGGTGCGCGCGTTCGCGAGAATCGTCGCTGTCTTCGATACCGGCGTAAGCCCTAATCGGCTGAATAGCTCCACCACCGGTGAACTCGTCGATTTCTGCCGGCCGCAGCGCGCCCGCGACGAAGTCACGGCCCTTTCGCCCTAGCGAATCCCACTCGACCGCTGAATCCGCACTGCCCGACAGCTCTGGCTCGTCAGGGGGCTCGGTGCCTGCGGTCGTTTCCTGGTTCAGTGTCTTGAACGAGCTGTCCAGAACGGACATGATGCCTTGAAGTAGCACGCCGTCGATGAGTGTGACGCTAAGCACGACCACTGTGGCCACGCCGAGAAGACGAGAGATCGCGGGCGGCATGACTTTGTTGACCTGACGGATCGTCCATCGTGTCGTGGTGATGAAAAAGCGAACGATCCACATGATGAGGACAAACATGGCCAATGTCACGGCAACCACTAGCAACAGCGCTGCGTTCGCGGAGTCGTCCATATCCATCAGCTCACGCAGTTCTGTCTGCCAATACGAGCCGAGGAGCACCATCGTGATGGAACCGATGACGCCAACAACGAGCAGCACCCACCAGGCGCGTTGACGGGTCTTCGGGGTGGCTACTTGGTCGGAGAACTGCTGGATGACCCAGTTGACGATGAGCCCGGCGGCATAGCCAAGGGCGGCCGATGCTCCCGCGACAATGCCCTGGAACAGCGGAGACCGGGGAACGAGGGTGGGAGTGAAGGAGACCCAAGCAAAGATGAGTGCCCCAGTAGTGCCCGCGAAAGTGTAGGTGGGGAGGCGGTGCCATCCATGGCGCTTGGACTTGCCCGCAGGGGGATTGCCTGAACCCGGAGCGTCCTGGTCGGCCGCGACCTGGGGAGCCGCCTGGTCTTCCACAACGGTCTGGTTACTACTGCCCTCTTGCATGGGCGTGCTCCCTTGACGTGCTGGTCTGATTGGTCTTGGGTACGACGTTTACCACACCCACAGGGGGCGAGGTAGGTGGTCGCAATCTGTGGCACACAGATCGTGACTACGGTTGAGTAAACCAGGCGTGAACGGCTGAGCGTGGAATAAAGGGGAGCTGTCGAGTGAGATACGTCTTTGAATTCTCCGAAGGTGACAAGGACGCCAAGGACCTGCTCGGAGGCAAAGGGGCGAATCTTGCCGAGATGACCCGGCTCGGATTGCCGGTCCCGCACGGATTCACCATCACGACAGAAGCGTGTCGGGCCTACCGCCTGGCCAAGGCGTGGCCATCTGGCTTGCAAGATGAGATTTCTGAGCACCTTGGGTGGCTCGAGAAGGCCATGGAGAAGCGTATGGGAGATGAGTCCGATCCACTGCTGGTCTCGGTGCGGTCGGGCGCAGCCTTCTCGATGCCCGGGATGATGGAGACGGTGCTCAACGTCGGTCTCAACGACGTCACGGTGCACGCATTGGCCGAACTCACCGGTGACGCCCGCTTTGCTTGGGACTCCTACCGCCGACTGATTCAGATGTTCGGTCGCACGGTCATGGGCGTCGACGCGGCACGCTTCGATCAGGCACTCGACGACGCTAAACACCGAAAGGGAATTACTTCCGACACCGACCTCACCGCCGAAGACCTTGAGGTGTTGGTCGCCACCTTTGCTGCGCTCATTGAACACGACACGGGGCGAACCTTTCCGCAGGAACCACGCGAACAGCTCGACCTCGCCATCCGGGCCGTTTTTGATTCATGGGACGGGGCGCGCGCGCAGCTCTACCGACGTCAGGAACGCATTCCGGACGATCTCGGGACCGCCGTCAATGTGATGGCCATGGTGTTCGGTAACCGTGGTGGCGACAGCGGCACAGGCGTTGCCTTCACGCGCGACCCAGCGTCAGGACACCAGGGCGCCTACGGCGACTATCTTCCGAATGCCCAAGGTGAGGATGTCGTTGCCGGCACGCGCAACACGCTCACTCTGGTGGACATGAAGGAGCGCGAGCCCACTGCGTTTGCAGAGTTGACGCGCATCATGAAGGTCCTGGAGCTTCACTACCGCGACCTCTGCGACATCGAGTTCACCGTCGAGCAAGGCAAACTCTGGATGTTGCAGACCCGAGTGGGTAAGCGAACCCCCGAGGCATCGTTCCGAATCGCGGCGCAATTTATTGACGAGGGACTGATCGACCTCGACGAAGCGCTGACGCGCGTGACCGGTGCCCAGTTGGCGCGATTGATGTTCCCCCAGGTGGATACCAAATCGGTCGGTGAGCCATACGCAAAGGGAATCCCGGCATCCCCTGGGGCAGCCGTCGGCCGCGCCATCTTCGATTCCAAGCGGGCTGCTGTGCGAGCTGCGGCCGGCGACGACGTAGTTCTTGTCCGCCGTGAGACCAATCCCGACGACCTCGGGGGCATG
>Ga0190272_10001395_pt1 | contig 11648 bp, 9 predicted proteins | sample Popmic504T_FD_133746 | JGI IMG/M metagenome (GOLD analysis project Ga0190272, IMG submission 133746) | Populus adjacent soil microbial communities from riparian zone of Shoshone River, Wyoming, USA - 504 T | ecosystem: Environmental > Terrestrial > Soil > Riparian zone | place: USA: Wyoming...
AAACCAACGATTTTCATCGATGGCGAGGCTGGCACGACCGGCCTGGAGATTCGCCGTCGTCTCGCGAGCGTGACGGGCGTCGAAGTGCTCAGCATTGACGAGGACCGGCGCAAGGAAGCTTCCGAGCGGCTGGGCTTGATGCAGCGTGCGGATGTTGTCGTGCTCTGCCTGCCCGACGATGCAGCGAAGGAAGCCGTAGCCCTCATCGCGAGCCTTGGTGAAGCGGGTCCGAGGGTTATCGATGCGAGCAGCGCGCATCGCGTCGACAAGGATTGGGTGTACGGATTTGCCGAGATGGAGGCCGGCCAGGCCGCGGCCATCAAGAAGGCGCGGCGCGTCTCCAATCCGGGATGCTACCCGACCGGCGCGATTGCCCTCATACGGCCCCTCGTGGACGCAGGCATCCTTCCGCCGGACTATCCCGTAACCGTCAACGCGGTCAGCGGCTACAGCGGCGGCGGGCGGAAGATGATCGAGGCCTACGATGCCGGCACCGCTCCCGCGTTCGAACTCTACGGGCTTGGTCTCGAGCACAAGCACGTTCCCGAACTGCAACTCAACTCGCGCCTGCGCCGCAGGCCGATCTTCGTTCCATCGGTCGGCAATTTTCGCCAGGGCATGCTGGTCAGCGTGCCCTTGCATCTCGACACATTGCCTGGAACTCCCAGCAAGGGCGATCTCGAAGCTGTGTTGGTGCGCCACTTCGCCGATGCGGAACTGGTGCGCGTCGTGACCGGCGAGAAGGCAGCCGAGCGCCTCGATGCTCTCGCGCTCAACGACACGGACCTGCTGGAACTCCGCGTGTTCGGCAGCGACCGGCGGGGGCAAGCGGTGCTTGTCGCGCGGCTCGATAATCTCGGCAAAGGTGCCGCAGGAGCGGCCGTGCAGAACATCGGTCTCATGCTCGGTCTTGAAACGCGGGCCTGATCAACCCGCAAGAGCGTGCGTACCGCGCTTGAGCCGCGCTCACGTCCGGCCCTTTCCCTGTCATAGCGGCGTTACCCATCCGGCTTAAGTCCGATGGCCAAGGTCCGTTGCGGGGGTGTTGACCGCATGGGAACCGTTGTGGGGTGACAGTGCTAGCGTCCGCGTCCTTTTCGACAGAACGAGACGAGCGCTTTCCCCGGGACGGTTCTCAAGGTGTGTAGGTTCGGCCAGCGCTTGGCCGCGGGTGGGCGGGCCCCGATTCCATCGGGGCTGGACGGGGGTGTGTTGGTCGATGTGTTGCGCGGTCCTGCGGCGCCGTCTGCAAATTCTTGTTGCGTCCCTGGCAATGATGTCCGCCGGCGCTTCCGGCTCCCTTGCCCAAGTGAGTATCGAAGCGGCTGCCGCGCCGGTTGAAGCGCACCACATAACCCTGGCAGGCCGGATCGACGTGCATTCGCTGTACAGCTTCGTGCGGCTGATAAGCGACCCTCGGATTTCAGAAGCGCGCCAGCCGACCCTCAAGCTGGATTCCCTCGGCGGCTCAGTCACCGCGGCGATGGCTATCGGTCATCTCGTTCGTGATCGCGGTTTCACGACCGTTGTGGATCGGGGCAAGGAGTGCCTTAGCGCGTGTGTATTGATCCTTGCCGCGGGTGCCGAACGCGTCATCTCTTCCGGGAAGGTGGGTGTCCATCGTCCGCGTCACGGCGTGGCGGTCGCTGCGCCATCGACGGTTGCGCAGGCGCGCGCCAACGATCAGCTGATCGCGGACATGGGGCGTTATCTCCAGGCCATGGGGATGGGCGAACGTCTCTTTGCCACCATGGTCGCGGTGCCGCCGGACAGCATGAAGATGCTGAATCAGCGGGAAATGCATGCGTTCGGCTTGCTGGATGCGCCGGCGGCCGCTGCCACTCGGGTGGCCGTTGTGCTGGCTCCCGCCGATGCGGGCGCCCGCACTGTTGGCGCGCGCAAGGACATGGACACGCGCGCGATGAGGTCGAGGCCAAGGCGGCAGGCTGCCAGCGGGCACGTCACGCGATCGAAGCGCGCGGTGCGGGAAGTTCGCCGGACGACGAGGGTCACTCGCACGTCGAAGGCGAGGCCCCAAGGCAGCTCGGAACGAAACAGGGGTTAACGTTAATGCATTTGCGAATTTTGAGTGAGCCGTGCCGGAAAGCTAGACACGGCATTGATCTTGCTAACTGACGGGTGCGACCGAACCACTAGCGGTTTTGTTAGCAGTGCGTACTGGGCCTGACGAATTCAAGTCAGGCCGTGTGGGAGTTGAGTACAATGACTTCGGTCCTGGGAGGCCGGCGGCGTAGCGCGGCATTCGTGCCGGAGCGGGCTGTGCCTGTACCCGAAGCGCTTACCGGCTTGTTCGGCGAAACCAAGAAGATCATCGGGACTGCAGGCGGCGGCCTGCGACGGCTCGATGCGCGTCAGCCACTTGGCGGTGTATCAAAACGGTGCATGGACCTGGTCCTGAGCATCGCGATCCTGATCGCGCTCAGTCCAATCATGCTCATGGTGGCAGCTCTGATCCGCGTTCGTCTCGGCGGTCCGGTCATATTTGCACAGCCGAGGATCGGCTTCGGCGGAAGGACCTTCACCTGCTACAAGTTTCGCAGCATGCCTACCAACGCTGCGGAGCTTCTGGAGCGGCACCTGGCGGCCAATCCGGACGCTGCCGAAGAATGGAAGCAAACGCGCAAGCTTCTCAGCGATCCGCGCGTCGGCTGCCTGGGGAATATCCTGCGCAAGTCGAGCCTCGACGAGCTGCCTCAGCTGTTCAATGTCGTGCTCGGCGACATGAGCCTCGTCGGCCCCCGCCCGGTCGTGCCCGATGAACTCGCAAACTACGGGCGCTACGCGCGCGAATACTGCATTACTCGGCCGGGCATTACCGGACTGTGGCAGACGACCGGCAGGAATCGCGTGAGCTACCGGGGCCGTGTCGCGCGCGACCACTTTTATATCCGCAACTGGTCGCTGTGGCTGGACCTGGCTCTCCTGCTGAAGACAGTCAAGACCGTCATGAGCTTCGACCAGACGGCCTGAGCCGGTCTGCTCGTTTCCTGCGCAACTTGGGTGGCAAAGCGGCGGGGCCCGTGGCCTGCGCGATGGCGCCAGGGTATAGATCGGCGCCATGAGCCGGAATGATTTTGCGGCGCCACGCCTCTACGTGGACACTGACCTCGGTGCCGGCGCACGCGTCGCTTGCAACGCGAGCCAGTCGAACTACCTGCGCAATGTTCTGCGGCTTCGAAGCGGGGATGCCATCCTGGCCTTCAACGGCCGGCATGGCGAATGGCGCGCGGAGATCGACACCTCCTCCAAACGCGACGCACTTCTAGTTGTGGGGGCGCAGACCAGGCCGCAGGAGGGCGGCCCGGACGTTGACTACCTGTTCGCCCCGCTGAAGCGTGCGCGCCTCGACTACATGGTCGAGAAGGCAACGGAGATGGGCGTCGCCAGCCTTCGGCCCGTCATAACGCGGCGAACGGTGGTCGAGCGCGTAAATGTGGAGCGCATGCGTGCCAACGTGGTCGAGGCGGCAGAGCAGTGCGGCATCCTGAGACTGCCTGACGTGCGGGCGCCCGAAACCCTGGAGCGCCTTCTGGCCCAATGGGACCCTTTACGCGTGCTGATTTTCTGCGATGAGGAAGCGGATACATCCGACCCGGTGGCAGCCGTCGCCGGACTGCGGTCGCGCCCGCTCGCACTTTTGATCGGGCCCGAAGGTGGCTTCGAGCAGGGGGAACGGGCTCTCTTGGCCTCGCAGCCCTTCGTTACGCGTATTTCCTTGGGTCCCCGCATCCTCCGGGCGGATACAGCCGCGGTCGCTGCTCTCGCACTCGTGAATGCGGCAGCAGGCGACTGGCGCTGACGCCCGGCGACAACCCTTGTGCGGGACGAGGTTTTTCCTTTAACAAAGGCTCGAGCGACCCGTCCCGGGGCGCAGATTCGGCACTGAACTTCCTGCCGACGAGGAAGAGCCGCCCCGATATGTCCACCCGCCAGGACAGCAGCCCGAGCCCGCCTGTGGGTTCACGGGACGATCTGGTTGCCTGGATCGCAGCCGGCTGCAAGCCGGCGGCGTCCTGGCGCATCGGCACCGAGCACGAGAAGTTCCTCTTTCACGTCGATTCACTCAGCCCCGTTCCCTACGAAGGGCCGCGCGGCGTGCGGGCCCTGATGCAGAGCCTGATCGAACGGTTCGGCTGGCAGCCGATCATGGAAGGGGAGAACATCATCGCTCTCAAGCGCCCGGAAGGCGAGAGCGGTGGGACGGTATCGCTGGAACCGGGCGGGCAGTTCGAGCTGTCCGGCGATCCGCTGAGGAGCGTGCATGAGGTCGGTGCGGAGACGCATACGCACCTCACCCAGTGCCTGAACGTCGGGTCGCCTCTGGGCATCGGCTTCCTGGGGGTCGGCTTCTCACCCAACTGGACGCTCGATGAAACGCCGCGCATGCCGAAGCAGCGCTACGGCGTGATGACCCGCTACATGCCGCAAGTCGGCTCGCGCGGTCTCGACATGATGTACCGAACCTGCACGATTCAGGTGAACCTGGACTTCGCGGACGAGGCCGACATGGTCAAAAAGTTCCGCGTGTCCCTCGCGCTGCAGCCGATTGCGACCGCGATTTTCGCGTGCTCACCGTTCACGGAGGGCAAGCCCAACGGCTTCCTGTCCCTGCGCAGCGAGGTGTGGCGGGACACCGACAAGCGGCGAACGGGCATGCTGCCGTTCGTGTTCGAGGACGGGATGGGCTTCGAACGCTACACCGACTACGCGCTCGATGTGCCGATGTATTTCGTCTATCGCGACGGGCGCTACATCGACGTGGCCGGCGCCTCGTTTCGCGATTTCCTCGCGGGCAAGCTGGCGCAAATGCCGGGCGAGCGTCCTACTCTCGATGACTGGTCGGACCATCTGACGACGCTGTTTCCCGAAGTTCGCATGAAGCGGTTTCTGGAGATGCGCGGGGCGGACGGCGGCCGCTGGCGTCGAATCTGCGCGGTTCCCGCGTTCTGGACGGGACTGCTGTACGATAGCGCCTCGCTCGATGCCGCGTGGGACTTGGTGAAGGACTGGAGCGCCGGGGAGCGCGAGGCTTTGCGGGACGCAGTGCCCCGAAGCGCGCTGCGCACGCCGTTTCGGAAGGCAGGTGCACTTGAAGTTGCGCGAGAAGCGCTCGCCATCTCGAAGGCCGGCTTGAAGCGGCGTGGGCTGCTTGATGCGCAGGGCAGGGACGAGACGCGCTTTATCGAGCCGATCGAGATCATCCTCAGGGAGGGCTGCACGCCGGCTGAGGAGATGCTCGCTCGCTTCAACGGTGAATGGGGACAGAGCACTTCGCCGCTGTTCACCCAATACGCGTTCTAGCACGGCCCCAGCCGGGCCGCGATGCGGCGATCAGCTTAGACGTTTGCCCTAGAGGCGCCGACTTGCGCGGCGGGCGCGTTCAGAGTCTATTCATGAGGCAGGCTTTATCGAGTCAGCCTCTCGCGCCGGTCCCGGTATTGCAGGGACAATACCGGCCAACTGCATTTGCGCCAGGAGGCTCTGCCGTGGTCCTTATCAGACAACCGCTCATCGCCGCGATCGCCTTCTTGGCGCTTGCTGCGTGCCTGTTGCTGGCGTCGCAAGACGCGGTTGCACAGCCTTCCTGCCGCTCAGGGTGCTGGCAGGCTTATGGCAGCTGCTACAAAGCAACGAGCAGCCGCCCGCGCTGCCAGTCATTGTTGAAGCGCTGCCTCGATCAGTGCATCCGTTCCAGACGAGAGCGGAAGTAGGCGAGCCCTTGGGCTCCGGCCGCGGCGACCGGCCGTTACTTGAACTGCTTCAGGTAGGCGATCACGTCCTTGCGGTCCTCGGTGTCCTTGAGGCCGGCGAAAGCCATCTTCGTGCCGGGCATGAAAGAAAGTGGATTTTCGAGGTACTTGAACATCACCTCTTCTGACCAGACGAGGCCACTCGTGCCGGCTTTCTTGTTCGCCTCCGAATAGGAAAAGCCGTCAATCGTCCCCGCCTTCCTTCCCACGATGCCGTTGAGGAGCGGGCCCACCTTGTTCTTTGCCGTCGGCCCGACGTCGTGGCATGCCCGGCATTTCTTGAAGACGTCCGCGCCGGCCTCGACGTTGCCTTCCTGGGCGGGCGAAGATACCGGCATGGCGATCAAGGCCAGCAGCAGCGCGCCGGCGCTCGCGCTTACCAACGGAACGGGCAACGAAGATTTCACGTCTCTGGCTCCTTGGACCTTCGACAAGGCTAACAGACGCGGGCAAGTTTGCGACGCGACGGTTCGCAGCACATGCGTTGTGATGTAGCATGGGCCCCAACGGTGGCGCCAAGCGTTTGCGGAAAGCGGTTGCCGCCGATAATCCGGACGGAGTAACCCCATGGCCCTGGCGCTGCCGGAACCTGATCGCGCGATCGTGCGGCAGCGCGACGCGATCGTTGAGGATTTGCGGCGGCTTGTCCCCCCGGGAACGATCATAGCCGACGAGGAGGGGCGGCGGGCCTACGAGACCGACGCGCTCACGGCTTATCGCCGCATGCCGCTGGCTGTTGCACTGCCGTCGAACACGGAGGAGGTCGCGAGCCTCCTGCGCTATTGCTACGCCAACGACATCAAGGTCGTGGCTCGCGGGGCGGGAACATCGCTGTCGGGAGGTGCGCTGCCGGCGGAGGACAGCCTGGTGATCGGGGTGTCGCGGATGAACCGCGTGCTCGGTGTCGACCCACCCAATCGCACTGCGCATGTGGAGGTCGGCATCACCAATCTCGGCATCAGCGAGGCGGTGAAGGCGCGCGGCTTCTTCTACGCCCCGGATCCCTCCAGCCAACTCGCCTGCACGCTCGCAGGCAACATCGGGATGAACTCCGGGGGGGCGCATTGCCTCAAGTACGGGGTCACGACCAACAACGTCCTCGGCCTGAAGATGGTGCTGATGGACGGAGAGGTGATCGAGCTCGGCGGTGCCCATCTCGATGCGCCCGGCTACGACCTGATGGGGCTCATTGTCGGCTCGGAAGGGCAGTTCGGCATCGTTACGGAAGCGACCGTGCGCATTCTGCCCTCGCCGGAGGGAGCGCGGCCGATGTTGCTCGGGTTTGGCTCCAGCGATGCGGCAAGCAAGTGCGTGTCGGCGATCATTGCCTCAGGGATCATTCCGGTTGCCATCGAATACATGGATAGACCGGCGATCCAGGTGTGCGAGGCGTTCGCGAAGGCCGGCTATCCGACGGAAGTGGAAGCGCTGTTGATTGTCGAAGTGGAAGGCTCGGCGGAGGAGATCGCCGACCTGCTGAACACGATTGCCAGCATCGCCAACCGGTTCGCGCCGACGGTCATGCGCATCAGCCAGAGCGAAGAACAGAGCGCGTTGATCTGGAAGGGGCGAAAGTCGGCGTTCGGTGCGATTGGCCGCATCTCCGACTATTACTGCATGGATGGGACGATCCCGCTCGGCAAGCTCGCCGAGGTGCTCGGCGCTATTTCCTCCATCTGCGAGAAGCACGGGCTGCGGGTGGCAAACATCTTCCACGCCGGCGATGGCAACCTGCATCCCCTGATCCTCTACGATGCGAACGACGAGGCGCAGGCGGAGCGCGCCGAGGAAGCGGGAGCCGAGATACTCAAGCTGTGCGTGGCCTCCGGCGGTTGCCTGACGGGAGAGCACGGCGTTGGCATCGAGAAACGTGACCTCATGCGCGTTCAGTTCACCTCGACGGATCTCGCCCTGCAGATGAGGATCAAGACGGTGTTCGATCCGAAGTGGCTGCTCAACCCGGCGAAGGTCTTTCCGCTGGACGGCCGCGAGATGGGCCTCGAAGCGGCAGCATGAGGCGGCAGTGAGCGCTCTCAGCAACATGAGGCCGATCGACGAGCGCGAGTTCGCGCGCGTTCTGTCGGAGGCGGCAGCGAGCAAGACGCCGCTCGAGGTCGCCGGGTCAGGATCCAAGCGGGCCATCGGCCGCCCCATGCAGACGGCTGCCAGCCTCTCGACGGGGGCCATGCGCGGCGTGACACTGTACGAGCCAACGGAAATGGTGATGTCGGCGCGCGCGGGCACGCCGTTGGCGAGCATCGAGAGCACGCTTGCCGATCGCGGCCAGATGCTGGTTTTTGAGCCGATCGACCTCGGTCCCATGCTGGGGCTCGAGCGGGACAGGGGCACGATCGGCGCGGTGTTCGCCACCAACATGTCCGGCGCGCGCCGCGTCGCCATCGGCGCGGCGCGCGATCATCTGCTCGGGGTGCGCGGGGTCAACGGCCGTGGGGAGGTGTTCAAGTCGGGCGGCCGCGTGATGAAGAACGTCACCGGCTATGATCTCTGTCGCGGCCTGGCGGGGAGCTGGGGAACGCTTGCGGTGCTGTGCGAAGTGACCTTCAAGGTGTTGCCGACGCCCGAGGAGACGACCACGCTTGTGCTGTTCGGGTTGCCGGACGAGATCGCCGTCGAAGTGCTGTGTGCGGCGATGGACAGCCCGTTCGAGGTGACGGGGGCCGTGCACCTGCAGCCCGGGCTCGTCAAACGGCTGGAGCATCCGGCGTTGAGGGCGCAGGGCAACGCCATCACCGCGCTGAGGCTGGAGAACTTCGCCAAGTCGGTGGTCTACCGCCGGGCGAAGTTGCTGGAGTTGCTCAAGGCCTATGGCGCGATCAGCGATCTCGATCGCGAGAACTCGCTCGCCTTCTGGGGCGAACTGCGGCGGCTGTCGGTTCTGCCGGTCTCCGAGGCGCAAATTTGGCGCATCTCGACGCCGCCGACCGCAGGACCGGCAGTGATAAAGGCTCTGTCGTCCTACATGGAGTGCCGTGCGCTCTATGACTGGTCGGGGGGCCTGATCTGGCTCGAGGTGGCTGCGGCCAGCGACGCCGGCGCGGCCGACATCCGCCGGGTCATCGCCCGGCACGGCGGGCATGCGACGCTGATCCGTGCCGCTCCGGAGGTGCGCGGGTCGGTGGAGGTCTTCCAGCCCTTGGAGGCTGGCGTGGAACGGATGTCGCGACGGCTCAAGACGGCCTTCGACCCGGCGGGCATTCTCAACCCCGGCCGGATGTATGCCGGCCTTTGAAGCCGGTTCCCGTTGACGCCGCCCGCAGGTGATGGAAGTTTGCATCGCGCTTGCGTTGCGAGGTTCGACTTGAGGAGCGAAAATCTGCGCCCGCGGCTCGCCCGGCTCGACGGGGTGCTGCAACACGCGGCAACCCGCGTCCTGCCCTCTGCCAAGCTGAGCGTGGCGCGACTGCCGAACCTTGCAGTCGCCGGCCTTTTCCTCATCGCCTACATCGTCCTGGAGTGGGTGAGTTTCCTTTATGAGCACGAGGGGGTGCCCGTTACGCCCTGGAACCCCGGCCTGGGCCTTGTCTTCGCACTTCTCGTGGTCGGGGGGCCTGCCTACGGGCTGGTTCTGCTGGCGGGGGTCGTGGCGGCTGAGCTCCTGGTGCTGCGTACCGAGCTTGCAATGCCGGTCATCGTCGCGATGGCCGCGATCATCTCCGCGAGCTATTCCGCTGCGGCGACTTTCGCCCGCAAGCGGGTCAATCTCGACGTCAGCCTGACGCACGTGCGCGATGTGGTCGGATTGCTGATCACCGGAAGCGCCGGAGCGGCGCTGTCGGCGACGCTCCTCTCCGGCCTTCTGATCGCGACGGGTGCGCTGCGTGCCGGAGATATCATGCAGTCCTCGCTCCCGCTGCTGGTTGGCGACATCATCGGCATCGCCGTCACCACGCCGTTGATCATGCGGCTGTGGGCCCGATGGGACGATGTGTCGATAGCCCGGCTGGTTCCGTACGCCCCGGAAATCATCCTGCACTTGCTCGTGATCGGCGTGACCCTTTGGCTGCTGGCGGCGAGCGGGCCGGGCGACTACCGTTTGTTCTCGCTGCTGTTCCTGCCGGTTATTGCCGCCGCACTGCGCCACGGGATCGATGGGTCGTGTATCAGCCTGGCTGCGATCCAGATCGGTCTCGTAGCCTTGTTGCGGTTGTTCGGGTATGACGCGGCGGCTTTCACGGCGTTCCAGCTGGCCATGCTGGGCCTGACGATGTCGGGTTTGCTGGTGGGCGTGGTGGTCAGCGAATGGCAGCGCGCCGACATAGCCGCGCAGGAGGCGGCGGGGAGATTGAAGGATATGCAGGCCGAGGCCGCCCGGGCGGACCGCATGAGCATGGTGAGCGGAATGGCGTCCGCCCTGGCCCACGAGGTCAACCAGCCGATGACGGCGGCGCGCGCGCTGGCCCGGACCGCTCAGCAACTCCTGCTGTCGCCTGAGCCCGACAACAAGCGGATCGAGGCCAATCTCAACAATCTGGTCAAGCAGATCGATCACGCGGGCGCTGTCGTGCACCGCATGCGCGAGTTTCTGCGCCGCGGCCGTCCGCATTTCAGCACACTCGATGTGGGGGCCGTGCTGGACGATGCCGTCGCGCTGGCGCGGCCCGAGGCTGCTGCGAAGCGGGTTGCGCTCGACCTGCGTGTAGAGCCGATGCTGCCTCCGGCATTCGGCGACCGGATCCAGCTGCAGCAAGTGGTGCTCAACCTCGTTCGCAACGCGCTCGAGTCCATCGTCGGCACAGGCCGCGCGGATGGGGCCATTCAGGTCGGCGCGCACGTATCCACAAGCGAGCATTCCATCGTCGTGTCGGTGAGGGACAACGGGGCAGGTGTCGCCGCGGACCAGCAGATCTTCGAGCCGCTGCTGTCGTCGAAGAAGGACGGGTTGGGGTTGGGTCTTTCGATATGCGCCTCGATCGTGCAGGCGCACGGCGGCCGTATCTGGCTGCACGCCCGCGATGCAGGTGCGACCGAATTCCGGTTCTCGTTGCCCCTGCAGAAGGGCGCTACGGGCTGACCATGAGTTCACCGACAGTCTTCGTCATCGATGATCAGACGGCCGTGCGCGAGGCGCTGAGCGAGATGCTGCGCGTGTTCGGCTACAGCACCGAGGCGTTCGAATCTGCAGACGCCTTCCTGGCGAAGGTTCCGGGTCAGCCGCGCGGGTGCGTCGTTGCCGATGTGCGCATGCCGGGCATGGATGGGATCGAGCTGGTGCGCGAGTTGTCGCGACGGGGCTTCTCGTTGCCCGTCGTGCTGATCTCCGGCCACGCCGACGTGGCGATGGCCGTGGCCGCCATCAAGGCGGGCGCTGAGGATTTCATCGAGAAGCCCATCGACGACGCGCAGCTTCTTGCCGCGATCAATCGCTGTCTTGCGCGCGCGTTCGCGGAGCTGTCGCGAGAACAGTCGATCGAGGACCTGCGCGCGCGCCACGGCCGCCTGACGCCGCGGGAGGCCGAGGTGATGGACCTCGTGGTGGACGGGTTCACCAGCCAGGCCATCGCGCTGCGCCTCGGCATCAGTCAGCGCACGGTGGAAAGCTACCGTGTGCAGATCATGGACAAGATGGCGGCGGAGAGCGTGGCCATTCTGGTCCGCCAGGCGATCCGCCTCGGGCGCGTGACCCCGTAATTATACCCCCCAATCCTTGCGAATAAACGCAGCCTCTCCTGCGCTCCATTATCGATGGGGGCGCGTGGACGACGCGATGCGCGCCAAGTCTCCAGAGAGAGGTGAGCGGAGCAATGCAGAGCCGTGAGCCGCCGGCCAGAGTCAGCACAGGTGCCGGAACGGCGCGTCGGGACGGTCGCCTCATGTGCTGGAGTGCGCTGGCGATGGCGCCGATTGCGGTCGGCCTGC
>Ga0190272_10001396_pt1 | contig 11641 bp, 13 predicted proteins | sample Popmic504T_FD_133746 | JGI IMG/M metagenome (GOLD analysis project Ga0190272, IMG submission 133746) | Populus adjacent soil microbial communities from riparian zone of Shoshone River, Wyoming, USA - 504 T | ecosystem: Environmental > Terrestrial > Soil > Riparian zone | place: USA: Wyoming...
CCGTCGTAATCGCCCACGGCACCCAGGAGCAGAAGCAGCGCTACCTCGAGCCGATCCTCTCCGGCGAGGAGATCTGGTGCCAGGGCTTCTCGGAGCCGGAGTCGGGCTCCGACCTGGCGTCGTTGAAGACGCGCGCGGTCAAGGACGGCGACGAGTGGGTCGTCACCGGCCAGAAGGTCTGGACGACCTTCGCCCACCACGCCAAGTGGTGCATGCTCGTCGCGCGCACCGACCAGAACGCGCCGAAGCACCAGGGCATGACCTACTTCCTGATGGACATGGAGCAGGAGGCCGTCCAGGTACGGCCGCTGCGCCAGATCACCGGCGAGGAGGAGTTCAACGAGCTCTTCATCGAGGAGGCGCGGATCCCCGACGCGAACGTCGTCGGCGGGGTCGGCAACGGCTGGGCGGTTGCGATCACGACGCTGATGCACGAGCGTGCCGGGCTCGGCGCCGGCTCGGCAGCGTCGGTGAAGATCGCCCTCGGCCAGCTGATCGAGCTCGCCAAGGAGCACGGCGTCGCCGACGATCCGGTCATCCGCCAGAAGATCGCGGCGCTGCTGATCGAGACCGAGGCGCTGCGCTTGAACGCCTGGCGCGGCCTCACGCAGATCATGAAGACCGGCATCCCCGGACCCGAGGGCTCGCTGCCGAAGCTCCAGTGGTCTGCCGTCAATCAGGGACTGACCGAGCTGGCGGTCGCGATCCAGGGCGAGGAGGGCGTGCTGCGCGACTCCGACTGGACCTACCGCTTCCTGCGCGCTCGCGCGAACTCGATCGAGGGCGGCACGACCGAGATCCTCAAGAACATCATCGCCGAGCGCGTGCTGAACCTGCCGAGGCTCCGATGAACTTCGACTTCTCCGACGACCAGCAGGCGATCAAGCGCACCGCTCACGACCTGCTTGCCGACCGCTTCAAGCCCGACACGGTGCGCGAGCTGGCCGAGGGCGAGCGCTACGACGACGCCCACTGGAGCGAGATCGCCGAGCTCGGCTGGGCCGGCATCTCGATCGACGAGGCGCACGGCGGTCAGGGACTCGGGACCGTCGAGCTGGCGATCCTCGCCGAGGAGCTCGGCTACACCGTCGCCCCGGTGCCGTTCCTGTCGAACGCCGCCGGCGGCGCCGCGATCCAGCACGCCGGCAGCGATACGCAGCGCGAGCGGCTGCTGCCGGGCATCGCCTCGGGCGAGGCGCGCGCTACGGCCGGCCTGCTGCGCGGCGGAGTAGCCGCTCTGGTCCCCGACGCTGACAGCGCCGCGACGATCGTCCTCTTCGACGCCGACGGCTCGGGCGGAGTCGTGCTCGACGCCGCCGACTGCGAGATCGAGCCGCTGGCGACGATCGACCAGACGCGCCGCTACGCGCGGGTCACGCCACGCGACGGGGCTGGCGAGCCGCTTGGCGGCGACACCGGCCCGGCGCTCGACCGGATCGCCACCGTCGTCTCAGCGGAGATCGTCGGCGTCGCGCAGAAGACGCTCGAGATGGCCGTCGAGTATGCCCGCGACCGCCAGCAGTTCGGCCGTCCGATCGGCGCCTACCAGGGCGTCTCGCACCGCTGCGCCGACATGCTGCGCGAGACCGAGAGCGCCCGCTCGACCGCCTACTGGGCGGCCTGGGCCGCGGATGCCGAGCCCGAGACGCTGCCAATCGCGGCCGCGATGGCGAAGGCGCTCGCCTCCGACGCCGGTTGGAACGTGACTGCGTCGGCTCTTCAGGTCCACGGCGGCATCGGCTTCACCTGGGAGCACGACCTCCACTTCCTGCTCAAGCGCGCCAAGGTCGACGGCGCGCTGTTCGGCTCGGCTTCACAGCACCGCGAGCGCGTCGCAGCGCTGAGCGGCCTCGGTTAGGGAGATCCTCGTGCGCACCCGGCAGAGCCGGGCGCTTCGCTGGTCAGACAGCCGGACGGTCAGCGAGCGACGGCATTGCCGGCTCGCCTTGACCTGGTGTGCCACGGCGCTCGGAGCCCTCGGCAAGGCGCTCGAGCCGTTCGATCTCGCGCTCGCCAAGCCCACGGGCGGGATGCCCATCCGGCAGGCCCGAGATCAGCGTCCGGATGCGGTTGCGGATCTGGAGCGCGAAGTGCGGGGTGGAGGCGCCCATCAGCTGGTGGACGTCCTCGACGGTCGGCTCGCGGTCCAGCCGGCCGGGCTGCTCGTACTCGCTCACGCGCGGAAGTCTACGGACGGGCTCATGGGGCATTCGCCTGCACGGGAATCAGCTCTGTGACCGCGTCGAGCTGGGCCTGCTCGTCGACCGAGACCTGCTCGTCGTCGCCGAGGATCCAGACGCGGTTGTAGACCGCCTGGCTAGGGTCGTCCTCGTAGCCCGGCTGGACGCTGAGGAAGTAGTTCTCGAGCGGCACCGGCAGCTTCTTGGCGTTGTCGGTCAGCAGCAGCGGGGCGAAGACGCCGCGAGTGGCAAGGGTCGCGGCGGCCGCGGCGTCGAGCGGGCGCGAGACGCCGGCGACGGTGAAGTTGTAGCCCGGGACGGTGGCGCCCCAGCCGAAGTCGCCCTCCTCGTAGCGGGCGAACTCGATCGCGTTCTCGACCGGCCGCGGCGCGGCGATCCGCGTCGTGCGGCCGAGCTTGCGCAACTGGGCGAGCGCCTTGTCGGAGATCACGGCCGGTGGGCCGACGACGAAGATGCTCGGGTCGTCGTGCGCCGCGAGCGCCTTGCGCGTGGCGGCCGGGACGCTGTCGCGCTGAGTCAGCAGCACCGTGTCGCCGGAGCGGGCGGCCCAGGCGGCGGCCGGCATCGCGAACTCGGCGCGCTCGCCGGACACGACGACCACGTTCTTCGACGGCTCGCCGCGGGCGGCGGAGACGAAGCGGTCGATCGCCGCGGCGCGCTCGTAGGCGTCGGCGCCCTCGATGCGGGCGGTGCGGTAGCCGTCGGGCTTGGCCGGCGCGTCGCCGATCCGGATCACCTGGGCGTCCTCGGAGAGGTCGGAGCCGCGCGGGTCGAGCCGCTCGAGCGTGTCGGCCGACACGTTTGGCAGATCGTCGCCGTCGGAGAGCAGCAGCGGCGCGCCGATCGGCTTGGCCGCCAGCACCGCGCCGGTGACCGCGCCCTGCCAGTCGTCCGAGTCGACCAGCACGACGGCGTTCGGCCGGTTGGAACCGGTGGTGGAGGGGAAGGCGGCGTTCGCGACGCCGGCGGCGTCGCCGGCCGCGTCGTCACCGCCGACACGGATGGTGTTGCGCGTCGCGGTCGAAGGGAAGCCGAGCTTGGCCGCCGCCTCGTCGCCGTCCGACGCGGGTCCCAGCTGTGGGGGCCGGCTGTCGTCGTCGCCGAGGCCGCAGCCGCCCGCGGCGACGGCGGCGAGGGCCACGAGCGTGGCCGCGGTCCATCGATCTGCCCGCACGGCTCCGGAGACTAGCCGGCGTGTTCGAGACGCGCGTCGTACAGCGGCGGGACCGATCCGACTGTCGCGAGAAGGTCGATCCACTGCTATTGGTTGACTAGTCAGTCAATCCTTGGTTGACTGGACAGTCAACGGACCCGGAAAGGCTCTTCAAAGTGGATTTCAGGCTTACCGACGAGCAGCAGGAGTTCCAGCAGCACTGCCGCAAGTTCGCCACCGAGGTGATCCGCCCGGTTGCTGAGAAGCACGACCGCGAGCAGTCGATTCCGTGGGACGCGATCAAGCAGGCACGCGCCTGGGGCCTGCACGGCGTTCCGCAGCTGGAGCGTCTCGGCGCAGACGGCGACGGCGTCATGGGCGTGATCTACGCGGAGGAGCTGCACTGGGGCTGCGCTGGGATCGCGCTCTCGATCGTCGGCTCCGGCCTCGCCGCCGCGGGTATCGCCGCCTCCGGTACCCCCGAGCAGGTCGGCAAGTGGGCGATGGAGTGCTACGGCGAGGGCGACGAGATCAAGACCGGCGCCTACGCGGTCACCGAGGCCGGCGCCGGCTCCGACGTCAAGTCGCTGCGCACGACGGCGAAGCTCGAGGGCGACGAGTGGGTCCTCAACGGCACCAAGGTCTTCATCACCAACGGCGGAATCGCCGACGTGACGGTCGTCGTCGCCAACGTCGCGCCCGAGCTCGGCCACCGTGGCCAGGCCTCGTTCGTGATCCCCGGCGGCACGCCGGGCATGACCCAGGGCAAGAAGGAGGACAAGATCGGCATTCGCGCCTCGCACACCGCGGAGGTCGTCCTCGAGGACTGCCGGATCCCGGTCGACTACCTGCTCGGCGGGATGGACAAGCTGAACAAGAAGCTCGAGCGGGCCCGCTCCGGGCAGACGAGCGGCGCGTCGAACAACGCGCTCGCGACGTTCGAGATCACGCGGCCGATGGTCGGCGCCTCCGCGCTCGGCATCGCCCAGGCGGCCTACGAGTGGACGCTCGAGTACCTCGAGGACCGCTCCGACGAGAACGGCCCGCTGATGGAGCAGCAGCGCGTCCAGCAGGTGCTGGCGGACGTCGCGACCGAGATCGAGGCCTCGCGGCTGCTCGTCTGGCGGGCTTCCTGGATGGGTCGCAACGGCGTTCCGATGACCGGTGGTCAGGGCTCGATGTCGAAGCTCAAGGCCGGCGACGTCACGATGTGGGCGACGACGACGCTGATGTACCTCGTCGGCGAGGCCGCGCAGTCGACCGACTGCCCGCTCGAGAAGTACTTCCGTGACGCGAAGATCTACCAGCTGTTCGAGGGCACGGCCCAGGTTCAGCGACTGGTCATCTCGCGGATGCAGCGGCGCGAGTACCAGGAGCGGCTGCAGGCCGCCGCCAGCGCACTGTCCGCCGCCGCTGCCTAGAATTCACGCCACGTCCAGCCGCCGTGTGGGCGGGTGGTCCGGCTTCTCACCTTCGGGCGGGCGCCCAATTTGAGGGTTGAGGGGCTGGATCACCTGCCGGCCGGGGCCGCAGTCGCCGATAGCGCCACAATCACGCTGTGGAGCTATCGCTGGCGCCCGGACCGATCGCCTACCTGCTGCTCGCGGAGGTTCTCTACCTGCGCGCGGTGCGGATCCTCGGCGGCCGCGGCTATGAGGTCCCGTTCTGGCAGCAGGTCGCCTGGCACGTCGCGATGGCCTGCATGGCGTTCGCGCTGCTCGGGCCGCTCGACCCGCTCGCCGAGGACCTGCTCGTCGCGCACATGGGCCAGCACCTGCTGATCGCCGACATCGCGGCGCCGTTGCTGCTCGTCGGCCTCCGCACCCCCGTCTACGCCTTCCTGATCCCCAAGCCCGCCCTGGTCCCGCTCGCCCGTTGCGGGCCGCTGCGCTCCGCGTTCCGCTTCCTGCGCCAGCCGCTGGTCGCGATCCCGGTCTGGATCCTCACCCTCTACAGCTGGCACTTCGGCTTCATGTTCGAGGCGGCGCTCGGCAACGACTGGATCCACGCGCTCCAGCACGTCTCGTTCGTGGGCGCGTCGCTGCTGGTCTGGTGGTCGGTGATCGAGCCGAAGAAGCGGCGGCTGCCCGGCGACCTCTGGAAGGTCCCCTACCTGCTCGGCGCCCGCCTCGCCGGGATGTTCCTCGGCATGGCGTTCATCATCATGCACACGCCCGCCTACGACCAGTATGTGCTGCGCACCGAGGCGCATGGCTGGTCGCCGCTCACCGACCAGCAGGTCGCCGGCGGCATGATGCTCGGCCTCGACCTGCTCGTGATGCTGTTCGCGACGGGGTTCTTCTTCTACCGGTCGGCTCAGGACCACGACCGGGCGGAGGAGCGACGGCGGACGGCCGTCGCCCGCTGAGTCTTCAGCCGCCGATCACCAGGCAGGTCGACGTGCCGTGGGCGAGCAGCTTGCCCGCGCCGTCGCGCAGATAGCCCTCGGCGGTCGCGACCTGACGACCGCGATTCACCACACGCCCCTCGGCCTGGATCGAGCCGGTGTCCACGGTGATCGCCCGGACGAGGTTGAACTTCGTCTCCAGCGTCGTGTAGCCCTGACCCTCTGGCAGCGTGCTGTGGACCGACGCGCCCATCGCGCTGTCGAGCAGCGTCGCCGCGAGGCCGCCATGCACGACTCCGATCGGGTTGCAGTGCTGCTCACCGGGCTCGGCGGTGAAGACGACCCGGCCCTCCTCGACGTCGGTCAGCGCGAAGTCGAGCAGCCGCTGGATCGGGGCTGGTGGCAGCTCCTCGTCGCGAATCGCCTCGAGAAAGGCGAGGCCGGGCATCGCCCTCGCCTGTTCGCCCAACTCGCCGGGATCCTCCCAGCTGACAATCATCGACCGATCCATTCACCCTCCCCGATTACAGAGCCACTAGTCTAGGTTCTCGCTCGTTCGAACCCCCACAGAGGGCTAAAGGAGATACACGATGGCAGGCCTCGGCGGACGTATGTCTACGGTCATGAAGGCCAAGATCTCGAAGTTGCTCGACCGGGCTGAGGATCCGGCCGAGACGCTCGACTACGGCTACCAGAAGCAGGTCGAGCTGCTCCAGAACGTCAAGAAGGGGATCGCCGACGTCACGACCTCGAAGAAGCGACTCCAGATGCAGTCGCAGAAGATCGAGCAGTCGGTCGTCAAGCTCGACACCCAGGCCCGCCAGGCGCTCGCCCAGGGTCGCGAGGACCTCGCCCGCGCCGCGCTCGAGCGCAAGACCGTCGCCCAGACCGAGCTGCAGTCGCTCGACAGCCAGATCGAGCAGCTCGCGTCCCAGCAGGAGCAGCTGACCCAGAACGAGAAGAAGCTGCGCGCCAAGATCGAGGCCTTCCGCACCAAGAAGGAGGTCATCAAGGCGCAGTACTCCGCCGCCGAGGCGCAGGTCAAGATCTCCGAGGCCGCCAACGGAGTCGGCGAGGAGATGGCCGACCTCGGGTTGGCGATCCAGCGCGCCGAGGACAAGACCGAGGAGATGCGCGCCCGGGCCGGCGCCGTCGAGGAGCTCGAGGCCGCCGGCACCTTCGACGACCTGTCGCAGCTCGGCGAGGGCCAGGACGACATCGACCGCGAGCTGGCGCAGCTCGGGGCCAGCGGTCAGGTCGACGACGAGCTCGCCGCGATGAAGGCCGAGCTCGGAACGGGCGGTGGCGAGTCGCCCCAGCTCGGCAACGGAGAGGAGAGCAGGTGATCGTCCGCATCTCCGGCGAGGGTCAGTACCGCCTGCCCGACGCCGACGCCGAGCGTCTGAACGAGCTCGACAACCGCGCCGTCGCCTCCGTCGAGGCCGGCGACGAGACCGGCTTCGGCGAGCTGTGGGCCCAGATGCTCGCGCTGGTCGAGGCCGATGGCGAGGCGATCGGGGACGACGAGCTGGTTCCTTCGGATGTGATCCTGCCGCCGCGGGATTCGAGCTTCGCCGAGGCCGCGGGCGAGTTCACGGGCGAGGGCCTGATTCCGGACTGATCAACGCCGCGGTGCGCCGCGGCATCGTTACTGCTTGGAAGATCGGCGAAGCGCGTGTTGCGGCGGCATGCTCGCCGGAACTTGCGCTTCGGCTTAGGGACCGGCGTTGGCGGCCGCGGGTCCTGTCTCCGATTTTGGTTTCCGTGCGCGGCTCCGCGGCTGCGCTGGGACTCCGCCCCGTGCCTGGTGCGGTTGGGGTGTAGGGCGCTTGGTGTGGTGAGACGGCAGGGGCTTCGCCCGGACGCTCCGCTCGCTACGCCTGTGCGCGCAAACGCAAAATCGTCGCCACCCCAAGTAGCTCTGCTCGTCTTCGAGACGACCGTCGGGCAGGGAGTGGGGTTGGATCTCCGAGCCGAGCGCCCCGCGGTAGTCGTTCTGGCGCTTGCGGACTATCCGGTCTCGGTGGAATCGACGGCGATGCGAACTCTCAACCGGGATGCGCATATACGCATGCTAACCGTCTGTCGCGGTCGCGTAGCTGTGCTGTTGCAAACGGGTCCCCATGGGTCTGTTGGCGCTGGCCAGGCTCGCTGGCGTGTTCGTCGCCAGGATGCTTTTCAGCGAGCGGGTGGTAGCCAAACTGGTTCGGCGTGGCATCCAGCCCGAGGAGGTCGAGCAGCTGCCGGAGAACGGCGGCCGCAGCAAGCGAAATCCGCGTCCGCGCCATCCCGATAGTCGCTTTCTGATCGGACCGACGAACGGAGGCCGGATTCTCACTGCAGTCGTGGAACCGGAAGCTGCGGACGATGCGATCTGGCATGTACGGACGGCTTGGGAGTCCAGCCCGACAGAGCAGATGTTCTACTATCGGAGGAGCTAGTAATGGAGAGTCTGATGGAGCGCGACCCATACGACGACATGGGGCCGGACCCAACGAGGGATCTCAGTGGTCTCGAACCAGTCGAGATCGCGCCCGACTATCACGCCGAGATCTCCGTTCCCTTTACGTCAGAGCAGCTGACGGCTGTCTCGAAGATCGTTCGAGAGCAAGGCACTAGCCACGGCGAGGTCATCCGGGAGTTGCTCGCCGAGGCGCTCGCTGCCCGCAAAACCCGGCGGTAAGTCTTCGCAAGTAGATTCGCGCGATGGACTTCGATCACAGTGTGCGTGCCCGGGACCTGCTGGAGCGGGTCGACTCGTTCATCGAGCGGGAGGTGACGCCTAGGGAGGAGGCGTATCACAGGGAGCTGATGGCGCTGGAGGACCCGTGGGTGGTGCTGCCGGCGATCGAGGAGCTGAAGCGGAAGGCGGAGGGGGAGGGGCTCTGGAACCTCTTTCTGCCGGACGAGGAGCATGGCGCTGGGCTGACCAACGTCGAGTACGCGCCGCTGGCGGAGCGGATGGGGCGGTCGCTGATCGCGAGCGACGTCTTCAACTGCAACGCGCCGGATACGGGCAACATGGAGGTGCTGCTGAACTTCGGCGACGAGGAGCAGCAGGAGCGGTGGCTGAAGCCGCTGCTGGCCGGTGAGATCCGTTCGGCGTTCTGCATGACCGAGCCGGACGTGGCCTCGTCGGACGCGACGAACATGGAGGCGACTGCCGTCCTCGACGGCGACGAGATCGTGATCGACGGGCGCAAGTGGTGGAGCACCGGGATCGGCCATCCCAACTGCGAGATCCTGATCTTCATGGGCCTGAGCGATCCTGGCGCGGACCGCTACCACCAGCACTCGATGGTGCTGGTCCCGCGCGACACGCCCGGGGTGACGGTCGAGCGGATGCTTACGACGATGGGCTTCCTCGACGCCCCGGGCGGACACGGCGAGGTCTCGTTCGACGATGTCCGCGTGCCGAAGGACGCGGTCATCGGCGGCGTCGGTCAGGCGTTCTCGATCGCCCAGGCTCGGCTCGGCCCGGGCCGCGTCCACCACTGCATGCGTCTGATCGGCCTCGCCGAGTCGGCGCTCGAGCTGGCCTGCCGCCGCGCGACCGACCGTGTCGCCTTCGGCAAGCCGATCGCCAACCTCGGCGGCAACCGCGAGCGGATCGCCGACGCCCGCATCGCAATCGACCAGGCGCGCTTGCTCGTCCTCCACGCCGCATGGCTGCTCGACCAGGGCTCGCCCGAGTCGATCGCCGCCGTCTCGAAGATCAAGGTCGCCGTCCCCAACATGGCCCAGGACGTCATCGACATGTCGATGCAACTCCACGGCGGAGGAGGCCTCTCCACCGACTTCCCACTCGCCCCCGCCTGGACCATCGCCCGCGCCCTCCGCCTCGCCGACGGCCCCGACGAGGTCCACCGCGGCGTCATCGCCCGCCTGGAGCTGGCTCGGTACGGCAAGGGCAAGTGGTCGGGCTGACCCCAAGTCCCTAGACGGAAGCGGCTGAGGGGGCGGAGGCGTCCCAGTCGTATTCGGCGGCGATGGTGCGGAGGTGGGCCTTGGTGTCCTGGTCGCAGAGGGCGCCGGCGATGCCGGCTTCGAAGGCGGTGCGGGGGTCGGCTCCGAGGGAGCGGGCGGCGGCGTGCTCTGAGTCGAGGTCGCAGCTGAAGAAGGTGGGGTCGTCGGTGTTGATCGTGCAGGGGATGCCCGCGGCAAGCATGGTGGGGAGTGGGTGCTGCTCGAGCGTGGGGGCGACGCCGAGGCGGAGGTTGGAGAGGACGCAGACGTCGCAGACGATCTGACGCTCGGCCAGCTCCTCGAGCAGGTTGGGGTCGTCGACGGCGCGGACGCCGTGGCGGATACGGTCGGCGCCGAGGGCTTCGAGGGCGCCGCGGATCGACGCCGGCCCTGCCGTCTCGCCGGCGTGGGGGACGGAGGCGATGCCGCCCTCGCGGGCGATCGCGAAGGCCTCGGCGTAGGGCTCGGGCGGGTTGCCGTCCTCGGGGCCGCCGAGGCCGAGTCCGACGATGCCGCGGTCGCGGTAGCGGACGGCGTACTCGGCGGTGCGCTTGGCGGTGTCGAGGTCGCACAGTCCGCGAGTGATGTCAGGCGTGAGGCGCAGCTCGATCCCGACCTCCTCGCGCGCCTGGGCGACGCCGTCGCAGAAGCCCTCGAAGCAGGTGTCGAGCGACACTCCCTGGGCGATCTTGTCGGTCGGAGAGAAGATCGCCTCGACGTAGGCCGCGCCCTGGGCGGCGGCGCGTCGAGCGTAGTCGACGACGAGCTCGCGGTAGTCCTGCTCGGTCGAAAGGGCCGGCGTAGTCGCGAACCAGGCCTTCATGAAGTGGTCGAAGTCGCGGAAGCGCATGAAGTCCGCGAGCGCTTCGGGAGAGGAGACCGGCAGCTCCCAGCCGTTGCGCGCCGCCGCCGCGATCAGCGCCTCCGGCGACACGGCCCCCTCGAGGTGGATGTGCAGCTCGATCTTGGGATAGCTCATGGGGGAAAGTAAACCAGGTCAAGGTGGTCGACCAACCTGGTAAGTTGTCTGCATGGAAGTCACGGTTCAAGAGGCCAAGACGCAGCTGTCACGCCTGCTGCGCCGCGTAGAGGCAGGCGAGTCGGTGACGATTCGCCGTGGACGCGACCCGGTAGCGATGCTTGTCAGGGCCCCCGCGAAGCCAGGGCAACGACAGATATGGGGCGATCTGAACGGGTCGATCGGTCCTGAGTTCGACGATCTGCCCGAGGGCTTCGAGCGTTACGCGTGAAGCGTCTGCTGCTCGACACCAACGTCGCCGTCTGGCTCCTCCTCGGCGAGCGCGATTCGGTCTCCAGCGAGGCTCAGAGTGCGCTGACGGACGAGCGCAACTCAATAGCGCTGAGTGCCGTAAGCGTCTGGGAGATCGCGATCAAGCGCTCGCTGGGGAAGCTCCAGATCGATAGTGGATGGGCTCAGGCGCTGACGCGACTCGATTTCGATCCGATGCCCGTTACCTCGCAGCACGCCGAGCGCGTCGAGCACCTGCCCTGGCATCACCGTGATCCCTTCGATCGCTTGTTGGTCGCCCAAGCGTCGCTCGAGGATCATGTGCTGCTGAGCGCCGATGCCCAGATGACGGACTATGACGTCGAGGTCGTCTGGTGATCGAGAGCTAGAGCGGGATCTCCCAGAGCGGGAACCAGCGGGTCAGCTCGGGCTCGATCGGGACCTCGTCGCCGATCTGGGCCTTGAGCCGCATCTCGCGCTCGTTGTCGCGCTGCTGCTGGCCGGGGGCGGGCACGAAGGGATAGAAGGAGCCGCGCTTGAAATTGTAGATCAGGTACAGCCGCCTGCCCTGCTCCTCGAAGGCGAAGACGGCGGCGAGCAGGCGGTCGCCGTAGCCGCCGGCCTGGAGCTCGGTCGAGATCGTGTTGAGCGAGACGACGAGGTCCTCGAAGTCGGTGTCGCGCAGCACGAGCCAGCGGTAGCCGAACTCGTCGTCCGCGGTCTCG
>Ga0190272_10001397_pt1 | contig 11640 bp, 10 predicted proteins | sample Popmic504T_FD_133746 | JGI IMG/M metagenome (GOLD analysis project Ga0190272, IMG submission 133746) | Populus adjacent soil microbial communities from riparian zone of Shoshone River, Wyoming, USA - 504 T | ecosystem: Environmental > Terrestrial > Soil > Riparian zone | place: USA: Wyoming...
GATCGCAAGTCGCCGAAGCGATCCAATTGGCACGACGACTTACGCCGTTGCGCGCCCAAAGATGAAGATGGACAGGAACTCTCCGTCTCTAGCATCCAGTGCGAGCGGGTCCCGCGTGGTGTGCGAGTCGCACTCCCGTCCATCCACCGACCTGAAGCCTGTTGGCGGAGTGAGCCAGCGGAAGGGCTAATCATGATCCCGCCAAGGCTGGTAGCCGTGAGGTGGTTCACCGCCGTGTCCGGTGACGCCGAGACGCGCCGAGCGCTTCTGCCCGACCGTTTCCGTAGGGCCCCGGCCGGCACGATGCCTGATGGGCCCGCCGGACCGCTAGGTCAACAGCCGCGGCTCTACCGCGCGCGGCTCCCTCCTGCGGCGACCTCTGGCTTCGACAGGACGGTCTCGCCATGGTGATGCGGATTGACCTGGCTGGCCGCACCGCACTAGTGACCGGCGCGACCAGCGGTATCGGCCGCGCGGCCGCGGTGGCGCTGGGCGGCGCTGGCGCCCACGTCTTGGTTGTGGGCCGGGACATCACGAGAGGTGCTGCGACGGTGAGGAGCATCGTTGATGCTGGCGGCAGCGCCGAGTTCCTTGGGTCGGACCTGTCGAGCGCACGGGGAGCTCGAGAGCTGGCGGTTGACGCACTGCGGTGCGGGCAAGTCGATGTGCTAGTCAACAACGCAGCGATCTTTCCGTTCGGGACAACGGCAGCGGTACCCGACGAAGTTGTCGACGCCGTCATGACCCTGAACGTTCAGGCGCCCCACATCCTTGTCGGCACCCTGGCACCAGCCATGGTGCAGCGTCGGCACGGCGCGATCGTGAATGTGACCGCGGTCAACGCGGAACGCGCGTCGGCCGTCTCCGGTCTGTACGGTTCGAGTAAGGCCGCGCTGAACCTGCTGACGAAGGCGTGGGCGGTTGAATACGGCCATGCAGGAGTCCGGGTGAACGCGGTCAGCCCTGGCCTCACACACACCGACGGAACGGAGCCGCTGCGCGAAATGCTTGACGCGCAAGGCATGAAGGCGCCGCTGGGGCGCGCTGCTGAGCCCGACGAGATCGCTGCCGCCATCACGTTCTTGGCCAGCGATCTCGCGAGCTTCATCACTGGCGCGGTCGTGCCGGTCGATGGAGGCCTGTCCGCGTGCTTGATCCCAGACTGACCTGGATTGGGCACCGTCGTCAATTGCGAGCCGCACAGCCGTCGCGTGCCGTCACGACAAGGGCATCTCCGGCGGCCCAGGCCGCGCCCCAGCTCTCTGTGCGATGGCCGGAGTAGGGAGTGTTCAGGTATTTCGCCAGGGGCGCAAGGTAATTCGCCATTGCGACATCGACGATGGTGAGGGTGATTCGGAGTCAGATGAAATGTTTCGCCCTTCGCGTCACGCCGCTTCGAGTATTGTCACCGACCAGTCCGAGAAATTGGGAGATCAGGGGTCGCAGGCAATGACAGTTGGGGATACCGTGCGGCGCTGCGCATATGCGCTGCCGATTCTGGCCGTGTTGGCAACCGCGGGTGGGGTCGTAGCGACGCGGGCTGTAGCACCAAGCTGAAGATCAATCCTCAGCTGCGCCAGGCCGCGCAGTGGCACGCCGATGACGTCCTGAACAACCGGACGCTGGATGGTGACGTCGGATCGGACGGGTCGACCGTGCACGACCGCGCCAACGCCGCGGGCTATAGGGGTATCGCGGCCGAGACCGTCGCGATCAATCCCGCGATTGCGATCAGCGGCGTCGAGCTCATCAATCAGTGGTACTACCGTCCCGACTACATGGCGATCATGTCGAACTGCGCAAACAGTCAGATCGGCGTGTGGTCGGTGAACAGCGTGGACCGGACGGTCGTCGTCGCCGTCTACGGAATCCCCGGCTGACTGCACCGAGCCGTCCGACGCGCCCTCTGCTCCGCCGCTCGATCCACCGCAGTCGCCGGCGGGCGCCAACGATTCGTGGTGCTCGGATTTGGTGAAAGAATCTTCACCCGGTCCTCCAATCGCCGCATCGAACGGAAGACGTGGCGATCTAGAGAATGAGTTTGGCGACAAACCGGGCTCGACCGGCGATGGTTGGCCCTACCTGCGAGATCCGTCGGTTGACTAGCGCCAGCTTTTAGACGCGCTCGCCGTCGGGGCTTCGACGTGATCGGACGCGATCGCTGGCGCGGCGCCCCCGGGGCTTCTCGGTCTCGGTGGCCACGGATCTCGGGCAAGCTGTCGGCGATGGCCGACTCAGTTCCCCGTCGGGTGTTGAAGAAACGACCCGGTATGTTTGCCAGACGGGAGGCTGTGGGCAACTTTGGCCGTCCACGATGGGCGCGCCACGCGGAGTACCGCGGGCAAGAACTATGTGGAACGCGACCCCCATCACTGGTCGAGACAACGGTCGCGGCCGTTGTAGGCCTGCCCGTGTCAGTGTTTTGACCGCCACGACCCGACCCGGACCGACGTCGGAAAAGCGCTCCGTCTGTCACTGCGCCGAGATCGAGACGGTTCGCGTGTCGCCCGGCGATGACCGGTGTGCTGCCGACGATCAACGACGTGAGCCGCACTTCCAATCGTCGCCGCCGCCGACCGGCTTGGGCGCTCGTAATCAGACGTACTGTCCGACCACCAAGGAGCTGCCCCCGGGGCTCTTCGTGGTCCTGCTGAGAGGTCGACCTGGACGTAGAGCGGTCCTGCGGCCCCGCTGGTGGGACGACCTGCGATTGGTCGCTGCCACCGAGCTGGGGTGAACCCAGCGAGACGGGTCGGCTCCGGCAACCAACGTGTGCGGTTTTGTCCCCACGGACCTTCCTAGTCGGTGGAATCGCCGCTGAGCATTGCAAATGCGCACTGACAGACGGTGTCGCCTATCCGGAGGTGTAGTCCAAGAGATGACGCCGGCAGCGATCACTCTTCGCGCCGACGACCTGTGTCCGCATTGCCGAGCGGCAGGGTCGGCGACCGCCGTCGGGTCCGATCGCTCACTAAAAGTTGCGAACTGAAAGTTCTTGTGCTTGGCAGCGCAAGCTGTTAAGTTTTCCGTTACCCGGACTGGATGTCCGAGTAACTTGATCGTGGTGCGGGTGCTGACGATTCGTCGGGGTTCGTTCCAGGGAGGTGGCTCGTGGTCATCGAAATCCCAACGCGGGTCAACGGACCTACGACTGCAGCGACACCCTCGGCACGAACTGCTTGGAGGAGACCTCGTTCCGTTGACACATGGATTGGGTCGAGTGTCGGGCTGAGTCGTCATCGACTCGGCATCGGCCAGAAACCCCATCGCTCCGGGACAACCGATCGACAGCACCCGAACCCCACACGTGCCGCGATCGTCGCACTGGCCGGCCGGATCGCGGTAGATGCGTCAATAGTTGGCGAAGTTGCTGTGATTGTCGACAGCTACATGGACCGATGACGTCGAATGGGATTGGCATCGAGAAATGTGGGTTGCAGGACTATCCAGGTCGCGTCTGTGGTGCAGCCCGATACCGACTGCTCACCGCTCATACCGTGCTCGCGTGATGGATTACGTTGCGCGGGTGGAGATGGCTGACCGCAAGGCGCCGCGCCTGCGCGGTGAGGCCAACCGCGAGGATGTGGTACGCCGCGTGATCGCCGCGACCGAACGCCTTCTGGCATACAACGAGTCGTTCATGGAGATCCAGATAGCGCGCATCGCCAGCGAGGCCGGTATGGCGCGATCGACGTTCTACATGCACTTCCGTGATCGCGCGGAACTGGTCCAGGAGATCATGTCGTTGCTCCTAGACGACTTCGAGCAGGAGATCGCCAAGGTTGGCCAAATGGGCGCCAATCCCAGCCCCGAGAAGCTGCGTGCTCTCATCGGTGACCTTGTCGAGGTGTTCCACAAACACGAGACGTTGGTCATCCCGCTGTACGCAGTGGTGCAACAAGATTCGAAACTCAGGCTTCGGTACGAGGTCCGCATCGCCTTCATCGCGGCTGCGTTCGAGATGCTCATCCTTGCGCAGCCTGTCGAGCGTCGTCGGCTGGGACGTCCGCTCGACATCGCTAGGGTAATCGCCCGTCTCATCGAAGGCACGATCACCCGCGAGATGCCGGGGGCCAATGCCGAGCGTCGCGCCCGCCTCGCCCACACAATCGCCGACATCTGTTGGAGCGCCATGTTCCTCGACCACCCATCCGCTGAGACCAACGGCGTCCAGACGCCATGATTCGGAATACCTTCTGTTCTGCTACTGGCGATGTCCAACCTCGGGGCATTTGTTCGGACCCCTTCTGGTCGAAGTCACCTGCTGAGCCTGACGAGATGTTCGCCAAGCGGCACCGCGACAGCCCGGTCTCCTGGCACCTACCCCCGGCCCCAACGAGCTTGACAAGGATTTGGCTACTGCCGTTAAATCAGATTAACTCGTTAAGCCAGATTCACGCGCGAGACCGAAGCAGTCGCCTACTGCACCAGGGAGAGTTTCAGCAAACCATGTCACGTGGGGCCAAGCGAGAAGTGAGCGGGCGCTAATGGTCACGACCCTGTCCAAACCGGTTCGTGAGGCAGGCAGCTTCTTCGCGATGTCGGTGGATATCCTGGTGCAGATGGTGCGGCCACCGTTCGCGTGGCGTGAGTTCGTGTACCAGACTTGGTTTGTCGCGCGAGTGTCACTCGCCCCGGCCATCTTTCTGGCGATTCCCTTCAACGTCATGGTCGTCTTCTTCCTCAACGTCTTGTTGGTCGAGATCGGTGCTGCCGACATCTCGGGCACGGGGGCAGCGCTCGCCGTGCTGACCCAGAGCGGACCGGGGACAACGGTGTTGACCGTGGGTGGTGCCGCCGCCACCGCGATGTGCGCTGACCTCGGCGCACGCACCGTTCGCGAAGAGATCGATGCCATGAAGGTGATGGGCATCAGCCCCATTCAGCGTCTGGCGGTGCCGAGAGTGGCTGCGCTCACGTTGGTCGCGGTACTGCTGACCGGCGTGGTCATTCTCGTCAGCCTCATCGGTTGTTACTTCTTCTCGGTCTACGTAAACAACGTCAGCCCAGGCGCTTTCGTCGCAAGCCTCACGCTGCTCAACGGACTGCGCGATGTGATCATCGCGCTCTTGAAGTCAGCACTGTTCGGCCTTACCGCCGGCTTCATCGCTTGTTATAAGGGATTCACCGTCGGTGGCGGACCGCAAGGCGTAGGCAACGCGGTCAACGAGACGGTGGTGTACTCGTTTGTTGCGCTGTTCGTGATCAATACGTTGATCTCCGGCATCACTGCGCAGTCGGTCATATGACCAGGCCCGTAGGCAAGCCGAGCTCGTTGCGGCCATGGCTGATGAGCACATTGGGCGGCTGGGTCGATGGGTGGAACCGCATCGGCGAGCAGACCGCCTTCTACTTCCAAAGTCTCCGTTCCGTCGGTGAGGCAGTCGTCAAGTACCGGACGGAGACCCTGCGCTTGATCGCGCAGATGAGCTTGGGGGTCGGCGCTCTTGCCTTGGTCGGTGGCGCCACGGTGATCGTCGGATCGTTGGTGCTCAACGCGGGCTTCATCGTCGGTCTCGTCGGCTACCCGCAGTTCAACAGGATCGGAGTCGAGGCGCTGTCGGGGTTTCTCTCCGCGTATGTCAACCCGCGCCTGGCCGTTCCCTTGATCTGTTCGTTCGGTATGGCCGCCACGATTGGTGCGGGCGCGACCGCGCAGCTCGGAGCGATGCGCATCAATGAAGAGATCGACGCGCTCGAGGTCATGGGCATCCGCACGATCGCATATCTGGCATCCACTCGGGTGGTCGCGGGTCTGGTCGTCGTGATGCCGTTGTTCTTCGTCGCTCAACTGGCGTCATTCGTGGCAACCAAGGCGATTGTCGTCACCGGATATGGTCAGTCGGGCGGCGTGTATGAACACTATTTCAACACCTACCTGCGAGTGACCGACATCTTCTGGGCTCTGATAGAGCTGATGGCACAAGGTGTGGTCATCATGTTGATCCACACTTACTACGGTTTCACGGCCTCAGGCGGGCCGGCTGGCGTGGGCGAGGCGACGGGCCGCGCGGTGCGCACCTCGCTGGCGGCATCGATCTTCGTGACGATGGCCGTGGCGCTGGCACTCTACGGTCGGTCCGGCGACTTTCACCTTGCGGGATAGCGACAATGACATCGAAACCGCGCCTGCACCCCGCACTGTGGACACTCATTCTCTTTACCGTCATCGTCGCGTTGACCGTTGGCACTGCAACGGCCTTCAACCGAGACTTCCAGTCCTACGCCACGGTGACGCTGACGTCGGACCGGGCGGGATTGGTCATGTCGCCGTACGCGCAGGTCAAGTTCCGCGGAGTCCAGATTGGCCGGGTTGCATCGATCCGGGCGAAGGATCAAGTGCAACTGCAGCTCGAGCTGTATCCCGACCAACTCAAGTACATCCCGGCAAACGTTGAAGCACAGATCACGGCGCCTACGGCGTTTGGCTCCAAGTACGTCGAGCTACTGGATCCCAACGATCCGAGCCGGGGGCGGCTGGCGGCCGGCGCAGTTCTCAGGTCGCGCAACGTCACTGTCGAAGTCAACACCGTGTTCCAGAATCTCGCCGGTGTGCTCGACCAGATCGATCCTGCGAAACTCAATGCAGTCTTGTCGGCGCTCGCCGAGGGCTTTCGGGGGAAGGGCCAGGCCATCGGTGCGGCCATCACCGACTTCAACCAGGTGCTGCTGGCGGTCAATCCGCGCAGCGAGACCATCCGTGACGACTGGCATGCGCTGCAGGGATTCAGCGATACATACAGTTCCGCCGCGCCGAACATCTTGACGGTGTTGGACGCCGCGAGCACGACGAGCGCCACCATCGTGAATAACGCGAAGGCGCTGGACTCGTTGCTGCTGAACGTCGTCGGCCTGGCCAACAGCGGTATCAACGTGATTGGGCCGAACAAGGACAACTTGGTGCAGAGCATCAACCTGCTCGAGCCGACGACCCGGCTACTGATGAAGTACAACCCCGAGCTGACCTGCCTGTTCACGGGCGCGACGAAAGTACTCGCCTCCAATGATGACGGCGGATACGGCTGGACCGACACGGTCGGAGGCCAAACCGGGTATTCGGGCATCGTCGACGTCGCTCTGCTGCTCGGCGATGACTTGTACAAATATCCAGACAACCTTCCCGTCACTGGCCAGAAGGGCGGTCCGGGTGGACAACCCGGCTGCGGAGGCCTGCCCGACATCGCCCAACACTGGCCGAAGCGATACCTGGTCACCAACTCCGGGTGGGGCACAGGGTTGGACCTGAGGCCGAACCCCGGCATCGGCTTCCCCGGTTACGCGAACTTCTTTCCGGTCACTCGAGGAGTGCCCGAACCACCGAAGGTCAGCAAGATCGGCCCGCCGGCCCCGGGCCCAGTTCCCTACCCGGGCGCGCCGCCCTATGGCGCCCCCGAATATGCACCCGACGGAACCCCGCTCTACCCCGGTCTACCGCCCGCACCCCCGCCGGGCAGACCCCAAGAACCCGGGCCTCCGCCGCCAGGGTCGGAACCGTCGGGAGTGGATTTCCCGGCGCAGGTGCACCCCACCCCGGCGCCGCTGCCCGATCCGCCGCCACCGGCGGTCATGGCTCCGCCAGCCTCGAATCCAGCGCCCCCATTGCCGGCGGAAGCACCGGCGCCGTGACCCCGTCAGGTAAGAGAACGTCCAGGTAGAGAAGGGATAGGCATGCGAGAAGATCTGCTAGGCACGCTCTGGCGTCTCGCGATCTACGGGGTCGTGTGCCTCGCGGCGCTGACCGTCGTCCTCTTCACGTTCGGCCAATTTCGTTTAGAGAAGGCGGCGACCTACGACGCGGTGTTCTCGAATGTGTCTGGACTACAAGGCGGAAACTTCGTCCGTATCGCCGGTGTGGAAGTCGGGAAGGTCAAGAGCGTCTCGGTCCAGCCCGACACAACCGTTCGGGTCGAATTCTCCGCGAACGACACCGTGGTGCTCACCAAGGGCACGAGGGCGATGATTCGCTACGAGGATCTCATCGGGGGCAGGTCGATCGCGCTCGAACAGGGGCCCGGGGACATCCAGAGACTCGCGCCCGGAGGCACGATCCCAGTCACGCAAACGCAGCCTGCACTTGATCTCGATGCGTTGATCGGCGGCTTCCGACCATTGTTCCGCGCGCTGAACCCCGATCAGGTCAATGCGCTCAGTGGCCAACTCATCCAGGCCTTCCAGGGCCAGGGCCCGACCATCAGCGCGTTCCTCAGTCAGGCTGGGGCGCTGACGAACACCCTGGCGGACCGGGACCAACTGATCGGCCAGGTCATCGTCAACCTGGATTCGGTGCTTGGCTCACTCGGCGATCAGAGCGACCAATTCGCCAAGACCGTCGACTCGCTGGCCGAACTCGTCAAGGGCTTGCAGGCGCGCAAGGAGGACATCAGCAACGGACTGGCTTACGCCGACGCGGCTGCCTCTTCCATTGCTGATCTACTGGCGCAATCCCGCCCGCCACTTCAGAAGGTGATACACGAATCCGATCGTGCTGCGGGGATTGTCGTGGCCGATCACGACTATGTCGACAATCTCCTCAATACTCTCCCCGAGGCGTATCAAATCATCGGAAGACAAGGCCTCTACGGAGATTACTTCAACTTTTACATGTGCGACCTCATACTCAAGCTCAACGGCAAAGGGGGCCAGCCAGTCTTCGTTAAATTGGCGGGGCAGAAATCTGGGAGATGTACACCGCGATGAAACCATTGTCAGAACGCAACCCGATAGTGGTCGGTGCCGTTGGCATGGGCGTAATCGCCCTGGCGTCGGTGGCGGCGCTCAATTACAACAAACTGCCAATTTATGACACGGGGACGGAGTACTCCGCTTATTTCGCGGAGGCAGGGGGGTTGGTGACCGGTAGCCCTGTCGAGGTATCGGGAGCAGAGGTTGGACACGTGACTGGCGTCGGGCTGGACGGTCCGCGGGTGCTGGTCCAGTTCACGGTCGATGGCGATATCGGAGTCGGGGACCGTAGTGAAGCTGCCATCAAGCTGAAGACCTTGCTCGGTGCCAAGTATCTCGAGGTCACGCCGAGAGGTGGAGGCCACCAGTCGGGCGTCATTCCCGTCGATCGGACGACGGCGCCCTACCAGCTGCCCGACGCGCTAGGCGATCTTGCGACCACCGTTGGTGAGTTGAACACCGATCAGTTGTCGAACTCTCTTGCGGTACTGGCCAACGAGTTTTCCAACACGCCGGCGGATCTCCAAGTTGCGGTGCAGGGGTTGGGACGGTTCTCTCAAACTCTGGACCAGCGCGACAGCCAATTACGCACGCTGCTGGCGAATGCAAACAAGGCTACGGGGGTGCTGGCCGAACGCAGCGACGAGGTTGTCAGCCTGGTCGTCAATACCAATGCACTATTGGTGCAACTGAAATCGCAGAGCGCCGCACTAGATCAAATTCTCGGCCACCTCTCGGCCCTAGCCGAACAAGTCAAGGGATTCATCGCCGAGAATCGCGCGACGCTGAAGCCCGCTCTCGACAAGATCAACGGTGTATTGGCGATCGTTGACAACCGGAAGGAGAGCGTCCAGAAGGCGATCAAAGGGCTGAACTCCTATGCGCTCCCGCTTGGAGAATCGTTGGGAACTGGACCGTACTTCAAGGCCATTGTCGGAAACCTGCTTCCCGGGCAGTTCGTGCAACCGTTCATCGACGCCGCATTCTCCGACCTTGGCCTCGACCCGGCGACGCTCTTACCGAGTCAGATCTCGGACCCGCAGGTCGGTCAGCCGGGAACGCCAGCACTTCCTGCGCCGTACCCGAGAACAGGCCAGGGCGGTGATCCTCGCCTGAACCTTCCCGATGCGATCACCGGCAAGCCCGGTGATCCGCGCTACCCGCTCAAAGAGGAGCCACCTGCGCCGCCACCCGGCGGCCCGCCGCCCGGCCCGCCGCCACCCACGCCGCAAGGGCCTGGACAGATCGTGCCGCCCGCGGCCCCAGTCGAGGTGCCCGCCCCTGGGCAGATACCGCCCACCCAACCCCCGACGCTCACTGGGCCGGCACCTATGGGCCCACTCCCAGGCCCGCAATCACCGGCAGGGGGTGGGCAATGAGAACCCGCAGGGCGAAGATCGGCCTGGCTGCAGTACTGGCCCTGGTGCTAGTCGGCGGCATCATCGCTGCCATTCGACCGCTGACTGGCATCGGCCATACCCGCGTCGTTGGATATTTCGACAACAGCAACGGTATATACGTGGATGACAACGTCGTCATCCTTGGTGTGCCGATCGGAAAGATCGAGAAGATCGAGCCGCAACCGGACCACGTCAAGATCACATTCTGGTACGACGACAAGTTTCAGGTACCCGCGAACGCGCAAGCCGTGATCGTCTCGCCTTCGCTCGTGACGGTTCGACAGATCCAGTTGACGCCTGCCTATACCGGCGGGCCGGTGATGCGGGACAACGCGGTGATCCCGCGGGAACGCACCGCCGTCCCGGTCGAGTACGACGACTTGCGCCAAGAGCTGGGGAAGCTGACGCAGGCCCTGCAGCCGACCCAACCCGGCGGCGTCAGCACCCTGGGGGCCTTCGTCAACACGGCTGCTGCCAACCTACGAGGTCAGGGCGCGAACATCCGGGACACCATCATCAAGTTGTCACAGGCGGTCAGCGCGCTCGGCGACAACAGCGGAAACCTCTTCGCCACGTTCAAGCACCTGTCGACATTGGTCTCGGCGCTGCACGACAGTACCGGGTTGCTGAAGGACTTGAACCAGAACCTCGCTGCGGTGTCGGGCCTGCTGGCCAATGACCCGAACGAGGTCGGCAACGCTGTGAAGAATCTCAACGACGTGGCCGACGACCTGAGGAGTTTCGTCGCCGAGAACCGTGACGCAGTGGGGACGACCGTCGACAAACTGGCGTCCGTATCGACAGCGGTGAACCAGAGCCTCGACGACATCAAACAAACGCTGCACATCGCCCCCACCGCGTTTCAGAACCTTCTGAACATCTACCAACCCGCGCAGGCCACGCTCTCGGGAGCATTGATGGTCAACAACTTCGCCAACCCGGTGCAGTTCATTTGTTCGGCAGTTCAGGCTGCGTCGCAGTTGGGCGCCGAACAGTCGGCGAAGTTGTGCGTCCAATACCTGGCGCCAATCATCAAGAATCGTCAATTCAATTTCCCACCAATCGGTGAGAACCTGATCGTCGGCGCCACGGCACGCCCCAACGAGGTGACCTACAGCGAGGACTGGATGCGTCCGGACTACGTTCCACCACCTGCCTCGCCGGAGGCCCCCAGCCCGGACACACCACCCGTCGGCCCGCTCCCGGCGCCGAACGGCATCTACGACTACTTCGGTGAGCCGGCCGACCCAGCGCACGGGGACCCGCCCTTCGTTCCGGGTCGGCCAGAGGACCCGATACTCACCAACCCAGCGCAAGGCCTACCCGGGCTGATGACACCGCCAGGAGGTGGACGGTGACTCGGACGCGCCGCCTGGGCCAGGCGGGAGCGGTGGTGCTCGCGACGCTGGCCCTGATGGCGCTCACGGGGTGCGGCTCCCTTCTGAATTTCCGCGGCCTGAACTCGTTCCCGTTGCCCGGCATCCAAGGCAAGGGCCCAGGGGCCTACACGATTCAGGCGCAGATGCCTGACCTGCAGTACCTCAAGCCCAACGCGCCC
>Ga0190272_10001398_pt1 | contig 11639 bp, 9 predicted proteins | sample Popmic504T_FD_133746 | JGI IMG/M metagenome (GOLD analysis project Ga0190272, IMG submission 133746) | Populus adjacent soil microbial communities from riparian zone of Shoshone River, Wyoming, USA - 504 T | ecosystem: Environmental > Terrestrial > Soil > Riparian zone | place: USA: Wyoming...
GTCACTACGGTGCCGTGCGAAGCGCCGATCCCCCTGAGCGTGAGGATGCTGCCCGCACTGAGATCCGGACCCCCGTCGACCGCGATCGTGACGGGGATCTTCTTCTCCTGGACGGCCTGCACGAAGAGCTTCGCGGGCCGTGCGTGCAGGCCGGAGCTGCTCGCGATGGTTGCCTGACGTTCTGCCATGGTTACTTGCCTTTCGTCGAAGACGGCTGACTCCAGCATTCCGCATTCGGCATGCCGGCGGGGGTTCAGACCGGAACGGCGGCGACTTCGAGGTTCGACTCGGCCTCAGCCAGCTCCTTGGGCGCGATAAAGCGCTTGAAGGCCACCACGAGGAATGCGGTGACCAGCACGCCGGCCAAAAGCGCCACCAGGAATCCCCAGATCGGGTTGATCGCGAAGAGCACGAAGACTCCGCCGTGGGGGGCGAGGGACTGCACGCCGAAGAGCATGCTCAGACCGCCCGTGACGGCGCCACCAACGAGGGAGGCGGGGATGACCCGGAGTGGATCGGCCGCCGCGAACGGGATCGCTCCCTCGGAGATGAACGCCAAGCCCAGCAGCCAGGCGGCTACACCGTTCTCCCGCTCGACGGGTGTGAACATGTTGCGCGCGAGCACCGTGGAAGCTAGAGCCATCGCCAGCGGCGGAACCATGCCGGCCGTCATGACCGCAGCCATGATGAGATACGGCGTGGGGTTGTCGGCCGAAGCTGACGCCAGCCCTGCGACGGCGAATGCATACGCGACCTTGTTGACCGGGCCGCCGAGGTCGAAGCACATCATGAGGCCCAGGATGACGCCGACGATGACAATTCCTGAGGTTCCTGCCATGTCTGTGAGCCAGGTTTCCATCCACTCCATGAGCGTCGCGATCGGTCGGCCCAGGAACAGGAGGAGCAGACCAGAGGCGAAAATCGATGCGAGCAGCGGGATGATCACGACCGGCATGAGGCCGCGCAGCCACCGCGGCGCGGCGAATCTGCCGAGCCACCACGCCGCAAGGCCGGCCAGCAGGCCGCCGACGATGCCGCCGATGAAACCCGCATTCATCAGCAGGGCTACCGCGCCGGCGACAAATCCCGGAGCGAGTCCCGGCCGGTCGGCGATCGCGAACGCGATATAGCCGGCCAGAGCCGGGACGAGGAAACCCATAGACACATGACCGATCACGAACAGGACCGAGCCGAGGTATTGGCCGAGCCCGCCGGCAGGGAGCGCCCACAGAGCGTTGTTGATGACCACTTCGTAGGCCTGATTGTCGGCATTCACGTCCACCCCACCAAGGAAGGGGAGGAAGCTCAAAGCCATGAGCAGACCGCCGGCCGCGACGAACGGGATCATGTAGCTGACGCCGGTGAGCAGGATGCGCTGGATGCGCGCGCCCCAGGAGAGCTGGGAGGCCGATGTCGCCGTGGACGCCGTCGCGGTGCCGCTCACGCGTGCCGAGCTCGGGTCGTTCGCGGCGGCGACGGCCTCGCGGATCATCTGGTCGGGCTGCTCGATGCCCCGCTTGACACCCGAGCGGATCACAGGCTTGCCCGCGAATCTGCCCGGCTCGCGAACGTCGACATCGGTCGCGAAGATCACCGCGTCGGCGCTGTCGATCGCACTGCTCGGAAGCGCCTGGTATCCGCTCGAGCCCTGCGGTTCCACGACCAGGTCGATGCCGGCCTTCTTGCCGGCCGCAGTGAGCGCGTCAGCCGCCATGAACGTGTGGGCGATGCCGGTCGCACACGCGGTGACCGCGACGATGCGGGCGGGTCGCCCCCCGACGCTGAGCCCGTCGGCCACGGCCGCGGTCGTCGGCGCCGCTGCCGCGTCGGGCGCGACCACCGGAGCGACATCGCCCTCGCCGATCGCGTTCCGCACGATCGCCACGACATCGTCGGGGCTCGCGGCGGCGCGCAGGCCGCTCGTGAAGTCGTCCTGCATCAGGCTGCGGGCGAGCTTGGAGAGCACCGCGAGGTGCGCCTCAGCGGCTCCCTCGGGCGCGGCGATGAGGAACACGAGGTCGGCGGGTCCATCGGGGGCACCGAAGTCGACACCCGGCTTCAGTCGCGCGAACGCGAGCGACGGGGTGACGACGGCGGCGCTCTTGGCGTGCGGGATCGCGATGCCGCCGGGAAGGCCGGTCTCGTCCTTCTGCTCGCGGGCCCACGCGTCGGCGAACAGCGCCTCGGCGTCGGTGGCGCGACCCTGCTCTGCAACGAGTGCTGCAAGGGCACGGATGACCGCCGCCTTGTCGGCGCCGAGTGGGGTGTCGAGTGACACCAACTCTGGCGTGATGGTCTGGGACACGATGACCTCCAATGGTCGGTGGTGCGGGGTGGTGTGTTCGGTCAGGGGGAGAGTTCTCGGATGACGACCTCGCCGTCGGGCAGATCATCCGGGGCGGGCGCCTGGGTGCCGGGGAGGGATGCCGCGGCCGCGCCGTACTGCACCGACCGACGCAGTCGCCCGGCGGCGTCTTCGCCCGCGACATCGGCCAGCAGGTATCCGGCGAGCGAACTGTCGCCCGCACCCACGGTGCTGACCACGCGGATGCGGGGCGGGACGGCCTGCCATGCTCCGTCGGCGGTGACGAGCACGGCGCCGTCGGCGCCGAGCGTCACGAGGGCAGCGGCGACTTTGCCGGGAACGAGCGCACGGGCGACGGGGAGCACAGCGGCTGCGAGATCGCCACCCTTCTCGAGCTCGACACCCGCCAGCTCGGCGAGTTCCTCGTCGTTCGGCTTGATCAGCTCGGGTGATGCCTCTTCGACGACGGCGCGCAACGCGGATCCAGACGTGTCGATCGCGACGCGCGGAGCGTCGGAGCCCCAGCGCGAGCGAACGGAGCGGGTGATGTCGACGTAGAGTCGGTCGCCGGCCCCGGGGGGCAGGGAGCCCGCCAGCACGAGCCAGTCTGCGCCCTCACTCGCCGCGACGACCGCGGCGATCAGCTCGTCGAGGTCGGACGGCGACAGAGCGGCGCCGGGGAGGTTGAGCTTCGTCGTGACGCCGGCGGGATCGGTGATCGTCACGTTCGCGCGCACGCGCCCCTCGACCTGGACCACACGGGCGGGAACGTGCGAGGCACGCAGCGCCGCGCCGAACGGGTCGTCGTTCGAGAGGGGGAGCACGGCGACGGTGTCGACGCCGGCTGCCGCGACCACGCGAGCGACGTTGATGCCCTTGCCGCCGGCATCCTCGCGGGCGGACGCTGCGGCCTGCACCGCACCCGGCTGCAGGGCGGCTCCGAGGGTGATCGTGCGATCCAGCGACGGATTCGCGGTGACCGTGACGATTCTGCCCACGTTCACAGGGTTCATGCGAGCCACACTTCCACTTCGGCATCGGACAGCGCGGACGACAGCTCCGCGTCGGGCACGGCATCCGTCACGAGGACATCGATCGCGTCCAGCGATGCGAAGCTCACGAGCAGCTCGCGACCGAGTTTCTCCGCGTCGGCGACGACGACGACCCGCCGGGCTGCGCGCACGATTGCGGACTTCACGGCGGCTTCATCGGGGTCGGGGGTGCTCAGGCCGAAGCCTGCGGAGATCCCGTTCGTGCCGAGGAAGGCGATGTCGGGCCGCAGGCGCTCGATCGCCCGCACGGTGTCGGCGCCGACGGCGGCCGCCGTCGCCGTGCGCACCCGGCCGCCGATGACGGTGAGGTCGGCATCCGATGCCCCCGCCAGGGTATGGGCGAGGGTCATGGCGTGCGTGACGATCTCCGCCCGCCCCGCGGTGACGACCAGTCGGTCGGCCAGCTGCGTCGCGACCGCCTCGGTCGTCGTGCCGGCGTCGAGGTAGAGCGAACCGCGGAATCGGTCTCGGACGACCTCGAGCGCGCGGCGCGCAATCGCGGCCTTGGCATCGTTGCGCACGTGCGAGCGCTCCGCGAGCGTCGGCTCCGCGATGCTGTCGCGGTCGCGGGTGACGGCGCCTCCGTGCACCCGGCGCAGGGCGCCGATTCGCTCGAGCTGGTCGAGGTCGCGTCGTACGGTCTCGGTGGTGACTTCGAAGCGCCGGGCGAGTTCGACAACGCTGACGCGACCCTCGTCGAGCAGCAACCGCTCGATGAGTTCCTGGCGCTCCATTGCGTACATGCGAATTCCTCCGTGAATTTCCCACACATTACAACATAAAGCCACACATACGCAACCCTTCGTGTGGGATTCGTCGGCCAGGGCTCCGGTCGGCGCGTCGCTACAGTCGAGGGATGCCCGACAAACCCTCCGCCGAGATCGTTATCGACGAGGATCTCGTGCGGGCGCTGGTCGCGAGCCAGGCGGACTCGATTCCGGATGCCGCGACCCTCCGTCTGGTCCACATCGCCGACGGATGGGACTGCTCGATCTGGCGGCTCGGCTCGCATCTCGCCGTCCGGCTCCCCCGCCGAGCCCTGGCGGCGCCGCTCATCCTCCATGAGCAGCAGGTGCTCGCCGGCATCGCGGCGCGGCTGAAGGCCTCCGGTGTGGGGGTGCCCGCCCCGGTGGTCGAGGGGCGACCCGGGCACGGGTACCCCTGGTCATGGTCGGTCGTGCCGTGGTTCTCCGGAAGCAGCGGCCTCGGCATCCCGCGCCGCGCGCGGATCGGATGGGCGGTGCCCCTTGCCCGAGCTCTCATCGCTCTGCATGTCTCCGCGCCGCGGGATCACCCGCTGAATCCGGTGCGGGGCGTGCCCCTCGTTCTGCGTGCCGAGGCGGTCGACGCGCGCTTCGCCTCGCTTCAGGGGCGCGCGCCGGCCGACGCGCTCGCTCGGGCCCGACGTCACTGGGACACAGCTCTCGCCACCCCTCCGTGGGACCGCGGACCGGTGTGGATCCATGGCGATCTGCACCCCGGCAACCTCGTCACCCACGGCTCCGACCTGGTGGCGATCATCGACTTCGGCGACGTCACCGCCGGCGACCCCGCCTACGACCTCGCGGTCGCGTGGCTGGCGTTCGACGCCGCCGGCCGCGCGGACTTCCAGCGCGCATTGCGCGGGCGCTACGACGCCGCGGACTGGACCCGCGCACACGGCTGGGCGGCGGCGCTGACCCTCATGCTGCTCGACCAGAGCGACGACAACCCCGAATATGCCGCACTCGGGTCGGAGGTGCTGGGCGAGCTGCGGGCGTAGCGATGCAGCGAGCCGAGGTCGGGATCACGCCGCTTCGTCGGTCTCGGCGATCCACACCTCCATCACCTCGCCGCGCAGGATGAAGCGCACCACGCTGCCGTCGGACAGCTCGAGCCCCTCGATCTGCCGCATGCCCGGAGAGAAGCTGATGTCGGCTGTCGCGGTCAGCGGTTCGGGCGCACATCCGGCGGCCATCCACTCGCCGGCTCCTGTGGTGACCACCACGCACACCGAGCCCTCGTCCGTGGTCGCCGACCACACGTCGAGGCCGTGGAACGGCTGATACCGCACCGGTGACTCGGCGGGGATGCCGTACATCCGGAAGTCCAGCTCGACGCCGTCCGCGAACGGCACCGGACGCAGGGTTGTGACGGGATGCGGCGACGTGAGTGCGGGTGCGGCCAGGCCGGCGCCGAGCCCGATCACCGCAGCCACCGCGACATACGCCCATACGGGCACACGCCGTCCGCGCTGGTTCACTTCCGCGAGGGCCGTCTCTGCGGCCGCTGCCCGGTCGCCGGCTTCCGTCACCGTGTCGCCCGCCTCCGTCACCACGGGCGCCGCGGACGAGACGGCGGCATTCCCCAGCGCCAGCTCCTCGAGTTCGATCAGGCGTGCGAGGGCGTCGGCGTCACGATCGATGTCGGCATCCGGTCCGTAGGCACGCGACCGCAGTTCGGCGAGCTCGCGCGTGCGCTCTGACGTCGAGGGCGGAGCATCCATGGCTCAATTATCCGCGTCGCCCACGGCGGCCGGAGCCTCGACCACCGTGACGACGACGGCTCCGTCCTGCAACGCGAGCCGAAGCACGTGGCCGGCGGGGACATCGCCCAGGGCTTCGAAGCCCGACAGGCGCGAGTCCTCGCGGTATTGCAGCAGGTCGATGGTCGGCCGGCGGTCCCAGCGGGTGCAGTCCACTCGCCACCGGGGCGGCGTCGTCGATGTCACGAACAAGCACGTGCTGCCGGCACCGCGGGGGGCGCTCCACACGTTGAGTCCGCGGTAATGGTCATAGAGTCGGACCTCGCTCCGGGCGATCCCCAGATACCCGAGCTGACCGACCATACTGAGCTGCGCCGAGGCGTCCGGAGGCACATCACCTCGCTGATAGAGCGTGACGTCGGATGAACTGGTCGTGATAATCGACACGACGGCGGCGGACCCCAGGACGAGGGCGGCGATCAGCCCGATCACCGGGACCCGCCTACCACGTCGACGGGAGGTGGCGCTTGGCTCCGGCGATGTCGGGGCCGTGTTCTCCGTGGGCACGGAGGTCGCATCGCGCGCTGTGCCGGCGAGGGACGGACCGCCGTGCCCACGCAGCGACTCCAGTTCGCTCAGACGCGCGACCGCTGACGCATCGTCCTGGATATCGGCTCCGGGGCCGTACGCGCGCCGCCGCAGCTCGTCGAGCTCGGCAGCATCCGTCAGGGAGGGCGACTCCCTCGTCGCGCCCATGGCACCATTATCCGCGCCCGCACGGCATCGGGCGAGGGGTGTGCCGACGCAGGTGAACCCCACGCAGCGTGAGTCGGCACGGCATCGTGGAATCAGTCGGGAGACTTGTCGATCCGACCCACGTACACGTCGATGACATCGTCACGCAGGACGAAGCGAATCGTGGATTCGAGCGGGATGCTGCCGCCTTCCGGCGCCTCCGGCATCCACGAGTTCAGACTGAGGATGTCGACGAAGGTGTCGATCCCCGGTGTGGTGCAGTGGATGCCCGCTACTTCACCTCCGACGCTCACCACGATGCACTGCCGCCCCGGGGATCCGCTCATGCTCCATGCGTCGAGGGCGCCGTACTCGCCGTACGAAACGAAGACGGGCTCGATCACCCCCCATGTTCGGAGGTCCTCCGGATCGACGAGGGGAACCGCCGTGCCGCGCGGCACGTCGGCGAGTGCCTCGAGTCGCGCTGCCGGTTGCGGCCGATTCAATCGCTCGAATCCGAGTGCGCCGACAGCGATCACTGCCACCACCGAGGCACCGATTGCGATGAGCGGCAGCGCGCGGCGCATCCGACCAGGAACCTCGGCGTCGGGCGGGCCTGCCTGGGACAAGGCCGGCGTGGCGTCTTCCGATGCCGCGTCGCTATCGACCGATGCACCATCGGGTACGGCTCGACCGCGCACGGCGTAATCCCGCTCCAGCTCCTCGAGTCGTGCCTGAGCGACCGAGTCGGTTTCGATGTCCGCGTCAGGGCCGTAGGCCCTCCGCCTCAAGGCGGCGAGCTCCTCGGCAGGGAGCGGCACCGAACTCACGGGGATATTGTCCACCCGCCGTGATGCGTTTGACAGCCCCCTTGCGAGAAACCGAAAACCCCCGCTCAGCGGGGGTTTTCGAATGGCTGGGGTACCTGGACTCGAACCAAGACCAAAGGTAGATCGTCGAGGTGACGACTCCCCCAACGTTTTGCCGCATGATTCCGCGGATTTCCGCGGTTTTCACGGATCGGGTATACCGGCTGGCACCGGCGCGAACGGGCTGATTCTGGGTCACTCAAGGGGTTTCTGGTCTCGTTTCTGGTCACGGCGACGAGACGACCTTCGACGCCCTCGCGTGTCACGTCACCGCACGAACGCGCGCTCCAGAAGTGGGTCTGCGACGAACTGGGAGGGCACCATCCCCGAGTTCGCGACGCGTGCCCCGCAGCTCGCTTGGAGAGTTGTTGCCGTCGCAATCGCTGAACGATGACCGGGATCGCTGCGTCTCCCATCGTGTCCCCCGATTGGATGCAGTCGGCGCCGCCTCGAGCATGTGTTGTTCCGTAGCGTGCAAGCCCCGGTGCAGCTCGACAGGTGGAGAAGAGAGCCGGCAATGAACCGCACCACCGCATCGTCAGCCGTGCAGACTCAGGACACGAACAACGTGCGGGCCGACGCGCTGTAGATGCCGGCCGCTGATGGCGCACCCATGGACGGCGATGCTTGCGGACCTCGGATCACTGGGGCTGGGCGGAAGGCCTCGAAGTCGAGGACAACATTCGTCGCGACAACGAGGCCAGCGAGAAGGCGCCCACCCGCGCAGGCGGGAAGTTCGACTCGGACGCAGCCGACAACTACGAAATCTGAAAGATCGACTCTCACTCGGCCGTCGACGACAAGCAGACGCGCGGGAGGCACACCGAGGCGGGGGTATCGCCCGCAACCACGAGTACACGGTCAGCGGCAGGTTGTCCCCGCGAAGGTCGAGGAGACAGACGCGGTTCGGGCCGCATCGTCCGCACCGGCGCCGGCGCTGGTCGCCGAGGCCCCGGCGATGACCGCCTGACGTGTGGTGAACGCTGCGCTGGCAGTCTTTCCGCCGCCCAGACCCGTGAAGGTCTTGGTGCCGTAGGCGGTGGTCACTGTCACATCCGCAGGCAGGTCGTCCTCGTTCTTGACCGTCACTGTGACGACGGCCTTGCCGGCCACGCAGCGCGTACTCGCCGTCGACTGCAGCTGCAGCGGCACAGTGGCCTCGACCGCGCCGGTCATGACCCGGAACAGCTGGCAGTCGTTGTTGAGGGCTGTCCATTGCCCGAGCTTCGCTCCGTCGTTTGTCAGACAGCGGTCGAGGTCGAGCGCCTTCCCGCTGTGCACCGCACGGAACTCCACGGTTCCGTCGTTCTTCGGCAACACCCGCCAGGCACTGCCCGTGACACCGCACGCGCCCTGTGTGACGGTCGCGCCGTCAGCGGTCGACCCGCTGGTGACTGCGAGGCACTTCGCGGGCGCAGAAACAGGATGGATCTCGGCACCGCCCTCCCTGACCGCACTGAACGTCACGCGCTGGCATGGCGCTCCGACGAACTCGCGCTGCTGGAGGGCAGCGCCATCGGCGGCGGAGCAGGATGGGATGTCGAAGACCTTGCCCGAGGCGACCGAGCCGACCGCGACCGCGCCGGATGGCATCAACACCCAGTCCTGACCGGCACTGGAGTTGCCGGTGCCCACCGAGACGATCGCCCCTGCGGCGCCGGTTCCGGCATCCAGAAGCTTGCCGCTGGTGCGGTTGGTGAGAGTCGAGTACCCCTCGGCACGATTGGCGATGCTCCACTGCTGGCAGCTCGTGGTCTGCCACGAACCCTGCTGCGCCGCGGTGCCGTCGGCGACCGTGCAGCCTGCAGGTTTGAGGGCCTTTCCGCTGCTCGCGTTCACGACCCGCACGAAGTTGTCACCGGTCGTGTCCAGCTTCCAGTTCGCGCGAGGCGTGGAGCAAGAACCCTGGACCAGACCGGCGCCGTCACCGCTCTGCGACGACGAGACCGTCGCACATAGACCGGTAGTGCGGTTGATCAGGTTCCAACTACCACCCTCGACACGCGCCGTGATCGGAGCGTTCTCGCCACTGGGAACCGGGATCTGCGCCGACGTGCCCAGCGGCGTTCCGAAGTCCGGCTCGCCCTCTGCGGTCCAGTCGACGATGTGCGCTCGAGCCGAACGCTCGCGGCTACAGCCGCCGTCCGGACGGGCGTTGGCGTGGTACAGGTTCCACGTCTCCGTCCCGTCGGGTGACTCGAAGAAGTCGTTGTGACCGGCGCCGTACTCGCCGTTGGCCTTGGAGAAGACCGGACCCTCGCTCTTGACCCAGGACGACGCAAGCACCGGGTCGGCGTTGCCGCCGACGTACTCGAGCGTGCCCAGCTGGTAGTCCTCGGTTCCGCAGAAGCTCGCCGAGTAGACGATCCACGTCTTGCCGTCTCTGTGCAGCGGGATCGGGCCTTCGTTGACGGGCTGGCCGATGACCTCCCAGTCCTCAACCGGCTGCGAGAGCAGGTTCATCGGCCCGGTCGCCGTCCACGGGTTCGACATCCGGGAGATGTAATTCGACTGCAGACCATCCGGAGCGAACATGGACCACGTCATGAACAGCTCGCCGTTGAGTTCCATGTACGCGCCGTCGATGTTCCAGGCGTCGGTCGCGAGCGGACGCGCCTTATAGGTGTACGGGCCCATCGGGTCATCGCCCGCGCTCTCGATCACCTGGAGGCGCTGCGAACCGAAGTCGCCGGACGCACCCATGGTGTACATGAGGTACCAGCGCCAGCCGTTCGGGCCGTTGAGGCGCTGCAGTTCCGGCGCCCACATGTTCCCGTTCCGGCCGGCGTTCGTGTCGGAGTACACGGTGACCGGTTTCGTGGTGCCGAGCGCGGCCAGGGTGGGCGCCTTGCGCATGACCACGTGATTGTCCCACGTGGTGGCGACCATGTAGTAATTGCCGTCGGAGTACTCGATGGTGGGGTCGGCCGTGTCGGGCTCGATCGGGTTGGTGAAGGTCGACTCCCCGATCGCAACCGCTGAGGAGGCGGCCAGGGGCACCGCCAGCACGGATGCGAGAAGGACGACCATGACGGCAGCGATCTGCGCGCGCAGCGATGCTCTGCCAGCGGGCATCAGCGTCAGGCGGCGCGAAGGCCGGGCGCGTCCATTCGGAATAGTACGCATCTCACACTCCATCGGGTGGTCGAGGTCGAGCGTCCAGAAAGGTGAACCCCGCCATGTTAACGGTAACAACTCCCCGCAGTCAAGAGTGATTCGCTAGTGGATTCGTCACTTTCTAGGTGAGGTTCTCGACCACGAGCTTCTGTGGATCCGCCATCCGGCGTTCCGCCGCGACCGGTCCCGCGCTGCGGCGCACGACGAGCTTCGGCCGCTCGGACGAGAAGCTCCGGCGCGGAGCGCCAGCTGTCTCGCTCTGCAGAAGCTCGAACCCGCGCCGGCCCATCCCCGCGAAATCCTGGTCGACCGTGGTGAGCGGCGGTGACCACACTCGGACAGCGGATGGTCGTCGAAGCCCACCACGGCGACGTCCTCGGGCACCCAGATGCCGCTCTCAGCGAGTCCGCGCATCACGCCCATCGCGATCTCGTCGTCGGCGCCCGAACCGACACGATTCGCGAGCAAACAGAGGGTATGGCGGTGCTCCGTTACGCCGAACTGGTCCGCCTCCCCGCCATAGTCGATGCTGACGAACGCCAACGCCGCGCAGCGACCGTGGCGCCAGGAACTTCGGACGGCAGCATCTCGACCTGCACCCGAACTCGACTTGTCCGCGTTCGGAGCCCTGCGCCACGAGATCGGCTCGGCCGCCGTGTGCGCATTCTGTGAGCAATGACCCTGGCAATCGGTTGCGTGACGGTCGCAGGCACGATCGCCATCAACGCCTACGCAACGCTTGTCGGAGATTTGGCCGACGCTCGACGCAGACTTGCCGGGGCGAGGGGCCATCAAAGACGCCGTGACGCAACAGCCGTTGCGTCACGATCCCCATTCGGCGATGCGCTTCGCCGGAGCCCGTGCGGCACGTCCAGGCCCTAGGGATGCTGCACCCACGTCGGCGACAAGCTTGATTGCGCACTCAGCAGAATCGTGTCGCGGCCATCACGCCGCCGTGATCCGCTATGTCAGCTCGCGGGCTGCGCGTCGTCGAGTGCGGTCTTGACCGTGGCCTGCAGTTCGTGCCATGAGGCGATGAACTTCTGTACGCCCTCGTCCTCGAGCACCTGGGTGACGTCGGCGATGTCGACGCCGAC
>Ga0190272_10001399_pt1 | contig 11633 bp, 5 predicted proteins | sample Popmic504T_FD_133746 | JGI IMG/M metagenome (GOLD analysis project Ga0190272, IMG submission 133746) | Populus adjacent soil microbial communities from riparian zone of Shoshone River, Wyoming, USA - 504 T | ecosystem: Environmental > Terrestrial > Soil > Riparian zone | place: USA: Wyoming...
AGCGCTACTCGTCCTGACGGCAGCGATGACGAGCAGCGACGTTCAAAGAGGCTTTGAATTTCTAATGTCTGCCGTGAGAACGATTGATCGCACAGACTTCTCTTCCCCGGAGGTCAGCGGTGAACCATCGAGGGTGCTCAAAGTCACTTTAGAAATGCTCGATTTCAATTCAAGCTTTTCGCAACTTGCTCGCCTGGATTTTGAACTCGCTGCTCAGGCGGCCCAGTCCTTCGCAAACAAAGAGGCTTCCTTGTTGGCACAGGTCATCGTGTGCCGGCAGGTCTTGGCGTCCCTCCCAGAGCGTCAACCGCAAAGGCCTTCCACCAGGTGACCTCAATTCAGCTTGCAACTTAGGGCGCCCCAACCCTTCAAGATGCGAGCCGGATCCACACCGGAGGTAAAAAGTCATGACCGTAAGGAAAGTCCTCTGCGCCCTGGCAGCTGGGGTGTTTATATCCCTGCTTTCGACGCAGGCCGTATCGGCTTGCCCAAACGAACATTCGTCACATCTGGAACGTAAAACCATCAGTCGAACTGATCATAAGAGTGCGGCTCCGCCAGGTGATCATAAGGAGCAAAAACCGCGGCTCTCGAACTCGCACACTCAGCCCTCAACTCGCGTAGGCTCGCGCGTCTCCGTGATGCTGCAGGGTGGCTTTGAAGAGATCCTTACTGGTAGATGCATCCACGGATGCCCTTGCAATGGATTTCGTTCCCATAGGCGGGGATGTGGGAGCGCTGGGGATTGTCACGCCCATCCGGGGCTTCTCTGTACCTGGGCACTTTAGGTTGAGATTTTCGCTGGTGAGACCTGCGTTATTGGTTCACCCTCGATAGCTGCTGTCCTCAAGGGGCGGTGAGATGTCACCGCTCTGGCTTTGCACAGAGTCAGGAACAGTCGCGCGTCGCATTAATCAGAACCGGGAGTGGTAGCGACCGGCCGAAGAATCAACTTGAGATTGGCAGACGCATCCCTCGCACTAGAGCATCGGGCCGTCGCTACCGCCCGCCGAAGAATCAACTTGAGATTGGCAGACGCATCCCTCGCACTAGAGCATCGGGCCGGTCGCTACCGCTCGCGGTTCTGATATCGATGAACGGGCGGGAACTAGCGCATTTGGTTCATGAGGACTCGTCGGCCGTGAGCGTCCACGCTAACGCCAGTCGTGGCAATCTCGGCAGAGCTCAAGCGTTCGGGGCTCAATGGAGTTGACCGGTGCTGGGCCACTGTCGTTTGGTCGCCAGACTCTGCGCCAACGTCAGGAACAGAGTCCCTCGCTTCCGGTAGGTTTCCATGCGCGAAGCATTCCACGTTGGGCATCAGTCGATCAGTTACGGCAATCAACTCCCGGTGAGGGCAGGTAAGGGTTGAGCGTTGTCCACTATCGGCATCGATCTCTACAAAGTTTATTCCTTCCGGGCACTCGAAGTTTCTGCCACCAAGCTCAGGTCGCAACTCGATTGCAGCGCTCATGAAATCCGTCCAGGCCGGCAGGGCCGCCGCGGCGCCGGTAAGACCTAACTGCTGATTGTCGTCGAAACCGATCCAGACGACACATACCAGGTTTTGCGTGTAGCCAACAAACCAACCGTCCCGTGAAGTGCCGGTCTTTCCAGCAATGGCCGTCCCCTTCACCGCGCCCCGCGCCGCGCGCGCAGTGCCATGATCGACCACCGCCGTCAGCATATTGGTAACCATGTAAGCTGTCGTCGGGCTGATTACCTGCGAATCACCTGTGGCCTCGCTAATGGAGTCAACGGCCGTCGGCTCTCCAACGCCGACAATCACCCTGGGTTCAACTCGACGACCGCCGTTGGCAAAAGCTGCATACGCTGCTGCGAGCTGTAGTGGCGTCACTTCTTCTGTGCCGAGCGCGAGAGACGGATATCGTTCGGGTCTGGGCAGTCCGAATTTCGCAGCGAGGTTGGCGATCCGCGCCAGACCAGTCTGCATAGCCACGTCAACAGTGACCGTGTTCAAGGATTTCACCAGCCCGTCGCGCATCGGAACCTCGCGCATCGAATAACCGCCGCCGAAATTTGCCGGGCGGTACTTCTTATTGCGATCGTAGACAAATTCGCGCGGCGCGTCGGTAAACTGTTGCACCGGCGACATCCCATCCTCGAGGGCTGCAGCATAGACAAAGGGCTTGAAGGTGGAACCCGGCTGGCGTCGCGCGTCGACGGCCCGGTTAAGTTGCGAGCGACCGTAATCACGGCCTCCTACCATCGCTACCACGTTGCCTGTTTTGGGGTCGAGGGCGACCAGAGCAGCCTGAGGCTTCACACTTCGGCCTTTATAGGTCTCATCGAGGCGATCCATCTGTTTCTTGAGCGCCGCCTCGGCAAGTTCCTGCAAATCAAGATCGATGGTTGTGTAGACTCGCTGGTTGGCGGGCGACGCGTCATGCGACTCTGAACTTCGGTTTACATAATCCACGAAATAGGGCGCGAGCGAGTGCATTGAATCCGAAGCGGCGGAGACTACCACGGGTTCTGCAAGTACTTCTGTCGACCTGGTAGCTTCGATCCAGCCGTCGCGCACCATTGCTTCCAGCACCAGGTTTCGACGGGTCCTGGCTGCTTCTGCGTGACGGACAGGCGAGTAACGCACCGGACCCTGAATCATACCGGCGAGGGTTGCCGCCTCAGCCAGCGAAAGGTCCTTCAGTCCCTTGCCAAAGTAGATTTGCGCCGCCTCTTTCACGCCGCGCGCCGCTACCGCGCCGCGTTGGCCGAGGTAAACCTCGTTGCAATAGAGCGCGAAGATGTCTTGCTTCGAAAGCCGGCGCTCGAGCGCGAAGGAGAGCATCGCCTCGGCATATTTGCGTCGCAGCGTCCGTTCCGGCGTCAGGTAGGTATTCTTTACGAGTTGCTGCGTAATAGTTGAACCGCCCTGGCCGACGCGTTCCTCGCCGGCATTGCGCAGCAGGGCGCGGCCGATACTAAATAGATCCAGACCTGGGTGATCGAAAAACCGGTGATCTTCGATGGCAAGTATGGCCTGAACCAGCACCGGCGGGATCTCGGAGTAACGCACGGTCTCGCGTTTTCCGGTCTTCGAAGAAAGATCGTTGGAGAGAACTTCGGGCTCGAGAGTGAATGAACTGATTCGTAAGTCGTCTCCGGTCAACTGGGAGATCTCGTCTTCCCCGTCAACCAGGGTGGCGCGAACAATCGCTGGCCGGTCCTTGCTTCTGCGTGCGGGTCGAATTTCGACAACTGAATCGGTTTGGCTAAAACTGCCGTTCCAGACCATGTTGGCAGGAGGAATCGCGCGGGTGTTGGCAACGACTGGGTTCTCCGTGTAGCCTGCGCGTCGCAAAGCCTCGATCAAGCCAGCACGCGATATCTTTTGGCCAACCTGGATTGTGCGCGGCGCCGCATAGAGGCCGGGCCGGCTGGTTAAGTATCCTGACGCCAGCCGAGCATCAATTATTCTTGAATAGTACTTGTATGAGCGGAGTAAAGAATCGCTACCCGCGACCAGGATGATGGCTAGTATTCCCGCCACAGAGCGGACGAGAAGTTGTTTTTTACTTAACTGGCCGGGGTCGGTGAAGGAGCGGGTAAACGACCGCCCGGCGCGTGCAATCCGACGGGCAAACCTGCGCAGGTCCCGGATTCCAGCCTGCTCGGGCAAGGATGTGACGTCAATGGGCATGAAGAGACCGACAGCGAACCAAAAACAACCAAGCATTGGTAGCCGAGCACAGTTCTGGAACTGCGTCTTGCGGCGTATTGCCCGCCCGCTACCCTTCAGTGTTCCGCGTTATCCGAATGCTTTAATACAGTGCTAATAGCCGAGAAATTCTTGATTTTGGAGTGCGCCGGCAGAGCCAAGCGGCGACGGCGCTTTGGATACATTGGCTGGTAACCCAACAGGTGGATCCAAAGCGCCGTCGCCGCTTCGCTCTGCCGGCGCACTCCAAATATTCTAATGGTTTAGTGAATCACCACAGATCGAGTCATGAACGCTGAGACAACTGCGGCACTTGGACCGCTTTGCGCCGAAGTTGATACCATTTTGGCCGCGCCTTGATCATGGTTTCGATCAGCGCCTTGATCCTCGGAATGGCTTCAACTGTTGCCTCGTAACCAGCGGCCATGAATTCCTCGCCCCGGCTCATTTCGTCCCAGCGAATATGGCCTACGCGCGGCATGATCACACAGTCTGCCTCCTTGAGTTGAGCCACGCCGGCAGTCCTTTGAAACACCAGCATCGATTGCAGCACTACGCTGATTACTGATTGAGTTTGCCCAATAAAGGTTGCGCCTTCGGCATTTACGTCAACCGCAATCACCAGCTCGGCCCCCAGGTCCCGGGCCACAAACGTAGGTAGATTTGCCACCAACGCGCCGTCGACCAGTTGCCTGCCCTCGCTGTCTATCACCGGGACGTACCAACCCGGAATTGCACAACTCGCCCGGATCGCGAAAGGAAGGTCTCCCTGATCGCGCATGACCACTGCCGTTCCTGACTTGAGGTCGGTAGCCACCACCGCGAGAGGAATGGCGAGGTCTTCAAAACGAGTTACCGGCAGCCGCTCTCTCAGGTAGTTTTCCAGCCGCTGATTGCTCTGCACGCCCAGACGCGACATAGTCACGCGCCCGATGTCGCGCCAGCGAAGTGTTCTGCCAATTGCCTCGATCTCGGCCATGGGCATCCCGGAGGCAACCACGCCTCCCACCAGCGCTCCCGCCGATGTGCCCGCGATGCAGTCGATCGGGATTTCATATTCGGCCAGCGCCTTCAGCACGCCGACGTGGGAGATGCCTCTGGCGGCGCCACCGGAAAGCGCCAGGCCAATACGAGGTCTGTTGGGATTGGGGGCGTTGGGGGCCATAAATGCAGATTAGAGGAGAGCGGGAAGTTCAGAGTACAACCTTCAGGTTGCCAGGGAGACGCAACCAGCTTGTACTCAAAATTGCTTAAATGCAAGAAAATCAGCGAGGGGGTTGATTTCGCGCTACACCGGAGTCAGCATCACAATTTCCGCCCGCTCGCGAGCATTATCGAGAAAGGCGTCCATGTCTGATTCAATTTTGCCTTCCGTCAGGGTCTTTTCGATTTCGCCGCGCGCGTCTTCGAGGGTGGGCACTATTTGGCCGGGAGCGCGCGCCCTGACGCGAGGAGTGTAGACGTCTCTGTAGTAGTCGGTGATCTCTTTTTGGGTGATCACGACAAAGTTGCGAAAGCGGAAGTCGAGATACTTCTCGATTCTGACGCGCTGTTCAAGAATTGAGTTGAGTCTCTCGGAAGTCAGACCCACTCGTTGTAGTCGTAACTGAAATTCAGCGAGTGACGGGAACGTTTGCACTAACTCGTTGCGAGCGTCCCTAACTTCATCGGGCGTCGGTTCGATCGAGGGAAGTTTTTCTGCTTCTTCGAGGATGAGCCGCTGGTCGATGATCAATCCCAGAGCGCGGTTGAGCTCCTCTGCGCTCGGATTGGCGAGAGACGTTTTTGGTTGCAACGCGAGCTGCCAAAGCAGATCAGAATAGGTAATCAAACAAAGGCGGCACTCCGCCTGGTTGCCTGAGTTTACGGTGGCGACCATCTTGTCAATCACCTGCTGAGCGTGGGCGGAACCAGTGGGCAGTAAGAGGAGCAGGACCAGTCGGCAGACGGCAGTCGGCAGGATTGAACCCGAGAGTCTCTTAACCGATCTTAAAATCTTAAGTAGCCTCATCATTCGTGCTCCTGCGTCTGCCGTCTGCTCCTGCCGTCTGCCCCTAACTCTAGAACGTCTGGCTAAATCTAAAGTGCAACTGCGTCCGCTTCACCCGGTAAATTGCCGGCGTGCCGTCGAAGTCCACTCCGCCCGGCCCGCGCTGGGGAATGAGAAACTCCGGCGGGTTCAGCAGGAGGCCATAATCCACTGCCAGCGCGCCGCCCAAGGGCGTCTGAATTCTGAATCCCAGTCCCACTGTGTTCGTCCAATGCGTCCGCAGGTTGGCCGCGTTTATCGCCGCCACGATGTCTCCGGGCGGGACGGGGGTTGTGTCTTTCCGCCCAAACAAATCGCCCACGCGGCGAAACACATTGCCGCCATCATAAAAGGGAACCGCCTGCAGCGATTTTGACACCGGGATGCGCGCCTCAAGATTGACTATCGCGAGCGCATTGCCACCGACCGGCACCGGGAAAGGATTCAAAATTACCGGCTCCTTATTCTGATCGAGAAATGGACCTTCGGGAATTATCACCTGCTGCGGTCCAGCCTGTTCGAAATCAAATCCTCGCAAGGTGGTGGAGCCGCCGGCAGAAAATCTCTCGCTGATCGGCAGCGTCAGATCTATTTCATCGATGGTGCCGTTGCCGTCACGATCGCGCGGATTGAAAATATTTGCCAGGCCCAACGTTGCGTTACCCGCCAGCACAGTCCCGCGGAAGCCGTTGAGTTTGTAGTAACGCCGGTAGTTAGCCTGCATTCGGTTGAAGGAAATGTTTCCGCCCAGCTGGCGCAAGGCAACCGCGTAGTCAATGTTGAAGAAATCCCCTCGCGTCGCATCGAGTTGATTGTAGCGACAGATTTCTCCAGGGGCTCCGCTCTCCGATTCATCATCCATGGTCCTGACGGCGCCGAGCAATCCTCGTTCACATCTTTCGCGCGTGTCGCGCACATAAGACGCCCCAAAACGGGAGAGACGAATCCTGCTATCCGGTTGCAGGATGGGTTGAGCCACCAGACTCTCAAGATTGAAAAGCCGCACGTCTTCATAACTATAACGGGCAAACAGACTCGAACGAGTTTTCCGGCTGATGACACGTTGCGTTTCGATGGTGGCCGTAAAGCGATTAATTGTCGGTTCCTTTACCTGTGCCCCAAACTCATCAAGCGGATTGCCTTCGGAGTCGAGCCGCTGGACTATGCCCATCGTGCCGCGATCAATTGCTGAACGGAAAAAGCGCGTCACTGTCGAATCGCGCGAGTATTCAAGCGACAATCCCAGTGGCGCAAACTGCCTTTCGCCATAGCGGGCAAACCGCGGATCCAGATACTCAAATCTTACCCGTTGCTGCAGGCGGCTGGCTCTGAGACGCATCGCCCCATGACGCAACTTGTTCATCAGATTAACGTTTGAGATCTCAAGCAGACCGAGGGCGCCGGTATCGGTGGAAAACCCACCGCCGTAATCCATCACCCGCGGCTTCTTTTCCTCCACGTCGATAATCAAATCACGTCGCTTGAAACCGGAGCTTGTTTCGCCCGCAGCCTCGGTGCGAATCAGCACCTGACGATAAGCATCGGTGAGATAGAGCTCGCGCTCGCTTTCGGCGATCCGATCTGCGCGCAGTACGTCTCCCTCGGCCAGCGGAATCACCCTCAGAATGGCGTCTCGCTTGGTTTGCATCGTTTCGAGGCTACCGGTGACTCCGTTAATGATGATGTGATTGATGAAGACCTTGTCGCCTTCGTTGACGACTGAGTACAACAGCTTTACCTGTTCGTCTTCGTTTTTCTTTGGCAGCTCGACGACTGAAAAATCCAGTTGCGCGTTGAGATAACCTTCGCGTGCATAGAGAGCCAGCACTCGATCGCCGTCGGCCCTGGCTTGCGAGCGCGAGTAGGGCGCGCCGATGATGGTTTTCAGCTGATCGCGCAATCGTTGGTCGGTATAAATTTTATTGCCGCGGACTTCGACCCCCGCGATACGCGTCAAGGGCCCTTCAACTACCTCGAAGGTGATGATTAGACTTTCACCGTCAACTGAAACACCCTGCAGCACTGTGGCCTTGACGCGACGGTAGCCAAGATCTCGCATGAACGATTCAACCGTGCGTCGATCCTGTTCCAGCAGCGTGAGACTCGTATAACCACGTCCATATCCAAGAAATGGAATTAACCCGATGGCGCTTGCTTTCTGCGTTCTCAGGTCGGCAGAAATGTCATCCGGCGTCAGTTTGTTAGTACCCGTGATGCGAATATCCGTGAGCTTGAGCCGTCGGCCGCGTTCGATGTCGTAACGGATGTCAACTGTGCGTCCCGTTAAAGTGTCGGGATTGAGGATCTCGCAGGTGGCCGCCGTGCCATTCTCGCCAAATTCTGGTGTGGGCGGTGTCACCGTACACACCGGAGTTACCTCGGCGAAGAAATAACCGTCCTCCTGCAACCTGTTTCGCAGCCGCCGGGCCCCCTCAATGATCGCCGATTGATCGATATTGCCTTCGCGCAGCACTGGCAAGAGCTCGCGCATCGTCTTCTCCTTGAGCGGGTAATCCGTGATCGCCACATTCACCTTTGGACCGACGACGCCTTTCAGAGTCAACGTTATCTGGTTTTGCTCCGGGTCGCGTTCCACTCTCACATCTTCCAGCACCGGCGATAGGTTTCCCTGGGCAATCAACGCCTGGCGAATCCGGTTTGTGTCCTGGCCGAGAGCTTCCCGGGTAAAAGGCGCGCCGGGCTGAAGCGAAAGGGACGGTCGCACCGCGTTGATATCAAACCCGGTGATATCGATATTGAAAGCTGCCACGCGCGACTGCTCGCCGGGAACGATCTTGTAGGTAACTGTCGCTCGCGTACCACTGGCATCCAGCTGTTCGGTTGGCTCAATCACCGCGTTAAAGTAGCCGCGGTCCCGCAAGTAGACCTGGAGGTCGTCAGAGTTTCGCAAGATGACTTGTCGGGAAAGTCTCGTGCCGGGTTGGGTTAGATTCAGCCGGGCTCGCAGCTCATCCTCGGAAATCGGCGTTCCTGTGGGTGGAACCAGGTCAAGCCTCACCTCACCAATCTGTACCTGCCGTTGAATAATAAAGCGAAGACGGAGTGGTCCAGTGCTGGGTGCGCCCTGCTCAAAAACTTCGACCCGCGCGTTGGCGACTCGTTCGGAACCGAAAAGCGCTTGCAGTGAATCGCGAAGATTTACCGCCGAAAACTCTGTATTGGGAGCAATCGTAAGCAGGGTAAGAAACTCTGACTGGGCTGCCGGGTCAGCAGGAGAGCCCTCAAACACTATTTCGATCGCGGTGATCAGTCGTCCTTCATACTCCTCAAAAGTGGAAGACGCCCTGGCAGCGGGAAACACAATCAATACCGCGGCAACAAGCAACAGAACGTGCAGAACTCCTCGCGCGGACGCACACCTTTGCGTTCGCGGAACAGCACCCACCAGAGCGGGCTCAATCCGCTCTGGTACTTTCAAGTTATCCGTAATCCCTGTTTGAAACGCGCCCATTTACTAGAATCGTTTTCTGAATCTAATCTCGAAACTAAAACTGTTGCTGCGCGCAGTAAGCCGCTGTGTCGACACTTGCTCATACTGTGCAATGAAAAACAGCCGATCGGACACTCGATACTCGAGCGCCAAAATCTGATTTGGGTCAGACGTGACGTTAGTTGAATAGGTCACCGAAAGATCTTTGTTGATCCTCTTCCCCACCGTCAGCCGGGCCGCCGGCGTCGAGCCGCGTCCGCCGATTACCGGATTGATCTCAAAACGGCTCAATCCGAAAAGTCGGCTGGTTGCGCGCTGCGCCGGTGCGTTGATAAGTGCGTCCGTCAGCAGGCTGGTCGCGGTCCCCAGGCCGGTCTGGGAAAGCACAGAGGTGCTCGTGTCACCGCTCGAGAGCTGGCCGGTCGTGATCAGGGAAACGACGTCGGCTTGTGGCAATGATGGCTCAGAGCTCACCACGGCGGTCGGCTGCGAAAGTGGGCCATTCAGGCCAACCGTGATGCGATAACCGCGTATCTGCGACTCACCCTGAATGTTAATAATCGGATCGGCGTCTCCTTGCGGCGGCAGGTCCATCAGAGCGCGAGTTATCTGGTAGCGATCGTTGCGGAAATTCAAGGTGCCACTGGTGGCGGTGATTCTCCCTGAAATTACCGGGTCGCTTATCGGCCCATTAACCTGCAGCGATAACGAGCCGACCAAATCCGCGAGGTTGTTTCTGACCACAAGTGCGTTGCGGCCTTCAACTCTCAAGTTGCTAAACAGGGTCGCGCGCGTCAACTCGAGATCGCCACCTTCTTCAATCGATTCCTCGCGACGGAAATTGATTAGATCGGCGAGCTCGATGTCCTCGGTGTATTCAGTCCGACGGACATTCACTACGCCACCTACCAGTTGCTCGCGTGCAGTTCCTTTGAGTTCGAGATCAATGTCTACCGTGGAGCGGAAGTCCTCCGGAAATGCCACCGTCACATCATCGCCATGAACATTGAACAAGAACCTCGCGACCGTGAAGCCGTCCAGCAGCGCGCCCCCGGTAGCTGAAACCCGGCCACCACCCATAGTTCCTGTCAAAGTATCGATCTGCGCCTGGTTAGAGCTGAATCTGACTACCGCTTTTAAATTAGAAATGGTCCAACGTTCGTTGCCGAGCAGGGCTGAGACCGAACCCGCGCCGATCGAAGCACTACCGTTTAACCGCGGCCGTTCGAAGTTACCCGTAATCCGCACGGCGACCTCTGCTGTGCCTGATGTAAATACATCGGGTGACAACCCATTCAATACTCTCAGGTTGAGTTGGCCGTCGGCGCTTAAACTCTGCCGCCCCTCCGGACCAACCGCGAGCGTGCCGCCGAGAACAATGTTGGTCCCGGGACCAGTGAACTGCGCCTTGTCGAAGGTGATTTCGCGCGGTGAGAACCGGACGATGAACGGCGAGGTTGCATTGAGCTGGACATCCTCAACTTTGAAACTGAGCTGGGTAAAGTTTGCGACTCCCTCCAAACCGCCCGCGGAAAAGTATCCATCTTCATCCAGAAGATTGCCGCTCAATTTAAGTGTGCCTGTGGCGACGCCTGAAAGACTCACCGGGGTCTGCGGCAGCGCAATCTTCAGCAAAGTCGTGAGATCGGCATTATTCAGGGCGGTTTCAACGCTAGCTTCCAGTCTTTCGCTGCCAAGATTGACTCGCGCCGCGATCACCTGGGGCGCCCCCAAGGCGCCGGTGGTTAAGGTCACGTTGAGTTGCTTGTTTTCTGTGCGCCCCACCAGGGCCAGGGTGCCGGCGGGACGTCCGTTGATGATTACGTCTTTTCCTTCACCGTCGAAAGTGATCTGGTATCCCGAGAAGTCTGACTGCGACAAGTTTCCTGATATCTGGGCATTGAAGTTTGCGATCCCACTGAGGGCTGAAACTCCCTGCTGTCCGGTGAGCGAGAACAGCCGGCTTAGTTGCACGCCCTCAGCGCGGCCTTTTATGTCAAACACCTTGGTAGTCGTATCGTATTCGCCGCTGGCAACAATGTGTCCTGCCGCCAGCTTCGCATCTACATTTTCGATGTTGACCTTTGAGCCGCTAAATGTGGCACGCGCCACCAGACTCTCGAGCGGTTCTCCGGCCAGGCGGCCCGGACCAAACGTCAGATCGGCACTGCCGCTCATCGCGTTGGGAATTCCAGTGATCTTTATTTGCCCTGAGGCATCGGCTTGCGTGTCGCCAAGCTGGGCACTCGAGCTCTTGCCGAGCGGCAGGGCTGCAATCAAGTTGCCCGCATTGACTCGGTCGAGGGTGGCGTTGAGCGTGATGTTGTTTTCGCCGGTGCGCGGCGCATCAAGAGTAAACTGGACGCCGCCGCCGTCGCGCTCGGTCAAACGTCCATCCTCGATGCGTATTTCTGCCGACGTCATCCGCAGCGATGCGGAGAGGGCCCCAAGGTCCTTTCCATTGACCAGTA
>Ga0190272_10001400_pt1 | contig 11626 bp, 8 predicted proteins | sample Popmic504T_FD_133746 | JGI IMG/M metagenome (GOLD analysis project Ga0190272, IMG submission 133746) | Populus adjacent soil microbial communities from riparian zone of Shoshone River, Wyoming, USA - 504 T | ecosystem: Environmental > Terrestrial > Soil > Riparian zone | place: USA: Wyoming...
GATGCCGTGGGCCGCCGATACCCAGGCGGGCTTCGGCGTCGTCGACGGCCGGGCGGCCGACCCGCGGGTGCCGGCCGAGCGTGACCGGGTGTCGGCCTGGTACCTCGACCAGGTGCGGCAGCGTTTCGCCGCGGCGGGGTATCGCAACCTCGACCTGTGGGGGGTGTACCTGATGCGCGAGGACATCCTGCCCGGCGACGAGGCCTGGGTCACCGCCACAGCGGCCGCGGCGCACCGGCGCGGTCTGAAGATCGCGTGGATCCCGTACTACCGCGCGCCCGGCTGGGACCGCTGGCGCGGCTTCGGCCTGGACGTGGCGATCATGCAGCCCGGCTACGGCGCGGCATCCCCGGCCGACGGTGGCCAGGTCGACGCGTCCCGGCTCGCCACGGCCGCCGAGTTGGCCAGGGCCGCCGGCCTCGGCGTCCAGGTGGAGGCCCGCGGCTCGGCCGGCAGCGAGTACGAGGAGGGGATGTTCCGGCAGTACCTCAGCGAGGGCGTCCGGCTCGGCTACCGCGACGCCGCCACCGCGTACTTCCTCGGCTGGTCCCGTCGACCGGTCACCGGCGACGCCGGCTACGCGGCGTTGGCCGACTACCTCCGCGGCGCGTCCGTGCGCGCCGTCGACCCGCAGCCGACGTGGCGGTGGTCCGGCACCCCGACGCGCATCGCGACCACGTCGTTCGCCGCGCGCGACGACCTGACGGCGGTCCGGGTCGAGCTCGCCGGTGCCTGGCGCGGCACGGTGACTGCCGCGCAGCTCACCGACGGCGCGTGGCGGCCGGCCGGCATCGTCCACGCCGGCGCGACACCGCTCGCCGGCACGTCGCACGCCGTTCTGGTGCCGCTGGCGGCGGCGAACGGGGTGACCGGGCTGCGCATCGCCTTCGCCCCCGGCCCCGACGGTGCCGCGGTGGCGGTCGACCGGATCGTGCTCGACACCGTGTGGCCCACCGGAACGTCGGGTGCGGCGACCGGCGCCCCGTACGCGGTGTCCACCGGCCCCGTGCCGACCGGCCGGTACCGCGACACCAGCGGCGGCCTGCTCACCGACGGCGCGTCGTCCACCTTCGGCTGGTGGAACGCCCGCCCCGTCGGCTGGTGGGGTACGGCCCCGGTGCGGATCCTGTTCGACCTGGGAGCCGTCCGCGCCGTCGACCGCGTCGTGCTGCACACCCACGACTCGCCCGACGCCTCGGTGAACTGGCCGACCGGCCCGGCGCTGCACCTGTCCACCGAGTGCCAGGTGCTCGCGTCGGCGCTGCGCGCACCGGTCGGGGAGTGCGGCGTCACCACCCTCTCCGGATCGGAGCCGGCGATGACCGGCGTCCACGGCATCGGTGGCCGCTCGCTCGACGGTACGATCACCTTCGCCGCGCCGGCACCCGTCGCGGCCCGGTACGCCACCCTGGTCGTGCGGCCGACCGGCTGGTTCCTGGCCGACGAGGTGCGCTTCTACTCCGGCGGTGTCGACGTGACCGCCGACGTGAGCTACCGGCTGCTCACCACGCCCAACCCGCAGTCACCCGGCCCGCTTCCCTACGGCGACAACGGGGTCCGGCTGACCGACGGCAACGTCGCTCCGCTCATGTCCGGCCCGGCGGTCACCGGGTGGCGGGCCGGTGACGGGTTCACCGTCACCGTCGACCTGAGCCGCACCACCACGGTCCGCACCGCGACCTCCTGGTTCGTCGAGGCCGCGTCGTGGGGTGTCGTGCTGCCGGTCGAGGTCGCGGCGGCCACCAGCACCGACTGGGTGACGTGGACCCCGCTCGGCAGCGCCACCACGGCGGACCGCACCTGGAACGCGTCGAACGCCTACACCGTCGCGGGCGCGGCGCGGCCGGCCCGGTTCGTGCGGTTCACCGTCGCTGCCGACACCGCCAGGCCCACGGCGTGGCACATGATCAGCGAGGTGGAGGCGGCCGACTGAACCCGCCAACGGACCTGGCTACCGGCTCCGCTCGGCCGTCCGGTCGGCGAACCAGCCGAGCGCGGTCGAGGCGCCGCTGATGATCAGCGCGCCGACGATGGCCCAGCCGAAGCCGCCGGTCTGCAGGTGATCGCTCAGCCCGGCGACGATCGAGAGGACGACGGCGTTGACCACGATGGCGAACAGCCCGAGCGTCAGGATCGTCAGGGGCAGGGCGGCCAGCCGCAGGATCGGCCCGATGACTGCGTTCACCACGCCGAAGATCACCGCGACCCACAGGGTGCCCAGCACCCCGCCCCGGATGTCGAAGGGTGGGATCAGCCACGCGGTCAGGGCGAAGGCTGCGGCGATCACCAGCAGGCGCAGGATCATCCACTTGAGCACAGGGCCCATCCTGCACCCGGAGCGGCGGCGGCCGTAAGCCTGCGCCAGCACAGCTGCGGCGTCATAGGGAGTAGAGGTCGATGAGCCGGTCCCCGCGGGTGGTCCGCGCGATGAACATGTAGCGGCCGCGGCGCTGCCGTTCGACCAGGCCGGCCGCCACCAGGGCGTCGACGTGATACGTGACGCCACTCGGGCCTGTATGCAGGATATTGGCCAGGTCGCCGGCTGCGGCGGCTCGGTCGAGATGCCGCAGAATGATCGCACGTGGCGCACCGATAAGTGCGGCCAATGAGTCGGGTCCGGTGTTCTCCATCCCTGGCCCGTTCTCCGACGGCTGACGAACTCCGGGCATCGGATACCAGAGCGCAGCCAATTCGGAGCCGTGAGTCACATAGGCGCCGTACCTGACCGGTGTCAGTATCGGGCCGACGAAGAAGCCGTCGCGACCGATACGGACCTCCCTGTTCCTGCGCATCGGGAGGATGAGCTTGTTCCCCACCAGCCGGGTGCTCGGAAATACTGAGGCCAGCATCTCCGGCAGCGTTCCGCGAACGACGGCCGAGCCGATCCTTTCGGCTTCCCTGTCGATGAGCGGCTGGGGATCGAAGCCGGGGCCCATGCTGGCCCACACAGCCCTGGCATCCTGCAGATAGGCGTGGAGGAACGCCTTCGGGTCGTCCAGCGCCGCGCGCCACGGCTCCGGCGGCCGGCCGTCGAACTCGTGGCGCATGATGTCGCAGAAGGTGTCGAGGTCGGGCTCGATCTCCCCGAACCGCTGGTACGCCGCCCTGGTCGGCCCGGACAGCGGCATCAGGCCTTCCCAGACCCCCGTGGTGACCGGGTTGAGCAGCAGGCCGAGTCCGGTGGTCAACGACGGTACGAGCGCCTCCCTGATGGCCCGCTGTTGGTGTGGCGTACCGCCGAACCCGGCCGGTCCGAAGTTGCCGAGGGCCGCACCCGCCAGCGCGGCCACGTCGCCGTACGGCGACACCCGGAATCCGATCGGCACCCGGTCGATGCCGGTGAGGTCGACCGTCATCCTTCCATTGCGTCTGTCCATCACCCGGCCACTCCCTGCTGCCCACCTCGCGCCCCTGGCTGGCCAGAATCGCTCGGATGGCGCCCCGGATGCAACGGATTCAGGAATCTCCGAAACGTCGTTGGGCCATCCGTGCCGGTCCGTCACCGCTACGGCCGTATCGAGCTACCGCGAATAGAGGTCGAGCAGTTGATCACCTCTGGCGGTTCTCGCGATGAGCACGTATCGACCGCGCCGGTGCCGTTCGACCAAGCCGGCCGCCAGCAATGCGTCCACGTGATAGCTCACACCGCTCGGGCCGACCCGCAGTATGGCGGCAATGTGTACGGCCGAAGCGGGGCGATCGAGGGAGCGCAGAATAGTGGCCCTCGGCAGCCCGAGCAATGCGACCAGCAGGTGGACGCTGTCCACGGACCGACGCCAGCATCGGGACGATGACCAGCCCGTCGCTGCCGATGGCGAGCCGCTTGTCCCTGCGGGCGGGCAGGACGAGCTGGCGTCCGCGCAGCCGGGCGCCCGGCAGCATCGACGCGAGCATCTCGGGAAGCGCCCCGCGGCCGGCCGCCGTGCCGACCCGCTCGGCCTCCCTGTCCAGGATCGGCTGCGGGTCGCCGAGCCTGGAGCGCATGGCCGACCACACGACGGCGCAGTCGCGGACGTAGGCGTCGAAGAACGCTCTCGGCCTGACCAGCGCGGACTGCCACCGCTCCGGCGGCCGGCCCCCGTACTGGAGCTCCATGTCGTCGCAGAAGGCGGCGAGGTCCTGGTCGACGTGCCCGAAGTCCTCGTACGCCCGGCGGGCCGCCGGGATCGACGGCATCAGGCCGTCCCACACGTAGGTCGTTGTCGGGTGGACGAGGAGGCGGAGACCCGCCGCCGGTGACCCGGCCAGCGCAGCACGGACGAGCGTCCGCTGGGCATGGGTCCCGCCGAGGTCGAAGCGGGGCAGGGCGGGGCCGGCCGTCGGCCGTCGGCCGTTGGTGATCGCGGAGCGTGGCCTTGGACCGCCGGGTGTCCCCGGTGCCGGCATCCGGTCGACCCAGCTCGGCGGACGTGCCGGCCGGGTCCCCCGATCGGAGTGACGACCGTCACGCGCCGCAGCGATCATGCGGTTGGCGTGAGGTTCGGATCAGGGGCTTCGCCAGGCCTCGGATGGCCCTGACCCGGTGACGGCGGGTGACGCCGCGTCGGCCGGTCGCGTCGTTGCCGCCGGGTTCGGGTGTGCTCCACGTCCGTCCGGCCGGACCGTCTTTCCGAGCCGGCCGGGCCGAGGCCGCCCGGAGACGCGCCATGACCACTTTAAGTTATCGCACCGTCACGCTAACGTGTTCAAAATTGCGGTATCTGGGGCGCCTCGCGCATCGGTCCTGTTACTACAGGCAATAATGTGGATGGGCTGGTGGCACGTAAGCACCAACCGAGCCTGGGGAAGCCTCGACGGTCGCCAACGCCCGCGCTCCACGGCCACCGGCGGGACTTGTCGCCCTAACGAGTGATCACCCATAGCGGTGAATATGGGCATGACGCGAGGACTTCACCGGACGCATCACAAACGAATCTCCGCATCGACGCGGGAACCGGATCTTGCGGAACGTCGGTGAAGGTCCGGCCCGGCCGAACGGTTTGAGGGTGCCGGCCGTCGGCGGCGGCGTCGACGTCAGGGGCGGCGCCGCCGGATGACGCCGATGAGCCCTTCTGCCAGTGCTTTTCGGCTCCCGCCGAGCCGGGGTGGAGCGACAGCGGCTCCGGTCCGACGTGGCGGAACCCGGCGCCAGGCCTGGTCGGACGCGGACCCCGACGGGGTTCGGTGAGCCCGGGGGAGCGTTATTTCTGTTCCATTTCCGTCGGCCACCCGAAGCATTGTTCCGGTCGGTCAAAAAAGGGCGCCCGAGGGTGTGCTGCGCCCGGCCGGGGTGGCGGCGGGGAGGGTTCGCGGTCGGCCGGGACGGTTCTCCACTTCACCATTCCGTCAGGCGTGTGGCGGCCCGGCGGGGAGGTGCCCTGATCCATTCCCTGCTCGGCGTCCCGGCGGCCGGGGCCGGCCGTTCGCGTCGCTTTCGATGGCCTGGCCGGCCCGCGGCGGCGGCCGCCTATCGCGGCACCTGCCGGTCCCGTCACTCTCCGATTTCCGACGTCCGTTGTCGGTCGGCGCCGATGTGGTGAAGCGGGCGCGGGTGCGAAAGGCCCGTCATCGCCGGCCGCGGCCGGGCCACCGGCCATCGTCGGCCCCATCGAGAGTGCGGGAGAAAGGGGCGGTACGAGAAAGGCGGACACGATCGCGGCGCGGCGAGGTGCCCTGCGTCAATCCGTGTCTGCCTGGCACTGACCCGGCGAACCGTCATCGGTCCCTGCGTCATGGAAAACAGCTGACCTGGGCGAGGGCCAAAGCCCAGGAATGGAAGGCGGAAAGCGGGAGAAACTGGTCAGGCAGGCGCAGACGGCCGACGTGTCGGCGCGGCGGAACGGTTCTGCGAGTTCGAGTCGTCCGGGCCGACGGACTGGCCGGTCGATCCGTCCCGCGGCGCCGGAACCGTCGCATTCGCCCGCAGCAATGGGCGTCCGAGAAGCGTCAGCGCGACGAGTACGAGCGCGCCGGCGATGACGAACACCGCGCTCAACGAGGTGATCACCGCGAGTGGGCCGGCCAGGCCTGCGCCGAGAGGCATGAGACCCCAGGCGACCATCCGGTAGGCCCCGGAGATGCGCCCCATCGCGGCCGCCGGGGTGAGCCGTTGCCGGCGGGCCGCCGCGATCACGTTGAACGCCCCGACACCCACTCCGATCAGGGCATTCGCGGTCAGGGCCGCGACCGCGAAGGGGAAGGCGCCGAGCGCGATCATGCCGCCGGCGAACACCAGGATGCTGACCACGAGGACCCGGCCCTCCGGCCACTGCCTCGCCACCCTGGCCGCCAGCTGGGCGCCAAGGAGGCTGCCCAGGGCCCCCGCGACGAGCAGCGTGGAGACGAACACCGGCGCCATGTGCAGGCGCTGCACGGCGAAGAACGGGGTGAGGGTGTTGACCGCGCTGATGGCCAGCGTCGAGGTGGCGATCATCAACACCAGAATGCGCAGTCCGCGCGTCCGGAACAGCAGTTGAATGCCCTCGCGGACGTCTCCCCTCAGCTTGCGGACGCGTTTCGGATCGTGCGCGGCCGGGGCGATCGACGGAAGGCGTGACACCAGGATCGCGGCGACGACGAAGGTGAGCCCGTCGAGGGTGAAGGCCCATGCCGGGCCGAGTGCGAACAATGCACCGGCGGCCAATGGGCCGGCCAGATTGAGGCCGATGGTGTGGACCGTGTAGAACTTCGCATTCGCCTCGTTGAGCTCGTCCGGGCCGGCGAGTGACACCATCAACGCCTGCGACGCGGAATACGCGAACGTCTCGGCGACGGTCAATGTGAAGGCGAACGCGCACAGCACGGCCAGGGGCGCGTTGTCGGTGACGATGCACGCGACGAGCCCGCCCGTCGCCACCGCGCGGAACGTATGGGCGATGGTGACGACGAGCCGGGGGTTGCTGCGGTCCACGACGGCCCCCGCAGGCAGCGCGCAGAGCAGCCACGGGAGCACCTCCGCGGCGGCCACGGCCGACGTGGCCAGCGCGCTTCTGGTCTCGATGATCACGTACAGCGGCAGCGCGAGGCCGCGCACACCGTCCCCTAGCAGGGAGATCGTCCACGACCACCAGAGGCGGCGGAAGGCAGGGGTCCGTACCCCCTGCGCATGACCGGTCGACGCCGAACCACCGGCGTCGTCGACCTCCGCCATACTTAGCCTTCCTTGTTCGCGCCCTCTTAGGAGCACAGGGTAGTCGAACCGACACCCTTTGACGAATCATGCAACGGGTGCGGCGGGGCACGCGAATGGACGCGCAATGTGTACCTAGCGTAACGACGGACATCTTCATGAAGACGGTCCGCTAGTGCTCAAGCGTGCGTCAATGGGGCTAGGCTATGCGCCTGATGGTCGGCTGGCGTTCGCGCACGCCATTCTATATCATTAATGCACAGTGGTTCGCCGCTCAATCACCCGTAATACTAGGAGTCACGATGCGTAACCCCGCTGAGGGATTGTTCGGCCTCGCCTCGCGTCGCGGCTTCGAGATCGGGCTCCGGTCCGGCTTCGAGATCGGCTACGCCTCGGGCTTCGAGATCGGGCTCGCAGCCGACAGGGGCTTCGAGATCGGCGTGGCCGACCACCCACGGTCCGGCTTCGAGATCGGCTGACTCACCCGTTCTGCCCAGGGCCGTGCATGCCGCGGCCCTCTTGTTGTGCCCAGAGTGACCGCGCGGGCTAGCGGCGAGCCCCTGCCGTGGTTCAAGATGGGTCGTTCTGTCTACCTGCTGCCCGGTCGGGCGATGGGAGGATCACGCCGTGGAAGCACTCCCGGTGGACCGCTCACGGCGGATACTCCGGGACGGTGGACCGTTCACGGCGTTCGCGCTCGTGGTCGGCGCACTCGCGGCGGTGGCCACCGGCGTGTCCGTGCTCAGCTGGGACCCGCGGTTGGTCGAGGACCTCCTGAGCGTGACCGTCCTCGCCATCGCGTTCGCCATTGCCAGGAACATCGCCATCGAGGTCGACTTCCGCAGCAGCACCTGCCGGATCACGATGACCGAGGTGCCGCTGGTCATCGGCCTGCTGTTCTTCCCTGGGCCGGTGGTGTCGGCGGCCTTCCTGTCGGTTGTCCTCGTCGCCCGTGTCCTCCGTCGCGACAGCTGGGCCAAGCTCGTCTTCAACCTGGGCTGCACGGCGTTCGTGGTCGCCGCCATCGACCTCACCGAGGGCTACCTCCAGTCGATCCTCGGCGTCATGGGGCTGGCCGCCCCCGACTGGGCGGTGCTGCTGGTGGCCTTCCTGGTCGGCCAGGGCGCAACCTCGGTGATCGGCCTGATCGCCATCCGCATCCTCGGCACGCCCAACGTGGCGGCCGCCGCGCGGCTGATGGCGCACATCTACGTGTCCGGGGTGCTGAGCGCCATCGCCGGCCTGGTCGGCGCGGTCGTCGTCCAGCGGGCGCCGTGGGGCGGGCTGCTGGCCGTACTGCTGGGCATCGCCATGGTGGCGCTGTACCGCACCTACTACAGCGTGGTCCGAGAGCAGCGCGACCTCGGGCTGCTGAGCAAGATCAGCCTCACCGTGACCGGCGCCGGCCGCAACGCCGCAGAGGACGTGGCCCCGGTCGTCGGCTCCGGCGCGGGTGACATCTGGCAGCCGGCCGCCGAGCTCATCCGTGAGCAGCTCAACGCCACCAGGGTGGTGCTGCACCGCGAGGCGTTCCCCGACCACGGGTTGCGCACCGTCGTGGCCGGTGAGCCGCTGCCGAGCAAGGCGCCGCGCGACGACCTGTCCATCCTCTACTCCGACGTGCTCGCCGGTGGCCCGGACGGCTCCGTGCAGCACGTCAACGTCACCGATGCGCCGCTCGACGTGCGGCAGGAGCTGGAGCTGCGTGGCGCCAACGAGGCACTGGTGGCTCCGCTGAGCGGTGCCCACCAGCTGCTGGGCATCCTGGAGGTGCACGACCTGCAGAGCCGGCTGCGCGGGTTCTCCGCGGCCGACGTGCGGCTGGTCGGCATGCTCGCCAGCCACCTCGCCACCGCGATGGACAACCGCAGGCTGCTGGCCCGGCTGCGCCACGACGCGTACCACGACCTGCTCACCGGCCTGCGCAACCGGCTCGGGTTCCGCGAGGCCGCCGCCGAGCGGTTGGCGACCGGCCGGCGGGCCGCGGTCATCGTGTTCGACCTCGACGTGCTGTCCAACGTCAACGACGCCCTCGGCCACGCGTGGGGCGACCGGACGGTGCTCGCCGCGGGTGGGCGGGTCAGGGAGGCGCTCGGCGACGGCGTGCTGGCCGCCAGGCTGGAGGGCGACACCTTCGCCGTGCTCCTGCTGGATGTCGAGATCGCGGAGGCGACCGCGACCGCCGTGGCGCTGCGCGACGTGCTCTCCCGGCCGTACGCCGTGGACAACCTGGCCGTCGAGTGCACGGCGGTGGCCGGCATCGCGCTCACCACGATCGAGCCGACCACCGAGGTCGACGTGCTGCTGCAACGCGCCGACGTCGCGCTGCACGCCGCCCGCACCGGTGAGGCGAAGGTCCGCACGTACCTGCCGAGCATGGGCCAGATCTTCCTGCGCCGCTTCCAGCTGGTGACGCAGTTCCGCGGCGCGCTGGACGACGGGCAGATCGAGCTGCACTACCAGCCGAAGGTGGCGCTGGCCACCAAGCAGGTGATCGGCGTCGAGGCGCTGGTGCGCTGGAACCATCCGGAGTTCGGCCGGCTCGATCCCGACGAGTGGGTCTCCATCGTCGAGACCACCGGCCTGGTCGACGCGCTCACCGGCTTCGTCATGGACCGCGCGCTGGAGCGCTGCCGCCGATGGCTCGACGACGGCCTGCTGATGGCGGTCGCGGTCAACCTGTCCGTGCGCAACCTGGACGACATCGACTTCCCGCGCCACGTCGAGCAGGCGCTGGCCAAGCATCGGGTGCCGCCGGAGCTGCTGACCTTCGAGCTCACCGAGTCCGCGGTCATGCAGGATCCGGAGCGGGCGCTGCCGGTGCTGCGCGAGCTGCACGAGCTCGGCGTCGGGCTGGCCGTCGACGACTTCGGCACCGGCTACTCGTCGCTGGCCTACCTGCGGCGGCTGCCGGTAGACGAGGTGAAGATCGACAAGAGCTTCGTCCTGGGCATGGGCAGCGACCTGTCCGATCTCGCCGTGGTGCGCGCGATCGTCGACCTCGGGCACTCGCTGAGCCTCACCGTCGTGGCCGAGGGGGTCGAGGAGGACGCCGTGCGCGACCAGTTGGCCGAGATGGGCTGCGACATCGCGCAGGGCTACCTGTTCTCCCGGCCGCTCGGCGAGCGCCGCTTCGAGGCGTGGCTGCGGGCCAGGACCGTCCGGATGCCCGGCGTCCAGAACCAGGAGACGGTGCCGACCCTCGTCCGCTAGGCGTCTGACCTCCCGGTTTCTCTTAGCCCGCCCCGGTTGTGTACAGTCGGCACCGCTCGAACGCCGCCCCATTAGCTCAGTCGGCAGAGCGTCTCCATGGTAAGGAGAAGGTCTACGGTTCGATTCCGTAATGGGGCTCTAAGGGGTCGCGCTGCCCTGTGGCCAGTTGACAGGGGCCAGTTGACAGGCCAGCAACACCTCGTGGCGGTGTAGCTCAGTGGCAGAGCAAGCGGCTCATAATCGCTGTGTCGCCGGTTCAACTCCGGCCACCGCTACCATGTAGGCGGTGCCAGGCTGACCTGGTGCCGACGCCGGTACAGAAGTAGAGAGGGCTCCCGTGGCCGCCACCGACATCCGCCCCAAGATCACGTTGGCGTGCGAGGAGTGCAAGCACCGCAACTACATCACCAAGAAGAACCGGCGCAACGACCCGGACCGCTTGGCGATCAAGAAGTTCTGCCCGAACTGCAACGCGCACAAGACGCACCGCGAGACCCGCTAGTCCTCGCCGGTGGCCCTCGATCAGTCCTTCGTCGGCCGGTCGTACCCACCGTCGGCGGTGTACGAGGTCGGCCGCGAGAAGATCCGTGAGTTCGCCGACGCGATCGGCGACGCCGACCCCGTCCACCGTGATCCGGACGTGGCCAGGGCCGCCGGTCATCCCGACGTGATCGCTCCGCCGACGTTCGCCATCGTCCTCACCATGCCGGCCCAGGCCGTCCTCGTCGACGATCCCGACCTCGGCCTCGACTTCACCAAGGTCGTCCACCGCGAGCAGTCCTTCCGCCTGCACCGGCCGATCCACGCCGGCGACCGGCTGGTGGCCACCGTCCATGTGGACAGCATTCGCGCCGCGGCCGGTAGCGACATCCTGGGCACCCGTACCGAGGTCACCACCGAGGACGGCGAGCCGGTGCTGACGGCCGGGTCCGTCATCGTCGCCCGCGGCACCGCCGCAGGGGAGGGCTGAGCCGTGGCGCTGCGCCGCTTCGACGACGTGGCCGCCGGGGATGAGTTGCCGCCGCTGTCGGTCACCGTCGGCCGGGGCGACCTGGTGCGCTACGCCGGGGCGTCCGGCGACTTCAACCCCATCCACTGGAACGAGCGGTTCGCGCGCGAGGTCGGACTGCCCGACGTGATCGCCCACGGCATGTTCACCATGGCGCTCGGCGGTCGGCTGGTCACCGGCTGGGCCGGAGACCCCGCGGCGGTCGTCGAGTACGTCGTGCTGTTCACCCATCCCGTGGTGGTGCCCGACGACGGCACCGGCGCGCTGGTCGAGCTCACCGGCAAGGTCAAGGAGAA
>Ga0190272_10001401_pt1 | contig 11626 bp, 4 predicted proteins | sample Popmic504T_FD_133746 | JGI IMG/M metagenome (GOLD analysis project Ga0190272, IMG submission 133746) | Populus adjacent soil microbial communities from riparian zone of Shoshone River, Wyoming, USA - 504 T | ecosystem: Environmental > Terrestrial > Soil > Riparian zone | place: USA: Wyoming...
AAACTTTTCCGCTTACAGGCACCACAGTAGTTCCGGCCTCAAATTCTTTTTTTGGAAATGCCTCCGCATAAAATTCCTTCACCAGCTCAAAAATCTCATTTTTGATCTGGACAGCATAACGTTTTATTCTTAATTCAGACATATAAATATTAACGAACCTTATCCAGGTCTTCCATATATTCCCTTATATCCCCCTCACACAAGGCCAACACATCGCAGTTTTTTTCGAGGCTTTTTTTGTACCAGCTCATTGCCTTGTCTATTGCTTTCGACGAATCCCATTTCGGTTTCCATGCAAGCAGGTTACCGGCTTTTGAAATGTCGAGCCTGAGCAATCCCGCTTCATGCCTGGCTTGTATTTGCTTCACCGGTTTATAGTTACCCTTTCCCCAGCTGCCGACTGCAAGGTTTACCAGCTCTGCAACTGTTGCCGTATCTCCGGCCCGGGGTCCAAAGTTAAAAGATTCTGCCAATTTAACCGGTTGTTTATTCTGGGAGGAGGCCAGGGTAAGATAACCGTGCAGAGATTCAAGCACATGCTGCCACGGCCTCACTGCTTCCGGGTTGCGCACCGGCACAGGCTTTGAAGCCGCAAGAGCCCTGAAAATATCAGGCACGATACGGTTTTCCGCATAATCTCCTCCTCCAATCACATTACCGGCTCTCGCCGTTGAAATGCTCTTTTTATGCTCAGCATACCTCTCAGGGTGAAAAAATGAAAGCCTGAATGATGATGTCACAATCTCTGCCGCAGCCTTGCTTGCACTGTACGGATCATAGCCTCCCAGCTTGTCGGTTTCAATATATGCATGGTCCGACTCGATGTTCTCGTACACCTTATCCGTTGTAACCACAACTACTACACAGGGCTTCTTTAGCTTGCGGACAGCATCCAGCAGCCGGGCGGTGCCAATGACATTGACATCAAAAGTTTCGATTGGGGTTTTGTATGATTCCAGCACCAGGGGCTGGGCCGCCAGGTGAAAAATATAATCAGGCTGAAAAGTAAGAAGCTCCTTTTCAAGACGCGAAGAATTGCGGATATCGGCAATAACAGACTGGTGGTTTTTAAGTCCGGAGCTAAGCTGATTGTAAAGGGATTTTTTTTCTGCTTTTAACGCATATCCTTTCACATGGGCACCAAGCATGCTGAGCCAGACGCTCATCCATGCGCCTTTAAAGCCTGTATGACCGGTAAGGAATATTTTTTTCTTCCTGAATGTTTTTATAAAATCGGGAACAGCGTTTAAGCTATGGCTTACCACACTTTCCATTCGGCCTTCTCTTCTCGCCATAAGCTGTTTAAATATTCAAAGTCACGGAATGTATCCATGCATTGCCAGAATCCGCGATGATCGTAAACGCAAAGCTCATTGTCTGATGCCAGGTTTTCCAATGGTGTTCGCTCCAGGATGCAATCCGGACCTGCATCCAGGTATTTGAAGAAACTTTTGTTGAATACAAAGTAACCTCCGTTTATGAGGCCCCCGTCATGAACCTGAGGTTTTTCATTAAATGATTTTACCTGGCTTCCCTCAATGAGCAACTCACCGAACCTGGATGGCGGCAGCACACCGGTAACTGTACCGGTTTTGCCATGTGAGCGGTGAAATTTCACAAGCTCATCTATATTGACATTGCAAAGGCCATCGCCATAGGTGAGCAGGAAAATATCCTCATCACAATAACGCTCCACTTGTTTCACCCTGGAGCCTGTCATGTTGAGCGCGCCCGTTTCAGCGAATGTGATTTCCCAGCCGGTTTCTGTGTGCTGGTTGTGGACCCTTATGTTTCCATTGCCAAGGGTGAGGGTAAAATCATTGTTACGGATCTCATAATTATAAAAATAGTTTTTGATGAACTCTCCGCGATAGCCCAGGCAAAGCACAAATTTGTTAAAACCATAATGAGCATAGGTCCTCATGATATGCCATAAAATCGGCCTGCCACCGATCTCGACCATGGGCTTAGGCTTGTATTCAGTTTCTTCCTTAAGCCTTGTGCCCTGCCCCCCGCATAATATAACTACCTTCATAAAAAATGATCTGTTAGGATGATTTCCGGATGCCCGTATCTATTGCAGCAACTGCAAATTCAGCGTGCAAATTAAGCATAATATCTGCTGAAATACAACCGTGACAGGTGATTTTTGAATGCATGCCTTACGGTATTTTACCAGCCTGTTGAGCCAACAGACATTAGTTTGCAGTTTCAGCCGTTATATAGGAATTTACTATTATAAGCTTAATTTTATCGCCGGCAAAATAACAATCAACCACGAAAGAAGCTGATGGGCATCATACAAAGGCAGGGAATCACCAATACCCTCATTACCGGGGCAGGGATCATCATCGGCTTCATCAGTCTTATTTACATACAACCGAAATTTCTGAGCAAGGAAGAGCTTGGACTGGTAAGGGTGCTTTTCTCGTTTTCAGCACTTATCGGAACAATCTTTCCACTGGGGACTGGCAGCATCACCACGCGCTTTTTTCCCTTTTTTAAAAATTCAGATCAGAGGCACCACGGGTATTTTGCATTGATGGTTTTATGGCCACTGGTGGGATTCATGCTGTTTGCTTTGCTCCTGGCTGTTCTGAAGCCATGGATTGTAAGCCAGTACATTGAACAATCGGCACTTTTTACAACCTACTTCAATTTTGTTTTCGTTTTTACCCTCGTGCTCGGAATGGTGAGTGTGCTTACTTCTTACCTGTTTGCGCTATTCAGAACTATCTTCCCCGGGATCCTCAACGATATTGTACAACGGATGATGTTTATTGCTGTGATCCTGCTTTATTACTTCGGCTACTATGATTTTACCGGGTTTGTAATGGCCTTTATCGGCATATACGTGCTTCAGCTTTTGATCTTGACTGTGTACATCATCATCACTGACCGGCCGGGGCTTAAGGTTAACTTCGCCTATTTGAAGTCGCGTAACCCACGCCAGATGTTAAGCTATGGCATGGTACTCTCATTTTCAGCGCTTGCCGGACTGGGGCTGAAATATATCGATGTAGTGATGCTGGGTAAATTCGTGGATCTCAGCCAGGTGGGAATTTATGCTGTGGCAGCGTTTATACCAACCGTTATCGAGGCGCCGCTGAATGCGCTCGATAAAATTACAAATCCGAAAATAGGCGATGCATGGGCAAAAGGGAGATTGGACGAGATAAAGGAGATTTATTTCAAATCAACCAAATACCTGATGCTGCTGGGCGGACTGCTGTTCCTTGGTATCAACCTGAATATCGCAAGCCTGTACGAAATCATACCGAATAATTACAGCGCCGGCATCCCTGTTGTTATCATCATCAGCATCGGAACATTTATAAACATGTGCACCGGCGTCAATGATGCAATATTGTTTAACAGTCCTAAATTTATTTACGGAACATACCTGCTGCTACTTTTGCTGGTGATGGCAATAATCAACAACCTGGTTTTCATCCCTCTTTTCGGCATCACCGGGGCGGCCATCGCAACTGCTCTTTCAGCCTTGATCTATAACTTTGTAAAATACCTTTACATCTGGCACACATTTAAATTGCAGCCTTTCAACCTGGATACGGCCAAAATACTTGGTGTGATACTGGCTATCGTAGCACTTAATTTTATCTTCCCTGCATCCGACAACCCGTATTTAACCATTATACTCAGGTCCGCTTTTATCACAATCCTGTACGTTTGTCTAACGCTTCTATTAAAGATTATTCCTGAGTTTCATCATTTGCTTCCTTTCAGGAAAAAAAGTTTATAGTTTATGGTTTATAGTTTATAGTGGCTTTGTTGAACTTTGAACTTTGAACTCTGAATCCCGCAAGGCTGCGGGCTGGCGCAGTATCTTTCATCTTCTGATATTATTTATCTGCTTTCGCAACTTTGAACATTGAACTTTGAACATTGAACTATTTTAAAAGGCTCGGTTAACACCCACAACAAATCTGAATTTAAAATTATCCGGACTTACTGCGGGGGCATTGCTCAGGTATAGTGGCATGTCGAAGCGTATCACGAGCGGCTTGACTGTTTCGAGGGGGCCGAATTTTTTAATGGTTACTGCAGTTCCGATCCCGGCATCGCCTCTTACATCCGAAAACCGAAGGTCTTCATCAGGCGAGCTGTAATTTATCAAACCTGCATCAGCGAATAGGTACAGATCAATATGCAACCAGTTGCGGGTGATCCCTGGATTGAACCGGAACAACCGGTCGATATCAATTTCTGCATTTATTGCAGCACCCGATTCACCCCTGTAAATATAACGTACACTGTCGCGATGATCGGCTTCTGTGGCAATATAACCGGCATAGCCTCTCAGGTTAAGTCCGCCGCCGTGATGAAAATGGTTTACATCTGTACCATATCCCCTCCAATCGTCGGGAACAAACCCGGCGGAGCGGACATATTTGTTCTCCATCATTTCCTCCGGGTTGGCGCCCGCCAGGTAAAGTGACGATTCAAGCGGAATATTCCTCCCGGTAGCATACTGCACCAGCATGCGGGTCCTGATGTCGAAACGCCCCAGTGTTTTTGCTGATGTATGAGTCAGGTTAATATCAGCAAAATCATAATCGCTTCCCACTGCACTTGAACGCAGCCCCAGCCTGATCTTACCGTTGTAAGTATTGCGTCTGTAGAAATACTCAACACCTGTCCTCACCGTATTATTAAAAAGCGATGAATGCCACTCACCGGGATAAAGCAGGTATTCCAGGTCTGAAGGATCGTCGCGGTACATGGATTTGAATCCTGCAAAAAACTTCAGCTTTTTCGAAAGCGCTTCCTGCTCCAATGTAGCGGAATATGCGATAAGCCCGTCAAGGTACCTGGCGTCGAGAAGCAGAAAAGAATTCCTGCTGAATTTTTTCAGCGGGGTTAAAAAATCAAATGCAACGGACACCTGGTTAAACTGGTTTGTAACAACGTGTTCAGGAAGGCTTCCCTGTGCGATACCTGTATTGAGCCATATATCCAGGTTGAACCTGTCCCTGTAATCCATGTAATCGCCTTCAATGTGCAGCCCTGCCTTGATGCCGTCGTAACTGTTGTACCATATATCGGGACGGGTCCTGATTTCGTACTCCTCCCACCGGGGAGCATTGTATATCTCCGAATCGAACCGCAGCGTCAAAGGGCGGTGTTTCCGGTTATTCACCATGTTTATATCAGCCAGCCGGGCTGTGGTATCGATGGCTACGCCGGAAATTCCGCCTGGTATAGTAACTGTTGCGGTATACGTTGGATTGAGCTTATCCCATCCTTCCCATTTAGGCAGAACGGTGGCATGGGTTTGTTTCCTGAACCAGGTATTCGGAATATAATAATCATACCTGGAACCTTCCTTTCCGAAAACCGAGAAATCAAGCGGCATCTGCATACGTCCGATCCTTTTGAATGTAATTTCGAACACATCCTTCTGCTTTGTTTTTTTAACCCTGCCTATTTTGTAATCAACAACCTTGTCTGTTTCAAGCCACTGGTCAAAGAACCAGTTGAGATCTGTCTTTGTAAAGCGGATGATTGAATTCCGGAAGTCTTCAGGATACGGATGGCACAATTTCCACTGGTTGAAATAATGCTGCATGGCCTTATTGAACAATTCATCGCCAAGTACATACTGGAGGTTGTAAAGCATGGTTCCTGTTTTGCGGTACACCTGCGAATAACCGCCTCCATGAGCGAGGGCACCATTGAATCCATCGGAATGTGTATTCAGGAAACCGTCATCATTTTTAATTGCCTCACGCAGGTAATTTGCATAAACCAAATTATATCTGCGGGATCCCGGCAATACAAATTTGTTTTTATACCAGCCATAATTTTTTGAATTGTCAATGGTATCACCTTCAATGCTGATGATCGAAGTGGCGGTTAGGAACTGGGAAAACCCTTCATCCATCAAAGCCCTGTATGTTTCGTTGCTGCCAACCATTCCGAAAAACCACATGTGGCTCACTTCATGGCAGAATAAATCTTTATAACCCGGGTCCGTTCCACGCCCAAGTACAAGCATTGGATATTCCATTCCGTCATTTGCATCTGCAATAACGATTTTTGGCCAGCCATACATACCGATCTGTTCTGAATTTGCCTGAATGATCTTTGAAGTAAATTCTGCAGCGTTCTGCCACCCTGCCGCTACAGGCTCCTGTGCAACAGCAATGCATTTCACACCATTCCATTCTGCTTCGCCAATGCGGTATGTCGGGTCAGCAGTCCATGCAAAATCATGCACATTCATGGCCCTGAATCTCCAGGTCTTAAAAGTACCGTCGGGTTCTGTGACAACCGATGCAGGACTGTATAGTGGTTTATCGGCAAAATTCCTGATGTCGAGTTTTTTCCTGAGGGCTTCCGGTAATACCTCTTCCCGGTTCTGAAGTTCCCCGGTAGCCTCCACAACATAGAAATTAGGAAAAGTGAGCGAAACATCAAAGCTTCCGAAATCACCGTAAAACTCTTTTCCAAGGTGCTGGTTCGTATCCCATCCGAATTTTTTATCATACACCGAAATCCGCGGATACCAGTGCACGCCGTCGAAATGCCGGAAACCTGAAGCATTGAATACTTTCATCCTCCTGCGGATATTCCCGCTGTCGAAATAAGTCCTGAAAATTATTGAGAACTTCATGCTGCTGCCTGGCAAAAGCGCATGCTTTAAATTTACCCTCAGTATGGTATTGTCATGAACAAGCTCCGGATGATACGCTTCCTCGTTGTTGTTAGTGCCTGTGATCTCCAGTTTTTCGACCACCGTACCAAGTTTCATGGATTCATATTTTCCGAACCTGATGGGATACTGGTTGTTTAAATGGAGATTTTCAAGGTACGACCCCGGCTGAAATGCATTCTGGTAGAGGTGGAAATAAACAAATGAAAGCGTATCGGGAGAATTGTTGTAGTATGTTAGAGAAAGGTTTCCGCTTATGATGTTGCGCTGGTCATCCACGAGTGCCCTGATGTTATAATCAACGTCCTGCTGCCAGTATCCTTCAACGGGTATTCTGTTCTTCCAGTAAAAAGGGTTGTCGGTGCTGCGATAAGCGAGACCCGTATATGCTTGCTGAGAAAATGCAAAACCGGATCCCAGTAATAAACTAAGACATATTACTTTGCTAAAAGACTGTTTGGTCATTGGCTGCTAACTTTAGGAATTGAAAAATAAATAAAAGTATTCATTCCGGCGGTTTAATATGAAAAAAACAAAAATCCCAGCGGGTTCTTACAGTCATTTTTTTCCTATGGTGATCTGACAATTTGTAATAGCATCAGCACCTCAGCGCTTTGCATGCTTGTGCCACCCCGGATTCCTGTCATGAAATGAAAAAATCTTACGAGTGTGATGAATTGAGATTTGGATCACCATTGATGGGTGTGGCATCCATACTTTTGGTTTTAACCTTAAAACAGCCCGGAGAGTAACATTTTCGCAGCCCGGCAGTATAAGTATTTTTAACTAATTGACAGGAGGGCAATAGCATTTCATAAATGAATTTCAGGATTTACTTTTTGCTTAAACCATCGTTGACGGCATTCATGCTGATGGCGTTATTATGCTTCAGCTCAAAATATTCATACAGCCTGGATGCTTCATTTACCATTACAAATGCAAGCGGCTGCGCCCCGCTCAACGTCCAGTTCAACAATACTTCCACAGGTGCCACATCTTATTTCTGGGATTTCGGGAATGGCAATACATCAATCGCCAACAATCCATCCGACATCTACCTGAGTCCGGGAGCATATACGGTGAAGCTTGTTGCGTATTCCGGAGCACAGGCCGATTCGGTAATATTAACCGGTGCTGTTTCGGTTTCCGCACCGCCATCACCTTCATTTCATGCAAATGTTACTTCAGGCTGCATTAACAACACTGCGATATCATTTACAAATACCTCAACATTTTTCGACAGCTGTCTCTGGGATTTCGGGGACGGTATCACTTCCACCCAGCTGAATCCGGTACATACCTATTCAGCCCCGGGCCTTTTTTCAGTAACCCTGGTATGCTATAACACTGCCCAGGGCTGCAGCAAATCATACACGCGAAATCAATATATAAGTATCGGCACGCCGCCATCAGCAACGGTTAACGTAAACGTAAACAGCAGCTGCAACCCGTTACAGGTCTTCAGCTTTACATCGGTTGCAGGCAATGCCATTTCCTACAGCTGGAACTTCGGCGACAATACATCGTCGACGCTTCAAAACCCTGCTCACACATATGCTTCACCAGGCATTTACGATGTAACGCTGATAACGACATCTGCAAGCGGCTGCAGGGACACACTTTTTCTTGACAATTACATACAGCTTAAAAGCAATCCTGTACCGCCAATGTCAATCAGCGACAGCTCAGGTTGCGTCCCGTTTTATATTAACTGTTCGACCGGTTCCGGGTACACCAACTATCAATGGTCAATGGGTGATGGAGGGACTGGCAACACTTCAAATTCAGGTCATGCATATCACGTGCCCGGCACCTACACCTTAGCCCTTACTGTAACTTATCCAAACGGCTGTGTGAACACCAATTCATTCAGCAACATGGAGGCGCTTGTTACGCCGGTACCTATTATGCAACTGGTCAACTACGACGGTTGCAGTCCACTTACTGTTCAGTACAACCACAGTTCAACGAACGCTACTTCTTACTTATGGGAATTTGGCGATGGCACCACGTCAACGGCATCCAATCCAACTCACACCTATACGGTCAAAGGCAGCTATTCAGTAAGGCTTACAGCCATAAATGCGAACGGGTGCTCGGCCAAATCCGCCGGGTGGGCAGTAAATGTAAGGGATCCCGAGGCTGAGATCTTTGCAGATGTAACAACCGGTTGTCCGCCGCTAACCGTAAATTTCATAGGTAAACCAGTCACTCAGACAGCCTATTTCTGGGATTTCGGTGACGGGAACACATCAACTCTTGCGAATCCGCAGCATGTATATTCAAACATCGGGAGCTATACGGTGAAGCTGGCTGTTACCAATGCTTTCGGGTGCACTGACACTTCATCATACGTCGTAATCAATGTGGCTACCCCGGCGAGCAATTTTATTCCTCCGGCTCCCGTGTCAGGCTGCGCACCCATGACTGTAAATCTTTCAGACAACACGCCCGGCACCAATTCATGGAACTGGAACTTTGGCGATGGGGGCACAGGAACAGGCCAGAGTACTACACATACCTATTCCGTTCCGGGAACCTATGTTGTTTCTGTAAATTCAAACAGCGGGTCAAACGGTTGTCCGCAGGTGATTAACAATTTCTCCACGTTCATCATCGGGGGAGGTGAAGCAAAATTCTCATATAACCAGAGCCTTTGTCCGCCATACACTGCATGGTTCCAGGACAGCTCAACAAATGCAGTAAGCTGGTTCTGGGATTTCGGAGACGGAAGCACTTCAACAGCACAGCATCCAAGTCATGTTTATTCATCGCCCGGAGTTTATAACGTTTCGCTGACCATTACCACGTCCGACGGATGCGTGGTAACCTGCATTCACAATTATGCATTGAGTTTTGAACCTCTTATTGCAAATGCAACTGCATTTACAAATGACACCACATTGCCAATGACTGTTGATTTTATGGCCAATACCACCGGTGCAACATACTGGCTTTGGAATTTCGGTGACAGCACAACATCGACGCTGGAAAACCCTACACATGTCTATACGATCCCCGGACCTTACGACATTACACTTACGATTGGAAATGACAGCTGCACATATACATACGATTACGGTCCAACCAATATAGGTACCGGCAGTGGAAATGTTATCGGGCCACCGGATTCAGTTCATGCTCCTCCACCGCGTATTGGTTGTGCACCGATGTTTGTCAATTTTCATAATCCATTCCTCAATACCGTATCATGGAACTGGAATTTCGGTGATGGCACTTCATCAAACCAGCAAAATACGACCCATGTTTACACGCAGCCAGGGACATACGATGTAACATTATATACAGTTGACAACAATGGCAACATGGATTCTCTTATCCAGCCGGCAGGTGTGGAAGTAACCGGTGGCGTCAATGCGGATTTCAGCATCGCATATTCAAATTCATGTACCGGAACCATAGTAACATTGTCTGCAACAGACACCAATATTGCATCCTTTACCTGGAATTTCGGGGATGGAACCATATCAAACCTTCCGAACCCGGTACATATCTACCCCAACAACGGCTCAAACTATATCATTTCTTTGACTGCTTCCGACAGCACAGGGTGCAGCAACTTTATGACGAAAAGCTTTTTCGTGGCCTCAAATGCTCCTTTAACCGCATCCATTACAAAAGGCTGCCTTTCAGATTCGATTTATTTCACCAGCAACAATCTCGTATATAACAGTTTTGTCTGGCACTTCGGTGACGGGGATTCATCACTGGCACAAAATGCATATCACCAGTATTCAGACACAGGAACTTATCATGTTACATTACAGGTAACCGACTCATCTGGATGCCTGCAAACACTGCAGCTTCCTAACCCGGTTGAGATATATGACGCAATGCCATCATTTACTATTGTCTATTATCCTGTTTGCGTTGGATCCCATGCAATTTTCAAAAACACATCAATTAATGCCGATTCTTATCTCTGGGATTTCGGCGATGGCACAACATCGACTGCAGTAAATCCGCTTCATTATTTCCCACCGGGAAACTATAACGTTTCATTAACAGCCTTTAAAAACAACTGCAGCAACACCTTTACTTTTCCAACGCCGGTAACCGGACTTAATACAACAATTGACTTCACCTATGTTCAGGATCAGCAATGCCTTCCTGTAACCATCACCTGCCAGGATCTCAGCACCGATGTCACAAGCTGGCTTTGGAATTTCGGAGACGGCAATACATCAACACTGCAGAACCCGGTTCATGTCTTCCACCAGGTCCCTCCCGGTGATATTGAGCTCACTGTTACAAATGCAAATGGGTGCAAGCTTAAGAAAGTGCTTCCGAAAATTACTGCCACATGGGCTTCGTTCGCGATTTCTGATTCGGGCGGTTGCGCGCCTGTGAATGTTTCATTTCAGGATTCTTCACTAAATGCTGCTTCCTACCACTGGGATTTCGGTGACGGATCTACGTCTGTTCAGGCAAATCCGCAGCATACTTATACATCCGGTGGTTATTTTAATGTTCAGCTGGTGGTACAGTCGCTGAACGGCTGCACCGACACGCTCAGAATAGATTCACTGGTAAGCGTTGCCAGTGTTTCAGCTGATTTTGCAACGAATATAACAGCAGGATGTGCACCGGTGGTTATTGATTTCACAGACCTTTCAGGAACAGCCGATTCATGGAACTGGAATTTCGGGGATGGAAGTAATTCACAGCAGCAGAACCCATCACATATTTATACAACGCCAGGCATATACGATGTAAAGCTGGTTGTAAGCAGCCAGGGAGTATGCAGTGACTCCATAGAGATACCTGCCATGATCCAGGTTAACGGACCTGTCACGGGATTTATGATATCAGGTCAGGGAGGCTGCGCTCCATCCATGATCCAGTTTACCGACACATCACAGAACGCCGTATTATGGGAGTGGAGCTTCGGCGATGGCACGGTGTCGGCTGCTATAAACCCGCAGCATA
>Ga0190272_10001402_pt1 | contig 11612 bp, 7 predicted proteins | sample Popmic504T_FD_133746 | JGI IMG/M metagenome (GOLD analysis project Ga0190272, IMG submission 133746) | Populus adjacent soil microbial communities from riparian zone of Shoshone River, Wyoming, USA - 504 T | ecosystem: Environmental > Terrestrial > Soil > Riparian zone | place: USA: Wyoming...
GTGAACCGGATGAATCGGGTTTCAAGTTCTGGAGCGATCAGATGCATGAGTGCGGCGCTGATCTCGGCTGCCTGGAGCGGCGGCGAGTTAACGTCTCGGCAGCTTACTTCCTCTCGATAGAGTTTCAAGAGACTGGCGGTCTGGTGGACGGCCTTTATCGAGCGAGCTATGGCCGGCGCCCGCTCTACAGTGAGTTCCTGCCGGACAGGTCTGCGCTCGCTCTCGGTGTGGTCGTGGGCAGGAACGGCTGGAAGCAGCAGTTGGAGACCAACAAACAAGCCTTCGTGGACGCCTGGGTCGAGCGTCCGGCCTTCGTGGGAGCCTATGCCAACCTGTCCAACGATGCCTATGTAGATCAACTAATCGCCCACACCGGAGTCAACTACACACCAACCGAACGCGCTGCACTGGTGCTTGGTCTAACCAATGCCACGCTGACGCGCGTTGCCGCATTACGGCAGATCGTCGAGAACGAAGGCTTTGTGCGCGCGAAGTTTAACCAGACATTCGTGATGATGCAGTACTTCGGTTATCTCAGGAGAGACCCGGATGAAAGTGGTTATCAGTTTTGGCTGCGCAAACTCAACGAGTTCAACGGAAACTTCGAGCAGGCCGAGATGGTCAAAGCCTTTATCTCGTCGGGCGAATACCGGCAGCGCTTCGGCTCGCCGTGAAGCAAACGAAGATCGAACCGGACAAATTGTCGGGGCGTTCCTCCGTAGACGCCCCTGACCAAGCGAACATGGGGGCTCACGGAGAACGTCCCGACAGAATTTCTCTGCTTCGGGATCTGGAAACCCTGACTGGTAATAAAAGGAGAAAGGAAATGAAGTCTACTCACCACCTAACAACCGCGTTGTCGTATGCGGGTTTATTAATACTCAGCCTTGTCGTTTCAACCGGCAACGCCTTCTCACAGGACGTCAAAGTCGACCAGACCTCTGACGATTGCGATCAACAGAATTCGCTGAAAGTTCAAGGCCAAACAATCCCCATCGGCGTCACAAAGCGAGTGGAACTGCCGGCTCTGACCAACGAAGTGATCTGGTTTTGCTCCGGGGACCGCAACCGTTCAGCCAGCGATTTCTTTTTCAACGTGGTCAAGATTCGCCGTGAGCACTCCACTGACGAATTCAAGGTCATGTTTTTCAAATCGACGCCGAAACCGGATCCCAAGCAACCCGAGGTGACCAAAGTCGGGACCACGAAAGACGGCTGCGACGGCTCGCGTAATGTTCGGTTCAAGGGCAAGGATGGCAACGTCATCGTCAAAGCCGGCAAATCATCGGACCTCATTGAGCTGTCGAGCGTGAGAAACCAGATTGACTGGTTTTGCGTTCCACCGAGCGGAACCTGCCCTGACAACGACGTGTGCGATGAACATTCAGCCAATTCGCAGGCGTTTGATTTTGCGCAACTCGAGCGAGCCGGCAACGGCGCCATGAACTGGATTTTCTATCGACGTAAGAACAGCGCTCAGCCGGGCGAACCTGCAGTGCCGGAATTTATGCGCAACGCCAACGGCAATGTCCGCGTCGCTATTTCCACGCCTCTTGGTAAAACGAACAAGGGTTTACCGGTGGGTGGACTGAAATTAGCTCTCGACCGCGGCTACAACGCAGCGAAAAACGAGGTCGAAGCGTTTGTCCGTGCCGAACTTGTCAAGCACGGAACTGCTGCAGCAAAAAAGATCGGCGGCACCTTTCGTCTCGATTCGCTCGAGGTCTCCTCGATTCAGGACAACGAGCTACGGACTGCGGCAGAGGGCAAGGAGCCCTGGCTAAAATATCTGGCCCACGGCAACACTGCGAAAATAAGGTTTATCCTCGCGGGAATCGAGGCCAAGCTGAATCTGACGTTCGATACCGAAGTCGAGCTAGGTTTGCAGTTCAATCCGATCAATAAACCGCCGCAAGCCGTCACCGCCCAGGTTCGAATCGGTCATGCCGAGATTGAAGGCTCGAACCTTTTCGGAAACCTCGCACAGGAGATTTTCAAAAACAAATTGCGCGAGGCTAAGACCCAGGCCAATAACACCGTCATTGATTTCCGCACAGAAGTGAACAAGTTCTTCGAAGAAAACTTCCCAAAGATTCCAGCGAACGTGGCGAAGCTTGACACTTCGGTGACCCCGGCCGGAACGATGCGATTTTGTCTCCGCGTGCTTGGCGCGTCACCCTGCGTGTTTATCGCAGAATCAGTAGCCGCGCATCAGCCAAAGGTTCTGGACACCGATGTTGACCGCTGCGGAGACGCGCGCATCTGGCTGCGTGATGCTTCAAAGCGGCGCTTCGTCAGCATCGCCAAAGGCCGGAAGAACATTATTGTCGAAGTAGAAAGCCGCGAGTTTCCGTGGTTCTGCGGCGGCACTCAGGGCCCGGAACAAGACGAATCAGCGGCTGGACCACTCGGCACATACCTCATCGCAGTCACCCGCGCCCCAACCGGCGACCGGATAGATTGGAAATTCATGTCCTGGCGATAGGAAAAGAGCGGTATTTGGAGTGTGCCGGCAGAGCGAAGCGGCGACGGCGCCTGGGATAAACCTGGCATCGTAGGCTCGTTCAAACCAAAGCCGTGGCGCGCTTCGCTTGCCCCGCAGCCACGACAGGTACGGCTGTGCCACCGGATGTGCGGCGGGGCTTGCCCCGCCGAAAGCGGCCATAGCCTGCGGGCTATGCCCCTGGTCCGGGCTCTGCCCGCCGGACTTATGGGCCAGAGGCCGGACCAGGGGCATAGCCCCAAGTTAATGAGAGCTCTACGGCGGGGCAAGCCCCGCCGCACATCCGGCGGCGAAGCCGTTACGTGCAACCTCCGTGCTCTCTGTGTCTCTGGTCCAGTGTTCGTAGTTTATCTACGGTAGCGTTACATATCTTCCTCGCCGAGGCTCCGGGAAGCCAGCCCTGTCCCCGCTTCTGCTGCCAAATCGGATGAATGGTGGTATAAGGATGCCTCATCGACTCAGGGCAGGAACTCCAATTGATGACGACTCTTCGCATAGCGCTACAGGATGGATTCGAAGGCGACGCGGTCGTTGTCAGCGTTAATGGCAAGCAAGTTTTTGATCAGGAGAGCGTTAAGACCAAACGCCAGATCGGGAATGCAAGATCTTTCGACGTCGAAATAGACGAAGAGACTGCCAATGTCGAGATCTCGCTTCCATTAAGAAAACTCTCCGAGCGGATCACCGTCAAAATGGATGGCAAGGTTTTTCTGGGAGTCTCAATCGCCAGAAACAGGATCGAACACAAAATCTCAGCCGAGCCTTTCCATTACGCTTAGAAACATCAATGTCCGATAAGCTTCAGCTTGTCGTCAAGATTCACAAAAACTCAAGGACTAATATTTCCGGTCACGTCGCATCTTGAGCGTTCCCAATCATTCGACAAGCTGAAGCATGTCGAACATTGATTTGCCTCGCAACCCCAAACGGAGAACCGAACAATGCAGGAACAAGACGTTTTGCAAACCGATAAAACCGACAGCCCGGTCCATGAAGAAGCTTCGAATATCGTGGCCCACACTTCCGCGGAAGCCTCCGCCGCGATGAACACCGCGAGTTTGATCTCCGCCGTCAGTGGACTCTACCTGTGGAAGAAGTCGTTCATCGTTTCTTCCCCAATCCCGCAAGCCTCCGATGCGAACTCAGGCCAGCCCACTGTTTCAGACTCGGACTCAGGAGGCACTGCCGTCAGTGAAGAGTTGCGGATCGACGTAGACGGGCGTTATCCGCAGATGGTCGCAAGTGGGGTGATCCACGGCGGCATCTTTTCACGGCTCCATTGGATAGCCAACATGGTCGAGAGCGGGGCCAACACCTGGACGGGTGATATCTTCTACAAAGAAGGCAGCAAGACGTCGTTCCCTTACAGGTCGGTCAGGATTCAGGTGATCCCAAACGCCTTCGCGAGCCAGCGCAAAGCGTTGGTGACACTCTCGGGCGGCGGTTCGACGCACCGTACGCGGACGTTTAAGTTTGCCAGTCCAAACTTTCACACGGTTGACTTCGAATTCGATCACGTCGAAGGCGAGGACGTGCTGCTGGACATTAAAACTACTGATCACCCAAACCGTCCCAGCACTCTTGAGGCTGAAGATCTGTCGGTGATGACCATTTTTGAGCGCGCCGGGTTTGCAATTACCACCACACCCGGCGGCCGCGTTCCTCTCAAAGGCGCAGGGGCAAACAAACTCTGGAGTTACCAGGAAATGCACGACGCGATGCAGAAATACTGGTCGCACTTTGCGTCGAAGGCCCAATGGGCGATGTGGGTATTTTTCGCCGGACTAAACGAAGAAGAGGGCAAAGATCTCGGCGGCATTATGTTTGACGACATCGGAGCTCAACATCGCCAGGGCACGGCGATCTTCAATAAGTCGTTTATCGCCGATGCACCCAAACGCGATAAGAAGCCGGAAGAGTGGATCCGGCGCATGAACTTCTGGACCACCTGTCACGAGATGGGCCACTGCTTCAACCTGGCCCACTCCTGGGAGAAAGGAGCCGGCCCGCAGGACTGGATTCCCCTCCGCAGCAACGCGGAAGAGCGCAGTTTTATGAACTACCCTTACAACGTTAAGGGCGGCCAGTCTGCATTCTTTTCCGACTTCGAGTTTCGCTTCGGTGACGGCGAACTGCTCTTTATGCGGCATGCGCCCGAACGATTTGTCCAGATGGGCAACGCAGAGTGGTTCGACAATCACGGCTTTCGCGAGGCCAACATTTCACCCGAACCCAGGTTTGAATTAATCGTTCGCGTTAATCGCCCGCAACCGACATTCGAATTCATGGAGCCGGTAGTGCTCGAGTTGAAGCTAACCAATACATCCAGCGAACCCCAGATGGTCCACGACAAACTGCTGAGCACGATGGAACGGATCACCCTCGTTATCAAAAAGAAGGACAAGCCGGCTCGTCAATATGCTCCCCACGCGCAGTTTTGCTGGCAGCCGAAAAACAAGGTGCTGAACGCCGGCGAATCGATCTACGAATCGCTTTTCGCCTCCGCCGGACGAAACGGCTGGGAGATTTCCGAGCCCGGTTATTACCTGGTGCAGGTCGCGCTCGACATGGATGGGGAAGACATCGTTTCCGAACCACTCGTGATACGCATCGCGCCGCCCCGGGATAACTACAGGGAAGAATTTCTTGCCCAGGACGTCTTCAGCGACGAAGTCGCTCGCATCCTGACCTTTGACGGCAGCCGCTTTTTGGAAAAGGGCAACGATGTGCTCCGCGAAGTGGCGGTGCAATTACCGAACAGCCGCCTGGCGATTCATGCCAACGTGCCCCTTGGAAAAGCCTACGCCAAAGACTTCAAGGTTCTGGAGTTGGGCGACGATGCGAACGAAGCGGGGATCACCGTAGCGAAGCCTGACTCGGAGGAGTCAGCCAGATGCCTGGGGGCGGCTCTCACGGATAACATGAATGCTGCCGCCGAAACTCTGGGCCATGTTGACTTCAAGAACTACGTCGAGGATTTCCAGGACACGCTACGCGAACAGGGCGACAAGCTAACTGCTCAAGCGGTGCGGGTTGAAGCCCATGACACGTTGGAAAGGCGCGGCGTAAAGGCCAGCGTGCTCGAGGAGATGAAGTAGGATAGAGAGCAGAGGTCAGATGTCAGAGGTCAGAGACCAGAGGTCAGAGAGCAGATGTCAGATATCCGATATCAGATGTCAGAGGTCGGCTCTTCGTAGTGCGCACTCCAAAGAGACGACCTCTAAATCTGACATCTGACATCTGATCTCTGACATCTGACATCTGGTCTCTGACATCTGGTCTCTGATCTCTGATATCTGACCTCTGACCTCTGACCTCTGACAACAATGTCCTTCTACGACTACTTCCAGATCTGCGCCGCGATCGCATTCCTGATAATCCTCGTAGGACGGGCGCTGCACATGCGCCTGAGCCGAAAGATCAATGCGATTGCTATCGGAGGCGGGAAGAAGGGATTCCGGCTGGCGGTAGAACTGATTAGCTTCTCGGGATTAGCGGTCTGGGTGGTCGAAACATTCCTATATGCGCTTCACAGTGATGTTCGGCTATTTCCCTGGCCTCTGGATGTGCAGTTAATCGATTCGGAACCGGCGAGAATTGCTGGAGTAGTGCTGATCACACTGGGCTTGATTATCTTCGTGTTCGCTTTCGTTTCATTCGGTGACTCATGGCGCGTCGGGTTTGATGTAAAGACGCCGGGAGCGCTTGTGACCACGGGCCTCTTCGCGTTCACGCGCAATCCGATCTATGTGTTCCTCGACCTCTGGTTCCTCGGGACGTTTCTCATCAATGGCAGGCTCATCTTTCTGATCTTCGCGCTCCTGACCTTCACCGTCATTCACTGGCAGATACTTCAGGAAGAAGCCTTCTTGCGGAACCTTTATGGAGAGAAGTATGAGGACTACCTAAATACAACCGGAAGATACATAACTCTTCGATGGTAAGAGAAACTCTGTGCAACCTCTGTGTCCTCAGTGACTCTGTGGTGGACTGTTCCGGAGCTAAGATCCACCACGGAGACACAGAGAACACTGAGGTTGCACAGAGAGTTGAGTATCCGCTCGTTACCGTGCGCGGCTCTGCATTGTTTCGCTGGCGCGCTTGAGACGGGCCGCCGCCCAGCCGATTCGCAGCCTGGCTGACTCCAATCCAGATTCACTTCCCACCATGGAAAGCGCCGTGCGCGCATGCCCCAGCGCGGCCCGCAGTTCGTCACCAACAAATTGCCGCTTCTCGATTCCGTAAGTGGTCGACATCCGCATAGCATTCTCTATCTGATCAATCAGCTCTTCAATCTGTTCCTTGTTTGACAGGTTTGCAGACAAACCCTTGGCTGTTAAGAATGCATTTGAGATAACGATTGGCGTCGAGCCAGGCGAACCTGCTGACGGCGACGGAAGATCATTTGAGCCAAAGGTTGGGTTTGCCAGCGTCCGGGACGTTGATGCAGTTTGCACATTCTGTGCAACTGGCGATTGGTGCGCCAGTCGCCAAACAAGATACCTGCCCGATGCACGATAGTTCATGTCGTAATCTTTCGCCTTGCCTGATGCGGCCAGGCAATGGATGCCGTCCACCCGATCACCAAACGACGCTTCAAAGACGTCGTCGCCCATCTCCTTAAAAGCCGCGTCGCCCGTTATGTAATATGCATATCCAAACGCGTGGTGGACGGTCGACTGAAAATGTCTGGCCGCAGCTACCGCCTCACGTTCTCCATTCGCAGTCGTCTTCGGCGGCGGAGGGTTAAACTTCTTCGGGTTCACCACGGAACCGCCGCCCCAGAAATAGAACAGACTGCGCCAGCGAAGTGGCGGCAGATCAGTCACCGGGTTATTGCGCTGAAACGTGTCCGTGTAAAGGTGTCGCACCGAACGCGTCAACTGCCTGGCAAGGCTTGCCTTGACGGAAGGGCTTCGCGTGAGTTGATGCAGCAGGATTACCGACTCGAGATACAAGCCCACCATGAATGGCTGCTCGATGTCTCGAAGTTGGTCATCCGGTTTACTCCCATCCTCGTTCCACCTCCATGAACCATCGGGCCACTGGAGCCGTCCGAAAAAGTTCACTGCGGTGTCTTCAGTTTGGGAAAGAAGGGTCGCGCGCCGGGCAGCGCCGTCGGTTGCGGTGCCGGCTCGTTGCTTGAGTGTGCCGGCCGGGTAAAGCGGGTAGGTGTTGGGAAGCACTTTCGCCATCAACACCGCATACAACTGCGCGTAACCATCTTCGCGAATGTCGTAGTAGAGCTTTGGATCGTTCTTGCGACGGTAAACCCAGTGTTCAAAGGTGGCCCTCGCCTCGCGCTCGAGGTAGTCCCACATTTCGGGCCGGCCGTCCAGCGCGCGGAGCATCAACCCGGCAAACGCCATAGAACGCGGAGGCAGATGATTACTATTGCCCTGAATGACGGTGCCGTCGCCAAGGTATTGCGAGTGCCACAGGGCGTCGGCTGTTTTGCGCGCATACATCAAAAAACGAGCATCACCAGTTCGGTAATAGTTGATGTATTGGACCAGAGCCGTGTCGTAATAATTACTAAGGTAGTAATGGTCGGTATTGGTCCCGGGATTTAGTTCGTGGAAAAAGGTATCGGCGACGGTATCCGAGACGGAAGCAAAGGGCCACGGAGCCGAGAGGGTGAGCCGGCTATCAGTGTCCACAGATTTCACTTTCACGCTCCGGATGGTGCCGGACGAATCACGAATCCTCAGGTTACCGTTGTAATAGGGAGCAGCTCCGGTTGGATCAATGTCGCGCAGGAAATGCGAGCCTTTCCCATTAACAACTGTGGAGCCTCCCGCAACGGACACCCGGCCTTGGATTACATTGTCCCAACTGCCGGTGGCAGAATCCGTTCTCATTGGCCCGATGGGCGCAATTCGAGGGGCCATTTCGCCATGGACATTTCCCTGTCCTCGTGCGGTGCTATCGAACCACGGAAATGGATTGACCGAACTTCCAGCTTTTAGTTGCGGTCCACAAATGAATGCGACGTCGGAGTTGGGATATCGAACAAGTTGATCGGCGAGGTTGGAGGCGAAGTTTGAGGCGAGGCCCCAATTGTTGACTGGCTCTCTCGTTAGATCGCGACCGATTGGGGGATTGGAGGGGCGCGCCGGAAGTGGTGTTGCGGTTCGTGGCCTTGTTGTCGGGGTTTGCCCGAAGATCGTCACGCAAAGACAGGCAGAAACCAACAGAGCGATCGCAAGCGAGTGTGGAGAGCGGACAATGCGAACCTGACACAACCACGAAGCGGTCGCGGAACACAGCCCGGGGTTGACGCGCTTCGCCTTAAACCTGGGTTCCGATTGTCCATCGAACCAACCCCAACGGGGTTGCGGCGGGCCTTTGGATAAAAATTTTCGGTCAGACATCTTGACTTCTTGAACCAACGGTCACAACCCCGTTGGGGTGGAGCCTTGCTAAACTAAGTTCCCAGGGTTGACGCGAAACGCGTCAACCCTGGGCTGTGTTCCGTAGCCGCTTCGCGGTTTGCTCGGCACTTACGGTCGATTCGCGATCTATGCAATCCCGTAGGAACGTATTAGCTGACTCACATTCTTGCGCAAGTCAAACTTTGCCGAGACGGTCTCGCGTCCCGCCCGCCCCATGCTTGTTCGCAAAGAGGGATTTGCCAGAAGCTCTAAAATTCTGTCACTCATAGCACGCGTATCGCCGCGTTTGACGAGATGACCCGTTACACCATCAGTAACTAATTCAGGTATACCTCCGACGCGCGTGGCCACGACGGGCTTACCATGGGCCATGCCCTCAGCGATCATCCAACCAAACACTTCCTCCCAACGTGAGAATTGGCAGACAATATCAGCGGCCGCAAAAACCCCTTCCCCGAATGGATCTTCAACCATGCCGGTCCAGGTTACTCGATCGCCTATCCCCATCTCCTCAGCGGCGTTCATATACTGATCGCGCTCGGCGCCCTCGCCGACCATGACAAACTGCACGTTCCGATTTTGCTGGCTGACGAGCCGCGCAGTTTCCAAAAAGTCTGCAATTCCCTTCTCCGCAATTATCCAGCTTACCTGTGTAACTATCGCGCGGTCATCAGGAATAGAGTATCGACGCCGAAAATCCACCGCCAGCTGCGGATCTTTCTTGACGCGCGTTAAGTCCACGCCGTTATAGATCATTTCGAAGCGATCTCGCGGAAGCAGGTCGAAACCCGTCATACAGTCGTAGCCATAGTTGCTAACCGAGATTACCTTCGTGAGCGGGCCATTGATGAAGCGAGCCGCAACGCGTTTCCAGAGAGGCGCACGCCCGGCGACATAGCCTGCTGAACGCGAATGATGATCTGTAAAGAAGACCTTTTTCACGGATTGCAGCCGGGCCAGCCACACATATGGATTAAGAAACCCGGTGTAGTGCAGGTGCATGATTTCAGGGTGGTGGCCCTTCGAAATGCCGGCGAGGCTCATCCCGGTTTTGAAGCCACTCGCCCCGGCGCCCGCGTAGACTGAAAGCTCCACATTAGGTAGATCCAGGAAGCGCTTTACTTCGGTGGGGGGCTCGGACAGAAAGCAGAGCACGCTTCGCCAGCCACGCTCAGCCAGTTGTAGAGACAGTTCGCGCGCAAACGTCTCGGTTCCGCCGATGCGACGTGGGTCAACTCCGAATACAGATACGAGTGTTGGCATATTTTACTATCCGCAGATTTCGCAGATTACACACATTAAGAAACATCACCGGCTAACAGATTCTTTCTGGCCTCCTAAAAGGAGAATCTTGTAATCCGCGTAATCTGCGGATAACTACCCCTTCAACGTTTTCCGCATCCGCGCCGTGATTCTTTGTTTCAACTCACGGAGGCGAATCTCAGAATTGAACACCGTGGAGAACGCTCGAAAGCCGATTGGAGTCGACGCTTGACGGTCAAAAGCAGGTTGAAAATTGGTCTGGTTGCCGAAGCCGAGGATGCGCTGGTCTTCCCTTGAGAGCCCGCCCAGAAAAGCGGCATTGAGCAGGAGCGGATGGTAGCGATAGTAGCTAATGTCTTCCTGCTGCAGTTGAACGCGCGGGTCGTGATAGTTGTAGAAAACCGCCTGGCGCGGCTCGAGCATGGGAACTCCCTGCCGGTGTATCCCGGAAGTATCAAACAGAAATGCCGTTCCAGCCTTGCCTGTCAATTCCGCAAACGAGGACGCAGCAAAATGTTCGACTTCGTGGCCTTTGAAATTTCGTGGATGTTGCCGGCCATGACTTCCCTTAATGAAATTAAAAGCACCGCTGCGCACATCGGTCAGATAAAGGGCCAGCTTCACTTCGCGATGAATCTCGGCAGCGCCTTCTTGCTCGTACCAGGCGTCGCCATGCCAACCGTGGAAGTCGCGTTTTGTCGGTAAAGACTTCCAGCCTTTCGCTTCGGTAAGCTCAAAGTTCCCATCGAGGTAACGCGACAGAATTTGTTTCACCAGAGGGTGCAAGGCGAGATCGACGAAACCCTGGTCCAGCTGCAGCACGTCTTCGACCATGTGCCGGTAACGCTCGATCTTTTGATAGCCCTCAAGGTTGTTCCAGCGCACCCGGCGCAAACGCGTCTGAAACGCCTTTTGCATCGCTTCCAACTGCTGCGCGTCCAGCAGATCGGGCAAGACCACGATGCCATTCTGTTTGAGCTCGGCTGCCAGGGAGTCGGTTTGCGAAAGGTCCGCCGCCCGCGAGCGGTAGCGCCCTATATCGATCTTAACTTGAATCTCTTTGAAGTTTCTCATTGCTTGAATTCACGGTGGTGCCTGGTCAGCAGCAGCAACTGCGACGGGAAACGCTTTGGACTGGCGGTGATCGTGAAGTACTACCCTGCTGGTTCTACGTGCGGTGGCTTTCCCCGAAGCTTCTGGACTTAAATAAATGTCGAATCCATGTCGAAATCCTTAAACCTGGCTGCTCACGCCTTAGATACTGCGGGGAACTGATTGTAGGGGTGGCACTCCGTGGCCACCCCTCCGTAAGGAGCACCCTCAGCCAAAGTTGAAATACGAGAAGAGGGGCTGGCCACGGAGTGCCACCCCTCCGTAAGCAGCACCCTCAGCCAAAGTTGAAATACGAGAAGAGGGGCTGGCCACGGAGTGCCACCCCTCCGTAAGCAGCA
>Ga0190272_10001403_pt1 | contig 11607 bp, 5 predicted proteins | sample Popmic504T_FD_133746 | JGI IMG/M metagenome (GOLD analysis project Ga0190272, IMG submission 133746) | Populus adjacent soil microbial communities from riparian zone of Shoshone River, Wyoming, USA - 504 T | ecosystem: Environmental > Terrestrial > Soil > Riparian zone | place: USA: Wyoming...
GGGATGCACACCCACCAGTCGCTGTTCAAGAACGGCCAGAACGCCTTCTTCGACGCCGACGACCAGTACTACCTGTCAGACGTCGGCAAGGCGTTCATCGCCGGCCAGCTCAAGCACGCGCGCGAGATCTCGTCGGTCTTCGCCCAGTGGGTCAACTCCTACAAGCGGCTCGTGCCCGGCTACGAGGCGCCCGTCTACTGCGCCTGGTCGCGCCGCAACCGCTCCGCGCTCGTGCGGGTGCCGCTCTACCACCCTGGCAAGGAGCAGACGACGCGGATGGAGCTGCGCTGCCCCGACCCCGCCTGCAACCCCTACCTGACCTTCGCCGCGCTGCTGCACGCCGGCCTCGAGGGGATCGAGAAGGGCTACGAGCTGCCCGACCCGATGGAGAAGAACCTCTACCACCTGTCGCCCGACGAGCGCAAGCGGCTCGGCATCGAGCAGCTTCCCGAGACGCTCGGCGAGGCGATCGAGCTGACGTCGGAGTCCGAGCTCGTCCTGCGCGCCTTCGGCGAGCACATCTTCAACCGCTTCATCGAGATCAAGCGGCAGGAGTGGGAGGACTACCGCGTGCAGGTCACCCAGTGGGAGCTCGACCGCTACATGGCCGTCCTATAACCGTCGGTTCTAGAACGGCCACCTGGGCCCCCTGGAGGGAGTGCGATCACAGCGCGGAGCGGTCCCAGCGGTCCCGCCGCGCCACCGAGAGCGCGGCGTAGGGCGCGCCGCTCGGCGGGGCTGGGCGGGTCGCCGCGGTGGGGGTCGAAGCGGCAGGCGCGCAGCGCCCGGGCGTAGGCGGCGGCGCGCGCGCCGGCCGTGGCCGCGAGTCGCCGCTCGAGGGCCAGCAGCGTGGTCGCGGGGGAGACCTCCCAGCCGAGCCGGTCGAGCGCGCGGCGCAGCTCGGCGATCTCCGCCGCGGCGAGCTGCTCGCGGTCGAGCGCGTTGCGGCGCCTGACGCGGATCGCGAAGACGACCGCGACCGCGAGCGCGAGCGCGGCGAGACCGGCGGCGAGGAACAGGACGAGTGCCGGCGGGCCGCCGCTGGAATCGGGCTCCGCGCTGGCCTCGCCGACCGCTCCGCCGTCGTCCTGAGATCCGTCAGCGTCGCTTGCGCCGGACAGCGGGAGCCCCGAGTCGGCCGAGCTCTGCTGGACGAGACCGGCCGCCGCGCTGGCGCCGGTGGCGGCGGGTGCGCCGGCCGAGCTCGCGTCCGTCGCGCGCGGCGTCGGGTCGAAGGTCACCCAGCCGATCCCGGAGAAGTAGACCTCGACCCAGGAGTGGGCGTCGAGGTCGCGCACGCGATACTCGCCGGTCTTGCGATTCGGCGTCCCCGGCGAGAAGCCGGCGGCGACACGCGCGGGGATGCCGACCATCCGCAGCATCAGCGCCATCGCCCCGGAGAACTGCTGGCAGTAGCCTTCCCGGTCCTCGAAGAGGAAGCTCTCGAGCGGGTAGGCGTGCTCGGGAACCTCCTCGCTGTAGCGGTAGCCGTCGCGCAGGTGGGCCTCGATCGCGGCGACCGCGTCGTAGGTCGATGCGCTGCCCGCCGTGAGGCCGCGCGCGAGGTCGTAGGCCCGGCTGTAGACCGAGTCGGCCAGCGCGGTGTCGGCGGCCGTGCGCTCCGAGGCGGTGGCCCGCTCGCCGCGCGGCGGGACGACCACGGACCGCGCGTCCGCGCCGGCGACCGGCAGCGCGAGCTCGGTGTAGCGCTCGACCCAGTCGGGGTAGCCGTCCGGCGCCCCGGCCATGACGATCTCGCTGGGATTCGGCTGGTAGGTGCGGATCGTGTAGCTGTCGCCACGCTCGAGCCTGCCCAGCAGCTGGGTGGTGCCGTCCGCCGATGGAACGGCCGCGGCTCCGTCGACGTCGTACGTCAGTCCGGCGCCGACGAGCAGCTCGGTCGACAGCGACCTGACGGTGAACTGGATCTCGTCGTACCAGACGGGATTCGAGCGGCCGTAACGCCACGGTCCCGAGTCAAAGCGCGGGCTGCGATCGAACGGCAGCTCGGCGGAGAGGTCGCGCTGCTCGTCGCCGGTCGCGCGATACCAGCGGACGCCGTCGAAGCTGTTGAGCGTCTTCGCCTTCCAGTAGTGGGGGCGATCGGCACGGACGTTCAGCAGCGTCGTGCCCTGGCGCGGCCAGTCGAGCGGGCCGTAGCTGTGGTCCCACGAGAAGGCGATCCCCGCGTCGTCGCCGAACGGCGACCACGACCGGTAGTCGAGCCAGGGTCCGTCGCCGTCGAGCGCGGTGGCCGCGGGCAGGGCGAGCAGGGCGACCGCCGCGACAGCGGCGCCGCCCGCCGCCCACTCGCGAACGTCGCGCCGTGGCAGCCACAGCCAGGCGGCGATCAGCGCCAGCAGCAGCGCGCCGAACAGCAGCGGCCTGCCTGGGCTGTTGGTCGTCACGGCGATCGCGTAGAGGGCGATCAGCAGGACGAGCGCCGCCCCGCGCAGCGGCGGCCGGGCCTCCGGCGAGGCCGGCCAGAAGGCGAGCCCGGCGGCCGCCGTCAGCAGCAGCGGGGCGCCCAGCAGGATCGTCAACCGGATCCACTCGTCGGGACCGTCGTAGGGCCAGTCGACGCCCTGGACGCCGAGCAGCGCACGGTCGAGCTGGTCCGCCAGCTCGCCCCAACCGGACGGGAGCAGCAGGCGCGGGGCGATCCCCGTGACGGCGAGGCCGATCGCGAGCGCGCCGAGCACCGTGAGCGCGGCGAGCGTCTGGACGGTGCGGCGTGACAGCCGCGACCTGTCGAGCAGCGCGAGCGCGCCGGCGCAGGCCGTTGCGGCGGCGACGGTGGCCAAGATCGTCGTCGCCGACGGCCCGGCGACGAGCATCGCCCAGTGCGCTGCGCCGTATGCGGCGAACGCGGCGAAGACGAGCAGCCGCACGGCGAACGTGCCGGCGCCTTCGGCCTCCGCGGCTGTCGGCGACGCCGGCGCGGCGCGGCGCAGTCGGACGGCCGTGGCGTTCACGCGACGGCGCTCCTGCGGCCACGGTCGACGATCCTGCCGCTGCACCCGCCGACCTCGAACGCCGCGACCGCGCCCGGCGGCAAAGTCGGCGCGACCAGGTAGCGCGGACGGGCCGGCAGCAGCTCGAGCTCGCGGGGGAGCCCGGGGCCCGCGGCGGTCACCCACAGCAGCGCGCCCGAGCGGGGACCGAGCCCGCCGACGCTCGTCTTGGTTCCCGCCTCGACGAGCGCGAGCCGCTTGTGGACGCCGGGCCACGCGCCGAGGTCGTGGTCGATCGAGATCGGGCGACGGTCGCCCGGGACGAGCAGCGCGACGCCTTCGACCCGTGCCAGGGCGACGCAGAGCGAGGCGGCGGCGCGCACCGCCGCATCGAGCGCGGCGGTGCTCGTGGGGGTGGCGACGTCGAGCACGATCAGCGGCGCCGAGGCGCTCTCGGCGACGAAGCGTCGCTCCATCATCTCGCCGCGCCGCGCGAGCGTCGCCCAGTGGATGCGCGAGGCGGGCGCGCCCTCGCGATAGGGCCGCAGACCGTCGAGGTCGACGCCGTCGTTCGCGTCCTCGCGCCACCTGCCGGCGGAGCGCACGCCGGCGCCGAGGCCGGTCAATCCTCCAGCCGTCGCGGCTCCGCCGTCGGCGCCCACGGTCACGGGGGCGACGCGCGGCAGCACGAGCAGCTCCGCGGCGTCCGATCCGTGCGTGTCGCGCGTGCAGATCTGGAGCGGGTCGCACACTCGCAGCCGGCTCGGCTCGAGCGTGACCCGGCCGCGGCGCGACAGCGTGGCCACGGCGTCGAGGCGCACGCGCCGGCGACCGGCGATCGCCTCGCTCGTGGCGAGCAGCGGGTCGGTCAGCTCTCCGCTGGGGGCCGGCAGCCAGCCGAGCCTCGCCTCGACCTGGATCCGGAACGGCGCATCCTCGACGACCGTCGGCGGGATCGGCAGCCGCGCGACCCGGGCGCCGCTCGCCGCCAGCCAGACCCAGGCCGTGGCGAGAACGACGACGAGCACGATCGCGACGCCGGGCAGGTACAGCGACGCCGTGTCGAACGCGCCGCCGACGAGGCAGAGGCCAGTTCCGAGCAGCGCCGTGGCGATCGCTCGCGGCACGGCCCCGACCTCAGAGCGCCGGGACCCGCTCGAGGGAGTCGGCGACGACCGCCGCGCGCTGCTCGGGCAGCGCTCCGGGCGCCAGCATCAGGCGATGGGTGAGCACGGCCGGCGCCAGCCGCTGGACGTCGTCGGGCAGCGCGTGATCCCGGCCGTCGAGCGCCGCGTGGGCCTTCGCGGCACGGAAGAGCATCAGGCCGGCGCGCGGGCTGGCGCCCAGCTCGACGCGTGGGTCGGCGCGGGTCGCGGCCAGCAGCGCGACGATGTACTGCCGCAGCGCCTCGCTGCCGTGGATCGCCGCGGTCGCGGTCTGCGCGGCGAGCACGTCCGCCAGTTCGGCGACGGGGGTCACGTCGCGCACACGGTCTCCCTCCGCGTGGTCGTGCAGCATCTCCGCCTCCTGCTCGGCGGTCGGGTAGCCGAGCGATACGCGCACCATGAAGCGATCGAGCTGTGCTTCGGGGAGCGGGTAGGTGCCCTCGTACTCGACCGGGTTCTGCGTCGCGAGCACCAGGAACGGGCGCGCCAGCTCGTGGGTCTGGCGGTCGACGGTCACCTGACGCTCCTGCATGCACTCGAGCAGGCCCGATTGCGTCTTCGGCGACGCGCGGTTGACCTCGTCGACCAGCACCACGTTCGCGAACACCGGCCCCGGCCGGAACTCGAAGCGGTTCTCGCGCCGGTCGTAGACATTGGTCCCGACCAGATCCGCGGGCAGCACGTCGGCCGTGCACTGCACGCGCGCGTGGTCGGCGTCGATCGACCGTGCGAGCGCCCTTGCCAACGCGGTCTTGCCGACGCCGGGGAAGTCCTCGATCAGCACGTGCCCACCGGCCATCAGCGCCACCAGCACCTCGCGGATCACCGCCGGTGGCGCCTTGACCGCCTTGCCGACGTTCCGCTGGATCCGCTCGCCGAGCTCCGCTACCTGCCGCGGACCGACCTCCGGGACGGTTGACATAAGCCCACTGTAGGGATCGCAGAGCGCGATTCGGAGGCCTCGATGTGGAGACAGGAACGTACCTTGACTCGCCAGTTGGCAAGATGTAGGTTTGGCCTTGACTGTTGGCGAGGAGCCGAGGGGCCCCTCGCCGTGAGCGGGAGGCGAGGACGTGAGGGTTCGAGGTGGGGTTGTCGCCATGCGTGGCATGGCAAAGGTGGCGTTCTCGATCGCCGCGGCGACGATGTTGCTGGTGCTGCCGGGTGCTGGTGCGATGGAGCAGCGGCAGCCGGCGTCATCGGCCGACGATGCAGCCGCATTTCGAAGCGGGTCTGTTCCGGCACGAGGCAGGAGCGACGGGAGCACGCATGCGAGAGGTGTGAAGGGACCCGAGGTCGTTGGGCTGCGCACGCGCACGTCCCGCACGTTCGCGGCGCCCGGTGGCTCCCGTGTGACCGAGGTTCACGCAGAGCCTGTCAACTACCCTGCCGCTGACGGGGGATGGGCGGCGATCGACAGCACGCTCGTCGCCGGCGCCGACGGGTCGTTCGCGAACCGCTCGAACAGCTACTCGGTCGAGCTTCCGCCGCGCCTGGGCGGGGACGCGGTGCGTGTGTCGGAAAGTGGCGCGTGGGCTGAGTTCAGCCTGATCGGCGCCGATGCGGCGGGCGTTGTCCATGGTCCGCAGATGACCTATGAGAACGCGGTCCCCGGGGTTACCGCCCGCTACACGGCCCTCGGCGACTCCGTCAAGGAGGAACTCGTGCTGGAGGGGCGCGCCGCGACGCCGGAGTTCTCGTTCGCCTTGGTCCTGCCCGACGGATTCGCGGCGCGGCAGGCCGGTCGGACGATCGAGGTCGTCGCTCCGGAGGGGGAAGTTCCGTTCGGTCTGGCGGCTCCCTTCGCGGCCGACTCCGCCGGTGCTCACGGCGACGTGCGGCAGGAGCTGCGTCGCGCCGACGGCGGGTGGATCGTAGACGTGCGCGTGGATCGCGATTGGCTCGCCGAGCCAGGACGCGAGTTTCCGGTCGTCGTCGACCCGACCGTCGACTTCTCGTGGCCACCGGCGCCCGACGAGCTGCCGGCGCTGCGCGACTGCACCATCGATCAGGCGGCGCCGAGCACGAGCGTCTGCGGCGCCAGCTCGCTGTGGGTGGGAACCAGCTCCGGTGCCAAGCGGCGCTCGGTGCTGCAATTCGACGTCGCTGACGCGCTGCCCGAGCGGGTCGAGGTGCTGAACGCGGAGCTCGAGCTGCATCTGCTCGACGATCACGGCGCCGCCGACACAGACGTCGACGCTCATCGCCTGACGGGGCCGTTCGGCGACGACGCGACGTGGAACAGCCGCACGACCGGCTCCGCGTGGACGTCGGCGGGCGGGGACTTCGTCGCCCAGGAGGCGGCGCCCGGCGACGATGTCGGCTATCTCGGCGACGGCGAGGACTACTGGTGGACTCCGGTCGAGCTGGTCCAGGCCTGGGTCGACGGCGATCAGGCCAACGAGGGATTGCTGCTCAAGACGGCGGAGCAGGCTCCGGATCATCTGCTCGAGTTCGCGTCCAGCGAGCACGCGAACGCCGGACAGCGCCCCGAGCTGGAGGTGACGTGGATGCCGCGGATCGGCCAGCGGCGTCAGTGGACCTTCGCGGAGCAGCAGCCTCGATCTCGACGTCACGCGGTTCTACAACGGTCAGGCCGATAGCTGGCATGACGTAGCCCACGGCTGGACGCTCAACTACGGCGGTGCGGTGGGCATCCAGCGGTTCTGGGACTACTCGCGCGGCGAGTCGGCGGTTCTCGTCGGACCGTCGGGGTATGCGGTGCGCTTCCAGCGCGAGCCGGGCGGCGACTATCGGCCGCCGTCAGGGATCGACGCGAAGCTGGTCGAGATGCCCGACGACAGCTTCGAACTGACGTTCGACAAGACGAGCGAGAAGCTGCTCTTCGACGAGGAGGGTTGGCTGACCGAGCGGCGCGATCGCAACGGCAACACGATCTCCTATGAGCTCGATGCTGGCGGCAACCCGGTCTCCATCACCGACACTCAGGGTCGCGTGATCGAGTTCGAGACCAACGGCGACGGTCAGGTGGTCGAGATGTTCGACTGGGCGGGCCGGGAGTGGGAGTACGAGGTCGACGACGGCGCGCTCGACAGCTACACCGACCCCGACGGCGGCGTCACCGAGTACGGCTATGACAACGATCGCAACTTGATCGGCATCCTCGATCCCAACGGCAACGAAACGACTTTCGGCTACGACGCCGACGAGCGCGTGACCGAGATCGTCCGCGTGACGAATCCCGGGGCGGGGACCGGGCCGACGTGGACGTTCGACTACAACGCCGGCAACACGGTCGTGACCGATCCGCGCGGCAAGGAGACGACCTACAGCTACGACAACAGCCTGCGCGTGACGCAGGTGGAGGACGCCAACGGCAACCTCCGTTCGACGACCTACACGCCGAACTCCGATCCTCAATCGATGACGGCTCCGGGCTCGGCGACGACCACCATGGGCTACGACTCTCTGAACAACCTCGAGACGGTGGATGAGCCGGCGGGGGAGGCGAGCAGCCTCGAGTACGCCAACGGCAGCCATCCGTACTTCCCGACGAGGCAGACCTCGCCGCAGGGAACCGGCAGCGTGTTCGCCTACGACACGGCGGGGAACACGACGACGATCGGCGACTCGACCTCGCCGGCTTCGCAGGTCGAGGCGAAGCTCGAGTACAACGGCCAGGCCGGCGGGAGTTGCCCCGACGATCCGACCACCAAGCCCGGCACGCTGCGCTGCGCCGTCGACGGCAAGGGCAACGAGACGCTCTACGGCTACGACGATGACGGCAACCTGACATCGGTCACGCCCGAGCTGCCGCTCGGGGTCACGACGATCGGCTACGACTCGCTCAGTCGCGTCGAGTCCGTCGAGGACGGCAAGGGCCAGACCCGCAGCTACGAGTACGACGATCTCGACCGGGTAGTCGAGATCGACTACGGCGGCGGCAATGTCGTGACGTTCGACTACGACGGCAACGGCAATCAGGTCGAACGCATCGATTCGGTACACGGCACGTCGACTTGGGCCTATGACGAGCTGAACCGTCGCACTGACGACGATCTGCCGTCAGGTGATACCGACTACACGTGGGACGCCGCATCGAACCTGACGTCGCTCACCGACGCCGGCGGCACGGTGACCTATCGCTACGACGACGTCAACCGGTTGGCGGATCTCACCGAGCCGGGTGGGTCGTGCACGGCTCCCGTTTCGCTGTGCACGACCTTCGGGTACACCAACCGCGATCAGCGAGAGCGGACGACATATCCGAACGGCGTCGAGCAGACGGTGACCTTCGACGGCTCCGACAAGCCGACGCGCATCAAGGCGATCAAGGCGGGCAGCCCGCCGACCACGCTGACTGACCTCACCTACGACTACGAGCGCACCTCGCCGGCGACGCTCGACACCAAGCTGCGCCATTCGGTGACTGACGAGGACGGCAACAAGACGACCTACGACTACGACTACCTCGACCGCCTTACGAGCGCGATCGAGCGCAATAGCGGCAACACGATCGTCGACAACCGCGCCTACGTTTACGACCTGGCCTCGAATCGTCAGACCCAGACGATCAACGGCTCGACGACCAGCTACGCCTACAACGCCGCCAACCAGCTCTGCTGGGTCTACGCTGGCAGCTCCGGTGCGGCCTGCGGCTCCCCGCCCGGCGGCGCCACGGCCTACAGCTACGACCTAAACGGCAACACCGCCGCCAACAGCGCCGGCCTGGACTTCGACTACAACGTCCGCGACCAGACGACCGCCTTCACCGCCCCCGGCGGCTCGCCGATCTCCTTCGGCTACGCAGGCGCCGGCCAGACCGAGCGCACCTCCAACGGCGGAACCGCCCAGCACAACACGCTGCTCGGCCTCTCCCGCCAAGGCACCACCTCCTGGACCCGTGATCCCGGCGGCGCCCTGATCTCCCAGCGCGCAAGCGGCGGCGTCAACCACTACTACCTGTCCGACGCCCTCGGCTCGGTCGTCGGTCTCGCCGACTCCAGCGGAGCGCTGACCCGCTCCTACAAGTACGACCCCTACGGCATCGTCCGCTCAACCACCGGCTCTACCCCCAACCCCTTCCAATACGTCGCCCAGTACCACGAGGCCCAAGGCGACCTCTACAAAATGGGAGCCCGCTACTACCAGCCCGGGCTCGGACGTTGGAGCCAACTCGATCCGCTCGACCAGGCCGGAGATCTACGCGAGGGCAATCGGTACGTGTACGTCGGTGGAGATCCCGTCAATTTGATTGATCCCACTGGCAGAAGTATCTGGCAAGACATTGTGGAGGCTGGAGAGGCGGTTAAAGACGCCGCCAGCGCAATAGAGCGACGCATCAGAAACCTCGGTCGGTCAAAGGCTGGACGGTGTCTGATTGGTGGGGTCATATACGGAAGCGGGTCTACCGTTTTCACTTCTGATTGGCGTATAAGGCTGGGTGTAGGGGCCGTTGGATGTGCGGCGGGGGTAACTCGACTTGGCTTCTAGGTCGGGACAATCGGATCGGGCGCCCGGATCTCTCGTGGCATTGGTCGGGGTAGGTGGCGTCACATCTATTCTCTTGGCCGATTGGCTATTCGGTGGTGTGGTAACCGCTGCCACGGTGTTGATCGCCACGATCGCGTGCGCCGGTTTGGTTTGGCGTTATCGTGATAAAGGGCGGTTCCGTCGATCGGACCGCGACTAGGACAAATTGGTGTGGCAGAAGCCAAGAATATCTGATGCTGCAATGAGCATGCAACGTTTCTTGGTGGTTGCTGTGGCGGGGGGTCTCGTAGCCGCGGCGGCGTTGGCTCTTGCAGCCGCGCTCGATGCGCCAGGCTTCTACGTGCCGGCACTATTGGCCATCGTGATTATCTTTATGGCGCGAGACGGATGGCTTTGGGAAGGAGATGGTCGTGGCTGGTTAATGATGATTGGAACGCTAATAGCTGCTATCGCGCTCGTCTTCTTGCTCCAACGCGTCCTCGGATAGGAGGTGACTGCGCTACCGATGGCCTTGGGGTCTAGCGGTCGACCGGCTCTGGCTGCGGCACGGCGACGGCGACGTCGGCGCTGGGAGTGCCGCCCACTCCACTGTCGGTCTTCGCGAGCTCCGAGGGCCACCAGAACTTGGGGCCGATCTTGAGAACGAGGGCGGGGACCAGTACGGAGCGCACGAGGAAGGTGTCGAGCAGGACGCCGAAGGCGACGACGAAGCCGATCTCGGTCAGGAAGACGAGCGGCAGGACGGCGAGGACGGAGAAGGTGCCGGCGAGGACGATGCCGGCGCTGGTGATCACGCCGCCGGTGACGGCGAGGGCGCGCAGGATGCCCTCGCGGGTGCCGTGCACGAGCGTCTCCTCGCGCGCTCTGGCGATCAGGAAGATGTTGTAGTCGACGCCGAGCGCGACCAGGAAGACGAAGGCGAACAGCGGCAGCGACGGGTCGGAGCCGGGGAAGTCGAAGAACACGTCGAAGGCGAAGTAGCCGACGCCGAGCGCGGCGACGAAGCTGAGGATCACCGTCCCGATCAGCACCAACGGCGCGACTACCGCGCGCAGCAGCAGCATCAGGATCAGGAAGACGACGACGAGGACGATCGGCGGGATCACCTTCGAGTCCCAGGCCGCCGCCTCGCGGACGTCGAACTCGACGGCGGTCGCGCCACCGACGAGCGTGTCGGGCGCGACGCCCTGAACGGCGTCGCGCAGCGGCTCGACAATGTCGTATGCCTCGGTCGAGTACGGGGTCGGCTCGAGCGTCGCCTGGATCAGCACGCCGCCCTCGCCCTGTGCGACCGGTGGCGAGACCGACTGGATGCCCTCGACCTCCACGGCCGCCGCGGCGACCGCCTCGACCTGGTCCCGGTCGGCGACGACGATGTCGGCCGGCGCGGCCGAGCCCGCCGGGAAGCTCTTGCTGAGGATCTCCTGACCCTGGACCGACTCGACCTCGGTGCGGTAGCTGTCGTTGCTGGTCAGGTCGGTCGAGAAGAAGGCAAGCCCGCAGCACATGATCAGCAGCACGGCCAGCGACCCGGCGAGCACGCGCCCTGTCCCACGAGCGACCCAGTCGCCGACGCGCTTCCAGAAGCCGTGCGTCGCGTCGGCGAGATGCTCGCGTCGGTAGCGGCGCAGCTCATAGGGGCGGAAGACGTACTCGTCGAGTGGGCCGACGATCAGCGACGGGAAGCGCCAGTCGGTGAACCAGCGCACGAAGATCGCGACGACCAGCTTGACCAGCAGGTTCAGCAGCACCAGCGGCAGCAGCAGGAAGACGATCAGGCCGGCGACGATCACGCTGGTCAGCGCCGTCGCTCGGCGGCCCTCGGTGACGTGCTTCAGCGACCAGGCCGGCACGATGTCCTCGGTCGGCGCGGTGTTCGACGTATTCGGCACGAACGGCCAGAAGGCGCGACGGCCGAAGATCGTCAGCAGCGCCGGCAGCAGCGTCAGCATCGACAGCGCGGCGCAGGCGACGCCGAGCGCGGCGATCGGGCCGAGGCCCGAGGTGCCGTTGACCTTGGCGATCGTCAGGCA
>Ga0190272_10001404_pt1 | contig 11607 bp, 13 predicted proteins | sample Popmic504T_FD_133746 | JGI IMG/M metagenome (GOLD analysis project Ga0190272, IMG submission 133746) | Populus adjacent soil microbial communities from riparian zone of Shoshone River, Wyoming, USA - 504 T | ecosystem: Environmental > Terrestrial > Soil > Riparian zone | place: USA: Wyoming...
ACTCCGCAGCTGCGAGGTCCTCAATCCCGATGCCCAAGGACTTGAACAACGTGATCTCCTCCGTTGAAGTTCGACCAGGCTTTTCACCAACAAGAACCTCGCCAATCTCACCACGAATGTGATCCGGACCGATGGCGCCGTCACCGAGCGCTAAGATATAGTCTCCGGCCTCGCTGATCGTCGATTCGCGCCGGTCTACAAATAGTCTCGATGCCGCCATGGTCGCGCTGTCAACCTCTCGCGTTTTTGGGGTGCACGCCCCTACGACATTCAAATGAGCGCCGGGTGAAACCCATTCGCGCCGCACGATTGGCTCGACGGCAGAGGTCGCTGTGACAATCAAGTCTGCGTCTTGTAAAGCTTCTTCGACGCTGTCGACTGGCTCGATCGGAAATGGAAAGTGTTGTCTCATCTCTTCAGCAAATTTTCGCGCGTGTTCAATCTGCCGGCTGGCGATGCGGCAACGCTTGATCGAACGAACCGCAGACATCGCTGCCAGATGCGATCGTGCCTGGACGCCGGTACCGATGATCGCGAGATTGCCCGCCTCCGCTCGCGCGAGCAAATCGGTCGCCACTCCCGATACAGCCGCTGTACGAATAGACGTGATGGCCGACGCGTTCATCATCGCCAGCAGCTCCCCGGTCTCGGCGCTAAAAAGCAGTACGCCTCCCTGATGCGCATCCTTACCCTGCGCTGGGTTTCCGGGCATGACGCAAATTGCTTTCAAACCGAAGGCAGCATGATCGCCAGCCATGTAGGACGGCATCAGTCCCATAACACCCGCGGCATCGGGTGGACGAATGATTGACCTTAAAGGCTGATGGGCTTTGCCAGTGGCAAGCGCAATGAGTGCCTCACGCATCACAGCGATGCATTCGTTGATAGGAAGGAGTTCTACAACTTCGTGATGACTGAGTATTAGAGTCTTCATGGGCATGCTTCACAGCCTAAGAATCTGAACGATCCACGAATCACACGAAGCGTCACGAAAAGAACCTTAGTTCGTGTCATTTCGTGTGCTTCTTGGATCGTCTTATTCTCCCTGATTTACAGGCGCCTTTGCAGCACCCTGCTCGTTCTTAAAAGAAAAGGCATCCGAATGGATACCCTCATTGACTTAAAGACTATTGGTGCACCCGGCATGATTCGAACATGCGACCCCCTGATTCGTAGTGCGTTCACGACTACTCCGTCAGGTCATGGCTAGTACGATTTATTAACATTTGTTACAGGTTGCAGCCGCCAGCGAGTCCATATCTTAATACCTATTACGCCCTGTTTGCCTGTAGTCTTGCCACAAGATTGTCACAAGCGACTCGCATAAACTGTGAACACCACAGACACCGTTTCAACCATCCCCACGCTGAAACTCCGCAGCCTTCCCACGCTTGCTGGGGAACCAATCATAAGATTAGAAACTCTTGGTTTGTGAGCTGCGTTAGCAGCTCTTGTTTACCTTCCCAGCCGCAGCGAGGAAGGCGGTCAAGGGCGGAGCGAACTGTCTTGTAGTTCCGCGAAGTTTATCGGAGCGTAGCGGAGACCCTTGACGGCCTCCGCAGCGAAGGCTACCGCTGCCTGAGGCAAGGTTCACGACCCGAAGTGCCTAAGTTGAACTCCCCGCTATTTAGGAAGAACTTGACAGCTTAGTCCCTGTCTCCTACCCTCTATGCTGTAGTCAAATTAAATGTAAATTTATCTATGGTAGGTATCTTCATGAAACTTGCTCGAGACATCATGAGCCTGTCAACGTTCAAGCGCGATAGCAATAAAGTCATGCGCCAGATAAAGAAAACCAAGGAGCCAGTTGTCTTGACAATCAATGGCAAAGCAGCCGTTGTTGTGCAGGATGCCGAGGGCTACCAAAGTCTACTCGATCTCAAAGAGCGCTCCGAAACTATCGAGGTGCTGCGCCAGCGCTTGGCCTCACTAGGCCGCAAGAAGGGCCGAAGGGCAGATGAGTTTTTCAAGGAGTTCTTCGCCGAGAATAAGATTCCCATCGAAGACTGATGAAAAAGTACCCCGTTATCTTCCACCCGGACGCGGAAACAGACATTACTTCATCCTATCAATGGGGTCGCCGAGTCTGGGGCGACAAAGAAGCAAAAGCCTGGGCTCAGGAGTTGCAGCGTGCGATTAAGTTGCGCTTGACTTCATTACCACTGAGTTGCCCGCTCGCACCTGAAAGTAATGACCTCGGTATCGCAGTCCGGCAACTGATTGTGCAGCGCTATCGGGTTCTCTTCATTGTCGAAAAAAAGACGGTCACGATTCTTCACGTCAGAGGCCCATATGCCGCCAGTCTTGATTCGCCCGAAGCGGCTCAAGAATAGCCTAAGCGTACTATGTTGCCGTTGAAATCGCGGAGATGAATATGTACTCGCCGCTTGTGTTCGCAGCCGCATCCATCGCCGCTGTTGCCGCCTGAGATAGTTCGTGCGGCGCGTCCACGTACCAGATCATCGCGTGTGTATCAGCGACGACGCTCAAGGTTCATCCTCTTGCATGTACTCGCCCCACATCTCGCGCCGTGCTTCGAGTATCTCTTCGCTGCTGATTGACGGACCCTGGGCTGTCGCGCCCTTCAACTTGCGCTCCGCGCGCGGTAGGGGCGACACGAGAGGCGTGGCGCGCGCCGCAAGTTGTTCAATCAATGAGAGTGCTTCGCGTTGCCGCTCGGGTGGCAGCATAGAAACTTTCGCGGCTATTTCTTTGGTAAGATTGGTTGCCATAGTTCTTGCCTCAACATCGCTGGTCGTCAAGCCCGTCGCTGGTGAGCTCTTCTCCCTATTTCCCTCTCAGCGTTCACGAAGTATAGCATTGTCAAACGGACTTCTTCCGTCACCAACACCATTTCAGGACTAGCGATAGGAACGCAAATGACAAATCAGAGTAATTCGAAAACACTCGCTCAGTGGAAGGAAAACGCAAGAGAGAGCTTGTCCGCATTTACGGCTGAAGCAGCGCGGCGGATGGAAGTTGACATTGCGACACCGATTACAAGGCGAAGGGACAGCGCATTTTTACGAAAGGCTACGCTGGTTTTGACCCAATAACTGTGACTGTAGAAGATGCTTACGGCGGAACTCTCTCATGTACCTATGACATCAGCCCTACACTGTCAGGACTACGAAAAGAGTTTCAGAAGATGGAGATCTCAGATAGCGAAATCGCAGCGTTCGCAGACAACGAGAAGATTCCGCTTGATGAAGCGATGCAAAAAGTAGCCTTTCGCTATGTGGAAGCGGAAATCTTTGCAACGCTTGGGGCGGGTCGATTCTTGCACACTGAACTAAAGTCTGCGCTAAAACAAACTCTAAGTGAGTTGCTTGACCTCGCATTCCTTAGAGCTACACGGGAATACGGATGCGAAGTGGTCGAGCCAGGTCCGACCATTGAGAGACATGGACGGAAGCACATCCAATTTATGAAGCAGCTGACAGGCATTGTGCCGCCGCCAGGACGCCGGTCGGCAACTGCGGACGAGGCAGAAAAGCGCCTTCAAACTCAGAAAACGAAGTTTGCAGCACGCGTCCGAAAAGCAGAGAAAGATTGGTACGCCAGCGGCCATCGCAAGAAGCCTTTGCAAATAGACCTCGCCCTCTTGGTATACGGGAGAGACAACAAAGAAAGCGCCGCAAGTAGGTTCAGCCGCGAGATGAAGAAGCTCGGTCTTACTCTTGCTGACATAACAGCAAAAAAATAAATAGTTGGCTGTTTATTTATCTGTTCTGTAGACCTAGTACCTTCATCTCACGCTTGTTGCGGATGTCCGCAGGAGCATACGGCGACGACCGAACATCAGAAAGGAGTGTCAGCAATGAGAGATGATTTCACAGAAGAGGTTAAGAGAACTGTAGCAAATCGGGTTACTCGATGCTCAAACCCAGATTGTCGGAGGCCAACAAGCGGCCCTCAGGTTGACCCAACAAAGTATGTGAATGTCGGCGTTGCCGCTCATATCACTGCGGCCTCACCAGGAGGGAAACGTTACGACTCTTCTCTTTCAACCGAACAGCGAAAACACGCGAACAACGCGATCTGGCTTTGCCAATACTGCGCTAAGCTAGTTGACAATGATGAGCTTAGATTTCCTGTCAGTGTACTGCAAGGGTGGAAGAGAGCGGCTGAGGCAGATGCCTTTGCCGCGCTTGCAAAGATCGCAACTTCCTTTGATCCGACTCACGCGACGTTCTCACAGGAAGAAATAGACTTGTTGATCTATGCTGCTGAAAAAGGCGAAATTGATGTGCTGTCATCAAACGAAACAGGGAGCTGGGTGTCTGTTGGTTCACGACACTTCTCGGACGAATTGGATCCCGCTGTTGCCGCAGCATATTTAGAGGCTGTCGAGTCACTTTGTTTCCGAAGGCTTGCGAAACACGATGGCGGCGTGTTGTTTGTTCTGACTGGTACTGGGTTTAAAATCGGTCGAGCACTTAAGGGGTTATTCGATACTCGCTCTGAGTAACCCTTAAGTCGTACCACGTTAGTTCGCTGCGTTTTGAATAGTTCAATTAAGTTCAACCTCACTAAGCTAGCGGCGATTGTGGTGAAGCCGTGATGTTAGTTAGATAGCTCTTCCTGGCTGATCAGGTCGGGTGACTTGTGATAGCGTTCCGCCAGTTGGCCCACGGCCCGGACGTACCTCTCTTGCGTGCGTTCGGACAAGCCTCTAAGCTGGAGATACTAAGTCGGCTCTCTCTCAAACCTCCGCGAACGCCGGGCACGACGATCCAGGGCGTAGGCGGCAGAAGGAACGGCATGACCAATGTCCCGGCGTGGAAAGACTTTGAGCGTAGCGTTGCGGACGTCTTTCGGCTGCTAGGCTACGCGGTCAAACAAGACCTGCTCATCCGAGGGGGCCAGACGGATGTTCTGGCTACTGCAACCGCGCCACTACGATCGAATCTCATCATTGAATGCAAATATTTTGAGACGACCACGCGGGTGTCAATCGACGACACAGAAAACTTTGTCGCGCGCGTCCTGCGCCTCCGCAGTGAGGGCATTATCGACAAGGGCTACCTGGTGACCAACACGGGATTCACCGCGCAGGCCAAGGCATGTGTCTATGGTAGCAGTCTGGCAACCGTCGTTTACCTGGTAACCTATGACGAACTATTCGCGCAGTTGCTGGACGCAGAGGCCTACCTAAGAGAGTATGTGCGCCGCTACGACGAGTCGCACGCATCGGATAGACTTATCGACCTCTGGACGCTCGATGCGCGATCAATTCAGCGACTCTTCTTTATGGGCTTCCCTGGACTAACGATCAAGGAGACCAGTTCGAACCCAGCGCATGAACCAGTCGGTCCGCAACCGCAGATCACCCTGTTGACGCGTGAATCACAGCCAACTGCAAGTCACAACACCGCTGTCATTTCATGGCGTCTCTTGCCGGTTATCGAGCGACTTAGGCAGTTCCTCGCCGATCCGGGAGCCAGGTTGCTGCTTCTCCTGGGCGACTATGGATCAGGGAAAACCACAGTCCTTAGACATGTCATGTATCTACTGGCGTCGGAAAAGCTCTCGCGCATGGCTGACTCTAGCTCACGATTACCGCTACTTCTTTCACTCCGCGACTACAACAAGGTTCTCGACTGGGACTCGCTGATGATCACATTTCTCGCCAAAGAACTCGCGATCGATCGTCCAAGCGCGATGATATATAGACGCTTGAACGAAGACGGTCGACTCGTCCTGCTCCTGGATGGTTTCGACGAGATGGCACGATTGGTAACCGCAGCTGAGCGACGCCTGACATTCAATGAGATATGCTCACAAGTCGGCAAAGACAGCAAGGTCATTCTAACAGGCAGACCGGGCTATTTCCCCGACAATCGAGAGCTAATCGAAGTCTTGGATCCCTTAGTATCGCGCGACAAGCGTAGTAACGAGAGAAGACTCTATGGGTACAAGATCCCCGACGGAGTGGAGATATTCTGTCTTCAGCTATTGGACAGAAGTCAGTTAGCTCGCCTTTGGGCTCGGGCTGTAGTGGAGCATGGATGTGCACCGGGCACCGAAGAGACACTGCTCGCAGATGCACGGCTCGCCGATCTAGCCCGACGGCCTGTGCTTGCCGAAATGATCGCCGAATCCGCGCTCGACATTGCCAAGCTAAATGGGCTTTTAGGAATTCGGGAGGTTTATGAGGCATATACGGACAAGTGGATTCGACGGGAGGAGGACAAAGGCTATTTCCGATTACTCATAAATACCGACACCAAAGCGAGCTTCATTGGATTGCTCGCCGTCCAAATGCACAACTTGGGTCTCCTCAGTATCCACTTCAGACAGTTGGATCAGCACATCCGCGACTATTTCGCAATTGACGCCACCGACACCCTCGACCACTTCAGTAGTGATATTCGAACGTGCAGTTTCCTTGTCCGGGACGATGGTGGCAACTACGAGTTCGTCCACAAATCGTTCATGGAGTACTTCGTCGCACGAGAGGTAGAGCGGCGGCACCGCTCCGCGTTCAAGGGGTCTCTTGAGCGACCGCTTACAAACGAGATCCTCGCGTTTATTGACTTCAGCACGTTTCCTCAGGCGGGACGCGAGATTCTTCGCACTAGGGAGACCGTTGATGCCATGGCGACAGCCTACGTCGAATTTGGCTTCGATGAGTGCGCCAAATTGTGCAGCGAAGCCTCGTTGTATAGTGTTCCCCTGCGGCTGAGCACCGGCTGGCCGCTATATGATGTAGATCCTACCGCGCTTCTACGTGAGCTTGTAGAGAGCATTCAACGCTCGCAAGAGATGCAGCGTACTCTGGAAGGCTGGACCGACCTTGTCCTTGAAGACGCCTTTGTCGCCTTCCTCTTAGACCAGAGCTCCTTGTGCAATATCATGTTTCCCGACTACGTGACGCAAATACTCACGTGTTGAGCATACTGAAGATCAATCTCCTATTAGACAGGCGCAGAGGACCTCGCGACCTTTGCGGGATCGCAGCAAGGACCTCTGGTGTCTTGCCTTGGTGCTCTATGATGAAGTTAGCGATTTTGAGGCCATTCTAGCGTGGAGATACGCGCACAATGCCCAACGCCGGTCGTCTGCACTTACGCTCTTGCATGCCTCTCGCCGCCCTTTCGCCGCTTGCTTCCCTGTCCAGCGGCGTTCGGACGCCTGGACTTGCTCTTTGCCTTGGATCTCTCAAGCGCGCCTTCGAGCAACTGCCGAGGCTCGTCCCAAGGCTTCAGGTCGCCCGATAGGTATATCTCGTACAACTCGCGTGCGAGCTTGTGCTCTTCGGTGTAGGGCCAGACCATTCTGATTCCGTCTTGGAGTGTGTTAATAACTCTCATGCTCCCTTCCGGGCCGCTCGCGATAGCCTTTTTGAGAATGAACAGGAGATGAGCGAGCGCGTCAGCAGCACCGGGATCGGTACAAAATGCCGGGTCAAGAATAATTTCCCAAGTCTCCTGGTCGGCGAGTAAATGTCTGCAATTGCAGTTCTGATCGTCCGGCGTGCTCATTTCGCTCTTCATCTCCCGTTTAGTCAGACACAGGTTAGCCGCTGCCGTAGCCCAACGTAACGCATGAGTTAGGTTATGTCAATAGCCAACATAACGGATGCGTTAAATATTGCTTTGCCCGTATTATAACGAACGCGTTACATAAAGGCTGCGGATGGCTAATACAACCGATAAATCGAAACTTCTGACAGTTCGCGAAGTGGCCGAGCGATTGGATGTGGCTCCTTCCACCGTGCGTATTTGGCGCATAGCAGGTCGTTTCCCGAACGCTCAAGCTGAGGAAACTGCGCGCGGTAGAGTTTGGTATATACCGGAGTCCGATCTCGAGGGTTTTGAAAAACGCGGACCTGGCCGCCCTCCGACCACAGGCACGAGGCTCACAAAGAAGTCGAAAAAGAAGTAGCGTCTGCTAACCGTCAGGGAAGGGCAAGTGCATTCCTTTTGACGTGGATCGCGAGGGCTCGCTCCGCGATCTCAGGGATTGTTTCGTTCGCAATCGCGCGGAATTTCTTCCACTCTTCGACAGTTAGATTGTCTTCGGCGAGCAGTTGAAAACCTTGTGTAATGAGGTATTGTCCGCGCGCGAATTGCTCGAACAAAATGCGCTCGCTCTTAGACAATCCGTGGTCCCGGTTGAGCCTCTCCAGCACCGCGAGACGGCACCACTCGTGGGCTGTCAGGTCAGTTTCCGCGACCTCTTGCTCAACTCTGAACCATAGCTCATCGGTTAACCGAAAGCTGACTGTGTGCGGATAGTTGACTTCTCTTTTGCTCATGTTCTTTCTCCCTTACTGATCGTATTTGGAGTTTATGGCGCAAGCACGGAGTCTGCATTGCAAACGCGAGACCCCGATCTCGACTATTCGTGACAGTAGGCATGGCAAACGCCAAGTTTGCTGCGTGTGCAACCTTGAGGGGTGACGTGTCACCCAAAATCAGGTGCAGAGCACCTCCTTAGCCTTTCACTCTCTGTCAGCGGAACCTCGAGACTGAGATACAGAATGGCGTTGCTTGCGTCTTCAAGTGAGTAATTCGCCGTTTCCCAATACGATCAATGGTTCAAATACGAATCACTGTGGTTCAAATACGAACCACCCTTGCCAGTGATGGGACTCACTAAGCTGGAGTGTTCGCGTCTGCAGACTTTTGTTGCCCGCGAAGATCAGCAGATAACGGTGGACTTTCTTTGATTTTCTTCAGATAAATCCAGCCACTTGAACGGCAAACCCGCGTGCAATGCAAATGCCAACCTCGCGTATGTGTTGCTCTGCAATTTGGAGGGACGTGGCACTTGCGTTGCTCAAGACCGGGACAAGGAAGAGAGCTTAGTCAAGGCTAAAGGGGGTCGTGTCATGCGTCCTGAATCGACTATCAAGAGCCAGCCCAGGTATCTCACGGTTGCGCAGTTGGCCGCCCAATTACAGGTGCGTGAGAGCACTATCTATGGATGGGTGGAGCGGGATTTCATTCCTTTTCTGATGGCGGGTGATCTGCTTCGTTTTGATCCAACTGCAATCGATGCGTGGATGTCGGCGGAAGCAAATCGCAAACGAGAAAAGAAACGGACAGCGTCACTGCGTGTGGTAAAGTAGCGCCCGCTCCTGGCGGCTGCAACCAGAAGGGAGCAACCGGATGACAATCCGAAAACGCGGATCGCGTTATCACTACGATTTCATGATCCGCAGACAGAGGTACAGAGGGACGATACCTGAGGCCCGCACGAAGGCAGAAGCAGAACAAGCCGAGACGAAGATCAAGAACAAGGTGTATGAACGCAAGTACGGCAAGGTCTCGGCAAGCAGACAGTTCGCTGAATTCGTGAACAGCACGTATTTACCATGGGCCAGGGCCAACAAGCGTTCCAGTAGTGACGACGAATTTCATGCGAAAGTATTTTGTCGCCACTTCGGGAAGAAGAGTTTGAACGAAATCGACCAGCAGATGATCGAGGAGTTCAAAGTCAAACGAATGAAGTCAATTACCCGCTACGGTAGAACGCGACGACCGGCATCGGTGAACCGGGAACTTGCGATCCTATCTGGCATCTTCAGGATGGCCGTTGATTACGAAGAGATAGGTCAGAATCCGTGCAGAAAAGTAGACTCGCTGCCGGAAAATAACCAACGAACGCGGCACTTATCTTTCGATGAGGAAGATAGATTGTTCGCGGCGCTGACGGGAGATCGTGAGTACCTTAGAACTCTCGTCACCGTGGCAATCTATGCAGGGTCACGGCGCGGAGAGTTGCTAAGGCTGCGATGGTCGAACGTGGATTTTGATCTCAACGCCATCAATTTCACGGAAACAAAAACCAACAAAGACCGATCCGTGCCGATGGAGCCGATCGTGCGGGAAGCGCTATCGGAACTGCACGACCGGGCCGGAGATGCGGAATACGTCTTCACTAATTCGGATACTGGGACACGGTATACCGACGTTAAGAAATCCTTCTCAGCCGCATGCCGAGGAGCGAGTATCACCGATTTCAGATTCCATGACTTGCGCCATACGTTCGGTACTCGGCTAGCCGATGCCGGCGTCGATGTTGTGAAGATCAAGGAGTTGATGGGGCACGCATCAATTGTGACGACCATGCGTTACATTCACGCCACCGATAAAGGGAAGCGTGGCGCAATCACTGTTTTATCGGAGTATCGACAACAGCTTGTCGCAAGTTTGTCACAGACGAAAAGCGGCAGATCCTACAACCTGCCGCAAGTCGTTGATGTAGTTGGTGCACCCGGCATGATTCGAACATGCGACCCCCTGATTCGTAGTCAGGTACTCTATCCAACTGAGCTACGGGTGCCCTTTTTTGTAAATAGTAAATGGTAAATCGTGAATAGTAAAACGCTGGGTCCGATACACTTTTGGTTTGTCGTTTGCTAGCGGAAGAGGGTTCTTAAAACGACCACTATCCCGCGACCAACATTTTCCTCGTGACTCTCTTAACCAGCACCTGACAAACTGAAAGTGTGTCGGACATTTCTTCAGCGAGCGTAATATCCCGGCTTAGTGCGGGCAATCAGTGAGGGCTGGCCGACTTCAACACGTATCTCATGCCACTTGCCATCGCGCGTGCGACCGTTCGCAGGTTGATACCCAAGTGTGTAGAGCGACCGCAAGTCTGCCGCCACTTCCGCATACAAGCGCGCCATCTGATCGAGCCTCTGAATCTCATTGAGCCGTCCACCGGTGCGATCAGCAAGACTCTGCAGGCGTGACCGCGCAGCGGTGTAGATTCCAGTGATCACGGGATCAGGTAAAGGCAAACGCTTCGCGTCACCTGAGGGCAGAGCCAGCGGATAGATGGTCACGCCCTGCTTGTCAGCTTCCGTGAGAACCTGATTAAGCGCGCTGTTCTTACTGGGATCGATGGCTGCTACAGCTTCTGCATCAGTTTGTGCTTTCGAGGCCAAAGCGCGATCAGCGTTACGCATGTCGGTATCGAGTCCGTCAGTTAACGCTACGATCGCCTTGCGTCGCCTTCTTCCCTTTCCGTCTTCCTTTGCCAACTCACTTAAAGCGAGTTTCAGTGCTTCGTAAAAATGTGTTTCCCCGGCGCCCTCGGCACGCTCGATTGCGTACGCCGTGTCTTTCCGCTTTGTCGAAAAGCCCGACAGCGTTTTTACCTTGGCATTGAATTGAATGACCGCTACCCGATCCTCCGGCGCCAACGCGTCAAGGAATCGCCAGGCTGCTTGCTTCAACTGCGGACGAAAAGTAAGCGTGGAACCCGACATGTCCAACAACAGCACGAGACTAAACGGCGCGCTGGTCGGTTCGAAATAACTAATGGGTTGCTTCACGCCGTCTTCGTAAACAGTGAAGTCGTTTCGCGAAAGGGAAGTGACCGCCTGGCCACGCGGGTCGACCACGCCAATGTTCAACTGCACCAGGGCCGTGTCAGTTCGAATAGTATCGTCCGGATCCTGTGCCGTCGCAGGCAGGGAGCTGCAAATCAACAGAAAGAGAAGCGCGAGATACGGCAGGGCACTCCGAGTGGGTCTAACAATGGCGGCCCTGGAAAAGTATGAGTTCATCATTTTGGAAACGAATCTTGAAAAGGTAATTGAGTATCCCGGGAAGCAAGACTTTTTGCAATTCGGCGGTATAGGCC
>Ga0190272_10001405_pt1 | contig 11598 bp, 10 predicted proteins | sample Popmic504T_FD_133746 | JGI IMG/M metagenome (GOLD analysis project Ga0190272, IMG submission 133746) | Populus adjacent soil microbial communities from riparian zone of Shoshone River, Wyoming, USA - 504 T | ecosystem: Environmental > Terrestrial > Soil > Riparian zone | place: USA: Wyoming...
CGGAGGGGACGGCGAGGAGCTCACCACCAAGTACCGCTCGGACGGCTCGGACGTCGCCATCGGGGTCGGCGGCGTCGAGGGCACCAGCGCGGACCTCGCCACCCAGATCGGCCGTGACCTCGGCCTGGCCGAGGGGATCGCGGTGCCGATCATCCTGCTGCTGCTGGTGTTCGCGTTCCGCACGGTGGTGGCCGCGCTGCTGCCGCTGGCGGTGGGCGTGATCGCGATCTTCGGCACGTTCGCGCTGCTGTACGTCCTCGGCTCGACCACCGACGTGTCGATCTACGCGGTGAACCTCACGACCGCGCTCGGGCTCGGGCTCGCCGTCGACTACGCGTTGCTGATGGTCAGCCGCTTCAGAGAGGAACTCGCCGGCGGGCTGGACGTCCCGGACGCGGTCGTCCGCACCATGCGGACCGCCGGCCGCACCATCGTGTTCAGCGCCGCGACGGTGGCCGCCGCGCTCGCCGTCCTCATGGTGTTCCCGCTGTATTTCCTGCGCTCCTTCGCCTACGCCGCAACGGGGGTGGTCGCGATCTCGACGCTCGCCGCGCTGATCGTGCTGCCCGCGCTGCTGACGGTCCTCGGCCACCGGGTGAACTCGCTTCGGCTGCCGTGGGGGGCCAGTGCACCGTCGACCGAGGCGCCGTTCTGGGGCCGGCTGGCCGGGCTGGTGTGGCGCCGACCGGTGCTCACCGCGCTGCCGGTGCTCGTCGTCCTCGCGGTCGCCGCGCTTCCCCTGCTGCGGGTGGAGTTCGGCACCCCTGATGACCGGGTGCTGCCGACCAGCATCGACAGCCGCCAGGTCGGCGACGTAATGCGCACCGAGTTCGACACCGACGTCACCGGCGCGCTGCAGCTCGTCAGCACCGGGCCGGTGACCCGCGCCGATCTCTCGGAGTACGCGGCCGAGCTGGCCGCACTGCCCGGCGTCGAGCGGGTCGAGACCAGCGCGGGCGTGTTCGTCGCGAGGGAGCTCGTCAGGCCAACGCCGGCCGACGCCGAGCTGATCCGCCCGGCCGGGGAGCGGCTCGCCGTCGTCACCGCATACGACTCGCACTCCACCGAGGCGAAGGACCTGGTCCAGCGGGTGCGCGACCTGCCGCCGCCGGCCGGCGCCGACGTGCTGGTCGGCGGCCAGACCGCCAACCTCGTCGACACCCTCCACGCGATCGGCAGCAGGTTGCCGATGGTGGCCGGCATCATCATCCTCACCACGTTCCTGCTGCTGTTCCTGTTCACCGGCAGCCTGATCCAGCCGCTGCGGTCGCTGCTGCTCAACTCGATGACGCTGGCCGCGACGCTGGGCGCCATGGTGTTCGTGTTCCAGGAGGGGCACCTCGCGTCGCTGCTCGGCTTCACCCCCAGGCCGTTGGACACCAGCATGTTGCTGCTGCTGTTCTGCGTCGCGTTCGGCCTGTCCATGGACTACGAGGTGTTCGTGCTGAGCCGCATCAAGGAGCTGCGCGACTCCGGCGCCGACGATCGCACGGCCGTCACCACCGGGCTCGCCAGGACCGGCCGCATCGTGTCCATGGCCGCGGTGCTGCTGGCGGTGAACTTCTTCGCCTTCGGCACGGCGGAGATCAGCTTCCTGCAGCTGTTCGGCCTCGGCACCGGCCTCGCGATCCTGGTCGACGCCACCCTGGTGCGCGGTGTCCTGGTGCCGGCGTTCCTGCGCCTGCTCGGCCGTGCCGCCTGGTGGTCGCCGTCGCGGCTGCGCCTGCTGCACAGGCGGGTGGGCCTGACCGAGGCGTCCTGACCCGAAGTCGTGCCGAAGTCGTGAGTGGCGTCTGGTGCCTGGGCACCAGACGCCACTCACGGGTGCGCGTAGCGTCCCCACCGTGGACCCGGACGTGATCGCAGGCCAGGCCGTCTACAACCGGGCAGTGCTGACGATCTACGACCTGACGGTGCTGCGCGCGGCCGTGCCGATGATGATGGGGTGCCCGTTGAGCGCGCTCGTCGACCTGTACGACCGCAACGTCGGGGCATCGCACGTGGACGTCGGCGTCGGCACCGGCTACCTGTTGGACCGGGCCAGGTTCCCGGTGCCACGCCCGCGGATCACCCTGGTGGACCTCAACCCCGCGCCGCTGCGGGTGACGGCGGCCCGGCTGCGCCGGTACCGGCCACAGCCACTGGTGGCCAGCGCGCTGGACCCGCTCCCGCTGGCCGGCTCGTGCGCCGACTCGGCCGGGCTGTGCCTGCTGCTGCACTGCCTGCCGGGGCCAATGTCGCGCAAGGCGGACGCGCTGTCGCACGTGGCCCGGGTGGTGCGGCCCGGCGGGCGGGTGTTCGGCGCCACCGTCCTCGGCACCGGGGTGCCACGCCGGGCCCCGGCCCGCGCGCTGATGAGGACGTACAACGCCCGCGGCATCTTCCACAACGCGGCCGACTCCCCGGACGCGCTGCAGGCCGAGCTGGCGACCCGCTTCCGGTCATACGACCTCACGGTCCGCGGCTGCATCGCCCTCTTCGAGGCAACCGTCTGAGACGCCGCCGCCGGGTGGCGTCTCGCATCCGTGTCGACGTTTTCGCACGCCGAGAACGACAACACGGATGCGAGACGCCCGTTGTGGCGCTACTCCACGGCCGGGCTGGAGGCGCGGGCCCAGTGGCGGCGCGGGATGCGGCCGGCGAGCGAGGCCATGCGGCCGCCCTCGACGGCGAGCCGCATCGCGTTGGCCATCAGCTCGGGGTCCTGCGCCCGGGTGACCGCGGTGGCGAGCAGCACGGCCGCGCACCCCAGCTCCATCGCCAGCGCGGCGTCCGACGCGGTGCCGATGCCGGCGTCGAGGATCACCGGCACTCCGGCGGCCGCCACGATCATCTCGATGTTGTGCGGGTTGCGGATGCCGAGGCCGGTACCGATGGGTGAGCCCAGCGGCATCACCGCGGCGCAGCCGGCCTGCTCCAGCTTCGCGGACAGCACCGGGTCGTCGTTGGTGTAGGGCAGCACGGTGAACCCGTCGTCAACGAGCTGCTCGCAGGCGTCGAGCAGCTCGATCGGGTCGGGCAGCAGGGTGCGCTCGTCGGCGATCACCTCGACCTTGACCCACGCGGTGTCCAACGCCTCCCTGGCCAGCCGCGCGGTGCGCACCGCCTCGGCCGCGGTCCGGCACCCCGCGGTGTTCGGCAGTGCCTCGATTCCCAGGCGCCGCAACAGGTCCAGCACCCCGGGGCCACCGGCCGCGTCCATCCGACGCATCGCGACCGTGGTCAGCTCGGTGCCGGACGCCACCAGCGCCCGCTCCAGCACGGCGAGGTTGCTCGCGCCGCCGGTGCCCATGATGAGGCGCGAGCCGAACTCGCGGCCGCCGAGGTGCAGGGCGTCGTCAGCCATCGGTCAGCCCCCCTGGACGGCGGTCAGGACCTCGACGCGGGCGCCGGCGCTCAGCTCGTACCGCGGCCAGTCGGCACGCGGCACCACGTCGTCGTCGACGGCGACGGCGACGCCGCGCTCCGGCGCGCCGAGCGTGGCGACCGCGTCGGCCACCGTCGCGCCGTCGGGCAGTTCGCGCTCAGTGCCGTTGAGCAAGAGCCTCATCGCGTCCCTCCATGGTCGTCAGCTCCGGCGGGGCCGCCCCACCGTGCACGAGCGCCAGCACGGCGTCCGCGGTGATCGGTGCGAGCAGGATGCCGTTGCGGCCGTGCCCGGTCGCGGCCAGCAGGCCCGGTTCGAGCCAGCCGACCAGCGGCAGGTTGTCGACGCTCACCGGCCGCAGCCCGGCCGAGGTCTCCTCGATGGCGTACTCGGCGATGCCGGGGAGCACCAGCTCGGCGTCGCGCAGCAGGTCGCGCACCCCGGCGACGGTGACGTCCGTGTCGAAGCCGGCCTCGTACTGGGTGGCGCCGAGCACGAGCCGGTCGCCGTCGCGGGGCACCAGGTACACCGGCCGCCCCGACACCACGGCGCGCACCGTGCGGCCCGGCGGCGGCAGCGCCGTCGGCCGCGCCCGCAGCCGGATGATCTCGCCCTTCACCGGGCGCAGCCGCCCACGCAGCGCGGGGTGCAGCCGCTCCGACCACGGGCCGGCGGCCAGGACGACCACGTCGCCATCGACGGTGGACCCGTCGGCCAGGTCGACGCGGCCGCCGCCGACGGCCGTGGCCCGCCGGTCGACCGCGCGGAAGCCGGGGGTGGCGGCCAGCGCCGCCAGCAGCGCCGTCAGCAGGGCGCGGTTGTCGACGGCGTGGTCGCCGGGCACCGACAGGCCGCCGCGCACCGCCGGGCCGAGCGTGGGCTCCAGGCGCCGCAGCTCGCGCCCGGTGAGCACGTCGACCTCGCGGCCGATGCGGCGCAGGTGCTCGGCGACGCCGTCGAGCTCGGCGCGGTCCGCGCTGTCCACCGCGGCGACGACGGTGCCGCTGGTGCGCAGTCCGGCGTCCGCGCCGGCGGCCAGCGTCAGGTCGGCGGCGAACCCCGGCCACCGGGCCAGCGAGGCGGAGCCCAGCTCGAGCAGCCGCTCCTCTCCCGGCCACGCCTCGGTGATCGGGGCCAGCATGCCGCCGGCCACCCACGACGCGCCGGAGGCGGGGGCCGGGTCGACCACGGTGACCCGCGCACCCGCCGCGGTCAGCCGCCACGCGCAGGCCAGGCCGATCACGCCGCCGCCGACCACGACAACGTGCCGTTGCTTCGTCCCGGTCATCACATTCGCTCCCTGCGCCGGCATGATCCGGATCAGGTTCGACGGTCGAGGCCGGTGAGGCCTCCTCTCAGCCCGGTCCTCCGGGCTCCCGTGCGCACCACGGCCCACCGTACCCTCGTGAGTGGCGTTTGGTGTTCTGACACCAAACGCCACTCACGACTTGTCCACAGGGGGTTCCGGGTGTCCGGTATGGACGGCGCGGCGGTGCGCCACAGGTCACGGGACGCGCGGTTGTACCTGTGCACGGACTCGCGGCGCGAGCGTGGCGACCTGGCCGAGTTCGCGGACGCCGTGCTGGCCGGCGGGGTGGACATCGTGCAGCTGCGCGAGAAGGGCATCGACGCGCGCGACGAGCTGGCCGCGCTGGAGGTGCTCGCCGCGGCGTGCGAGCGGCATGGCGCCCTGCTGGCGGTCAACGACCGGGCCGACGTCGCGCTGGCGGCGGGCGCGCACGTGCTGCACCTCGGGCAGGACGACCTGCCGGTGACGTGGGCGCGGAGGGTCGTCGGCGACGAGGTGGTCATCGGCCGCTCCACCCATGACGCCGCGCAGGCCGCCGCGGCAGCGGTCGAGCCGGGCGTCGACTACTTCTGCACCGGGCCGTGCTGGCCGACGCCGACGAAGCCCGGCCGTCCGGCGCCGGGGCTCGACCTGGTGCGGCACACCGCCGCGAGCGGCACGACCCGGCCGTGGTTCGCCATCGGCGGCATCGACGAGCAGCGCCTGGACGCGGTGCTCGACGCGGGCGCGGACCGCGTCGTCGTGGTCAGGGTTCTCACGGAGGCCGACGACCCGCTGGCCGCGGCCCGGCGCATCAGCACCCGGCTGCGGGCCGGCTGAAGCGAGCGGGCCTAGATCGGCGCGGTGGCCTTGGCCTCGGGGCGCAGGAACATCCACACCCCGGCGGCCACCGCGGCGCCCACCAGCGGCGCCAGGATGAACACCCACAGCTGGGACAGGGCGTCGCCGCCGGCGAACAGCGCGGGCCCGACGGACCGCGCGGGGTTGACCGACGTGCCGTCGAGCGGGATGCCGACGAAGTGGACGACGGCCAGCGCCAGCCCGATCGCGAGGCCACCGAAGTCGGGCTCCGCGCCCGGCCCGGTCACCAGCAGGACGACGAATACCAGCAGGAACGTCAGCACGATCTCCAGCACGAACGCCCCACCGCCGGAGATCGTCTTCCCGTACGCGTTGGTGCCGAGGCCGCCGGTGCGGTCCTGCACGACACCGCCGACGCCGCCGACCATGAGCTTCAGCAGCAGCCCGCCGAGCGCGCCGCCGACGAGTTGCGCGACGACGTACCCGCCGGCCTCGGCCGGGGTGATCCGCCTGGCGAGGAGGACACCCAGGGTCACCGCCGGGTTGACGTGGCAGCCGGACACCGGGCCGATCGCGTAGGCGAGAGCCACCAGTACCAGACCGAAGGTGAGGCCGACGCCCACCGGACCGAGGACGTCGAAGCCGAAGACGGCGCTGCCAGCGCCGAAGAACACCAGGCAGAACGTACCCACGAGCTCAGCGACCAGCTTTCGTGCCATACCGGCATCGTCGATCATGGACGGCGCGAGGAGCCACGGCCCGCGCCCGGCGCCTCGATCGTGTCCGGCGTGGCGGCGGGGAATCGCCGACAACGGCGCCCGGTCGGCACGGAGAGTCACCCTCGAAGAGGCCGGAAAGACAGATGGGCGCCTACCCGGCAGGGACGGGTAGGCGCCACACCTGAATCAGGCGCCGGAAAACGCGCCTCGGTTGGGAGCTGGGTGGATCAGCCGGTGACGATCGTTGCGCCGTAGGCGTTCAGGGCCTCGACGATCGGCTGGAAGAAGGTCGTGCCACCGGTCGAGCAGTTGCCGGAACCGCCGGAGGTCAGGCCGTAGGCGGTCGTGGTCGGGCTGCTGTTGCGAACCATCGAGCCGCCGGAGTCGCCGGGCTGCGCGCACGCGTTGGTGCGGATGAGGCCGTAGACGATGCCGCTCGAGCCGTAGTTGACGGTCTGGTTCAGGCCGGTCACCGAGCCGCAGCGCCAGCCGGTGGTCGAGCCGGACCGGCAGATCGCCGTGCCGTTCGCCGGGTTGGCCGCACCGGTCACGCGCACGTCGGCGCCGCTGGACCAGCGGTCGACGAGCCCGGTGGAGAGAGCGGACGCCGAGGTGACGCGGATCGAGCCGTAGTCGTTGCCGGGGAACGACGTGCCGTAGCGGGTGCCGATCGTCCCGCCGGGGCCGGCCCAGCTGCTGCCGATGTTGGTGCAGTGGCCGGCGGTGATCACCAGGCGGGTGCCGTCGGACCGGCGGGCGTTGAAGCCGGCCGAGCAGCGCGAGCCACCGGTGGTGATGGCCTGGCCGCCGATGATGTTCCAGTACGGCATGTACGCCGTGTCGACGGACTTCGTGGTGATCGCGGCGCTGTTGACGCCCGACTTGGCGAACGCCACGCCGGCCGCGTCGTTGCCGACGACCTCGACCACGACGGAGTTCGTCTTCTCGTCGACGTACCAGGCGGCGACCGAGGCCGGCACCTTGGTCCACTGGGCGTCGAGGTCGGCCTTGATGCTGCTCAGTTGCGTGGCGGTGAAGGTCGCGTCCGGCGTGGGTGCGGCGCCGGCCGGCTGACTGAACGCCAACGCCGCCGAGGCGGCGAAAGCTACTGCAAGGATTGATCGGATCGGGGTTCGGCTCACGTGCTGCGCCCTTTCCTATCGTGGCAGGGTTTCGGGACCCGCACGCAGGGGAGCCTTGCGGCTTGTGCGGACCCCGGGTCGGGTTCACCCCAGTGGGGTGAACCCACTGGCCGACGCTATGCCACCCTCACCGTCACCGAAAGCGTCCGATGGGGCGCATTCTGTGACGGCAGATGCACGAATATCACCACCCTGTGTAGAACGTGGATGGTGCAATGTAACGGTCCGCACAAGTCGCCCGATCGGACGCAGACTGTGCGCCCTCCGTGCACGACAACCCCTCAGATGCCCGGAAACCGGACACCACAGATCCATCGATCAGCGGAGCCCCTGCTCGGGCTCGACCGAGGTCGGCGGGGAGGTCGGCCGGGTGTCACTGGTCGTAGTCGGCTGAGGTGAACCGGGGGTAGTACTGTCGGTGATCGTGGGCGAGGGCGTGACGGTCGTTCCGGACGGCTCACCGGACGGTTCCGAGCTCGGTGCCGGGGTGCCGGTCGGGGTCGACGACGGCGCGCCGGGCGGGGTCGACGGTCCGCCGGGATCACGGTCGGCCGGCGCGGTGGCGTCGCCGAACACCCGCCCCACCGTGGTTCCGCCGCCGCCGGACAGGGGCTCGCCGCGTACCGCCTCGAGACCCGTCACCACCACCAGGGCCAAGCCGAACGCGGCCAACGCGCCGGCCGCGACCGCGAACCGCCTGCGGGCACCGTCGCCGCTCCTCACCGGCAACTCGCCTCCGTGTTGCCGTTCGTCGGCCCCTGAGCCGGCATCACGGATGCGAGTGGCGGGAGGGGCTGAGGTGGGAGGGGCTGAGGGGGCGGCGGCTGAGGTGGAGGGGGCCCGGGCTGCGGCGGTGCGGGGGCGGGTGGCGGCGGCGAGGCGTTCGCGGCTGCGCCGCAGGCTGCGTTCCAGCGAGTGCTGGTAGACGGCGTTGGCCGTCGTCGTGGTGATGCTGGCGATCGCGGCGCCGATGACGGTGCCCGCGACGCCGAGCCGGGAGCCGAGGACGGCCGCGGTCACGGCGGCCAGCGCGGCCGCGGCGATCTGGGTCAGGGTCAGGTTGAAGGACTTCGTCTGCTGCTCGGTCATCTCTCGTCACGTGTCGGTGGGGTGCGTTTCGTGCGGTGCGGGATCTCTGCGGGGTTCCGCGGTTTCAGAGGCCCCAACGACCAGGACGCGGCAATCACTCCCCCGGTTGGCCGGGAGTGAGCACGGCCACCGTCGTCAGCCGCTGGCGCGAACGTGCGTCGGCGGGGCGTCGACGCCGCAGTGCAGGCAGTCACCGAGGTGCGGGTGCTCGTCGTCGGGTGGGGGCTCCGACGGGGTGTCGTCGTCGGGTCTCGCGTCCCCTGCGGTCAGCACCCGGTTGTCGATGCCGACGGCGAGGACCGCGGCCAGCGCGGTCACCCCGGCGGCCACCAGCAGGGCCACCCGCCAGCCGTCGGTGAGCGCCACCGGGTCGGCGTACTCGGTGCCGCTCAGCCCGGCCACCACGGGCAACACGGCGACCGCGAGCAGGCTTCCGGTGCGGGCGATCGCGTTGTTCACCCCGGACGCGACGCCGACATGGCCGTCCGGCACCGCGGCCAGCGCGGTCGCGGTGATCGGCGCGACCACCACCGACAGCCCCAGGCCGAACACCGCGACCGCGGGCAGCACGGTGTCGAGGTAGCCGCCGCCGGGCACGATGCGGCGCATCATGAGCAGCCCGACCGCGAGCAGGATCGGCCCGATCACCAGCTGCACGCGCGGGCCGAAGCGTTGCGCCAGCCGACCGGAGCGGGCCGAGAGCAGCAGCATCAGCACCGTGATCGGCAGCCCGGCCAGGCCGGACGCCGTCGGCGAGTAGTCGAGCGAGGTCTGCAGCTGCACGACGAGCAGCACGAACACCCCGCCGAGCGCGCCGTAGATGAGGAACGTCGACGCGTTGGCCAGCACGAACGTGCGGTTGTGGAACAGCGCCGCCGGGATGAGCGGGGCGTGCCCGCGGGTCTGGGTGAGGACGAACGCGGCCAGCGCGGCCAACCCCACCGCCGCGGCGATCACCACCAGCGGGTCGGTGACGCCGCGTCCTGGTGCCTCGACGAGCGCGGCCGTGACGCCACCGAGGCCGATCGCGCCCAGCACGGCGCCGCCCCAGGCCGGGGTGCGGCCGTCCGGGTCACGCGACTCCGGCACGTACCGCACGGTCAGCCACACGCACAGGATCGTCATCGGCAGGTTCACCAGGAAGGCGAGCCGCCACGACCCAGCCTGCACCAGCAGCCCGCCGACCAGTGGCCCGATCGCGGTCGCCACGCCCGACAGTCCCGACCACGCGCCGATCGCCTTGGAGCGGTCCGACGGCACGAACGCGGCGTGCAGGATGGCCAGGCTGCCCGGGGTCAGCAGCGCGCCACCGACACCCTGCAGGAACCGCGCGGCGACCAGCGCCTCGGTGTTCCACGCCAGGCCGCACAGCATCGACGCGGCGCCGAACCACACGACGCCGATCAGGAACACCCGCCGCCGGCCGTACCTGTCGCCCAGCGATCCGGCGACGAGGACGAGCGCGGCCAGCGCCAGCAGGTAGCCATTGAGGATCCACTGCAGGCCGGCGATCGACGCCTCGAGGTCCTCGCCGATGGCGGGCAGCGCGACGTTGACGATCGTGCCGTCGAGCATGGCCAGCCCGGCGCCGACGATCGTCGCGGCGAGCACGCCACGACCCTGCGGTGTTCCCCAGACGACGCTCACGGCACCACCCTTCCACGCGCCACGCCTGCTGGGATGCGCACTTGCCGGTCAGGCCCGATCGGGTACGCGGGGGTGACGCAGGCCGGGGTGGTCGGGCGGGAGGCTGCGCCGCAGGAGCCACCAGCTGACGGCCAGGCACACCGCGATCAGCGGCCAGGTCAGTGCGACCCGCGCCACCCCGAGCGCGACCACCGCGCCGTCCCAGTGGAACGACGCCCAGTACAGGAGCCCGAACACCACGATCCGCACCGTGTACTGGCCGACCCAGGCCCAGCTGGCGACGCCGTAGCCGCGCACCAGGTCGGGGTCGCGGCGCCACCGGGTCCGCTGGCCGAGCACGGCGCCGACCACCAGGCCGAGCAGCGGCCACCGGACTGCGATGCTGACTGCCCAGGCGAGCGCGCTGGCAACGTTGGCCGCGAGCTGCACGGCGAAGAAGTCCGCGGCCCGTCCGGTGCGGACAGCCACCACCACCGCCACCGCGACGCCGAGCAGGCCGAGCAGGACCGCCCTCGGCCGTTCACCGCGGCGCCACCGGACCACGGCGACGACCAACCCGGCGAGCAGCGCCGCCGCGCCGGCCCACCCGACCGACCCGCCGGCCGCCAGCCAGGTGACGACGAACACCACCGGCGGAACGGTGGCATCCACGGCACCGCGGCGCCCGCCGAGCAGCTCGGCAAGCGACTCCGGCGCGGCCGCCGGGCGCGGCGGCGAAACTGGTCGCACGGGGTAAGCCTGCCCTGCGGAGCGCCCGTCGGACACCCCGGAGAGGCCCGGCCGTGCGGATCTTCTCCAGCTCGGTGGCGTGGAGTGGGGTGTCGTTGTGGTCGGGCGGGACTGGCGGGGCCTGGCCAAGCGGTGACGTGGTCAGCGGCGGGTCCGGCCCAGCATAAACCGCATGAACGTGACACCAGTCTGGTTGTGCGGCCCGTGAACCAGACTGGTGTCACGTTCATGCGCGACCGTCGGCCGAACCCACCAGCCGTCGACCCGACCCGCCATCCGCCACCCCACGGACCACTGCGGCGTGTGCCCGGCCGTCGAGCCACAGCGTCGGCGCGGCTGTGGTGTCCGTGAACTCGACGTGGCAGTAGTCCGATCATGCTCGAACGACCGTGGTGTCGAGTTCACGGACAGGGTGGAGCCCGGACGACGCCGGCGTCGCTGGGTGGCTGGGTTGCGGCGGGCCTGGCCCGGTGTGAACCGCATGAACGTGACACCAGTCTGGTTGTGCGGCCCGTGAACCAGACTGGTGTCACGTTCATGCGCAACCGTCGCCCCCGACCCCGACCCCGCCGAGCGCCGGCCACGGTCCGTGTCTGGCGGGCCGGCTCGTGTCACGGCGTCGGCGCGGCCGTGGTGTCGAGTTCACGGACAAGGGGTGGAGCGTGGGGCGAATCGGGGCGGAGCGGGGTGGGCGGACTGCGGCCCCGGTCACGTGCAGGGGTGCTCTGGGCCGAGCCAGGGGCGTAGGTAGACCTTGGTCTCGTCGATCAGGTCCGAGCCGGTGCGGGTGCGGGA
>Ga0190272_10001406_pt1 | contig 11596 bp, 11 predicted proteins | sample Popmic504T_FD_133746 | JGI IMG/M metagenome (GOLD analysis project Ga0190272, IMG submission 133746) | Populus adjacent soil microbial communities from riparian zone of Shoshone River, Wyoming, USA - 504 T | ecosystem: Environmental > Terrestrial > Soil > Riparian zone | place: USA: Wyoming...
AATGTAACCCAGTTCCCGGGCGGCAGCGCGGACGCGATCGGCGACGTTCTCACCGGGAATCCGAGCGGAGCCGTTGAGCACCCGCGAGGCGGTGGCCTGCGACACGCCTGCATGCACGGCCACGTCTTGCAAGGTCACCGCCATGTTCTGGGCTCCCGTCGGTCATCGCGTCGGCCGCCGGTCGCGACCTCCGTCGGCTGAGGGGTTGACCGAAACGTGGTGACAGCTTAGCGTGGAAAGCGCATTCCGAAGCGCTGACACTCGCATTGATTTCGTACGGCGCTGCTCAGTCGCCGGTTGACAGACAGGCACATCACGATGACTTCCTCCCGCAATCCGTCCCGGAGAACGCTGCGCATCGCCATGAACGGCGTGACGGGGCGCATGGGCTACCGCCAGCATCTGATCCGCTCGATCCTGCCGCTTCGCGACTCGGGACTCGTGCTCGACGATGGCACGCGCGTCGATGTCGAGCCGATCCTGGTCGGCCGCAACGCCGACAAGCTCGCCGACCTCGCCAGGCAGCACGGCATCGAGCATCACACCACCGACGTCGCTGCGGTGATCGCCGACCCGACGGTCGATGTCTACTTCGACGCGCAGGTGACCTCGCGCCGCGTTGAGGCTCTTTCGGCGGCAATCAAGTCGGGTAAGCACGTCTACACCGAGAAGCCGACGGCCGAAACACTCACCGAGGCAATCGAACTCGCCAGGGCAGCCGAGAACGCCTGCGTCATCGCAGGCGTCGTGCACGACAAGCTGTACCTGCCGGGACTGGTAAAGCTGCGCCGCCTGGTCGACGAGGGGTTCTTCGGACGGATTCTGTCGATGCGCGGCGAGTTCGGTTACTGGGTGTTCGAGGGCGAAACGCAACCCGCTCAACGGCCCAGCTGGAACTACCGCACACAGGACGGCGGCGGGATCACCATCGACATGTTCAGCCACTGGAGCTACGTGATGGAGAGCATCCTCGGCAAGGTCGAGGCGGTGACGGCCAAGGCAGTCACCCACATTCCGACCCGATGGGATGAGGCCCACGAGCCCTACACCGCGACCGCCGACGATGCCGCATATGGCATCTTCGAGATCGAGAACGGCGTGGTCGCCCAGATCAACTCGTCGTGGGCGGTGCGGGTGCATCGTGACGAGCTGGTCGAGTTCCAGGTCGACGGCACCGACGGCTCGGCGGTTGCGGGTCTGCGCCGCTGCGTGGCCCAGCATCGCGTGCATACGCCGAAACCGGTGTGGAACCCCGATCTTCCTGCGACCGAGAAATTCCGCGACCAGTGGCTGGAAGTGCCCGACAACGCCGACCTGGACAACGGGTTCAAGCTGCAGTGGGAGGAATACCTGCGCGATGTGGTCGCCGCTCGCCCGCATAGGTTCGGGCTGCTCTCTGCAGCGCGCGGGGTGCAACTTGCCGAGTTGGCCCTGCAGAGTTCCGCAACGGGGCGCCGCATGGAGATCCCGGAGATCGTGCTGTGACCGCGTCGACCATCCGCGCCGCCGTCACGCTCCCGCTCGACGGAGAGTTGCGCCGTTTTGAACTCGGCGAACCGGGGGCATGGTACCGGCCAACAGCTCCGATCACGTCGCGGATCGCTTATGCCGCAGCGCATGTCGTGCCCCGCGCGTTGGCGGAGAACGTGCCGGGCGCGCCCGCTGACCTCGACTGGGACGCCACCATGGCTTTCCGGCATGAGTTGTGGTCCTACGGGTTGGGTGTGGCCGATGCGATGGACACGGCGCAGCGCGGCATGGGCATGGACTGGAACGCCACGCGTGAGCTCATCCGGCGAAGCGGGCGGGAGGCAGCCGCCTCGGGTGGTCGACTCGCCTGTGGTGCGGGTACCGACCAGCTTGTCGCAGAAGATATTCCGAGCGGCGCACGCGGATTGTCCGTCATCACCGATGCGTACCGTGAGCAGATTGATGCCGTCCGCGACGCGGGCGCCCAGGTCGTCCTGATGGCGTCGCGAGCACTGGCGCGGGTGGCCACCGTGCCTGCCGACTACCTCTCGGTGTACGGCACCCTTCTGGCCGAGGTCGACCGCCCGGTGATCCTGCATTGGCTGGGGGAGATGTTCGACCCCTCATTGCGGGGCTACTGGGGAGCCGCCGATGTGTCCACCGCAACCGCCACGTTCTTGCGCCTTGTCGAGGAGAACCAGGACAAGGTCGACGGCGTCAAGGTATCGCTGCTCGACGCCACGCATGAGGTCGCCCTACGCCGCGCCTTGCCGCCAGGTGTGCGCCTGTACACCGGTGACGACTTCAACTATCCGGACCTGATCGTCGGCGGCGAGGACGGATATTCCGACGCGCTGCTCGGCATCTTCGCCGCGATCTATCCCGCCGCCTCGACAGCGCTGCAAGAACTCGACGCAGGCAATGCCGGCCCGGCGCGCGACATCCTCGAATCCACCCGGGCGTTGGGCAGGCACATTTTCGCGGCGCCGACGTACTACTACAAGACCGGTATCGCGTTCCTGGCCTGGCTCAACGGGTGCCAGCCGGCTTTTGCGATGGTCGGGGGACTGGTGAGCGGCCGCTCGGTGCAGCACTTGGCGAAGGTCTTCGTCCTCGCCGACCGTGCGGGTCTGCTGACGGATCCCGAACTGGCAGTCCACCGGATGCGGATGTACCTCGAAATCAACGGGGTTGGGCAGTGAGCGCGTTCGACCGGCTGTCACTGAATACCGCGACGACGAAGAATTGGACGCTGCGCCAGGCGGTTGAGGGGGCCGCCGCAGCGGGCTTGCCCGCGGTTGGGCTATGGCGCGACCGAGTCGCCGAGGCCGGCCTCGACAAGGCAGCGAAAATGGTCAGGGACAACGGCCTTCGCGTGTCCAGCCTGTGTCGCGGCGGATTTCTCACGGGTCGCGACGACGCCGCGTTGGACGAAAACCGCAGGGCCATCGACGAAGCCGCCACCCTCGGCGCACCCGAATTGGTGATCGTGGCGGGCGGTATGGCCGATCGTGATCTTGACGGTGCCCGTCGGCGGCTGAAGGACCGGCTGTTTGAGTTGGTGCCGTACGCAGCCGAACGGCAGGTCCGTATGGCACTCGAGCCGCTGCACCCGATGTATTGCGCGGACCGCGCCGTGATCTCGACGCTCGGACAGGCGCTTGCCCTCGCCGCGCCGCACCCATCGGAGGCCGTCGGCGTGGTCATCGACACGTTCCACGTGTGGTGGGATCCCGAGCTTGCGCTGCACATCGCCGATGCCGGAGCGCAGGGGCGGATCAGCTGCTACCAGATCTGCGACTGGCTGGTTCCCATGGCCACCGACCCGTTGCTGTCACGCGGCATGATGGGCGACGGGGTAATCGATTTCGCGTCGATTGGCGCACTCGTGCACGCGGCCGGATATCGCGGCGACGTCGAAGTCGAGATCTTCAACGAGGCGGTATGGGCCGCTGACGGGCACTCGGTCATCGAGACCATGAAGCAGCGCTACCGAGAGCTCGTGCTGCCTGCGGTCACGGGCACCGAATAGCGGAGCGCGGCGGCCGGTCAGCCCACCGGCTCGTAGTCGAGGTTCATCCGATTGCCGTCCAGCGATGCCACAGTGACCAGGAAATCCTGCCTCTCGGGGCCCGCAGTCACTGTGCAGTCGACGGTGTTACCCGGCACTCCCTCCAGATCGCCCGAGCACGTCGCGGTGTCCGCACGTTCGCCGACCTGCCGCTCCAGCTCCGTGATCAGCGTCTCCCCGATCTCCGCCCGTGTCATTACGGCGAGCAGTACGAAGTTCATCGTCATCGCCTCGACGTCGGTGACCGTGGCGGTGTGGCGCAACGTTGCACCGCCGGCGGCGATGTCACAACGGGTGAAGCTGTCCTTCTTGCCCTCCAGGCCGGATTCACATGACACCGAATCCGGGGCAACGCCTGAGATTTGCTCGAACATCCCTGGCACCATTTTCTCCACCTGTTTCTGGGATAGTGCCGGGTCTAGGTGCCAGTTCACCCTTGAGCCCTCAACACTGGTCACTGTGACGATCGGCGCCAGCATTACGTTGGCCCCGGCCGCTTCGATCTCGCATTGGGTGGTCCGTCCGACCACACCCACCAGATCGTCTTGACAGATAACGGATTTCGGCTCGATGCCGCTCTCCTTCAGGCTCTCGACGATCCTGTTCTGCAAGTCGGTCTTAGCCACTATGGGCGGGCCGGTCTCGGTGCTGAATGCGGAGCATCCCGACACCGCGCCTGTTCCAACGAGTGAAACCAGACCGACGATGCCCACGGCACACGACTTGGCGAATGTTGGGCTCATGAAGTGCTCCTACTCCGTTGCAATGGTTTGGAATCCTTGGCAGGTCGATGCTGGCCAATGCTCATTCGTTGTCATAGGTGGAAGTTGGCCTCAGATCGCCGACGCTGGCGGCAACACCTGGAAACCCGTAAGGATTGTCTCGACGTCGCGCAGGTACTTCGGATCGTCGGGCTCGGTAGTGGTCGTCAGCTGGATCAAGTAGGTGTGGCCACCGGCCTCGGCCACCACGTGCAATGCGGTGGCCGGGCGGCCCTGCGGCAGAGTCATGCCGCCCAAGCCCGTCGCAGTACCCGCGAATACGAGTGTCTGGGCAGGCAACCCGCACACCGTGCCCGGCGTCGTCGCAAAGTCCGTCGGCAGCTGTTTCGCCTCGAGCATGTCCTTCAGGCCGCTCCGCAAGTCGTCGAGGATCGCCTGAGCATCGGAGTCGGGTTCCGCCAGGTCGAGACTGACAATCGCGACGTTCTGCGGAGGCTCGCCGGTGTCATCAACGGTGTGGGCCAAGGTAAATCGCAAACTCTGGTCGACGCTGTCGAGTTCGGTGTTGCGTGCCCAACCCGGTGGTACGGGAATGCGCAACCGCGGTTCGGCGTCGCTGCCGGCCGGGATGTCCAACATCGGTGCGTCGACGTGGGTGCAGGCGCCCTTGCCCGCCGCAGCGGTGCCGCTACTTGCCGGAGGCGACGTCTCGAGCGAGCCCTGTTCGGCTGCGCAGGCGGCGAGGGAGGCCGCCACCGCCAGCACTGCGGCGGCGCGAAGGCCAACTCGCTTAACACTATTCGATGTCATCGTCACGACCCTCCTAACTGGGTGTCGCCAACCTCATCGGTAGCGGTGCACTCGAACGACATACCGATCGGGACAACGGGCACGCTCTCGCCGCGGTTCAATCTCACGGGCACCGAATAGCGGAACACGGCCCTCCCGGCGTTGGCCCCGTCAAGTCCCCCGGCCCGGTGAGGTCGCCGCCTCCCGGCGGAGGCGGCGGTGGCCAGTCGGGCGGTGGCCACTGCGGCCAACCAGGAGGAGGCCACACCGGTGGCTCGGGAACCGGTGGCACCGGTGGCTCGAGAACCGGCGGCACCTCCGGTGGCGGTGCAGGGGGTTCGGACACCGGCGGGGCCGGTGGCGACGTCGACGGTGGCGGCTCGGCGACCGTGGTCCTGCGGGTCGCCGGTGCGGTGGTGACGGGTTGCGGAACCGGCGGGGGTGGGGGAGGCGCAATGATCGGCGCCGGTGGCGGCGGCGCGGGTGCGCTGCTGGCGGGCAACGTCTGGCTGACCTCGGTGGGGGTGATCGAGACGTTCTTCTGGTTCAAAAACACCAACGTCAGCCCCACTGTGGCGAGGAGCGCGGCGACAAACGCCGACGCAGGCCAGACCGAGCTGCGGCCACGTCCGCTGCGACCGCCCTGTGATCCGGCATCCATCGATTTCGAGGCGGACGTCAGCTCGACCTCGCTCAGTGTGCGGTCGCGCAGCCAGGCCGGCGCCGGGATGAACACCGGTGAGGCACCGAGCAGCGCGACGGGACTGACCAACCGCCCTCGTTCCTCATCGCACGTCTCACAGGACTCGATGTGCCGCGAAATACGCTTGCGCATAAGCACATTGAAGTTCCCATCCCAGCCGTCGAGGATGGCTGCCAATTCGGGACATCCGCCGCTGTTGCGGACGCCGCGAGAGACCAGCAATGCGCCAAGTGACCGTTGGATGGTCCCGCGCAGCCGGTGCACCAGCGTGTTGGCGTTGGTCGGGCTGACCCCGAGGGCATCGGCGAGCTCGGGTCCGTCCAGGCCGTGGTGGAACGCCAACTCCAGCACGGCGCGGTCGCGATCCGACAGTCCGCCCGCCGCGTCGGCGATCAGATCGGCGAGTTCGGTGCGAGCGGCCAGCATGTCGGGTCCGGGATCGCCCGACTCGGAGTCGGGAAGGTCGTCCGACGGTTCTTCGCGGCGGCGCTCGCGGATCCGGCGCAGTGCCTCGTTGCGCGCGATCGAGTACAGCCACGGGCGCAGCTTGTCCGGTTCGCGCAGCTGAGGCAGCCGGGTCGCGGCGATGCAAAACGCATCCTGAACACAGTCGGCGGCCGCATCGCGATCGCGCAGCATTGCCACGCAGAAGTCATGAAGCCGATGGGCGTAGCGGTCATACATTTCGGCGAACGCCCCGCGGTCTCCTGCCGCCGAAGCTCGGGCAAGCTCGGCGTCGCTCATGCTCGGGCCCGCGTCCCAGTTTGGTGCTGCGGTCATTTCGTTGACCCCCGACTCGGGTTGCGCTGATGCTACGGTCCGGCCTTGACCGGTGGCACGAAGTTCGGCGGGCCCGGCGGATCGGGCTGTGGGTTCGGCTGGGGCAAAGGGGCGAGCTGCAGGTCCGGTGCGAACGTCGGCGGATCCGGGTCCGGTTCAGGCTGGGGTGGTTCCGGCAGTTTGAAGTCGAGATCCGGCACGTCCGGCGGCTGGGGCGGCTCGGGATCGGGCTGCTCGGGCTTCTCAGGCAGCGGCGGAAAGTCCGGTATCGGGATGTCGATGACGACCGTGGTGTCGGGGGCCGCGGGTGCGGGCGGCGTGCCGACATCCGGGGTACCGACGGGCGGAAGGCCGGGAGCGGCCGCCGCCGGCCGATGCGCAGGTGCGGTTGCAACGGTTGCGAGCTGCGTTTCCTGTGCGGGTTCAACGGGTTTCGGCGACGGTGTCTGGTCGGTGGGGGTGACGACCACGGCGTCGTGAGGTGATGTGCCGACCTCGGGCACCACCGCGGTCGGCTGAAGAAGGGTGGGGTTGAAGAAGATCAGCCCCAGCGCGGCGCCCACACCGATACCGCACGCCACCGACCCGATCACGATGGCGTGTTTTGCGACGGACCGCGTTGCATCGCTATCCGCGTCGATGACTGGTTGGGCCGGCGCGGTGAAGCCGTACTCGTCGTCGCTTTCGGGCTCGTCGAAGGGGCTAGATGCCCAGGCTTCCGCGATCGTGTTGGTGTTCTGGTCGGTGGCGTGCGGGGTGCTGACTGATTCAGTCGGATCGATGTCGTGGTACGTGCGGGCCGATTCAGTCGGGTTGGAGTCGTATGTGGTGATCATGATGAGTCCTTTTTCAGGTGATCCGCCTAGCGGGGAACCGTTGTCATAAGTAGGAGCGCCAAGGTCCGGCTCGTCGCACACTTTTTCAGTGCAGGTTTCAAAACCGGGCCAACGCACCTCGCGGTGCGAGCCGCTTCCGGTCAGCTCGTGATCGGCGCCGACTCGACCTTGCCCAAGCCGCCGATCTCAACCTCGACTGTGGTGACGTCTGCCGGTGGCGCCGCGTAGAACCCCCAGAGCTGCACCGTCGCGCCGGGCGGCAGCGAGTACGTATCGCTCGGCGCGTAGTCGCCAGACGGGGGGCCCGCGAGGTGCATGAAACCCTCGAGCAGCTCGCTGGGGCCGTGGCAGACCTCCGCGCGGCGCTGATGGGTCCTATTAGCCACCGTCATCCCAAGCGGGCGGTCGAAGATTTCGGTGAGGCCGCTGCCTGGCTCGACCTCGATCGCCGTCGACGTCGGATTGGTCAATGTCACGGTGGTGAGCAGGTGGCCGGAGATCCGCTCGACACTGTCGACCTTCGCCTGAAGGCCCTTGGCCGCCAGGTCGTTGGTTTCCGGCCGGGCTTCGAGCTCGGCTGGCGCGGCAGCGGTCATGTCCCCGGTGCGGATCTCCACCCGGCGGTTCTGGGCGCGCCCGTCAGGGTTGTCACTGCCGTCCGGGTTGGTGTTCGGCGCCACTGGGCGGGACTCGCCGAACCCGACGGCGTTGAAAGAGAATCCGCTGCCCAGCTGCTCTTGTAAGGCCGCCTGCACCGAGGCCGCACGCGCCTCCGACAGCAGCTGGTTGGACGCGTCGTCACCGACGGCGTCGGTGTGGCCCTCGATCGTGATCGTGCCCGTGGTGGCCTCGATCTGGGTGTCGACCTCGTCCAGCGCGGACTGCGCCGCCGGAGTGAGGTCCGACTTGCCGAATTCGAAGAGCACGTCGCTAGGTAGTTTGATCTCCACCGGAGTCTCCGTGAGACCCCCCTCGGGGCCCTTGCTCGCGCACACCACAGTGGTGACATAGGGTTCGGCGCCGCGCGGGCCCGTGAGCACCGGGTCATCCTTGAGGGCCGCCGACCCTGCGGGTTCGATCGGCACCTCGACGGGACGCAGCACGTCGGTCAAGAACCACAGCTTGGTGGTCTCCTGCGGCGGCGCAGTGAACACAGCGGTGATGGTGGCCGCCGAGCCGGGCGCGATCTCGTCGTACTGATTGTCGCTGACCCGGCCGTACAACCCGTCGGCTTGTTGCACGTCGTAGGCGGTCGACCTCGGCAGGTCGACGAGCTTGAAGTCCCGTTCCATCAAGCCCAGCCCCACGTCGTACGGTTCGATCGGCTGCTGCGTCCCGTTGAACAATTCGAACTGCAGGGCTAGGTCGCTCTCGTCCTGTCCGCCCAGCCGGACCAGCCGAATGTCTCGGGCCTCCATCGGAAATGCCGTCGAAGCGGGTTTGGCGACAATGCCGCTGGCCCCGACCGTCGCGTCTTGGGGCGGCGCGGCCTGCGTAGACGGCGGCGGCGGTGCCTCGGGCCGAATAACAATCGGAGAGTCGCTTCCCCCGACGCTCGAGCAGCCGGCGACGACGGTTGCGATCGCCCCGGCGGCGGCCCATGCACGGATCATTTCGCGCCACCCGTCGGCGCGAGCGACGAGTCATTGGGATTGAGTCCGGGCTGCGGATTGAACCTGGTATCGGGACCTCCGAGCGAGACACGGTCGTTGGGATTACCGATCCCGGCCTCGCCGTCGGGGTTGGGGGAATGCGGCGGCTCCGGCAACGGATCGACTCCCGCGCAACCACCGCAATTGCGCGCCGTTGGAAACTCGGCGATGATCGCGATCGCGCCGCGCTCACTGACCTGGACGGCCTGCGCGGTGCCCGCGCCGACGAAGAGTACTGCCGGTGCTGCTGCACCTGCGATCGCCGCGGAAATCATTTGTGTGCGGGTAGGTGTGGTCCTCATCGTGCGCTCCTTACCGTGTTCACGTCCCGAGTGGTGTCGGGCTCGTAGGTAGGAGCAGCCGGGTGCGGGATTCCGCCCAACTTTTTCGAGAGTTTTCGGGTGCGTTCGGCTTCGAAGCCGAAGTGCTTGTGACCCTTTGAGGAACTAGTTTTGTGCTCTCCGCGCGACGGCCGCCCAGCCGTACGGGTTGGTGCGCACCTCGACCTCCTCGAATCCGGCCGCGGCCAGCCTGGCGGGCAGGCCATCGGGATCGACAGGGTTATAGGTATCGCCCTCGTGGTGGGCCTCCAGCTCGACGCTGGCCAGGCTGTCGCTGGCGACCAACGCGGCGCCGGGCCGCAGCACCCTGGCAACCTCGGCGAACAGCCGATCCTGGAGCTCGATGGTCGGCACGTGATGCAGCATCGTGAAGCACGCCGCGCCGGAGAACCGGGCGTCGCCATAGGTGAGAGCGGTCGCGTCAGCGTGCACGATCTGCACCGAGGGGACGTCGGCGAAACGCTCGGTCAGCATGGCCGCCAACTCGTCGTCGATCTCGACGGACGTCAACTGCGGCACCGCCTGGCTGAGCACGTCGGTCGTGGCGCCGTATCCGGGCCCGACTTCCAGGACGTCCTCACCGAGGTCGATATCGCCCAACGCCCACGGAAGGATGACCTCCCGGATCGCCTGCCGCCATTCGTCGCTGCCGCAATGCTGATGTGCTTCGTTCACAACCGAAATCGTAACGGGCCGGTCCGTCACGGCAGGCTGATCAATAGCACGCCTGCGAGCACGACGCCCGCCGCGATCGCCCGGCGCGGGCCGAGTCGCTCCCCGAGGAACAGCGCGCCGATCAACGCGCCGAAGACGATGCTGGTCTCCCGCAGAGCTGCGATGGGCGCGAGCGCGCCGCTGGTCTGCGCCCAGAGCACGATCGTGTACGCGACCATCGAGATCGTCCCGCCTGCCACCCCGGGTACCGCATTGGCGCGGATCGCTGCGGGCAGCTCGCGGCCGCGGCGAACAAAGGCGATCACCGCCAGCGGCGGGCCTTGAAGAAGGAACATCCAGCCGGTGTAGGCCAGCAGCGGCGAGTTCATCACCCCGACTCCGTCGACCACCGTGTAGGCCGCGATCGTGAACCCGGTCAACACCGCTGCCGTCAGCGCCGGCAGATCTTTGCGGCCAGGGCGGCCGCCGACAAGGACCAGTCCGATCAGCCCCGCCGATATCGCAAGCACGCCCGCCAACTGGGTGATCGGCAGTGCGTGAGCCAGCAGCACGATCGACACCAGCGCCACCACCAGCGGTGAGATGCCGCGTGCGAGCGGGTACATCTGGCTGAACTCGCCCAGCTCGTAGCTGGCGAGCAGAAGCAGGTTGTACACCACGTGCAGGGCGGCGGAGGCGATGATGAACGGCCACGCGCCGGCGGGCGGCAGCCCGGCGAACGCGATCATCAGCGCCCCACCCGCGGCGTCGACGAGTCCGATGAGCGCGAAGCCGACGAGGCGATCGGCAGCGGCGTGCGCCAGGGAATTCCAGATCGCGTGCAGCAGTGCCGAGAAAAGGACCGCGAGCACAATCGCAGGGGTCAGCCGAAGGCTCCTAGGGTCGGATCACATGTGTGTGTCCTGGCGCGCCGCTCGCTCAACGCACCTGTGCCCGCCCTCGCTGCAGCACGGCGTCGCGGTTGGCGGCGATGTCGTTGCCGGTCGCATTGCGCATCCACTCGGTGGCCGACTCGGCCTCGATGGCCAGCCCCTCTCGCGTCCCTGCGTCGTCGATGCGGTGATACGACCCGAGCAGCGCCCGCACCGCGTTCTGGTTGTTGCCGACGATGGACGCCGCGACCCGTCGTGCGGCGTCCAACAGCTGTACGTGCGGCACCACCTCGGTGACCAGCCCCGCCCGCAGCGCGTCGGCGGCCGATAGGTAGTCGCCCGTCAGGCTCATCCTGCGAGCCATCCCGACACCCACCTTCTGCGGCAGCCGCACGCTCAGTCCCCAGGTCGGCATCAACCCGACGCGGGCGTGGGTGTCGGCGAACCGGGCCTGCTCGGACGCGATCAGAATGTCGCAGTACAGCGCGAGTTCCAGGCCGCCTGTCACCGCCGCGCCGTTGATGGCGCCGATCACCGGCTTGGTCACCGATGGCCACTGTGGCGAGATGTCCGGTAGCTCGGTGGAGTCACCCAACTCCTTGAGGTCTAGCCCGGCGCAGAACACCGGGTCGGCGCCGGTGATGATCACGACGTCGACGTCGTCATCGGTCTCCGCGTCGCGCAG
>Ga0190272_10001407_pt1 | contig 11593 bp, 5 predicted proteins | sample Popmic504T_FD_133746 | JGI IMG/M metagenome (GOLD analysis project Ga0190272, IMG submission 133746) | Populus adjacent soil microbial communities from riparian zone of Shoshone River, Wyoming, USA - 504 T | ecosystem: Environmental > Terrestrial > Soil > Riparian zone | place: USA: Wyoming...
CCGGTGGCCTCCACGACGACGCCACTGTCGCCGACCATGGTGGCGCCGAGGTCCAGCGTGGGGGCACCGTCCAGCCGCACCGTCTGGTCCCCGATCTCCACGGTGGCCGTGAAGACGATCTCGCTGTGGGTGCGGGCCGGGTCGGGTTCGAAGGCGTCGCCGACGCGGACGACCGGGGCGAGCATCGTGGCCGGGAAGCGCAGCGCGGCGGTGACGTCGACGAACCGGACGGTGGACAGCGACCGCAGGTCCACCTCGATCGTCAGCTCGGTCTGCGCGGTCGCGCTCGATCCGCCGCCGAGCACGACGGCGCAGTCGGCCAGGCCGAACAGCGGGATGGCCAGCTCCCGGTCGAGCACCAGGGTGAACCGGGCGATGGTCGCGGCCGGGGTCTCGACGACGCCGGTGTCGCGCACCCCGATCTCGTCCAGGATCGAGGCGCCGTCCGACGTCGCGCCGAGTTCGGCGATCTCCGACGACCACAGCCCCAGGTCCGCCAGCAGCAGGCTGAAGGGGATGAACGCCGAGGTGGTTGATGGCATGGTGGCGTCCTTCTCTACGGCGGGGGTCCCGGGTACCTGGCCCGCAGCGGCGGCAGGTGCGGCAGCAGGGTGATGCCGGGGCAGAACGTGTGCCCGGCGGCGGCCTGGTTCTTGCGGTCCTGGTGCGACCACGCCGATCGGATGCCGAACCGCGCCGACAGCGCGTCGACCAGGTTGAACAGCGCGAACAGCTGAGGCACGGTCGGGGTGTTCGGCGGCGGGAACAGGATGAAGGTCTCCGTCGGGTCCCTGATGTACTCGAAGTTCCCGGCGAGCACGATGCCGATGTTGCCGCCGTTGAAGAGCTCGGCGTGGGAGCCCTTGATGGCGAGCGGGCGGCCCTCGTAGATCGTGCCGTCGCCGTCGACGACGAAGTGGTAGCCGATGTCGGCGCCCGGTCCGGTGCCGCCGATGTCGGTGAAGTGCTTGTTCTGCACGGCGACGGCGGTGGCCGTGCTGTTGAGCGGCGGGTCGGTGGTGTGGTGGACGGTGACCCACTTCAGCACCGTGGTGAGCGGGTTGATCTCGTTGCTGGGGATGGGAAACGTGTAGATGATCGACGCGCCGGCGAGGGTGGCGTGGAACTTGTACTCGCGGCCGGGCCCGACGTGCGGCGCCGCGGCGCCCCAGGTGCCCCGGCCGACGACGTCGGCGCTGACCACCCCGGCCGCGTTGCGGCCCCAGAGGCTGTAGTCGGCGCCGGCCGTCGCGGCGAACCGGGACTCGTCCCAGAACACCCGCACCGGGCCGTGGGCCGACGCGACCCCGGAGGCCTCCTCGCCGCGGCACAGCAGGGTCGACGGGGTCGTCGACGGGTCCTGCGGCGGCGACGGTGAGCTGACGAACGTGTGTGGCTCGACGGCGAGCGCGGTCATGATCGTCGACCAGTCGGCGCCGTCGTGCGGGCAGGTGTACCCGGTGCCCGCCGGGGTCTGGGCGGTGACGGCGAAGATGCTCCAGCACAGGGGGCAGCGCAGGCCGACCACGCTGCGGGCGACCAGGGTGTCGACGGTGTTGCGGGTCAGCTTCACCGGGTCGGACGCGACCGGCGCCGGGCCGGGCAGCACCAGCTCGCGCGGCGGGATGGTCCCGGTCGCGGTCTTCGGCCGCAGCGACACCCACGGGGACACCAGGAACCAGTCGCCGGGGTCGGGGTTGGCCAGAATGACGTCGCCCTGCGCCGTGGTGGTGATCTTCTTGCCGCCGCCGGGCAGGCCGGGGCCGAGCAGCACCAGTTCCTCGTCGGTGAACCGGGTGCCGTCCTCCCACTCGATCTTGGCGATGTGGAAGTCGCCGATCGGGGCGCCGCGTCGGCTCTTGCCGCTCGTCGTCGCGCCGGCCAGCGGGACGAACAGGTTGACCGGGTTGACGAAGTCGATGTCGTCGGGGTCCGGGAAGCGCAGCCGGAAGTCGGCGTTGGCGTCGTGCTCGTAGACGGCCGACCAGTCGGTGTGGCCGAACCGCAGGCAGATCCGGATGAGGTAGTCGTCCAGCTCGATCGCGTACTCGCGGAAGAACTCGTCCCCGATGCGGACGATGCGGACCTGGGCCATCTCACTGTCCCGTCTCGATGAACGCGAACGACGGCCGGCCCGGCAGGTCGAGGCCCCAGACCCCTTGCGGCATACCGGTTTCGGCGATCCGGCCGGCGGCGTCGGTGGTGCCGGTGCGGACAGCGCCGTCCGACAGATGCAGCTCGTACGGCTCGGCGGCCAGCGGGGCGCCACCCTCGTCGACGACCGTGATGTCGATCCAGCCCTCCAGGTCGATCGACGCCAGCAGCGGGTGCAGGGCGGCGTCGATGCCGGCGAGGGCCGCGCCGTCGGCGAAGAGCTGGGTGACGTTGACCGCGGCCCCGTCCGCGTCCGCCGCGGTGATCACCACGCTGTTCGGGCGTGCCGGGTCCGGTGGCGCCGTACCCGGTGCGGCGGTGGCGACGGCCGCGCCGGCGGCGACGAGCAGCAGCCCGTCTCCCGCGAGGAAGGCGTCGACGGAGGTCTCCGGACGGCCGATGGCCACGTACAGGCCACGCACCGCCTCGCGGACCCCCGCCCGGTCGACGTTGCCGATGAGGACGACCGCGGGCACGGCCGACGGCAGCGCCGGTTCGAGGTCGGTGTAGGCGAGCGGCCAGGTCTGGAGCACGAGGGTGTCGGTGGCCAGCGGGGCGGTGTCCAGCACAGTGCCGACAGGCGCGAACCGCATGGCTGCCTTGACCGGGGCGTGCACCGTGGCCAGAACGGGGTCGGCGGCGACCCAGGCCGTCACGGCGTCGCCGTCCTGCTCGGCGGACAGCCGGCCGGTGAAGGTGCCGTAGAAGGTGGCCGGGTCGGCGCCGCCGGGCAGCACCGCCAGCGGCAGGGTGAACAGCGGCTCGGTCACGGTCCGGCCTCCGGTACGAGTCGGGCCGGGGCGGTGGGCGACACGTTGCCGGTGGCGTCGCGCACCAGCACCCGGTAGAAGTGGCCGGCCGTCGGATCGGCGGTGGGGTCGTCGAACGCGGCGGTGTCCGCGTCCAGCCAGCCGGACACCGCGATCCACCGGGTGGCGCCGTCGAGCCGCCGCTGCACCAGGGAGCGCAGCCCCGGCTCGTAGTGCGCCCACTCCAGGTGCACCGCGTCGCCGGTGGTGTTCCAGCCGGACGCGGTCCAGTCCGGCGCGGACGGCGGCACCGACCGGTAGGCCCTGGCCGGGATCGGCCGGGTCGGCGGGGACACGTTGCCCGCGGTGTCCACCGCGGCGAGCCGGTACCAGAGGGTGGTCTGGGCCGGCACCGGGCTGTCCACCCAGTCGACCCGGCCGGGCCGCGGGTCGCCGGCCGTGACCGCGACGGTGTGCACGAGCTCCATGGCGCGCGGGTCGCGGGCCCGGGCCTCGTCGGCGGTCCGGTACACCCGGTACGCGGCGAGGTCCGGCTCGCGGTTGGACGCCCAGGTGAGGGTGACCGCGCTCTCGCCCCCGGACGCGGACCGCACGGCCGGCGTCCGCGGTGGGGTGACCCTGGGCAGCCACACCGGCGGGCACGACAGCGACAGCGGGCCGCGGTTCTGGGCGCCGTCGACGTGCGAGGCGCGGTAGAGGTAGCGGTTGCGGCTGCGCCCGTCGAGGGTGTCGACGAAGATCCGCAGGCCGGGGTCGGCGGGGCGGTCGGGCGGGTCGTCGGGGCCGGGCCGGTCGGCGGTCGCCGGGTCGTCCGGGTCGAGTGCCGCGGAGGTGAGCTGGGTGAAGGCCCGCTCGGTGCCGGTCAGCCCGGCGAGGACGCGCAGCGCGTCGTCGGACAGCGCCCGGTACGCCGCCGGCAGATCAGGAGAACCGTTGAGGGCGTTGAGCTCCGTGGCCACCTGGGCGCGCAGGGTCGCGTTCCACCGTGGCTCGACGGCAGGGTCGGGGAACAGCGCGGTGTCGGCGGCGGACAGGGCGGGGCGGGGGCGGGCGCGCCGGTCGGCGGCGAACACCGACTCGTCCAGCGCCCGGTGGATGTGGGTGGTGAGGTTCGTGCCCGGGGTCCACCGGAAGGTATGGAAGGACCGCGCGGCGTAGTCGGCGGGGGTGGCGAAGACCCGCTCGCCGCCGGCCGGGATGACCGGGGCCGGGGGTGGCTCGCGCCGTACCCGGTACACCTTGGCGGGCCCGCCGAGCCGTCCCTCGTTGCCGGGCCGGCCGCCCCACGCCCCGCTCGCCCAGCGCGCCGCGTCGGCGGTGTGGGCGACGGCGTCCGCGGCGGAAACGCCGACGTGGGCGTACTTCAGCGGAACGGCCGTGGTGGGCAGCAGCGGCACCCCGGTCGCGAACACGGTTCCGTCGGCGGTCGGGAGGAAGACCTCGAAGCGCAGCCCGTCCCCGGACGGCACGCCGTCCCCGATGGGGGTGACGTGCACCCGGTCCTGCCAGGCCGGCGGGCCGCTCGGCGGGGTGCCACCGGGGTTCCAGTAGACGCGGAACTCGGCGGTGTCCGGCGCCTGGGCCAGCTGCGCGGCCGTCCACCGCCAGGACACCCGCAGCCCCACCAGGTCGGCCGGTTGCCCGGCGCGCCACGTGTCGTAGGCGGTGTCACGCACCAGGTACGGGTCGTCGGGGTCCAGCACGGTCGCCTCGACGCCGGCCGGGACTGGCGGCGGGATCTTGTCGAGGATCCGCACGGCGCCGGGGTGGACGACGGTCTCGCCGGGCGGATCCGTGTGGTACCACGGGGTCGGCGACGGCGTCGGGGCCCACTGGTACCACCGGGCCGGGCCGCTGGTGGGGCTGAACCGGCCGAACAGGTCCATTCCGCTGAGGCGGTAGGCGTACCAGCCCTCGTCGGTGAGCGGGTCGACCCGGTACATGGCCCTGGGCGGCCACTGCGGCGGCCACTGGACGGGATGGAACGGGTCGAGCACCGGTTCGGCCACGAGTGCCGGGCCGGCCGCGGTGAGGTGGTCGCCGAGCCCGCCGGACGGCACTGGGTCGGTCGCGTCGCCCTGCCGGTCGCGCCAGAGGTGGTACGTGACCGCGCTCTGCGGCAGGAGCACGTCCCCTGCGGTCGGCAGGTGCCAGCGGAGCCCGACGGAGCCGGCCAGGTGCGCCGCCCCGATGGTCCCGCCGGGCAGCGCGTACGCCCGCACGTCGGTCGGCGCGGGCAGCGGGGTGGCCGGCCCGGCGGCCTCGTCGCTGACGATGGCGGCGAGCACCCCGGGGTCGTTCTGGCGCCACGCGTTGAACGCCTTCTTCGCGCTGCCACCGCTGACGCCGGTGGTGTCGGCGAGCAGCAGGTAGTCGTAGGACGTGCCGGGCACCGCCGTGTCGTCCAGCCGGTACAGGCCGAGCATCTGGGCCATGGCCGGATGGATCGCGGTCAGCAGCAGCAGGTCGAGCGGGTGCTGGGCGGGCATCGTCGGCAGGGCGGCGCCCGTGGGGTCGATCGGCACGCCGACCAGGTCGGGTGCGCGCGACGGGTCGGCCATCGGGACGCCGGGTCCGCCCTCGACCAGGGAGACCAGCGCGGCGTGCAGTTCGGTGAACTCGGGGTCGCCGAACGTCGGTGGCGCCGGGTAGCGCAGCCGGGCGTCGGCCTCGGCGCGGGCCGCCGCGGCGTCCTGCCGCCGGGCGCCACTGGCCGGGTAGTCCGGGTGCGTCAGCGGCAGGGTGATCGGCTGCGGGCAGCCGTCGAGCGGCTCCCACCCGAGGCTCCCGGTGAGCAGGAGTGGTTGGTAGCACAGCTCGACGAGGGCCGCGTCCGGCATGGCGCCCGCGCCGTCGCCGTCGGTCAGGCGCACCCGGTCGATGGCGTCGGCCCTGAACTCGAACGGCACCACCTCGCCGGGCCGCCCGGTGACCGTGGCCGACGCGACCGGGACCCCGCGATGGTCCGCGGTGACCCGCACCGATCGCCTGGTCCGGTCGGCCGTGCCGCGGCAGATCCTGGTGAGCAGGACCGGCCGGTCGGTGTCGGCCCGCAGGACGACGGTGGCGATCGGGCGGCCGGTCGCGGTGAGCCGGACCGTGGCGTCACCGGACAGCACGCCGGTGGCGGTCCGCTTGCCGGCCTCGTCCAGCCCTTCGGCGGCGAACCGCGCGGGGGCCCGGCCGGGGAGGCCCGGCGGCCCGGGGTCGACGGGGCTGGTGCCCACGACGATGCTGTCCTTGCCGCCCTGGTCGAACACCAGCCGCACCAGGTCGCTCGGCTCCGTGAGGCGGATGACGGCGCCGCCGGCCACGTCGATGTCGTCCGTGGTCGCCCGACGGCCGCGGACGTCGATCTCGAACCCGTCCAGCACGATCGGCCGACGCGGGTCGAGGTGGCCGAGGTCCGTCAGGTCGACGCAGTGCAGCCTGCCCTGCCGGCCGCGGAAGCCGATCTCGCCGCGGACCCACGTCGCCACCTCGCCGTCGTGGATCGCGAGCTGCAGGAAGGTGCGGCCGAAGTCGTTGTACGGCCCCAGGTCCAGCTCGTAGCGGTCGGGCGTGGGGAAGTCGTCGGTGAGCACCAGCGGCCGGTCGCTGCGGAACTCGTCGGCGCCGACGAACCCGGTCGTCGACGGCGTCTCGCCCACCATGGCGCGGAAGCCGGACGCCAGGCACGTCCGCTCGACGGTGCCGGACTGCCGCCGGTACAGGAAGAACCCGTGCCACGGGAAGCCCAGCGACCGGTCGAACGTCCAGCGCAAGTGGACGCCGTCGGCCAGCGGCGGCTGCTCGGTGACCGGCGGCGCGTCACCCCGCACCCCGAGCGCGATCATCGCCAGCCCGTCGGACAGCTGGACCATGGCGGCCTCCACACGAATGCTTGAGCGAGGACGAGGTGGCGCGCGGATGCGCCAGGTTCAGGCCGCCGTCCCCGGGTCATCGGTGGCTCGGCGTGACGAGGCGAAGAGCACTGCCCCGACCGGGTGATACCTCGTGAGTGGCAATTGGTGCTGGAGCACCAATAACCGCTCACGAGAACGGCGTTGGTCACGTACCGTGGGTGAGGTGAAGGTTCTCCCAGGCACCATCCGCGCGGCCGCGCGAGCTACCCGCTCGTCGGCCGCCGCCTGACCTTCCGCTTCTTCCGCCGGCGACCGGACACGGTTCCCCGGCGCCTCCCGTTCACGGTCGCTCGTGCCTCGCCGCGGCGGCGGACCTCCGGTCGTCCCGACCCCGAGAGGCCACCGCCATGGACACCCTCATGGACACCGACCGGACCATCCACACCTTCGTCGAGTTCTTCCGCGACCGGGGCCACCGGCACGTCACCGGGAGCACCCTCCTGCCGCCACCAGGAGACCCGGTGCTGTTCACCACGTCGGGCATGCACCCGCTGACCCCGTACCTGGAGGGCCGGCCGCACCCGCTGGGGCGGCGCCTGGTCGGCACCCAGCGGTGCCTGCGCACCACGGACCTCGACGAGGTCGGCGACAGCACCCACCTCACCGTCTTCGAGATGCTCGGCTCGTGGTCGCTCGGTGGCTACCCCGGCACGCAGAGCCTGCGCTGGGGGTACGAGCTGCTCCGCGACGGGTTCGGCATCCGCCCGGATCGGTTGCACGTCACCGTGTTCGGCGGCGACGACCAGGTCGGCCCCGACACCCGGTCACTCGACACCTGGGGCGAGCTGGGCGTGCCGGTGGAGCTGACCCGGGAGGACAACTGGTGGTCCAACGGCCCCACCGGCCCGTGCGGCCCCGACTCCGAGATCTTCGTGTGGACCGGCGACACCCCGCCGCGCGGCACCCCCGGCACGGACCAACGGTGGGTCGAGGTGTGGAACCACGTCATGATGCGGTACCGCCGCCACGACGACGGGAGCCTCGAACCCCTCGGCAAGTCCGGCGAGTGCACTGTCGACACTGTGGACACCGGCATGGGGCTGGAGCGGATGCTGATGTTCCTGCAGGGAAAGCGATCCGTGTTCGACTGCGACCTGCTCCGGCCGTGGACCCGCACCGTCGGCGACCTGTGGGACCTCGACGAGCCGTCGCTGCGCCTGGTGTGCGACCACCTGCGGTCGGGCGTCGTGGTCATCGGCGACGGGGTCCGTCCGTCCAACACCGGCCGCGGTTACGTCCTGCGCCGGCTGCTCCGGCGCACCCTGACCACCCTGTGGCGCGACGACCCCACGCGCTCGCTGACGGACCTCCCCGACGACCCGCTCGATCACACGCTGCGCCACTTCACCCAGGAAAGCGGCGTCGACCAGGTCCGCGGCGTCCTGCTCGGCGAGGAGGAGTCCTTCCGCCGCCTCATCGTGCGGGGCCGCCGCCTGGTGTCCCGGCTGCGCTCCCGCGGACCCCTCACCGACGACGACCACCGCTACCTGCACGACACCCACGGCCTGCCGCGCGACCTCGTCGTCACCCTGCTCTCCGACCTGGAATGCCCCGCAGACGAGACACTCACTGGTGAGTGTTCCAACGATGAGTGTGTTTGAATGGCGGCGTGACCGGGTTCATCGGACGGGACCGCGAGCTGGCGATGCTCGACCGCGCGCTGGCCAGGGTGGCCGACGGCGGACGGCTCGGACGACCCGGGCGCGCGATCCTCATGCGTGGCCGCCGCCGCGTCGGCAAGTCGCGGCTCGCCGAGGAGTTCGTCGAGCGGGCGGGCGTCCCGCACGTGTTCTTCACCGCGTCGGCGCAGTCGAGCAGGGAGGCCGACCTCCGTCTGTTCACCGAGGCGGCCGCGACGTCGGACCTGCCGGGAGCCGGCGTGTTCCACGAGCAGACCCCCACGTCATGGGACGCGGCACTGCGGCTGCTGGCCGCGGCGCTGCCCACGGACCGGCCGGCCGTCGCGATCCTCGACGAGCTGCCCTATCTCATTGCCAACGACACCGGTTTCGAGGGATCGCTGCAGAACCTGTTCGACCGCGAGTTCTCGCGCCGACCGGTGCTGCTGCTGTGTATCGGTTCCGATCTGGCAATGATGGAGGCGCTCAACGACTACGGCCGACCGTTCCACCAACGGGCCACCGAGATGGTGATTCCGCCACTCGGCCCAATGGACGTGGCGACCATGCTGGACCTGCCACCGGCCGACGCCTTCGATGCCTATCTGGTCAGCGGCGGGCTCCCGCTGATCCTGGACGAATGGCCGAGCGGCGCGTCCGTCGACGACTATCTGGGTGGCGTACTCGACGATCCGACGTCGGCGCTGTTGGTGAGCGCGGAGCGCGCACTCGCCGCCGAGTTCCCCGCCGAGGCGCAGGCCCGCCAGGTGCTCGGCGCGATCGGGTCGGGCGAGCGGACGTACTCGTTGATCGGCCGGGCCGCCGGTGGCCTCCCTCAGGCCTCGCTGAGCCGCGCGCTCACCCTCCTGACCGCGAAACGCCTGGTCGACGCCCTCGTTCCGTTGTCGACCCGGCCGTCGCGCGAGACCAGGTACGTGGTGACCGATCCCTATCTGCGGTTCTGGCTGGCGTTCCTCGGCGGGCACCTCGCCGAGATCGAGCGAGGTCGCGGCGACCTGGTGCTCGCCCGCATCCGGTCGTCGTGGACCTCCTGGCGTGGACGCGCGATCGAGCCGGTCATCCGGGAGTCCCTGCGCCGGCTGCCCGGCGACGTCCTGCCGGAGGGAACGTCCGCCGTCGGCGGCTACTGGACCCGCACCAACGATCCGGAGATCGATCTCGTCGGCGCCGACCGCGAGCCGATCGCCACCCGGATCACGATGGTCGGCTCCGTCAAGTGGCTCGACAACCGCGCATTCGACGGCCGCGACCTCGCCCGGCTGGTGACCCATCGATCACAGCTGCCCGGCGCGGACGACTCGACCCCGCTGCTCTGCGTCAGCCGCGGCGGCACGACCGTCGACGGCGTGCCCACGCTCGGCCCGGACGACCTCATGGCGGCCTGGCGGTCCTGATCGGGCATCGGCCGACAGCTATTAGACTGTTCAGCTCATTCGAATTCGGCAAACATCGCAGGCGAATGAATCGTGTCGGGCAATCGAGTGGGCGCATTCACGCGTAACGATGATTGTCTTCCGTCGCGGGCTCCTCTAGCGTTTTGTGACGTCGCGCGAACGTAACCGAACCCTGCTGTCCGACCGAACGGTGTACACGGCCGGTCGGACGACCCTGCACGAGGAGAACCGGATATGAGAAAGGTTCGCGCACGCTGGGCCCGGCGGCTCGCCGGGTTGGGGACGGCCGCGGTGACGGCCCTCGCGATGGCCACGGTGTCGGCCACGGGATCGACCGCGGCGGCCGAGGGAGAGATTCTCGGCGCCGACAACCCGACCGCGATCGAGGACAGCTACATCGTCATCTTCAAGGACAGCCCGGCCGCCGTCGCCGGCGTCGATGCGCTGACCGGCAGGCTGTCGGCCAAGTACGACGCGACGGTCGACCACACCTACCGGCACGCGCTGAACGGCTTCGCCGCGACCATGGGCGAGAAGGCGGCCCGGCAGCTGGCCGCCGAGGGCGACGTCGCCTACGTGCAGCAGAACGGCACGGTCAAGGTCACGGCGACCCAGCCCAACCCGCCGTCGTGGGGGCTGAACCGCATCGACCAGCGGAACCTGCCGTTGGACACGTCCTACACGTATCCGAACACGGGTTCCAACGTCACCGCGTACATCATCGACACCGGCATCCGGACCACCCACACCGACTTCGGCGGTCGCGCCACCTGGGGCACGAACACGGTCGACGGCAACAACACCGACTGCAACGGGCACGGCACCCACGTGGCCGGCACGGTCGGCGGCTCGGCGTACGGCGTGGCCAAGGGCGTGCGGCTGATCGCGGTCAAGGTGCTCAACTGCGCGGGGTCCGGCTCGTTCGCCGGGGTGGCCGCCGGCATCGACTGGGTGACCGGGCACCACACCTCCGGCCCTGCTGTGGCCAACATGAGCCTCGGCGGCTCCGGCAGCGACCCCACCGGTGAGAGCGCGGTCCGCCGGTCGATCGCCGACGGCGTCACGTACGCGATCGCGTCGGGCAACTCCAGCTCCAACGCGTGCAACTTCACCCCGGCGCGGGTCGCCGAGGCCATCACGGTCAACGCGTCGGACTCGGCCGACAACCGGGCGTCGTTCTCCAACTTCGGCACCTGCACGGACATCTTCGCGCCCGGCGTCGGCATCACCTCGGCGTGGAGCAGCGGCGACAGCGCCACCAACACCATCAGCGGCACCTCGATGGCGGCACCGCACGTGGCCGGCGGCGCTGCCCTGATCCTCGGCGGCAGCCCAGCGCTGACGCCGGCGCAGGTCGCCACCACGATGTTCACCAACTCCACGCCGAACAAGATCGGCAACCCGGGGTCGGGCTCGCCGAACCGGCTGCTGTTCGTCAACACCGGCGGCGGCACCCCCGGCGGCCCGCAGGTGAACGACCCGGGCAGCCAGACCACCAGGCGGGGCGTCGCCGTGTCGCTGCAGATGTCGGCGACCGGCGGGACCGCGCCGTACACCTGGTCGGCCACCGGGCTGCCGGCCGGGCTGTCGATCAACTCGTCGACCGGCCGCATCACCGGCACCCCGAGCACGGTCAACACGTACAGCGTCACCGTGACGGCACGGGACACCGGCAGCCGCACCGGGACCGCGTCGTTCAGCTGGGCGATCACGCAGAACCTGGACGGCAC